>Ga0247735_1000164_pt1 | contig 30062 bp, 31 predicted proteins | sample UWRJL178409R2_FD_180934 | JGI IMG/M metagenome (GOLD analysis project Ga0247735, IMG submission 180934) | Plant litter microbial communities from Arlington Agricultural Research Station in Wisconsin, United States - UWRJ-L178-409R-2 | ecosystem: Environmental > Terrestrial > Plant litter >... | reverse complement strand
CTCCGTTCCGGATCGCAAGAGACGCGAAACTGTGTCGCAGATCATGCAACCGAACGTCCATCAATCCGGCGCGCGCGCGGAGCTTGGACCATGCGGGGTCCGGGTTGACCGGGACATTTGAGATCCGCCCGCCAGGGAAAACCAGGCCCGAGATCCGTTCGCCGCGAAGGTCGTCGAGGATCTTGCGGGCGGGTGCGTTGAGATAAATCACTTTCGCGCCGGTCTTGCTGTCCGGCAGAAAAATACGCGGCGGTTTGATCCACTCCCATCGCAAACCTGCGATCTCCTGCCGTCGCGCGCCTGTGTAGATCAACAGCCGGATGATGCTCACCGCCTCCGGCAGCTCGGCCTCTGCGGCCTTCAACACCGAAGCCAAAGTGCGATACTCCGACCCGCTGAGATAGCGTTCCGGAAGCTTGCGCTTGTGGCGTGCAATGCCCTTGCAGGGATTGGAGCCGGCCGGGCGGTAGCCGAGCGTTTCTGCCATCTTGAACATGGACGCCAGCACCGGCACCGACCGGTTGAATGCGGCAGGCTTCTGACCCATCGCGTCGCGCCATTTTACGATGTCGGCTCGGGTCATTTGCGCAACCGGAAGCGAACCGAATGCGGGCAGAATATGCGCCTTGATTGCCGATGCGTTTCGGGTCGCGGTACTGGCCTTCCAGCCCGCCACGCACTGCATGAATTCCGGAAAAAACTGCTCGAATGTCAGCCCAGCCGTGGGCTTCGCGATGGGCTTTTGGGGCAGTCCGTCGAGTGCGGCCGACCGAAGAATTTTGAGGGCTTCTCGACGGGCTTGCCGGACATCCATTGTGGCTGTCGACCCCAAAGTTTCGAACCTGGCATTGCCCCGTTCTCGATGCCGCAATACCCAAGTCTTGTGTCCCGAGATTCGACACCGCAGCCCGAATCCGGGCAGGTCGGTGTCCCAGTAAATCATCGCATTTTCCGGAGAACGGCGCCGAGCGATATTGCCGTCGAGGCGGACAATTTCGTTGCCGATGGACATCCCCGCAAGTGGCTGCGACTCGGCTATCAAATAGCCATCTGGACCTTCCGAATTGCTCCCTATTGCTTCGTTTCCATCCTTCTGATACTTCACCATAAATGCTTCCTTTCAATGGCTTATCCGTGTAGGGTGTGCAGTATTTGGAGGAACTGCCGCACCCAACGCGAACCGTTCGAACAGCCATCGTCCGGGCATTTTTTTCCGGCTGGATAGACCGCTTGAAATGGCATCACACCAGCTGCTGGACCCGCCAGCTCGATAGACTGCAGGCGGCCTTCTCTCAGATCGTCCGCGACGATCCAGTGCGGCATGTGTCCCCGTCTGAGCCCGGCACGCACATGCGGGTCCATCTGGCTTCTCCTCCTGACTGCTAACATCACCAGAAGGATTGCCGGGAGCAAGGTAAGGGTATATATCGAATATTGACAAGGAATATACGATGCCGCTTTATGTAAGGGACAACGAAGTCGATCGCATGGCCGAACGGCTGGCCCTGCTCCGGCGCAGCAGCAAGACCGAAGCCGTGCGCAGCGCGCTTCATGATGCGCTGGTGCGTGAAGAGTCGGTCCCCTCGCTCGTCGAGCGCGGCCTCGAGTTTGCTCGATCGCTTCGCGCCCGCGGCAACCCGGCGATCGCCGCCAAGAGCGACAAGGCGTTCATCGACAGCCTTTACGGGGATAGCTGATGTTCGTCGATGCGTCGGCACTAACCGCGATTCTGTCGGATGAAAGCGACGCCTTTGAATTGCTGGCACGGCTGCAGAAGGCACAGGCGCGCATCACCTCGCCTCTGGCGGTCTGGGAGACCGTGATCGCCGTTGCCCGCAAGATCGGGCTCGAGGTTCGCGACGCGCATGATGCGGTCGAGCAGTTCCTGCGGCTTGCCGAAATCGAGGTTGTCGCCGTGCCGCCCGAGGTTCGCGCACTGGCGATCGAGGCGTATGACCGGTTCGGAAAATCGCGCCATCCCGCTGCCCTGAACTTCGGGGATTGCTTCGCCTACGCCTGTGCCCGTCAGGCCCGCATGCCCCTACTCTACAAGGGCGACGATTTTCCGCGGACGGACATTGAGACGGCATGAGCGCGAGATTTCCTTTGCCCGCTATTCCAGCAATCTCTTTGCTGCAGACGGGAGCGAGCGGCTGATGCGCACGGATCTCGTTCATCTCCCAGCCGCAAAGCAGCGCGAGCTCGATCATGTCGTCCAGATGCTCTTCCAGGGCTTCAAGGAAGCGACCCAGCATGCGACCGGCCGAACGAAATCGGGCCGAATCCTCAAGATCATCCTCTTCGGATCCTATGCGCGCGGCGACTGGGTCGATGCCCCGTTCGACGCCAATCAATACAAGTCCGATTATGATATCCTGGTCATCGTCAATCAGGCGGAGCTTGCCGACAGGACCGACTATTGGGAGGATACCGAGCAGCGCCTGGTTGATGCCTATCTCTATGAGAAGAGCATCCGCACGCCGGTCAATTTCATCGTCCACTCGCTCCACCAGATCAACGATGGGCTGGCGCATGGCCGACTGATCTTCATGGAGATCGTGAAGGACGGGATCGCGCTCTATCAGTCCGACGACCGGCCACTCGCCACGCCGAAACCCAAGACGCCCGAACAGCATTATGTGGTGGCCAAGGACTATTTCGAAGAATATATGGGGCATGCCCAGAGTTTTTATCGATCATATCGGCATGCGGTTGACGATGGCGATCTGAAGAATGCCGCTTTCCAGCTGCATCAGGCCACCGAGCCGCTCTATCAATGCGTCATGCTCGTCCTGAGCCTCTACACGCCTTATGACCACAATATCATTTTCCTGCGGTCGCTAGCCGAAGAGATGGACCACAGTCTGTTCGACGCGTGGCCGCGTGGCACGCGGGTCGAACGCGCGATGTATCAGAAGCTTAAGGATGCCTACCGCAAGGCGCGCTACTCGAAACATTATCAGATTTCGCGCGAAGAGCTGGATTGGCTCGGCACCCATGTGGAGGAGCTCGGCCGCAGGGTGGTGGACATCTGCAACGCGCGCCTGGAGGAATTGCGAAAGGCAGCTGCTAACGCACAATCATAGCTGCGGTCTTGCAGTCGCGTTGAGTTGCGGTATTGTTGTTGCAGGGGGAGATTGCCGGCACACCCCTGTGGATTGTCCTGCCAGGCATCACTGCGCCCGTGCCGCTGGTCGGGCGGCCGGAGCTCGCTCCAGGCGTCGCTAGCTCGTCGTAACCGCCGGCTCCCTCCGGGGCACGACATTTGTCGGCCCGACGAGGTCATGCGCGCCAATGCTCCCGCCATCTGGTACCCGAAAGCTCAAAAAAGAGCCTTCACAGCGTGTGGCCGTGCCCGGTGAGGAAGAGGCAGCCGGCTTCGCCGATCTGGAGAGCATTTATCGCGACGAGGCCCCTCGCCTCGCGCGCTATTTTCGGCGGCAATTGCGTGAGCATGACGAGTCACAGGACCTCGTGCAGGAAGCCTTCACCCGCCTTGCCTCATTCATGTCCCGGGAGGCGCTCATCAACCCAGTGCCTTATCTGCAGCGCATCGCGCGCAACCTGCTGTTCGAGCGCGCCCGCCGGCGAGGAAGGCGCATGGCCGCCTTCCACGTACCGATCGGGGAAGGACTGGATCCAGCGGTCGATCCGGACCAGGCCCACCAAATCGAGGCCGACGACGTAATGCGCGTTTACAGAAAGGCGCTCGCGGAGCTGCCCGAAAAGACCCGGACGGTTTTCCTGCTGCATCGGCTGGACGAACTGACTTACAAGGAGATCGGAGAGCGGCTTGGCATCAGCGTCCCCACTGTTCAGTATCATGTCGCACGGGCGCTTGCCCATATCGACGCCGCGCTGGAAAGCGAATGACGAATGAAAAAGATTCGAGGTTGAAGGGACTGCGCGACGAGGCTGCCGATTGGTTCGCTATCATGCGCGGACCGGAGGCAGTGGCGCGGCGCAGGGAATTCGACGCGTGGCTTGCCCGTGATGCTTTGCATCGCTCGGCCTACAATCGGATCGCCGAAACCTTCAGCATCGGTAAGGGGTTGAAACCATCCGCCGAGGATCAGGACGTGCCGCCGTCGCGAAAGGAAACCGCTCCCTCCGCGACAGCCAGACGAAGGCGAATTTTTGGGGTGGGGGTTGCGGTTGCATTGGTCGCTGGAGCGGCCGTCGTAACCCCACGTCTCTTGGTCTCAGACCTTGACGACCACCGCATCGCGCAGGTCGAGTCAAGCAAACTCGCTTCGGCGCCCGCGCAGTTTGCGACGCGTATTGGGGAGATAAGAGCCTTTTCCCTGACTGATGGCTCGTCGGTGACGTTGGACAGCGACAGCCTGATGGTTGTTTCGATCTCCTCGGCACGGCGTGACCTGCAACTCATTCGTGGCCGTGCGCGGTTCACCGTCGCACACGACATGCGCCCGTTCGTGGTCGCCGTCGCGGGCGGGACCGTAACGGCGCGGGGAACCGTATTCGATATTACGCTGGATCGAAGCGACCGGGTCGTTGTCCGTCTTCTGCGGGGAAGCGTGGACGTGCGGATGCCGACGGCAGCGGGTACCGCAGCGCCGGCGCAGACCAAGCGAATGGCAGCGGGCGAAACAATCAGCTTTGGGAACGCGCCATCGCCGTCGGTGCAGGAAGCGCCTGGTAAAAGTAACGATTGGCCGGAGGGAGTCCTCGATCTGGGCCGAGTCCGGCTGGCCGAAGTGATTGCGGATGCGAACCGCTACACCACGAAGCCCCTTGTGCTGGCTACCCCGGACCTGGCTGAGCTGCGTCTGTCAGGTACATTTCGCGTTCGTGATACCCGAAGACTCGCCGAGAATGTCGGAGATCTGCTCGGGTTGGCCGTGATCGATCGCGGCGACGCCTTCCTTCTGGCACGATCGTGCCCCGCTAACCAAAGGGCAAATTGCCGCTCGCCATCATAAATTACCGCGCTTCTTCATAGTCGCGGTTCTCCTGGCATGGATCGCCCCTGAAAGCCTGTTCACAGGGTAAAAGGGGGCGAAATGAAACGGACAAGAAGCTGGCTCATCGGTGTCGCAATCGGAGCTTTGATTGCCGCTCTACCTGCCACAGGGGAAGACCAGCGGAAGGAATATCATCTCGAGGCGCAAAATCTCGGAGATGCGCTGAGAGTTGTCGGTCGGCGGTCCGGACGCGAAATCATGTTTTCGTCGGACGTGGCCGAGGGGATACGATCACCGCGGCTCGATGGGACTTATACGACAAAAGAGGCAGTCGAGCGCCTCCTATCTCCCAGCGGGCTTGTCGCCATTGACCGGAGAGGGAGCATTCTCATCCGGGGGCGATCGGAGGCCGCGCAAGACGCGGTGACCGATCGGACGGTTGGCGATGGTGATGTCATTGTAACGGGTTCCCGCATCCGTGGAACGTCTCCCGCGTCACCGATGATCGCCGTGTCACAAGAGCAAATGCGCGATGCGGGGCAAAACACCCTCCCGGAGGTCCTACGGAGCATTCCCCAGAACTTTAGCGGCGGCCAAAACCCTGGGGTCAGCATTTATGCGCCCGGCGGCGGCAATACGACAGGCGGATCATCCATCAATCTTCGCGGACTCGGTCCCGACGCAACTCTCACGCTCGTCAACGGGCATCGTCTTTCGTACGGAGGGCAGCTGCAGGCTGTCGATATCTCCTCGATCCCCTTTCCAGCTATCTCCAAAGTTGAAGTCGTCGCGGACGGAGCCTCCGCAATCTATGGTTCGGACGCCGTCGCTGGCGTCGCCAATATTATACTCAGACGAGACTATGACGGTGCCGAAGCGGGGGCCCGCCTGGGAGCGTCAACGGATGGCGGCAACGTTCAGCAGCAATACAACCTACTCGTGGGCAGGAAGTGGAGTTCCGGCACTGTCATGGCTGCGTATGAATTCGGACGAAACACCGAGATCGATGCCAGTCAGCGATCTTATACCACTGGGTCTCCCGGAAATACCCTGTATCCCCGAATCAAACGCCATAGTGTACTCCTCACCGGCAGGCAGAAGCTCACATCTCAGCTCACTTTCGAATTCGACGCTTTCTATAACAGACGCTGGACAGAGCAGACAGTCGTTATCGATGGAAGAGGCAACTACCTACTCAACGGCGCTGTTAGGTCAACAGACAGTGAGTCCTTTGCGATCGCGCCATCCTTCAAGTTGGCCTTAGGAGATAGCTGGCGAGCAACATTGGCGGGTTTGTACGGTGAAGATAGGGCGAATACACAGCAGCAGCAGTTTCTTAACAACACCCAGACCACCAATACAAGATACTGCACCTGCAACGATGCCAGCTCGATTGAGCTGGGAGCGGACGGCCCGTTGCTTCATGTCCCCGCCGGAGAAGTCCGCGTCGCGGTCGGCTTGGGGTACAGAAACAACACTTTTCGTATGAGTAGTTCCTCGATCGATGAGCGGCAGAACTCCTATTTTGGCTACGGCGAGATCGATATACCAATCGTGATCCCCTCCCAGCAGATTACGCTCATCCACCGCCTTCGGTTGAGCGCCGCCGGACGTTTTGAACGCTATCCGAATATAGGACAAGTCGCCACACCCAAGTTCGGTCTCGTTTATTCCCCCACTCCAGATATTGAGTTCAAAGGCTCTTGGGGAAAGTCTTTCAAAGCTCCGACTTTGTATCAAATGTATTTTGTCCCGAGGGCCGCGCTCTATCCTGTCGCGACCTTGGGTGGAGCGGGTTATCCGCCTGGATCGACGGCACTTATGCTGCTTGGAGGGGATACGTCGTTGCAGCCAGAACGGGCGACGACGTGGTCGACTTCGGTCGTTCTACATCCGAGAGCCGTTCCTGGTGCGCGGCTCGAGCTTAGCTATTTTGATATCAGTTATCGGGGCCGGGTCGTCACGCCGCTCACGTTCACGAACCAGGCTCTCAGCAACCCGATATACAGCGATCTTGTGACGCTTAATCCTTCGGAGGCCGCGAAGGCAGCCGCTGTCGCGATACAGCCCTTCTTCAATCTTACGGGTGTCGCCTACGACTCGACGAGGGTAGTCGCGCTCGTGCGCAACACTAACATGAACGCCGCCACCCAGAACGTGAGGGGTGTTGATGTTGCAGCTACCTATGACATCGACTTGCACGAACACGGCGCTCTCACACTTTCGGGCTATGGGAGCTATATCGACAGCGACCGTCGATTGAGCCGCTTACAGCCGTTAACGCCGTTGGCGGGAACAATATTTAATCCACCTCATTTCCGCGGCCGCGCTGGGGCTAGCTGGGTCACGCAGCAACTCACTCTCGCGTCCTTCGTGAACCACATCGGCAGCGTGCGCGACGTCAGAACGTCTGCCGACGCCCGGCTTGATTCGATGACAACATGGGACATTACCGGCCGTATCAAGGCGGGCGACTCCGGGCCTGTGGGACGACTTGAGATCGCGATCTCGATTCAGAACCTGCTGAATGTCAAACCATCTCCTGTTCCTAATTATGCATTCACAGCGCCGCCGTTCGATTCAACCAACTATTCGCCGATCGGACGATTTGTGAGCTTCGGTATCACCAAGCGATTCTGATCTGAGCTGGCCGCGCGCCGATCCTACGCCCGCATGAGCGGCACTCCCCTGACGTGCGGCATTCATAGCCAATGGAGACAGACATGAAGCAGGCGAGCGGATTCTTTGGCTGCGCGCAGACTATGGCGACTGCAATTTCGGCAGTGTTACTCGGCCTTCCTGCGGCGGCGTTGGCAGCCCGAGCCCCTGCGCCCCACCCATCTCTTTCGGATATCGTGCAGTCGAAATCGATCGATAGTTTGATTCTTTCGCCTGATGGGAAGAAGATCGCATTTCGCGTGCTCGAGCCTTCGCTCGAACAGAACCTGGTACTTTTCCGTTGGTATTCTGTACCCGTTAACGGCAGCGAGCCTGCGACGCCTTTGGGTGGCGCGATGGAGCCTGTCTGGTTGCCCGTGTACGACTTGGCGCAGGCAGGCGTTGGTCAATGGAGTGAGGATGGCCGCTACCTCTTCGTACTTGCTCAACAAAGTTCGCAAGTCCAGGTCTATCGCATTGGATCTCGGGGGAGTTCCAAGCAAATCACCCGGGATCCTGCGGACATAATAGACTTCAAAGTCGTACAGGGCGGGCGGTGGTTGGATTACCGAACAGGCAACACTCGAGCACACCTCTCAAAGGAACAAGGTGAAGCGGAACTCAATGGAATAAAGATGGACCGCACTGTGCCGGCCGAGGGTTTGCGACTTACGCGGAGCTACAGGATCGGTGAACGTGAAGTGACGGTTCGTCGGGAAAGTCCAGCCCGGATCGGCGTTGCATTCTTGGGGCAGCCGCAGACCAAGCGAGTACGTTTACGCCGGTCGCCGCCAGCGCCCATGATCCCCAATGTCGCCAGCTTCCAGCAGATTGGCGGCGTCGGTCCGGACGGATCAGACCAGTCGATTGCTTTGCCTGAGAGAGGCGGAAATGTCTTTCTACAATCGCTCGATCCGCCTGATCCTGTGTTGGGACAACGTTATGGACGGTACAGAGTTGCGGTTCGTTATGAAAATGGCGACATTCGGCCCTGCCCCGCCGAATTTTGCTCGGGCGACGCGTCAGCCATTCGCCAGGTATTGTATCGCACGGCGGGGGATGAGCTATTCATATTGCATGAGAAGGACTATTCAGGACGGACTGGGCTGTTCTCGTGGAACCCCCATACCGGATCGGTGCGGACGCTCGTCGACCCAACTGGTTCTTTGGACGGCGGGACTGGTGACGGCATAAGCACAAGCAGCGGTCCTTCCAGCGGCTGCCTACCATCGGGCACGGCTATCATCTGTGTGCAAGCTGGACCAACTCTGCCTCCGAGGCTGGTCAGCATCGACCTTCGAAGCGGTGATGTCACCACACTCGCCGACCCTAATCCCGAGCTTGCACGGATGGAGTTTGCGAGGGGAAGATTTCTGGAATGGCGTGACCAGCAGAACCGACCGGCGAACGGAATTCTATTCCTGCCACCGTCGCGTGGCACTCCGCCGCCGCTAGTTCTTACAACATATAGGTGTCGAGGATTCCTTAAAGGCGGAACCGGCTTCCTCGCTCCGGAGCAAATTCTCGTCCAAAGGGGAATGGCCGTGCTTTGCGTGAACAACAACAACGGGACGCAGCGCGAGCGGGACAAAAAGGGCCAAGTTATTCCGCTGGCTCAACATAAGGCCGCGGTCGATTCCTATCGGACGGTTATCGACCTTCTGGCAGGAAACGGTACAGTCGACAGGAGCCGGGTCGGCATCGCCGGCCATAGCTACAGCAGCATGGTGACGGCATATGCCATCAGCCATTCAGACCTGTTTGCGGCAGCGGTTATGGGTACCTGGAGCACGATAGATCCGCTGGCATACTATCTCACCGCGCCAACCGCGGATTCGTGGCGAAAGCTAACCTTCGATGTGATGGGCCTGCCAAGCCCAACTAGCGATCCAGCGGGCATATGGAGGGACGTTGCTCCGTCGCTCAATGCCGACAAGATCAAAACACCTTTGTTGATGCAACTTCCAGAAAGCGATGGGTGGCTGCCCACGATGGAATTATTCACGCGCCTTGAGGATCTTCAGAAGCCGGTAGAGATGTGGATTTATCCGTTCGGAGGTCATTCCGGGGGAAAATCCCCCTGCCAGCAATACCTGCGTGGCGAGCGCTCGGCCGAATGGTTCAGCCGGTGGCTCCTCAAGAAGACCGATGGCGATCGGGTCATGGTGTGCCCTCGAGGGGTAACTGGACAACGAGGCTAAGAGAGCGACGTGATCCATGCCTCAATGTCCGCCAAGCGCATTAATCGAGCGCACTCGGCCATCGTGACGGCCGGGAACCGCCGCAAAGACGTTTCCACCGGGGTCAGATCAATTACATTATTCTGACGGAGCCATCCGCCCAATACCATCTCTGAAATTGCCGGTCGGTTTCCGTCTAAGATCTCATACAGAAAGCTGGATGGCGTACCTTTTGTTGAGCGAGAAATGATCTTCTCAGGAAGCATCTCTTTAAACGCGCTCCTGGCCACAGCTCGATTTCGCCCTTCTGCGATCCAATACCATGACGGTATCTTCAAACAGGCCTCAACGACTGGCTGGGACAAAAGCGGATAGATTATAGGGTGCGTTAGTTCTCGCGAATATCCCTCAAGATGGTTGAGGACCGCCATGATGAGCCGGACGTGTTCAAGGTGCCCCTGCGGAAGTGATAAATCATCAGCCGGGAGCCAGGGATGAGCGGGCGGACGGAGGTCAGACTTAGCGTCCGGTGATAGAAAGAGCGCGTTAGTCGCCCATTCGATCCGCGTACGACGCTTACTTTTCTTTCTCAATGCGCGCACAATATCAAGAATACCCGATCCTGTGACACGGCGGATGTCGAAGAGCGTCTGCGCGAGGGGGAGGCCGACGCCATCAGCCTGATAATGATCAATTAATGGGGCTGCCGATTGAAGATAACAAAACACGTTATCCCCGCCGCCGCCCGATAGAAAGCCGGTCGCCCCCGATCGCACCTGCAACTCTCGAGCCGCAGCGTCACTCGCTTGCGTGAACGCGCGGGCGGTGGGGCGAGGTAGATGCGCCGCCGCAGATTGGTAGATGTCCACCTGACTTGGGTCTTCGCGCCATTCAAAAAGAGGTAGGTTCAAGGCCGTGGTAAGTAATCTGGCGTGTACCCTTTCATCACGAACTGGCGTCGAACCGTACGAAGTATAGCAGTGAAGGTTGGTGTCCGGCGCGAGTGCAGCAGCGACAATTGAGGAGTCGAGCCCTCCCGACACCCCAAGTACAAGAGCCTTGTGGCCTGCGGCTAGGGTTCTAGCTGCGGCGACAACTCTCCGCCGAACAGTCTGGGCGCTGGTTGCGTAATTGTCAGAAGGCTGTCTGTTTGGAGCGTATCTGCGGGGTAGCCAAGTATACTCTACTCGAATATCTCGATTGCGCACCGTCGCGCGCATCCCACCCAATACCTCGATGACGCCCGTCAGGCAGGTTTTTTCCGAGCGCAAGCCCTCGTGGAGCAACTGATCGACGATCTGGTCGACAGAGACACGAGCCTTAAGAGCCGTGTACTCCTTAATAATCGCAATGTCTGAGGTTATGACGAGACTATCATTGATGAACGTCAGATAGCACGGAAGGTTAGAGAACGGCGATCGTGAAATCACGGTCACGTCGTGATCTTTCTCAATCGTAACGTAATTTCCCCATACATCTTCTGGTGTGGACGCACTCTGGGCAAAGTGTGCGCAGATCTCTGAATGGTCTAATTTCGGCATATTTCCGTCGTTGCGGTAAACTTCGCCCAATATTATCACGGTTCCGTCATCATCCGGCTTGATTATCGACACTTGCGTGACGTCAGTAAAATATATCAGCCATAATTTACAGTTTACCGCCGACCTTAGTCTTTGATCGTATATCGCCCGACCCGACGCGATTCGCTCGCGCCAAACATCGACGCTGCCGGCGTCTCGTGAGCAGACCACAAGGTAGCGCTTATTCATTCAAATCCTCAGTATGGGAGCGAATGTTCTGGTGAAGTCAGGGTCGTCGTTCAAAACGTATTCGCCCTGTTGGACCCAGGCGTGTGCCACGAATGGCATAAGCGCGACGCCGATCACAAGTTCGGCCGGGATGCGGTTGCGGCTGAGCCGAAGCATCAACGCTATCGATCGGAGGAGGCAGGTATCGTGTGAATTGATTAGAGTTTGAGCCCGATCAAATGATGAACAAATAAGAGACATACTCGCTTTGTTCGCCACATTTGCATTTGATTTTTCTTTCGTCGCTTCGAGCCTGCAGATGGTGCGCTGCAGTCCCAAGTGGCGCAAAGAGGCTCTGGCGGCCAATAAATAGCCGGTCGCGATCACGGATGAGGTCCACGACACATTCGACCTCGCTGTGGACTTAGTCGCGGTAGTGGTCGCCGTGGCGCTTGGGCTAATTAGGCTCGATGACTCGTTCTCATCATCAATGAGCTCTAAAATGCCTTGGTCGACGAGACTTACCACGCCTCGACCGGCGTCAGGCGCTAGGCCGCTGGTCGCCTCCAGAACCTCGAAGTCCGACTGTTGCTGCGGATTTAGTAACACGTAACGATCGCGCGCGAGGTCGAGAAAAACACGCTTTCTCGCAACGACGCAATAATGCACGCCCGGAGCCAACTTATATCGCATAGATAACCCTTGAAATGGCCGACGCGCGGCAAACGCGCGCCGGCCTCGCGATCAGTCGTCGCTGATGCCTCCCCCGAACACCTGGTCGCCGATGTCGTCCAGGGCGATGCCCTGGCCTCCTTTCGTAACGACGCTGGCCGTGCCCAGCTCGATCAGTTCGGCTTCACGATTTCCGTCATTCCGGTCCATGATATGCTCCATCGAAAGTACCGCAGGGATTTGCGGTTGAAGCAGGCTAGGAGGACGGCCCTATATACTCGAATGTATATAGTTTCAGATTGGAGGGGAGTTTGGCGCGGGCTCGGAACAAGCAATCCCGCGTGCCGACTGGCGGCAGAATATGGCGTTAATTCATTTGCTTGAGCGTAGTAGCGCCGCCCTGCGGTCTAGACTATGAGCTTTGCGACGTTGCGAATACGGCGCCTATGATAGATCCACAACGCGTTCAAAAGCTCTGTTCGTGTCCCGGAAATCGCCAATAGTCTGACCGCTTCAAGCTCGTTCGCGACGTCAGGCCATCGATTGATTTCCTTCAGTCGAGTCGAGCGGAGGCGCTCGCCCGCCGATGCGACCGCAAGGTCGAGCTCAAGCGAGCCAGCTCGGTGCGTCATTGTTGCGAACATGATCTCAGTGGTGTCCGCGATCGCGGCGGGGGTTGAGTAGTCCGCCGGCCAAGCTCCGGGCACCATCGGATTTTTCCCGTTCGGTATCTTCCGGTCCTTGAGGGCCATGCGGATCAACCGGCCGTGCCAGATATAGAGGTCGTGCAACTGGTGCACGGTCTGTCGCGGAACCTCAAACCCACCGCCGGGATGCGCATTCAGCAGGCGCTCGCCACGTAACCGATGCAATGCATCCCTTACGGGCGATGTGCTTACACCGAGGTCGGCCGCTACCTCTGTTGCCACGACCGGTTTCAGCGGAGCCAAAGCGCCTGACGTAATGAGCGCCTTCAGGCGGCTATAGACGTGCTCTGCTGTCACTGGCTCGGGTGACATTAGCCTCTTCCCTGATCACAGGTTTTGGTGGTTCGACGGGCAAGCGAATTGGAGAGCTTGGCGCGTTTCGGCGGCAGCTTGACGCTGTGTGATGATCGCCAGGCATGCCTGCTCGACCTCCCACAGATCGTCGACGTTCAGCAGTTCTCTCGGGATCGGCATATTGTGCTCCAGACAAAGAAGGGGGATGAAGATGTGCGCCGTCGATATCCGCAGCGAGTGGGCGCAGCGGATATGGTCCTCGAGGCTGGACGACGGGATGCCGGCTTCGATCTCCCGCAGCCAGCGCTCGCTTCTGCCCACAGCGCGGGCGAGCTGGCTCTGGGAGATGCGATTTCGACGGCGGCAAACTTCAATGCGCTTGCCTGAGATCTCCTTGATCAGGGAGATCACCGCCGCGTCGTCAATCGGTTGAGGACTTTGAAGCGACATGCAGGTCTCCCTGACAGTGGCTCAAAGCTCCCAATAGCGCTTACCCGATGAGTGGAAAGTGGTGCATAATAATCTTCCGGTCAAATTCTATCGTTATCGCTTGCGATAGAATTCTCTTCGCAGACAGACCCTTATCTTGGCCGACTCAGGTCGACTGGCATCTGACGTCTCGGTCTCATCCCTGACTCGGCAGCGGAGAGCTGATCATATACCTGCACGACAAATTTGTCGTCTGTCTGCCGCATACAACAAAGCGCGGCAAGGAACAGCTTCCAGATCTGAGGAAGCGGATGAACAGATCCGCTCTCGCCGATTCTGGAGGTCAGCCTTGCCGTACACTCGGCAAGTTTTGGGGACGTCCCCACGAAGCGGATCTCTTTGCCGCCGTAAGCGGGAAGCTGAGCGTCCTGGAGGTCGGCTAGCAAGTCGTCGGTCGGCACACGCTCCAGCAGCGCGACTGACACGTGGAGCGTGGTCCCATAGGGCAGGAAGTCGCCGACGAGGTGGCAGAGTCTGCAATGACAGCCCAAGAACAGGAAGATCCCGTTGTCGGATAGCTTAAGCTTATAAGCTCTAGATGGATTCCCTCTCACGATAGCCCTTTCAATCCGAAGGAGCCGACCGGTTCGTTCCACTTGCCGGCTCAGCTCCCAATGAATGACGGCGCGATTCGCCAAGATGATGTGCGATAAACGCCGGAACTACAGTTCCGGTTTTCGGCAGTCTATTTCCGAATAGCGGCAGCCGACTACCCCGAACCGGCAATGGATTGCCCTGCGCCTTGCAGGACAGGGCAGCGCTGCGCCATCCGTCAGGTCGTCCAGACCGGCGACGGCGAGCTCACCCGAACGACCAAAGCTCCCAGGCCTGAACCGGATCCCAACCGCGCCGGCTCCCGATGGGGATGCCGCTATGGAGGTCGCACGACCATGGCCAGACGTTCGCCCTACGGCAGTGCCGTACTCGCCGCTCTCGTGAGCGCTCTTATGCCTCTCGCGCCCGCGCAAGGACAAGACCTTCCGCAACAGTATCGCCATGATTCCGAGGGCTATCCGTGCAGCGCCAGGAGCAGGCTCACCATCACCCAGGAGGATCAGGGCTTCGCGATCCGCCCGGTCAGCGACGCTCAGAACCGCGTCCCGGTCCCGCGCCTGGATGTTCCGATCGGCGTCGGCGCGACCATGAAGCTCGATACCGCGCTGCTCCGCGATCGGACGCCCTCGCTCAAGGAGGCGGTCGATGCCCCGCACCGCTGAGATTCTTCTGCTGGGCCTTGCCCTCGCCACCACGCCCGCGCTTGCGCAGGATGCGCCCACCCAGGCTGTTGTGCCGACGCCGCCGGATGCGGGGCTCTCGACAGCGGCCGAAGAGGCGCAGCGCGAGCTGCGTCAGACCTTCACCAATCTCACCTTCGAAGAATTCGGACCCGCGCCGGTCAAAGGGCCGATCTACCAGGCGACCGCCGGCGGCCGGATGATCTATTTCGCGCCGGAGAGCGGCCACCTCCTCTTCGCGGCGGTGTACGACAAGAACGGGGTCAACGTCACCGCGCTGGCCCAGGATGCGCGCGCCCGGAAACGCCTTGGTGCGATCGATCCGGCCGATGCGCTGGTGATAGGGCCGGCGGGCGCGCCCAAGGTGATCGAGTTCACAGATCCCGACTGTCCCTATTGTCAGGCGCTTGATCGTTTCTGGGCCGCCAAGGCGACCGAAGGAAAGGTCGTTCAACGGCTGGTCTATTTCGTCAGCGGCATCCACCCGGAAGCCGCCGCCAAGGCCGAGCATATCCTCTGCTCACCGGACAAGGTCGCCGCCTTCAAGGCGATGTACGCCGGCGCCCGTCCCGATACGCTGCTCAAATGCGCATCGGGGTCCGCCAAAGTCACCAAGGATGCGCTCACCGTGCGCAAGACGGGGGTCTCGGGCACACCGACCCTGTTCATCGACGGCAAGCTCATCTCGGGCTTTCAGCAGGCCGAGCTCGAGGCCTGGCTCGAGCAAAAGCAGGGGCGTGGCGATGCGCGCCAGTAACCTCTGCCCCGCGGTCGGAAGCGACCGCTCCAACCCTGATCTGGCGGGCCTCGTCGCCGTCCTGAGCTGCCGCTCCCAGGAGCGCGCGCCAAGCGGTGCGAGAGCCGGGATGCCGGCGGTGGCGCTCCCCCGGAGCCGTCCAGCCTCACCGTCGGCCGACAACGATCCCAATCGGTGCCGGCAAGCATGTTTCCGGACGGCTCCTTGTCTGAGGAGACCATCAATGCTCACACTGCTTCGGACCAGGACCTTCCGCGTGATGGACGCGGGGATCCTGCTCCTTCTGGCCGCACTGGCCGGGACTACCGTCGCCCAAGCGTTCACGGCGCCCGCCGCGGGCGACCTGGGCTACGACATCTACGACATCGTCGTGAACCAGGGCGTCAAGGGCCCGCTCGGCTTCGTGGCCGGCGTCGCCGCCTTCCTGTTCGGCGTCAGTCGTCTGTTCAGCAACATCATGATCGGCATTCCGACGATCGTGGCTGCCGTCTGCCTGATCAGGGCGGACAGCATCCTTCAGACCTTCGGCATGGTGATCTGAGCATCGGCGCGCCGGGCCGGGCAGCCGGTCCTGCACGCCTTCCGAGACGGGGGGTGATGGTCATCCCTCGGAAATCGCGCCCCGACGGGCGTGATGAAGCAAGGGAGAAGGGCGTTGGACGAACGACTTCCACAATTCCTGCACAAACCGGTCCAGATCCTCTGGTTCGACTCCCAGGAATTCATCGTGGTCATGTCGACCATCTTCGTCGCCGTTATCGTTGGCGGGCTGATCGGCTGGTCGTTCGTCGGCGTCCTTCTTCTCTTCATTCCCTGGAAACGCAGCAAGCCGCGCGGCTTCATCCCGCACCTCGCCTGGCGCTGGGGCCTGCTCAAGTTCCGCAACTATCCGGGTCCGACACAGACCCGCTTCTTCGAGTAGAGCGCATGGCGCATCCGTTCAGACGCAAGGCCGCGGCCGACATGATCGGCGACACCCGGCCGAGCTGGCATCTTCACCGCTACCTGCAGGGCTCGGCCAACCTGTTCGAGGAGAACCGGCTGCTGAAGTTCGCGATCGCCGGGCTGTTCGGCATCACCGCGGTGCTCGGCATGCTGATCTACACGTCGAACCAGAACCAGCGGACGGTGATCGTCCCCTTCGGCGCCGGCGGCGATCTGTACGTCACCGGCAACACGCCGTCCGCGACCTATCTGCGCACCATCACCCGCAACATCGTCAGCCTGGCAGGGACCTATTCGGCCTATTCCGCCGATCGCCAGTTCCAGGAGTTGCTCAGCGTCGTCCACCCGAGCGCCTATAACGGGCTGCGCGACAGCCTGAACCGGCTGCTGGACGAGCTCGAGACCAATCCCACGCTGTCGATAGCGACATATATCCGCTCGGATCAGCCCGTCACGTTCACCGACAACGAGATCATCGTTCCGGTCGAGAAAGTCCGCGTGATCGGCGGGGTGATCCGCAAGTTCCGGGGCGATCTGCGCATTCGCTACGCGATCGACAACGGCCGCTTCTGGCTGACCGCCCTTCAGGAGGAGAAATTCAATGCCGAGATTCGGTAGAAGGAGGCGCGCGCGCCTTATGGGGCTCGCCTGCGCGCCGTTGGCTTTGCTCGCCGCCGGGCCGGCGCTGGCCCAATCGGTTGCCGCGCTGCCCGACCAGACCAGCCGCATTCGCCTCTCGAACCGCGACGTCAATCACATCGTCTGCGTCGGCGGCGAGATCGAGGACGTCAAATTCTCCGCCGAGAAGGGCCTCGTAGTCGAGCGCGGGGGTTCGGACGCCTGGGTCAAGTTCCTCGTGTTTGAGACAGAGGACCCCAATGTCGGTCCGGCCGGCGCCAAGACGCGCAGCTATGTGACGACGCCGTCCGAGTTCTTCGTCTCCTGCAATGGTGCGATCTACCCGCTGTACGCCGAGCCCGCGGACATTCCCGCGCAGACGGTGACCCTTCTCGCGGGCGCTGCCCAGCGAGCCCGCGCAAATGATGCGCTGCTGGGGCCGCTGGTCGAGGAAGAGCGCGCGGTCGGGATCGTGCTGGCGCTGCTGCAGGACCGCGTGCCCGCCTCGTTCACCGAGGTCGCACCGCAAGCGACGCCGCTGACGGTCACCGACCTGCCGAGTGTCGCCATCCGGGAGCGGCGCCGGCTCGAGATCGAAGGCGCTGGTCTCTCGGTCAGCGAGTTCATCCTGACCAGTCCGACGCCGGTCGAGCTCGACGAGCGGGCGTTCCTCGACCCCGCGCTCGGCGCGGACATCTTCGCGGTCACGCTCGATCGGCTGGCGATCAACCGGGGCGACAGTGGCCGGCTGATCGTCGTGCGGCGGAGTGCCGGCCAATGAGCGCGACCCTGGAACCAGGCACCCCGGAGCCCGCCCCCGAGCGCCGGGCCGACGATGCCGTTGCCCCCGCTGCCGGCTTCGAGAGTGAAGCCCAGCGCCCGGCGCTGTTCGATCTGCCGGCGCAATGGACGCGGCTCACGTCGGACCAGAAGCTCCGCGCCAAGCAGATCAGCGTCGCCGCGACGATCGCGGTGCTCGGCTATGGCCTCTACACTGCCAGTTCGGGTGGTGATGAGAAGGTCGCCACCGCACCGGCAGCCTCGAACCTGGACATGGGCGCTGGCCTTCGCGGCGACAGTCTCGAGGTCAAGATGCGGGGCGATCTCAAGAAGATCCTCGACGGCCAGTCCCTGCTCGGCGATCGGGTCACAGCCATCGAAGAGGGCAAGGTCGCGCCCGGCGGCGGCGCTGCGGGGGCGGCCCCCTCCGCCGGTGCCGACCCTGGGTTGCCGCCGGCCTTGCCCGGCGAGATCCCCGCCTATCCACCGGCTCCGGCGGAAGCGAACACCGACGGCGCATCGCTGCCGCCACCGCCAGCCGCTCCGACCGCGCCCCCTGCCCCGCCCGCGCCACCCACCGAACGGCAGGTCGGCGCGATCGGCGCCGCGGTAAGCGCGCCTGCTGCCGAGGGAGGCGCGGCGAACGCAACGAGCAAAAAAAAAGCCAATCGGACGATCTATTTACCGCCTGGTTTCATGAAGGCGCGGCTGCTCACCGGGATCGACGCGCTCGCGAGCCGGGATGCGACGAGCAATCCCGAACCGATCATGGCGCGTGTTCAGGCCCCAGCCGTGCTCCCTAACGACGTGAAGGCGAACCTCGCCGGCTGCTTTGTGATCGGGAACGCGACCGGCAGCCTCGCCAAGGAGCGGGTGGAAATCCAGCTCGTATCGATCTCGTGCGTCGACTTCGACGAACATGCGGTCGTCGACCAGCCGATCAAGGGCTTCTTCGTGGATGCCGACGGCAAGAAGGGTCTGTCGGGCAAGGTCGTGACCCGGGCCGGCGCCACGCTCGCACGCTCATTCATCGCCGGCACCGTCGCGGGGATCGCCCAATCGGTCGAAGGCACGTTCGGCAATGTCTCGACCTCGGCGCTGGGCAGTGTGAGGACACTCGACGCGGGCGACGCGGCCAAGACCGGGATCGCCGGCGGGCTCTCGCGCTCGTCGGACAAGCTGACCGATTTCTACCTCGATCTCGCGCGCCAGGCCGGGCCCGTCGTCGAGGTTGGCGCAGCCAAGGATGTCGTCGTCGTCATCCAGGAGGGCCTCGCCCTCGAGATCAAACCTTCGGTCGGGAGCAAATTCTGATGCGCCCGCGCCTCATCCTCCAGGGAGTTCCTGCTATGACGCATAGTGTCAGGCGCGGCAGTGTGTGCGCCCTCGCCGCGAGCACGGCCCTGCTGCTTTCGAGTTGCGCGACGATGGGCTCGCTCATGTCGCCTTACTCGGAGAAGTTCAGCTGCAAGAATAATGACCACGGTCAGTGCATCCATCCCGAACGCGCTTACGAAGATGCGGTCGCAGGGGTTGCCTCGAAGTCGGATCCCAACGTCACCAATGATCGCAAGATGCTGCGCGACCAGCCCGCGGCGGCACGCGCTCAGCGTAGCGGCCGCGCCGGCCTCCCCAGTGCCTACGGATCCTACCGCGACAGTGTCTATCAGGAGCTGAAGGGCCTGATCGAGGCACCGGTGACGCCGATGCTCAAGCCTGCGCGGACGGTCCGGACATTGATCCTCCCTTATGCCGACCGGCAGCGGCCCGACCGGCTGTATATGCCGCGCTACGTCTATTCGATCGTCGACAAGCCCATCTGGGTTGTCGGGGGCACGCTGGTCACGCCGCCGAGCCAGGCGGCCAAGGCGCCGATCCTGGGCCAGGTCCAAGAGCCTCGCGCTACACCGGGCGACGCGCCCGATGCACCGGCCGATACGACCAGGGAGCCCCGGCCATGAGCGCGGTCGGCTCGAAGCACGGCGGCCTCACCTATGCGCGCATGCGCAATGCGGTCCGGCGCGACGCCTACTCCGACTATCTGCCGCTGGTCGCCTGGGAGCCGGAAACCGAGGCGTTCCTGTGCATCGACGATTGCTGGGGGCACGCCTGGGAGATCGTGCCGACCGCCTATATGTTCGCGCATGCCCAGGCCGCGCTGCAGGGGCTACTCAACATCAACTTCCCCGACGGAACGGTTCTTCAGCTCCATACGCTCGCCGACCCGCTGATCGACGATGCGCTCGACGCCTTTCTCGATCTGAAGACGCGCGACGATCCATTGATCCAGGCGTCGGCACGGCGCACCCGGGAATATCTGAGCCGTGGGCGCCATGGCCTGAAAGCCTTGCACGGCATCCCGGTGCGCAACTTCCGCACCCTGCTGTCGATCAAGACGCGGCGACCGCTCGGCGAGGACCTGCGCCGCCAGGTCGAGGAACAGCTCGCCAAGCTCGGCATTCGCCGGCTCCCGCCCGAGGAGTTGATCGCCTTCTACCGGCGCATCTTCAACGGCATCGCCCTACCCGCGCCCGGTGTCTTCGCGGACGGCGCGACAATCGGCGCACCGGCGCTCGCCAAGCAGATCATCGATGCCGGGCCCGATCTGGTGTTCGAGGGCCAGGAGGTGTTCCTGGGCAACCAGGTCGCGCGCTGCCTCACCCCGAAGGCGCCGGCGCGGCGGATCACGGCCGAACGGGCGAACCGCCTGCTGGGCGGCATGCGCGGCTCGGCCGAGGACAGCGACCAGATCGGCGGGCCCTTCCTCTACACGCTCAACATCCTGTTCGATCATTCGCAGTTCGAGATTCACAAGCGCGCCCAGATCCTCTCGGCGCAGAAAGCGGCCGGCAGCTTCGCGGTCGAGGTCGGCAAGCAGATCGAGGAGATCGGCTGGATCCTCGACGAGGCCGGCAATTCAAAGTTCGTCCGCGTTATTCCGACCGTGTGGGTGTTCGGGAGCGACCGCGCCCACGCACGCGACCTGGCCGCCCGCGCCAAGCGCCTGTGGGAGAGCGAACCGCTGCCCTTCTCGATGCAGGAGGAGAGCTATCTCAGCCCGACGCTGCTCACGATGAGCCTGCCGTTCGGCCTCTATCCTGACCGGACGACGTTGCGGATGCTCGAGCGCGACTTCCGGATGCCGGTCAAGGCAGCGGTTCTGCTGGCGCCGATCCAGACCGACTTCCGCGGCGGCGGCCGGCCCGCATTGCTCTATACCGGACGCAAGGGTCAGCTGATTACGCTCGATCTCTTCGATCCCAGGATCAACAATTACAACTTCATCGTCTCGGCGGAGTCCGGCGCCGGCAAGAGCTTCCTGCTCAACAATCTGTGTCAGCAATATTTCGCCTGCGGCGCGCTGATCCGCATCATCGATATCGGCGGAAGCTACCGCAAGCTGTGCACGCTGTGCTCCGGCCGCTACATCGACATCGGCGAGGAAAGCCTCGTCCTCAATCCGTTCGACATGGGACTTGCGCTCGACGGTGACGACAAGCAGTCGGCCATCACGATGGCGGTCGCGATCGTCGCCGAGATGGCGAACGCATCGACCCGCAAGGGCGTGACCACCTCGGAGTGGAACCTGCTCAAATCCGCGGTGCAGTGGACCATCGACAGCGGCCGTGCCGACCATGGCATCGACGCGGTACGCGAATGGCTCGGCACCTATCCGGCCCTGACCGCGAGCGATCTCGACCGTGTCGAACATCTTCTGCCGGTTGCGCGCGAGCTTGCCTTCAACCTGCGCGATTTCGGGTCTGACGGGGCCTACGGCCATTATTTCAACGGCCCCTCGACGCTCGACATCCGCAATGACGAGTTCGTCGTGCTCGAGCTCGAGCGGCTGAAGTCGATGCCCGATTTGTTCAACGTCATCGTCATGGTGGTCGTGAACGCCGTCACACAGGAGCTGTACCTCTCCGCCCGCGACCGGCCGCGCTTCGTGCTGTGCGACGAGGCCGCGCAATTCATGACGCGAACCGAAGGGCAGGACCTGTCGCGGCTCGCCGAGGCGTTCGGCCAGGGCTACCGACGCGCCCGCAAATATCGCGGTTCGTTCGGGATCGTCCTTCAGTCGATGAACGACCTCACCCTGTTCGGCGGGACCGGCCAGGTCATCCTGGAGAATGCGGCGACACGCTTCCTGCTGCAGGGCTCCACCTATGATCGCGCGGTCGACAACAAGATCCTCGACTATTCCGGGTTCGTCCTCGACCTGCTGAAGTCCGTCCGCAACTCGAAGCCCAATTACAGCGAGGTCTTCATCGACTCCCCGCTGGGCCTCGGTATCGCGCGGCTTGTGGTCGATCCCTTCTCCTACTGGATCAACACCTCAGCACCGGATGAAGTGGCGGCCTTCGACGGCCTGATCCGACAGGGCCTCACCCCGCTCGAGGCGGTGTGTCGCCTCGCCGGCGTCGATCCAGCCGAGATCCTCGGGAGCCACGACCCGGCTCGCCGGGTGGCGGCGGAGTGACGAACATGCGGCTGCGCCACCCCCCACCCCATCCCGATCAGTTGCCGCTGGATCTGACAGCGGACATCGAGCTCGAGCGGATGATCGACGCGCGGGTCGCCGAACGCTGCGAGGCGGAATCGATCCGATGGAGGTTCCGCCTCGTCACACTCGAAACGCTGATGATGGGCGGCCTGGTCGCGGCCGCAGGCTTGGCGCTCGGTCAACCCGGGTTGATGGTCGCGCGCGCTGCGATCCTGGTCGCAGCGTCCTGCTTTGCGACTGGCCTGATCCTGCTCGGGCTGTCTGCCTGGAGCGCCCGGCTCCTGACCCGTTTCAAGCGATGGAGGGCGTCATGAACGGCCTGCTGTCCGACAAGCCCTCACCCTCGTCGGTGCGCCTCGTGGTTGCGGGATATGTGCTGATGTTCGTGCAGACCTACCTGGTGATGCTGGTTCCCGGCCCCGCTGCGCAGGTGCGGATGCTCGTCTGGGTCGTAACCTTCGTCGCCGGGGCGTCGTTCATCGCCGCACTCGTCGGCCTGCCCGATCCCCCTTCCACACACTGGAGACGCCGCCATGGCCGCTGATCTCCCCCTCCCGCGCAGCGCGCGCGCCATAGCCCTTGGCCAGGCTGCGACCGTCGCGCTGCTCATCGCCGCGGCAGGCGTTGTCGCCATTGCGGCGGACGCGCAGACGGTCTCGACGGGCCGCAGCACGATCGGCAGGACGTGGCCGATCGCCGAGCCCGACGCGCTCTCGGAAATCGAAGCCAAGGTCGCGACGCTGCCGCGTGATATGTCGAAGGCGTTCGGGCCACGGAACAAGTGGAGCGCGCTGAAGGCCGCCGCCCTCGGGCCGGCACCGGCCGACCGGGTGCGCAGCGTGGTGCCCTTCTACACGCTCGAGTTCGACATCACGCTGCCGGACGGCAAGACGCTCTATCCCAAGGGCTTCACCTTTAACCCGCTGACCTTCGTGACCATGCCGCAGCGCCTCGTGGTGGTACATCCCCGTGACCTGAGCTGGGCCCTGCGGACCGCCCGGCCGAGCGACTTCATCCTGCTGACCGCACTCGGCGGCGAGAATGGCGATGCGATCACGCTTTCCGAAAAGACGGGCCGGGCGATCTACATCCTCGAAGAGCGGGTCAAGGAGCGGTTTGGATTGACGGTCGCACCCGTCGTGGTCGCGCAGGCCGGCCCGAAACTCGTGCTGACCGAATATGGCCCGCGCAGCCGGAAGCTGGCGCAACCGGCAGCGGGAAGCGCGCGATGATCGGGCGCTGGCCAATCTTCCTCATCGGGATCGTCCTCGGCCTGGGCGTGGCGCTTGCCTGGCCGAGCCCGGCCCATGCTTCCAAATGCGAGAGCGGCGTCTTCAATCCCATCACCAAGGTGCGCTGGACCTGCATCTTCCCGATCACCGTCGGCGGAGTCCGGATTGGCAGCTTCGACAAGCTCGACAAGGCGCTCGACGCACAGTCCGCGTCCCAGCCGCTCTGCGCCTGCCGGCGTGGCGTCCAGTTTTGGTTCGGAGTCAAAGTCTCCTACTGGTCTCCCAATCGGATGGTCGATGTCGTGACCGAGCCGGGCTGCATGATGGCGCTGGGCGCCGATCTGATGCCCACCGGCGGCAAGCTCCAGGGCAGCCAGTCGAGCCTCGCGGACGGGACGAACACCCGAAAGATGTTCGCCCAGATGCACTATTACATCTCCCCGGTTTGGGCGATGCTCGACATGTTCACCGATCTGCCCTGCCTCGAGCAGGACGGGTTCGACGTGGCCCTGATCACCGAGGTGCTGCCAACATGGCAGTCGGGCACGCTGGGCGCGATCATTCAGCCCGAAGGCATCTTGTTCGGCAACCCTGCCGCGGGCCTCGCCTGCATGGGCGACAGCGCTGCGGCGGCAGCCGGCAAGGTCATCGACCCGCTCTTCTGGTGCATGGGCTCCTGGGGCGCGACCTACCCGATCGCCGGCGACATCCACTTCGGCGACAGCGTCGAGGCTTGGGCCGGGCTTGCGGCGCGCGGGACCTTCATGATGGGGCGGCTTGGCGCGCTCACGATCAGCTCTTCGGACGGTTGCTCGTTCCGGCCGAGCCCGATCTGGACCAAGTCGCGCTACAAGCTCCAGCTGATGGAGCCCGTCAAAGGCGGGAAGTGCGTCAATATCGGCCGACCGGGCTCGCTGTGGACCACTGGGAAGCACGCGCCCGGCAAGGACAACGCCCAGTTCATGCTGTTCGAGAAGGTGATCTGCTGCGCCGGGATCCCGGTGCCATGAGCAGATCGCTGCCTCCCCATCCCTTTCAAGAACGTCTCGTGGACGCCGCCGGCACACTCCGGAGGCCTGCCCGCCAAGGCCCCAACGGCCGCCGGCGCGCACGCGAGGCGGGAGCGGCGCCGACGAGCCCCCGCGGCGTCGCTCCACCCCCGGCCAGCGCGGTTGTCATGCTCCCCCGGCGGTCCAGGCGCTATCCTCTCGCCCTGGCCGCCACGGCGACCGCGCTGGCCACCCTTCTCGCAGGCGCTCCGGCAATCGCCCAGACGGTGGAGGAACGGGCGCGTGCCGCCGCCGAAGCGGCGCGAGCCAAGTCCGGCGACAGCGAGGCGATCCAGCGCAATTACCTGACCCCGGGCCTTGCCGGACAGCCGATCACGACGGTGGATACGAGCCGGTCCTTCAACCCGAATCTCGCCTGCCAGAAGACAGCGACACTGATGGAGGTCCTCGTCCAGCCGGGCGGCTCGGGCGATCTCACGACGGTGCAAATTGCGCGGGACACCGATTTCGACGGCACGGTCGACAGCCGCATCAACCTGGCCCTGCCCGTCTCCGGGATCTGCGCCAATGGCGTGATCTCCTGCCAGCCCGGGTCCTGGAACCAGTGCAACTATTTCCGCTGGGGCGTGGATGCCGCGCGCAACCTGAAACTCACCCAGGTCGATATGCCAGAGCTTGCCGGCTGCTACTGCCTCAACAACAGCTGCGGCAGCAATCTCGCCTGGAGCAATATGCCCGGGGTCCTCGGCGACCTGGGCGGGGGGATGATCGGCGCGCTCACCACCGCGGACCCGCGCATCGGGGTCGCGCAGGCAGTGATCGAGGGCCCGGCGATCCGCTATGTCGGTGCGCAATCGACCGCCTGCACCGCCGACCCAGCGCTGGCGCAGACCGGCTATCGTGCCAATCCGTCGGCGCTTGCCGGCGATGCATTCGCGGCCTCCTCGGGGAACAGCCTGTTCCAGTCTCTTGCGGGTTCGCCGATTGGGGTGGGGACCGCCCAGCAGGTGCGGCACTGCACGATCGAGCGGCAGGTCACCGCCACCGGCGCCAATGCGGAGGATGTGATCCGTCGCACCAGCGGTGGCTACGCTACGATCAGGAGCGGCACCTCGATCGACTTCCAGCTCGGCTCGCCCGCGGACAATAGCCTCGCCGGCGGCAGCTGCCGCTTGTTCGACTTCAGAATGACGCTGCATGTCGGCGACCCCGACCGGATCGTCGAGGCCCGGCTGGCACAGCTTTTCGCGGACGACTGGGCGCAGGTCCGCATAGATGGGACGCTGGTGGCCTCCGGCCCTACGCCTTGGACTTCGAGCACCACGCCGCCTGGCGGCTGTGAGAAAAAGAAGACCTTCTACGCCAGCCCGAATGTCGACCTGAAACCCTGGCTCACGCCCGGCGATCACGAGATCTGGCTGCGCCTTGCCGTTGCCGATGGCGGGGAAGGCATGGCGCAGGTCCATGTCGTCGTCGATGATAGCTGCAAAACGGTCGAGCAGCTCATCGACCGGTGCGGCGTCCTCGCCGCAGATGCCAAATGCCGGATCGACAGCGAACTGGTCGATGGCGTCCAGACGTTTCGCAACGGCGTGAACACGGGGCTTCGTCCCCTGCCCCAGACCCGCCTCCTTGGTTCGCAATCCTGCCCGGTATCGCTGACACGCGACTTCTTCTTCAAGGACCGCACCTATCGCTGCGAAGTCGAGAGCACCGCGCTACCGACGCCCGACACGAGCCGTGGCGCTTACATCATCGATCGCTCGACCGAGACGATGTTGGCGGATCGCGCGCGGCAGAGCGATGGCAGCTTCGCAGAATCGACCCGCCCGTTCGCCCTGCCAGACCGCGGGACCGTCCCCGCCTGCGAGCCGATCTGCAAGACCCGCGCGCCCCGGGTGAACACCGCGGCAGCGCCCGCCGGCGTCGTCGGCAGCCAGCAGAACGATCCTGCGGCCTATGACACATTCTACCATGCCTGCGGCACCGGAAATGTCTGTCCGGCCGGTCCCGGCGAGGAGATCGTCTCAGCCTGTGGCTGCCTCGACGATTTCCCGGAAGCCGCGGTCATGATGCAGACCGTCCGCCTCGCCGGCGCGGATCTGGTCTGCACGGGGACCCCGCGATGATCGCGCGCTGGCTCCTTATGCCGCGCAGCGCGGCGCATCTCGTGCTGCTCGGCTTCGCGTTCGTTGCCGCGTGCCAGGCCCGGCCGGCCTATGCGCAGCAAATGTGCGCCGCCGATCTCAACGGCAATGGCGACGCGGCCGATCCGGGCGAGATGACCTATTGCCGTATCACGCCAGACGGCCGGCATCAGTGCCCCCTTCAGGAGACGGCCTGCGCCCAGGATGGGGCGGGCGCTTTCAGCTGCCCGCTCGGGAGCCAATATGCGTGCATGCCAAGTGGTGCCGGCGCCACCTGCTCGCCGCACCCCTGCGCCGACGTCGCGAGCAATCCGATCGTGGAGGAAGGCCCGATCGAGGATCCCGGCGCGCTGCCCGATGGCGGAGCCGATGCCGACGGCAATTGCCTCGGCACGATCGAGATCTTCGGCGGCCGGGCGATGCGCTGCCGCCCGCCCGGGATCAGCACGACCTTGTCCGACTGCTGCAAGGACAAGGGCAAGATCGTGAAGGACGGCATGGGATCGTCCGTGGGCTCGATCGGCACCAAGATCGCGGTCGCCAAGGGCGTTTTTACCGGCATGAGCGCGGCGTATCAGGCGTTCCGTGCCGGCGCGACGGCGAGCCAAGCTGCCAATGCCGGCGCCAATGCGCTGATCGTCGGTCTCGACCCAACGTCGATCGCAATCAGCCTGGCGGTCAACTTCATGATCGAGGTGCTGCTCCAAGGCTGCGACCAGCAGGACATGGAGGTCGGCATGCTCCGCGGCTCCGGGATGTGCCACGAGGTCGGACGCTACTGCACGTCCAGCTTCCTGGGCGTGTGCCTGCAGCATGCACGAGGCCATTGCTGCTTCAACACCAAGCTCGGCCGGATCATCCAGGAACAGGGCCGGCCGCAGCTCAAAGCCTTCAACGGCAATCTCTGGGGCACGGCCAAGCGGCCGATGTGCCGCGGGTTCACGCCCGCCGAGTTTCAGGCGCTGGATTTCTCCAAGATGGACCTTTCCGAATATTATGCGGAGATCGAGGCCCGCGCCCAATCCGACATCCAGATCGATATGAAGGAGCGCGTCGATGCGTATCTCAAAGCGGTCGGCGAATAGCGCCGTCGCGCTGGCCGGGATCGTGCTCGCGAGCACGGCGCTTGCTCAGGATTCCGCCCGCGAGCGGATCCAGGACCAAGGCCCCGCTGTTATGGCGCGCGTGAAGGACGCTGTTGGCCGGGTTAGGGCAGCCAAGGCTGATGCGCCAGACCCGAAGCTGCCCCCCAAACCCAGCGAAGCGGAACGCCGCCGTGCCTTCGAGGGCCTTCGTAATCGTCTCCCCAGCCCCGCCATCGATGCACGCGCCCGCGCGGCGCTGTCCGAGGCGGACGTCCGCATGGCAGCGGAGCGGGAAGCGCAAGCCAAACGGCTGCGCCAGGCGCTCGGTCTTGAGCCGGGCGATATCGAAGCCGTGGCGAAGGCGGGACCGGCACCCGCGGCCAACGCCTGGGTTCCGGTGCTGTTCGTGTCCTCGTCGATGCCGGTGCCGGTGCTCAGAGCTTATGCGGCCCAGCTCGAGCGCGTGCACGGTGTGCTGGCATTTCGCGGCATGCCGGGCGGCCTTCGCAAGGTCGGGCCGATGGCAAAGCTGTCGGCACAGGTGCTTCGGATCGATCCGGGCTGCGAGGTCCCTGCCTGCGCGATGCGCAATGTCCAGCTGATCGTCGATCCGATCGTCTTTCGCCAGCATGGGGTCTCCCGGGTGCCGGCGCTGGCGATGATCCCGGGCGATCCGGCGCAGGCCTATTGCGAGCGCGAGGACGAGAGCCCGAGAGCATCGCACATCGTCTATGGCGATAGCGCGCTGTCCGGTTTGTTCGAGGAATATGCCCGACTGGGCGGAGACAAGGAGGTGCGCGATGCTCAGGCTCGTCTGGGCGCTCGCTAGCGCCCTCGCCGGCTTCTGGCTGCGACTGCGGCGCTTGCCCGGCAAGGCCGCGGTCGCGCTCGGGGCGCCCGGCCATGGTGAACCCGCGAGGCCCGAGCGCCTTTGGAAGGCTCTGGCGATCGTCCTGCCGGTGGCGCTCGTCGCCGGGATCGCGCTTCCCAAGGTGAGCCTGGTGATGACACCGTCGATCGACGCCTTCGCGGTGCGGCAGGCAACTGGCCCGATCGCCAAGGGCGACTATGTGATGTTCACGCTCCGCCACCCGATCGCCGGACCCAAGCCGGTCAAGGTCACCAAGCATGCGCTGTGCATGCCGGGCGACCGGCTCACCAGGATCGAGAAGCCGTCGATCGCAGCCGCTAAAGAATGGGACAGCTATTATTTCTGCAACGGCGAACTGCTGGGGGTCAGCCTGCCTTACGGCATCCACGGCCTGAAGCTCGACCATATGGAGTGGAGCGGGGTGATCCCGGCGGGGATGGTCTATATCGGCTCGCATCATCCCCGAGGTTTCGACAGCCGCTATTTCGGGCTGGTACAGATCGCGACCCTGACGCGGATGGAGCGGCTGCTGTGATCGGCCGCTGCCCCTTGGTCACGCTCGCGATCGCCATGTCCATGTTGGCCGCACCTGCGCTCGCGCAGGGAACTGCGGGCCGGCACACGACCAACCCTGCCGCGGCCGCTTCGCTCAAGCAGGGCTATTGGTGGTACGAGGCGCCAAAGCCGGCTGCGCCAGCAGAGTCCGACCCGGAAGCACTGCATAAGCCGACGATTCCGCCCATGGCCGAACTGGCAACTTGGACGCCACCGAAGATCCGCAAGCTGATCGAGCAGCAGCGCGATTATGCCGCGACGGTGCTGACGGTCGACGCCGTTTCCGACTTCTGGCGGCTCCAGGATTTCGCACGGCGCAAGGCGCGGGCATTCGCGGGCGTGACCCAGCTGGCGATGCTCCAGAATCCCGAGCTTAATTCCAAATCAGCGAACCCGATGGTCGGTGATGCCCGCGCTGAGCTGACCGCGCAGAAGGACGCCATCCGCCGCGCGTATCTGCGAGCCCATGCCGGCGAATTCGCTTTGGTCATGTTCTCCCGTTCGACCTGCGGCTATTGCCGGGTGCAGTGGCCGATCGTCCAGCGGTTCCAGGAGGAAATGGGCTGGCAGGTCACGCTGATGGACGTCGAAAAGCGCCCCGAGGTCGGACAGCGCTTTGGTGTCGAGATCACCCCGACCACCATGATCAT
>Ga0247735_1000163_pt1 | contig 30072 bp, 29 predicted proteins | sample UWRJL178409R2_FD_180934 | JGI IMG/M metagenome (GOLD analysis project Ga0247735, IMG submission 180934) | Plant litter microbial communities from Arlington Agricultural Research Station in Wisconsin, United States - UWRJ-L178-409R-2 | ecosystem: Environmental > Terrestrial > Plant litter >... | reverse complement strand
GAAAGACCACGATTGCGCTACTGGACCTTCCCGCGTATGGCACTGCCAGCATTCGGGTCGAGATCGATGCCGGGGTTGGCGGGGTGGCCAGCTGCTCGATGGCTTCGATCGGGCCGCTTAATCCTGTCGGGGAAACCATCTTCGGCACCGCTACGGGCATCACCGACTTCTCCACCCGGGATGTCGATGACTTTGGCAACGAAAGCATGATCGAGCGCGGGTTCAGAGACCGGGTGCAGTTCGATGTCCGGATCGACACAGAGGATGTTTTTTATCAGAAAAGCTTCCTGAGCACGCTGCGGGCAAAGGGCGCGGTATTCATCGGCGACCCGGCCAGGCAAGAAACAATCATCTTTGGTCGATATCGCGACCTTCAAATTGTACTCAGCAACCCCGCTGTTTCTGAGTGTGCGCTTGATGTAGGGAGTCTTGTTTAATGGTTACCACTGTTCCAATCGTTGAACAGTTGCCGACTGCGCCCAATCGCGGGATGTCATCGTCGACTTACCCAATCATTGCAGATGCCTGGGCGGCAAAGATCGGGCCGTGGACCACCCAGGTAAACGTGGCGACGGTTTGGATTGGAGTTCAGTTAGACCTGGCTCTCGAATACAAAAACGCTGCTGCCCAGTCAGCCCAAACCGCAACAGTACAGGCCGCCATTGCCAGCGGTGCGGGTGGCGCTGCGGCGGCGGAGGTGGCGAAGGCCAAAGCCTATGCGGACAACGCCAAGGCGTCTGCCGATTCAGCCGAGGCAGTTGGCCCCGGGCGCAACACCGCTCGCCTGCACGCAGTTGTTCTCTCTTTCATGTAAGGAATCACCATGTCCAAGACATTTGAAGCACCGTTTGCGCAGACGCCCAAAACACTGTCAGCGTTAGTTACTGCTGCGCTCGGCGGTCTGGGAACAACAACTGTCACTGGCGCAGCCTTGGTAGCGACGGCAGGCGCGGATGGCGCGGTGTTGAGCAAGATCACCGGCATGCCGCGAACGTCGAACACTGCAAGTGGCTTGATGCTGTTCCTGGTGAAGGCGTCGGCCCCTACTGTTTACCAGCCGGTCGATGCAGCTTTTATGGCGGCATACACAACGGCGGCGACCACAGCTACGCCGATCACCGTTTTTGAAAGCATCACCCGCGATACACCGATGGTGCTAGAGGCGGGCGACAAGCTCTACGTCGGTGCGCAGGTAGCCATTGCCACCGGCTTGGTCTTCTACGCCGAATGGATGGATTACTGATGGGCGTTCTGGCGCTTGGTAAGCCTTTGGCGAATCCGTTGGCGCTGATGCGTAAAAATGCAGCGGGGGGTGGAGGTTCTGCGGGGCGACCCAAACTGACGCTTATTTATTCAACGGAGCAGCCTGCTTACATACTTCCCGATGGGTACAAGTATGTGAGATTCACGCTGATTGCTTCGGGTGGCTTTGCCTCTACTCCAACCGCAAGTACAAGGGGGGGCGCTGGCGGCGGCGGGGGCGGCACTTGCCGCAGTTTTAAACTGCCTATCATCGACAAGTCTTTCTCCACGCGACTGGTTTATGAAAACGCTAGCTCGACCCCATATCAACTTGTCTATGGGGGAATGACCATGTCGGTGTATCGAGGGGCGGGCTCTATTAGTAACGCAACTCCAGGCGCTGGCGGTGCTGCAACTATTACTGCCGGTTATGGGGAGGCCTTTCCGGGTGGTGCTGGTCAGCTTGGGGGGGATGCAGGGGCAAATAGGGTTGGTTTTGCAGGGGGCGACGGTGGCAGTACCGCCTTCCCAGAACTGCCATTTGGGGGCGGAGGTGGGGGAGGCGGCGCTGGTAGCACCACCACTGAACCTTCTTTCAGAGCTGGGGGTAAAGGCGGCCCCGGTGCAATAGCGGGTACTGCATCAGTCGGCAACACCAACGGTGCTGGCGTTGACATCGCAATAGCCAGCACCAGGTTTGGGTCTTTAGCTGGCTTGATCATAGAGCTGTGGTGAGAAAAATCCGGAGTAGAACTGAATGATCAAAGTTGAAAACGGCATAGCCACTCGCGAGCCAATCCCCGACTTCCTCGACCGCTCAGGCAAGCCCGAGGCACTGGCCGCGCTGCTTGATCTGTCAGGCACCGACCCGGCGCTTGGCGTTCAGTCCGCTGCCTGGTGGCCCGAGGAAAACACCGAAGGCGAACTCGGTGCCAACAAGAAGTGGGGCGCAGAGGTATTCACCCTCGACACTGAGCGGAAGGTCGTGAAGGTCGCCCGCAAACAGGTCAACATGACGGCGGCAGAGAAGGCGGCGCGGGATGCGTTGGCGGCCGAGCAGTGGGCCAGTCAGATCGCGGCGCGTCGGTATGACGCCGAGATTGCCGGGGCCACGATTGATGGCATGCCCATTGACACCGGTCGCGATAGCCAAGGTCTGATCACTGGCGCCGCGGTACAGGCGATCATCGATCCGGCGTACTCGTTGCACTGGAAGACCTCGACGGGCTTTGTCGAGCTGACCGGCCAGCAGATCCTTGGCGTAGCTTCGATGGTTCGGGCGCATGTGCAGAGTTGCTTCAACCGTGAGGCCGCGCTGCTTGATGCAGTTGCCGACGGCACTATCACGGCCGCCATGCTCGACGAGGGTTGGCCGGGTTAATTTTGGCGTCAAGGCTAATGCGGACAGTGCTCGCCACCCTCTCAGAGTTGCCAAACACGCCAGTTATTACATTGTATGTATTTCTTGGCTTCTCTCTGAAGGTCCTGAAACATATTCGTTGAGTTCTCAAAATTCCCAGAAAAGCAACCACTAGTGAACTGATGGCAGTTATCAAACAGGAGGTTATATTTTCTACTCTTTCCAATCATGCTAGCAGCTCTTTCGGCCGCTTTGGCTGACCCAACTGCCGCGCCATCCTTGCATGATACGTATATCGAGATGGCAGAATTTATACCGTCTAATCTGTTGAGGAATTGTATAGGAGTAACGCTCTCCACAGCCCCTTCACCATTTAAATGAACTATGCGATTGTTGCCAATGTAAATACCGGTGTGTTCTGCATAGCCAGAAATCAAGTCACATCGAACGATGCTGCCCGCGAGCGGCGATACATGATCACAGAAGACATGTGACACCACGCTCTCAGTGATCAGCTCTGCTAGGCCTTTCGTTTGAAACGGCGTGTTTGTTTTTCGGCTACGTTCCGGCGGAGGAGAGATGAGTTTGAGGAGGTCGAAAAAGCTCATGTGGGAGAGTACATTCAGGGTGGTAATGGTCGGATGATAGCATCGCGCTAGCATCCCAATGACCCATCGACTACAAATTTCAGCTATCCCGGCCGCGTTGAGCGGTTTTTTTGTGCATGGAGAAAAGCATGACTGAATCAGAAAAAGACCGAGACGTACTGGCGCGCACGCTGTGGGGCGAGGCCCGTGGCGAGAGCCTGGCCGGGATGGTGGCCGTGGCCTGGACCATCCGCAATCGAGTGAACGACGGCAAAGCCAAATCATGGTGGGGGGAGGGTTACGCTGGTGTGTGCCTGAAGCCTTACCAGTTCAGTTGCTGGAACAAGAACGACCCGAACTTTCCGTTCCTGAGTGGCGCGAAGCCGATCCCGGTTGCCGAGATGGCCAAGGCGGTCATGGTGGCCACTGCCGTGATGGATGGCGCCTATCCTGACCCAACCGGGGGGGCGACTCACTACTACGCGACAACCATGCCAAAGCCTCCGGCCTGGGAAGCCAAGGCGAAGCAGATGTTGAAGCTTGCGCACCACGTCTTTTTCAAGGATGTGCCGTAGCGATTGCTCTAGGTCTCAAAGGTCTATGGTGGCATTATGGACCTATCGGCAGAATAAGCGTCACGCGCCGATCCAGGTCCAATAGGAGAGTTTTCAGTGCCGAAGATTTTGATCTGTACTTTGATTTGTTTCGGGCTATATGGATGCGGCGATGCGAGAGAGGGCTTGCTAAAGCAAGTAAGCGAAAACAGCGAGAAATTCCCTTACATTGACGACACTAATTCACTGGTTGTTTCTAAAGATGGACTAACTCCTTATAGCCTTGGAACAACTAAGGGCATTTGTGGCCGTGCATCGTACAAGTCGAAAGTTTTGGGAGGAGTATATTCGGGGATATTTATACTCTATCTGGATCCTGTGAAGCTGATTCAGATTGAGAAAGCTGCAGGCGCGACGCAGTCAAATTTCCCTGAGTGGATGGAGTATCATTTTGCTTTCCAGCAAAGTCTAGATGGGTGCAGTCTTAGGCCGTAGGCAAAGACGGCTGCGCTCACGATCATCGGTCTTCAGCAGGAGATAGCGCTCATGATCGAGATCGACTCACGAGAACGGCGGCCACCCCTACAGCCAGACTGTTATTGCTGAGGGTGTGCGGCGGGCGCTGGTGTGATAATTGATCACAGGCGAATCGTCGCGCGGGAACTGGTCCGCGTTATCTATCAAATTTAACTACGGGCTTCACATTAAAGTTACTAAGGTCATTCACAAGCTTAAAGTTACCTTTCTTGCCATTTAAATAATCGATTATCAAAAATCTACCGCCTAAAGATGACACTAGATAGACCCTATTTTTTGTAGAGTAGGCGTTTTTCTCAACCAGCTCAGCTAGTCGTCTATCTTTATTTTCCATGTCGTTAGTAGCGCTAAGCGAGCCGAGCGTATGGGTGATCCCTATTGCCATGATGGTTGAGATTATCGTGTGAACTATGGAGAATTGCCGATAGTTTTTGTCTCCGTAAATCAGAGCAAAGTATGTGTCAGCGATGTATAAGCCGAGCCCGTGCAGCATCATCAGCAGGCCTATCACCAGAAGGGAGCTCAGCAGGTTGGGATTTCCACTGAATAACACCGAAAGTCCATAAAGAATTGCCGTGGCTGACATTGCTAGCAAGAAATTTCTTAGTATGACTTTAAATTCTACACGGGCGCTCATTAGATAAAGCCCGGTTATTAGGCCTGACAATATCGCGGCGATAGGCAGTATCGAATGTGCCAGCGTTTCTGGAAATGTGATCAATTGTACCGCCCAGTCGCATCCTATCGCGCTGTAGTAACCGACATCGTACTGGCGTCCCATTACATACAAAACAGGCGCAGCGATCGCGATTAGCTGTCCAACGTCTGCTAGCGTGATGGTTGAGCGAGGCCCTTTGACAACTTCCGACATACAGCTTCCCTTCAGTATTTACCCGCCTATCGCCGGGTGGAGGCCCGCGACTTCCCCAAAACGCAACCATGAGTGATTGATTTTGTTGACGTCGTAAGCAACAAAAAAGGCCAGTTCATAGTCGGCCTTTTATACATTAACTAATTGTTTTTTAGTGGGAAATTCTTGATGAGTGCTGCATCCCAGGCTTTGGTGCCGTGTTGAACAGAGCATTGAGCGCAATCCTTACAGCCAAGCGGTTACTGCTGAGGGTGTGCGGTGTGCGGTGTGCGGCGGGCGATGGCGTGAGCATGCGGCCGGCGGGCATGACAGCCCAGCATTCCAATTTTTAGAATCGTGGACCTTGACTTGGCCGAGGGCGAAAGTTCTTTGAAAGAGTTTCCCCTTTGTGCCTTAGGTTCTCTGCAATACCCTCGAGATAAAGAGCTATACGCTCGCACCTCTCCGGCTGGTCTTCGGCGACCCAGCTGCTGATCTCCTCCTCCAGCAGGTCCTGAAGCAGTATCACATCGTTAGCCATGCGCTGCTTCTGAATAAGTTCGGCTTTGCCGGCGGGACTGGCTGCTTCTTCGAACTCTTCGAGCAAATCTAACGGATTGACGCATATATGTGCCACGTGGCCTTCGTCAAATTCGGACTCGCTGGGGACTTCAAAGGAGATGCTGATAAGGCCTGATCGCATTTTTCGCTCTCTTTAACGAGAAAATCGAGAATCGTGGGTAGGCAGGAACTGAGCGGATCCACTCACTCGAATTGTACGTGCATTTGTACGTATTGCAGAAAAACAAAAGGCCTGCATCGCTGCAAGCCTTTGTTTTGTATGGTGCCGGCACCAGGAGTCGAACCCGGGACCTACTGATTACAAGTCAGTTGCTCTACCAACTGAGCTATACCGGCGTGATGGGCGCTGAGTATATAGATATTTTTGTGGCTGTAAACCTTAGCTCACTGATTTCGTTTAAAAATTTGCTGAATGGTTTTGGCTGCCGTGTCCCGCTGACGGGCTAGGGGTGTTGCGGGTGTATCGGCGCGGGTTTCGGAAGCTGGAGGGCGGTTGGTCGGGGGCTTTGGGGTTTTGTGGGGTTTTGTGCGGTGGGCTTCAGCTTGGAGGTGTGGGGCGGTTTCTGGGGGGAAAGGTTGTTAAGATGGCACGTCGCCACGGATAGCAAGTTAATGCCCAAAACACGCACTTATTACGACGAGCTGAATGTCTCGCGGGATGCCTCGGCTGATGAGATCAAGCACGCCTTCAGGAAGCTTGCGCAGCAGTTGCATCCGGATCGTAACCATTCGACCAATGCCTCGGATTTGATGGCGGTGGTGAATGCGGCGCATGACGTGCTGGCCAATCCGCAGAAGCGTGCTGAGTACGACGCGACGCTGATTCGCGAGGCGCAGTTGGCCCGGCAGGCTGCGGCGCAACGGCGACATGCGGGGCCGCAGCGTGCCACTGCGCCGCCGGCTGCCAAACCCCAGGCTCATGCTTCGGCCAAGGCCCAAAGCAAAAAAAACAAACCGGCTCGGCGTGGTAGCGCTCTGCGCTGGGCGGCGGTGTTTTTGGTGGCGTGTGGGGCGGGCGCGTGGATGGGTTACGACCGTGACGCGAGCAAGGCTGCACTGGTGCCGCCATTGGCGCAAGAACAGCCGATTGTGGTGCAGCCTCCCGTTGCTGCTGTGCCGACGCCTGCCCCTGCCGAGTTGCCGGTGAACAGCCCGGTAAAGATCGTCGAGCCGGGGGAGCCTGAGTGTGTGCCGCCGCCACTTGATCCGATGGGTGCACCGTGGCCTGTGGCGGCCAGTTATATAGCGGGAATGCCGATGTTGCGCGATGGCGGCTGGTCGGAGATCACGGTGGATAACACCGGTGGCGATAAGCCGGTTTACGCCAAAGTCACCGACGCCAGCGGCAAGCGGGATTATCGTCACGCTTATATTCCGGCTCGGGGTCGTTTCACCTTCGGGCGGATGGACGTTGGCTATTACCAGCTCAAATACAAGATGCTCGACACCGGGTGCGCGTATGCGTCGAGTCGGATTCGTTTGGAAGAAACCCTAGTGGGCGACCGCATCAAGTCGAGTATGTACAAGCTGACGTTGCGCAAATTGGCGAATCGTAATTCGCAGTTTTCCAATGTGCGCAGTGAGGAATTCTGATCGGGCCGCTTCACCCGGTTGGAGCCAACTTGTTGGCGAGGCTGCGCGGTTGGCGACACTTATCCATAGGCTGTACCAATGCCTCGCGAACAAGTTCGCTCCTACCGGATCGTGGTAGACCGCGCGCTTTTGCAGGACATGTCTCTTTCTTTTGAAGGACTTTTCCGAGAGAATCCCCGGCCTCTTGCGCCACTCAAATTCGGTCTCTAGTCTGCGCCGGTCGCTGCCCATCAGCGATCGGGTTTAGTCGCCCGGCTGTTGAGTTAAGGCGCATGTGTCACCGTTTTGGTGGCTGTGCGCAGGGCACCTTCGGGTGCGCCGGTTTCTTAGCTCGCCGGTCGACTAACCTGCGTACAGCCGCCACCTTTTCGTTTAGTCGCGACGGGTGGCAGCCAGACTATGGAGCTGAGTCATGTTGAATACCCTTACCGAAATCCCCGATGCCTCCGAGCTGGTACTCAAACCTTCGGCCGTCAAGCGGGCGTTGTCGCATTACCTGCCGGTTTTCAAGCCGCAGACTGAAGACGCAGAGGAATTTATCGATATCGAGGCCACGCTTGCTCATGCGACGGAATTTCTGCGTTGCGCGTCCGCCACGGCGTCAGAATTGGGCGAGGTGTTGAGCGGATCGAATCGCGATCTGGCGCTGACGGCCATGCATATGGTCGAGATGGCCAAGGTGATGGTGGAGCGTTCGCTGGAGTGTGTTGAGGTGGTTTGAGGTGTCGGGATAAAACTGTGGGAGCAAGCTTGCTTGCGAATGCAGTAGTTCAGGCTCAAGAGATGTGCCGGATGTACTGACGTCTTCGCGAGCAAGCTCGCTCCCACAGGTATTTCAAGTTACGGATCAGATCAACAAACGCAGCACGTCCGGCATCATGCTCATGGCCGCAAGGTTGTTGATGACCATCATGTCCAGCAGCTTGAGGATCATGAACGCCAGGATCGGCGAGAGATCCAGGCCGCCCAGGTTTGGCAGGACGCGGCGCAGCGGGGCAAGCATCGGTTCGGTGATCTGGTTGACCAGTTCAGCGCCAGGGTTGTGGCTGGCAGGGGCGACCCACGACAGGATCACGCTGACAATCAGGGCAAAGAAGAAGATCTTCAGGAACAGCGCTGTCACGCCGATGATCGACCAGATCAGCAAGTGCAGCGGGTCGCCTGTGGTGCCGTAAGCGAGCAGCAGGGTCAACGCCATGAGGATCATCTGCACGATAATCGCCAGCACCAGCGACGACATGTCCAGCCCAAACACGCTCGGGATGATCCGGCGCAGGGGTTTGAGCAATGGCTGGGTGGCGCGAACGGCGAACTGGCTCAGCGGGTTGTAAAAGTCGGCGCGCACCAGTTGCAGCACGAAGCGCAACAGGATGATCAGCAGGTACAAGCTGCCAATGGTTTGCAGGATGTAGATTGCAGCGGTGTTCAGTCCGATCATTCGGTCTGCTCCTCAATGGCCTGAAAGAATTACTTGCCCAGTTGCTCGGCCATTTCTGCCGATCGATGTGCGGCGGCAGTCAGCGCGGTTTCCACCAGCGCTTCGAAGCCGCCAGCCTGGAATGATTTGATTGCAGCTTCCGTGGTGCCTGCTGGCGAGGTAACGCGGCGGCGCAGCTCGGCAGCATCCACATCGCTGCCGGTTGCCATCAGTGCAGCGCCCAGCGCGGTTTGTTGGGTCAGTTGTGCGGCTACTTCCTGTGGCAGCCCGAGTTTCACGCCCGCGGCGGTCATGGCTTCAATCAACAGAAAGAAATAGGCCGGGCCACTGCCGGATACGGCGGTGACCGCGTCCAGTTGTTGTTCTTCTTCCAGCCACAGCGCGATGCCGACAGCCGACAACAATTGCTCGGCCTGTGCGCGCTGGCCTTCCTTGACTTGCTCGGTGGCATACAGACCGCTGACGCCCTGACGCAGCAGCGCCGGAGTGTTGGGCATGCAGCGTACGATGGGTTGCTCACCCAGCCAGTTTTTCATGCTGGCGCAGGTGATGCCGGCCGCGATGGAGACCACCAGCTGATTGGGCTTGAGGCTCGGGCGCAAGGCTTCGCATACGGCTTTCATGGCCTGCGGCTTGACGGCGATCAGGACCACATCGGCGCCTTCGATGGCTTCAGCGTTGTCAGCAAACACAGCGATGCCGTGTTCGGCGGCGATTTTGCCTCGTGTTTCGGCGCCGGGGTCGCTGGCGCGGATCGAATCGGCGTCCACGCCCTGGGCGCGCAGCCCTCCGATCAGGCTGGCGGCCATGTTGCCGGCCCCGATAAAGGCGATGCGGGTAGTGCTCATGTCGGATTCCTTGCGTCAGAGGTCATGGCTGGCCGTAGTCACGGGCGCCAAAAAGGGCAGTGCCGATCCGAACCCAGGTCGCGCCTTGTGCGATGGCGGCCTCCAGATCGTGGCTCATGCCCATGGAAAGGGTGTCCAGCGGCAGGTTCAGCTGTTGTTGCAGGTCGCGGACCGCCGCAAAGGCAGCGTTCTGTTCGGCGCTGTCATCAGTCGGTTCCGGGATGGCCATCAAGCCGCGCAGTTGCAAACGCGGTAACTGGCTGATGGCCTGAGCCAGTGCGGGCAGGTCGGCAGGTGTGCAGCCGGACTTGCTGGCTTCGCCACTGACGTTGACCTGGATGCAGATATTGAGCGGCGGCAGGCCTTCTGGGCGTTGCTCCGATAGACGTTGCGCGATTTTCAAGCGATCCACTGAATGTACCCAGGCGAAGTTCTCGGCGATAGCGCGAGTCTTGTTCGACTGAATGGGGCCGATGAAATGCCAACACAAGGGCAGGTCGGCCAATTCGGCCTGTTTGCTCAAGGCTTCCTGCAAATAATTTTCACCAAAGTCGCGCAGGCCAGCCGCGTAAGCTTCACGCAACGCCTGGGCGGGCTTGGTTTTGCTGACCGCCAGCAAGCCGATGGTGGCCGGATCGCGCTGCGCCGCTTGGGCGGCCGCGTTAATTCGCTCGCTGAGCGTTGAAATGTTCGCTGCTATCGTGGACATTGATTTGCGCCAGCAGGGCTAAAGTCTGCGGCATTCTATGTGATTGAGGAGCTGTATGGATATTACCGAGCTGCTGGCTTTCAGTGCCAAGCAAGGCGCATCGGACTTACACCTCTCGGCCGGGCTGCCGCCGATGATTCGTGTCGATGGCGATGTGCGCCGGATCAACCTGCCTGCGCTGGACGCCAAAGCGGTGCAGGAACTGATCTACGACATCATGAACGACAAGCAACGTCAGGATTTCGAAGAGCTTCTTGAGACCGACTTTTCTTTTGAAGTACCAGGGGTTGCGCGCTTTCGAGTCAACGCATTCAACCAGAATCGGGGCGCGGGTGCCGTGTTTCGGACCATCCCGGCGAAGATTTTGAGCCTTGAAGAATTGGGCATGGGAGAAGTGTTTCGCAAGATTACCGACGCTTCTCGGGGCCTGGTATTGATAACCGGGCCAACAGGTTCCGGCAAGTCCACCACCCTGGCGGCGATGATCGATTACCTGAACGTCAACCGGCATCACCACATCCTGACTATTGAGGACCCGATCGAATTCGTTCACGAGTCCAAGAAGTGTCTGGTCAACCAGCGTGAAGTGCACCGCGACACGCTGGGCTTTTCCGAAGCCTTGCGCTCGGCACTGCGCGAAGACCCGGATGTGATTCTGGTGGGCGAGATGCGCGACCTGGAAACCATTCGTCTGGCGTTGACGGCTGCGGAAACCGGCCACCTGGTGTTCGGCACCTTGCACACCACCTCGGCGGCGAAGACCATCGACCGGATTGTTGACGTGTTCCCGGCGGCTGAAAAAGCCATGATTCGCTCGATGCTGTCCGAGTCACTGCACGCGGTGGTGTCCCAGACGCTGCTCAAGAAGATCGGCGGCGGCCGCATCGCGGCACACGAGATCATGATGGGGACGGCGGCGATTCGTAACCTGATCCGCGAAGACAAGGTCGCGCAAATGTATTCAGCGATTCAGACCGGCGGCTCGCTGGGCATGCAGACGCTGGATATGTGCATGAAGGATCTGGTCGCCAAAGGCCTGATCACCCGCGAGGCTGCGCGTGAGAAGGCCAAGATGCCGGATAATTTTTGATATATAGAGCGATCTACGGTAGGAGCGAACTTGTTCGCGAGATGGATTTCGAGCCGCCACATGGGTGTCGGATGTACCATCGCCTCGCGAACAAGTTCGCTCCTACCGTCGTCGTGCTGTCAAATCAGCGCTGCACCACTCGCAACGGCGCGTTCTGCTTAGGCAGTACACGTTTAGCCACCATGTAGTGGCTGTTCCAGTACGGCTTTTTGAGCGTATCGACGGTCACGGCCTTGCCACGGCGAGGCGCGTGGACGAAGCGGTCGTTGCCCAGGTAAATAGCGACGTGGTTGACCTTGCGGCTTTTGATGTTGAAGAACAGCAGGTCGCCGGGCTTCAAATCCTTGCGATCAACTTTCTGCCCGTGACCTTCGGCCATGGCGTTGGAGGTGCGCGGCAAATTGACTTCACTCACGTCGCTAAAGGCATATTTCACCAATCCGCTGCAATCCAGCCCTTTACCTGGGGTGCTGCCGCCCCAACGATAAGGTGTACCAACAGCTTTCAGGGCGCGGCTGACAACCGAATTGCTCTGTTTGGCGTTGGGCGCACCGAGCATTTGGGCGTTAACGACGGTTTTCGAATTCTTGATGGGCGCGTTGCGTTGGATCTTTGCCCGGGTGCTGCGGCCTTTTGGAGAGATGACAGGCGCAGGCTCGTTAACATGATTGGACGCGATGGCTGGCGAAGAATGGGTTTTCGCGGTGTAGCCGGTGAAGCTCGCGGGAAGTTGTTGCTCACGATTGGTGGCATGAGCGGCCAGAGGCATAAGCAGGCAGATGGTTAGCCATGACTTGAAAAATGGACGCATTCGGCAGGGCTCTTGTGGGTTAGCGCGCAACTTTATAACAGCTTTTTCTGTGATTCTGATCACCGTTTACGAATCAGATATGGAGCGATCGTTTCACTTTGCGCGACAAACTCTCGCAAAAACCGCAGCAATCCCTTGTGGTACAAGGGTTTGGAATAAGCGCCAGAGGTTCCTGCCATACGTCGGAAGAACATAAGAAAGTCACAATCTTTACGAATATTTTTTTCTATCAACCCAAATGAGGGCGCAAATGAACACCTATCACGTTGAACCGCAGCGTCAGGACACCCACAGCAAAGTGCTGGGCTACCTGTTGTGGATTGTCGGTTTTACCGGCTCGCATCGCTTTTATTACGGCAAGCCGGTGACCGGTACGATCTGGTTTTTCACCTTGGGTCTGTTTGGCATCGGTTGGCTGATCGACCTGTTCCTGATCCCGAGCATGGACCGCGAAGCCGACCTGCGTTTTACCGCAGGTTCCACTGACTTCAGCGTCGCGTGGATTCTGTTGGCGTTCCTGGGTGTGTTCGGCGTGCATCGCATGTATCAGGGGAAGTGGATCACCGGGATCATCTATCTCTTTACCGGCGGGCTGTTTTTGGTGGGGGTGCTGTATGACTTCTGGACGCTGAACGACCAGATCTCGATCAAGAATGCACGGCGCGGGTGATGAACTGTAGGAGTGAGCTTGCTCGCGATGAAGTCGGAACGACTTTCCTGCGACGGTCAGTTCGACATTTTCACGACTGCTTCGCAGCCGATCGCGAGCAAGCTCACTCCTACAGGCCGGGCTCGGACCCCTGTTGGAGCGAGGCTTGCCCGCGAAGAACGATTACGCGGTACTTCTGGCGTACCATGGCCGCCCGGTTCGCGGGCAAGCCTCGCTCCAACAGAGGGCTGTTCAGCCCGTATGGGTAATCCGCCCATCCACCAGGGTGTAACGCACAGCGCCGGGCAGGCAATGGCCGAGGAACGGGCAGTTTTCACCTTTGGACAGCCAGGTTTCGCCCGCCACCGTTGAGGCCGCTGGGTCGAACAGCACGATGTCGGCTGCCGAGCCTGCACTGAGTTGGCCGGCTGGCAGGCGGAGTGCCGCTGCCGGGCCGCTGCTCAGGCGAGCGATCAGGGTTGGCAGATCGAGCAGGCCATCCTCGACCAGCGTCATGGCCAGTGGCAGCAGCAGCTCGACACTGCTGATGCCCGGCTCAGTCGCGCCGAACGGTGCCAGCTTGGCATCACGTTCGTGTGGTTGGTGATGGCTGGAAATCGCGCTGATCACGCCGGACTTCACCGCTTCACGCAGACCGTCGCGGTCCGCGCGGGTGCGCAGCGGCGGTTGCACGTGATACAGGCTGGAGAAGTCGATCAAGGCTTCGTCGGTCAGGATCAACTGATACAGCGCCACGTCGGCCGTGACTTTCAGGCCGCGAGCTTGCGCCTGAGCAATCAACTCCGCGCCCCGAGCACTGGTCAGCTGGCTGAAGTGGGCGCGCACGCCGCTTTGCTCAACCAGCAGCAGATCCCGAGCCAATGCCACGGTTTCGGCGGTTTCCGGAATACCGGCCAGACCCAGGAAGCTCGCGGTCGGGCCTTCGTGAGCCAGGCCGCCTTCGGCCAGATCGCGATCCTGCGAGTTGAAAATCACCGTCAGGTCGAAGGTCGCCGCGTATTCCAGCGCCCGACACAGGGTGCGGGTGTTGCGGAAGCTCTCCAGGCCGTTGCCAAAGGCGACGCAGCCCACATCGCGCAACGCGACCAGTTCCGCCAGTTGCTCGCCTTCCAGGCCCTTGCTTAGCGCGCCAATGGGGTAGACCTTGCTGTGCCCGGCTTCGCGAGCGCGGTCGAGGATCAGCTCGGCCACCGCTGAGGTATCCAGAATCGGCTTGGTACGCGGCGGGCAGCACAGGCTGGTCACGCCACCCGCTGCTGCGGCGCGAGTCTCGCTGGCAATCGTGCCTTTGCGGCTGTAACCCGGTTCACGCAGGGCGACGTTCAGGTCAACCAGCCCGGGCGCGGCGATCAGGCCGGTGGCGTCGATGGTTTGCAGAGGTTCGAAACCGGCCGGTGCGGCACCGATTGCGAGAACCTTGCAGGCTTCCAGGTGCAGGTCGGTGACTTGATCCAGACCGCTGTTAGGGTCGATGACGCGAGCGCCGAGGATGCTGAGCTTCACTGGGCGTTCTCCTGTTCGAATTGTCGTTGCGCGGTCTGGCCGCTCATGGCCATGGACAGCACGGCCATGCGTACGGCGATGCCGTAAGTCACCTGATTGAGAATCACCGAATGCGCGCCATCGGCCACTGCCGATTCGATTTCCACGCCACGATTGATCGGGCCAGGGTGCATGACGATGCAATCCGGCTTGGCTCCCGCCAGACGCGCCGTGGTCAGGCCAAACAAGCGATAGAACTCGCCTTCGCTCGGCAGCAAACCGCCCTGCATGCGTTCGCGTTGCAGGCGCAGCATGATCACCACGTCGACGTCTTTGAGGCCTTCGTTCAGGTCGGTGTAGACCTTTACGCCGTATTGTTCGACACCCACCGGCAATAAGGTTTTCGGGCCGATCACGCGGATGTCCGGGCAGCCCAGCGCCTTGAGCGCGATCATGTTCGAGCGCGCCACTCGCGAGTGCAGAATGTCGCCGACGATGGCCACGGAGAGGTTTTCAAAGCCGCCCTTGTGCCGGCGAATGGTCAGCATGTCGAGCATGCCTTGAGTCGGGTGCGCGTGGCGGCCGTCGCCGCCGTTGATGATCGCTACTTCCGGGCACACGTGCTCGGCTATGAAGTGCGCGGCGCCGGAATCTCCGTGGCGCACGACGAACATGTCGGCAGCCATGGCTTCCAGATTGCGCAGGGTGTCGAACAACGTCTCGCCCTTGCTGGTGGAGGACGTCGACACGTTGAGGGTGATCACGTCCGCCGAAAGGCGCTGGGCCGCCAGCTCAAAGGTGGTGCGGGTGCGCGTGGAGTTCTCGAAGAACACATTGCACACGGTCTTGCCGCGCAGCAGCGGGACCTTCTTCACCGCCCGGGCGCCAACTTCCAGAAAGGAGTCAGCGGTGTCGAGGATTTCGGTGAGCAGCTCGCGGGGCAAGCCATCGAGGGACAGGAAATGGCGCAGCTGACCTTGATGGTTGAGCTGCAGCGGGCGCTTGGCGTCGAGGGGCGTCATCGCAAAGGACTCTTTCAAGGGCGGTTAAAGGGCGGCGGAAGCGGTGGACAGGTCTTGAAGCTCGAGGGCCAGCGGCGACGGGCCGCTGAGCTTGACCCGCTCATTAGCGGCCAGTGACAGGGTCGCGCCTACGACGTCCGGGCTGATGGGCAACTCACCAGCGTCCAGATCCAGCAGGCAAACAAGGGTCACGCTGGCCGGGCGTCCATAATCGAACAGCTCGTTGAGGGCGGCGCGAATGGTGCGGCCGCTCATCAACACATCATCGATCAATACCAGGTGCTGGCCTTCGATCTCGAACGGCAGCTCGGACGGACGCACTTGCGGGTGCAGGCCGTTCTGGCTGAAGTCATCGCGGTAGAAGGACACATCCAGCGTGCCCAGTGGCGTGTCGCGGCCAAGGGCTTCAAGCAGCGCTTGCGCCACCCACACGCCGCCAGTGCGAATGCCGATAAACCGCGGCTCGGTCACGCCGCGCTTGCTCAGATGAACGTTCAGGTCGGTGGCCATCTGACGGATCAGTTCGGCGGGGTTGGGTAGGCTCATGAAAGTTGCTCCTTGACAGACTGTGTGAAAACTACTGCGCTCGGCAATACTGCGTTAAAAACAGGCGAAAAATGCTCATTTAGAACACCTAGACGTCGAGCGCGACCCCGGCCGTTTTTCGCCTGTTTTTGCCTTGTCTTGCCTTCGCTCGCTACGTTTTCACACAGTCTGTTGATGTGCCCGAGCCAGGCCCACATGGCGAGTCGCGTTGTGGCATGGCACAGACGGAAACCGGGATTCTGAAAAAGGGTGAACACGTCAGGCGTTGAACAGTTCGGAATTGGCATCCAGCCAGCCTTGCAACAGCAGCATGGCGGCGATGGCATCCACCGGGTTGTCTTTGTAGCTGCCCTTCTGGCCGCCACGGCTCATCCGCTCGCCTTTGGCTTCAAAGGTGGTCAGGCGTTCATCGTGGGTATAGACCGGGACATTAAAGCGGCCATTGATCCGGCGGGAAAACTTCTCGGCTTTGGCGCTCATTTCGCTCGGGCTGCCGTCCATGTTCAATGGCAGGCCGACCACGATGGCGTCCGGCTTCCACTCGCGGATCAGGGCTTCGATCTGGCTCCAGTCCGGGACGCCTTGCGTGGCCTTGAGCGTGCACAGCTCGCGAGCCTGGCCGGTGATGACCTGGCCAACCGCAACGCCGATCTGTTTGGTGCCGTAATCAAAACCCAGCAACAAGCGCAATGCGGCCATCAGGCGTGGCCTGCCTGGCTGGTCAGCAGGTTGAGGTTGATGCCCAGGCGCGCGGCGGCAGCATCGAGCCGATCGTCACTGTCCACATCAAACAGAATGGCGGGGTCGAACGGGCAGGTCAGCCAGGCGTTGGCGGCCATTTCGGCTTCCAGTTGGCCCGCTTCCCAGCCGGCATAGCCGAGGGTGATCACATTTTGATCAGGGCCGTAGCCGTCTGCGATGGAAAACAACACGTCCTGCGAAGTCGAAAGCGACAGGCCGCCCAGTTCGACGGTGGCCTGAAATATCTGCCCGCTGGGATGCAGCACAAAACCGCGATCCGTCTGGACTGGGCCGCCGGTGTGAATGGCGATTTCCTGGCAGCGCGCGGGCGCGGGCAGTTCCGGTCGTAATTGCTCCAGAACGTCAGCCAGAGTCAGGCTTTGCGGGCGGTTGATCACCAAACCCATGGCGCCATTGGCATTGTGCTCGACGATGTAAGTCAGCGTCTGCGCAAAGTTCGGGTCGACCATGTGCGGCATGGCAATCAGGAATTGATGCTTGAGGTAACTCGCAGATACGTTTTTCATGAGCCCTAGTGTGGCGCTGCGCGGCGGGCCTGACAACTGGCAGTTCTGACAGGTCCGCAGGTTTGTGAAGAAGCCGTCAGTTGCTGGAAAGCTTGTCGCCCCGAGCGAATTTCCAGGTGCGGATGATTTCCAGGCGATCAATGTCGGCAAGATCGCCGGTGAACGGCGCAAATGGTGCCGCCAGACGCACGATTCGCTGCGCGGCTTGATCAAGGAGCGGCTGTCCGGAGGACTCCAGCACCAACACTTCGTAAAGCGAACCGTCGCGATTGATTGAAACCATTAGACGCAAATTGCCATAGATCTGCTGGCGACGGGCTTCTTCGGGGTAATTGAGGTTGCCGACCCGCTCAACCTTCTTGCGCCAGTCGTCTTTGTACCAGGCACCTTTGTCGCGCATGGTCGAGGCGGCGTTGAGGCGATGGATCTTGGGCCGTTTGGCGTACAGCTGCTGTTCGTTGGAGAGCTCGGCTTCGAGGCTGGCGATTTCGCTGCTCAATTGCGAGCTGTCAAATTCGGGCGCGGCTTTGGGCGTCGGGTCAGGTTTGACCTCTTCGCGTTTGGCGACGGTTTTTTGCGGTGCTGCGGCCTTGGTGGCGACAACGGTCTTGGCCGATTCCTGCTTTACCACCGGCTTGGCGGCGGGAGGCGGCGTGACCTTATTGATTTTGGTGTCCTGGAACGGCGCAAGTTCGGTGGTCTTGGGGATGGCCGCCTTGTCCAGCGTACCGCTGCCTTGCTGGTTGTCCTGAGCGAGAAAGTCCGCCTCTTTGGGCTTGTTTTCGCTCTTGAACGTGGCCAGGGTGATTTCCAGCGTCTGGCTGATCTGCTCGGGTTTGACGTAGGTAAAGCCCACGCCAAGGATGATCGCCACGTGAATCAACGCCGCAATCAACAGGGTAAAGCCCAGACGATCAGCGGGGCGCACCCTTGATGGGGAAAGTTCGTATGGGAGATCGGCAGCAGTCATCAGCGGTTTTGTGTCTCTTTGGTACATCAAATGCGGTGCATCATAACTCTGTTGGAGCGAGGCTTGCCCGCGAAGGCGTCTAATCAATTGGCATATTCGTCGCCTGACACACTGCCTTCGCGGGCAAGCCTCGCTCCAACAAACCTTACTTCCTGGCGCTAAGCTTCTTCTCGATCACATCCATCAGCATCCCACCAATGTTCGTGCCGAAGGCATTGTCGATTTCCCGGATGCAGGTAGGGCTGGTGACGTTGATTTCTGTCAGATGCTCACCAATCACGTCAAGACCGACGAAGATCAGCCCTTTTTCGCGCAAGGTCGGGCCGATCTGTTCGGCGATCCAGCGATCCTTTTCGGTCAACGGACGTGCTTCACCACGGCCGCCAGCGGCCAGGTTGCCACGGGTTTCACCGGCAGCGGGTATGCGGGCCAGGCAATACGGGACAGGCTCGCCGTCGACCATCAGGATGCGTTTGTCGCCGTCCTTGATAGCTGGCAGATAACCTTGCGCCATGATCTGCTGAGTGCCGTGTGCGGTGAGGGTTTCCAGGATGACAGAGAGGTTAGGATCACCCTCGCGATGACGGAAGATCGATGCGCCTCCCATGCCGTCCAGCGGCTTTAGGATCACATCGCCATGCTCGGCGGCGAATTCACGCAGGATGTCCGAGCGACGGCTCACCAGAGTCGGCGGGGTCAGCTGCGGGAACAGTGTGGCGAACAGCTTTTCATTGCAGTCGCGCAGGCTTTGCGGCTTGTTGACGATCAACACGCCAGCGGTTTCAGCCTGTTCCAGCAGATAAGTGGCGTAGACGAACTCCATGTCGAACGGCGGATCCTTGCGCATCAGGATCACGTCCAGGTCATCCAGGCCTGCGTCGACTTCAGCGTCCAGCTCGAACCATTTGGCCGGATCGGCGAACACTTTCAGCGGTTTCATGCGCGCGCGGGCCTGCCCGGTGCTCTGATACAGATCCTGCTGCTCCATGTAGAACAGCGACCAGCCACGTTCCTGGGCGGCAAGCAGCATGGCCAGTGAGCTGTCCTTTTTATAGGAGATGCGCTCAATCGGGTCCATGACAATCCCTAGGCGAACGCTCATGGGCAAATATCCTCTGGTCGATTACGGCCGCGACGGCCTTCAAATAGGCGTCAGGGTGGCGCTCCGCTTGCGTGGGGTCAAGAGGCAAGCTTGTAGCGGCCTGCTTTATGGATTGAGTGTTGAGAGTGTGCTAAAAAGGCTCGGCGTCTGAATCGGCCTTTGGCCCCTGTAGATCCGGAGTTCGCGGCACGTTCAGGCTCCCGGTGCCAGGCAGAACAGGCCAAAACACGCCGCGGCGATGCAAGAGCAGACTATGGAACAGCATTCATCAGCACTGAAAGTCATGGTCATCGATGACTCGAAGACCATTCGCCGAACCGCCGAGACGCTGTTGAAAAATGTCGGCTGTGAAGTTATCACCGCAATCGACGGCTTCGATGCGTTGGCCAAGATCGCCGACAACCATCCGCGAATCATCTTCGTCGACATCATGATGCCGCGCCTTGATGGCTATCAGACCTGCGCATTGATCAAGAACAACCGGGCATTCAAGTCGACACCGGTGATCATGCTTTCGTCCAAGGACGGCCTGTTCGACAAGGCCAAGGGGCGGATCGTGGGTTCTGATCAGTTTTTGACCAAGCCTTTTAGCAAGGAAGAACTGCTCAACGCAATCAAGGCTCATGTACCGGGGTTCGTTGCAGTAGAACAACAAATATCGTGATGCCCGCCCTGAAAGGTAGCGGGCATCCATCCTTATGGGGAACACCATGGCTCGAATCCTGATCGTCGACGACTCGCCGACTGAAATGTACAAATTGACCGGCATGCTGGAAAAGCATGGTCATGAAGTCCTCAAGGCCGAAAATGGTGCGGACGGTGTTGCCCTTGCCCGCCAGGAAAAACCCGACGCGGTATTGATGGACATCGTCATGCCCGGCCTCAACGGTTTTCAGGCGACCCGCCAGCTGACCAAGGACGCGGACACCAACATGATCCCGGTGATCATGATCACCACCAAGGATCAGGAAACCGACAAGGTCTGGGGCAAGCGCCAGGGGGCACGCGACTACCTGACCAAGCCGGTGGACGAAGAAACCCTGATGAAAACCCTGAACGCGGTACTCGCCGGCTGATCGCCGGTTAGCCATGGCTGAGTCGCAAACTGCCTTCCAGCTGCTGTTCGACATCGATAAACGCTGTCGGGCACTAGCGGCGGGCCTGCCTTTTCAGGAAACCCGCCAGCAGGATTGGAGCGGTATCGGTTTTCGTATGGGCGAGCGTCGCTACGTGGCGCCCATGGGTGAAATCAGCGAGATCCTCCATGAACCGCGTTACGCCGTGCTGCCGGGGGTCAAGCCCTGGGTCAAAGGCGTTGCCAACCTGCGCGGCCGGCTGCTGCCGATCATGGATCTGTGCAACTTCTTCGGTGACGAACTCTCGCCGGTGCGCAAACAGCGTCGCGTCCTGGTGGTGGATCATCAAGATGTCTTCGCCGGGCTGATGGTGGATGAGGTGCTTGGTTTGCAGCATTTCAGTCAGATCAGCCTGATGCCGCATCAAACCAGCGAGACCGCTGAGCGCATCACCCCGTTCATTCGCGGGCAATTCCTGCGTGAACAAGCCTGGCTGGTCTTCAGCCCTGCAGCGCTGGCGCAATCGCCAGGCTTCATGGACGTAGCACTTTGAACGTATTCGGTTGGCCAGTTGCTGGCCTTTTTGTGTTGTGGATAAGCCATTGCCGCTGATCCAGGCTAGAGGCCTCTGATCCATGAATAAGCCCGACAGGTCGTTGGAAGGCGCACGCAGTCGATCTCAGATCCTTGTGCTGTTCGTCGCGCTGATCATTTTCATCGTATTGCTGTTCGTCAATTTCGCTTACCTCAACACCCAATCGACCTACGACAAGCAATACATCGGTCACGCGGGCGAGTTGCGCGTGCTCTCGCAGCGTATCGCCAAGAACGCCACTGAGGCCGCCGCCGGCAAGCCCCAGGCCTTCAAGTTGCTGGCCGATGCGCGGAACGATTTTGACATGCGCTGGGGTTTCCTGCGCAAGGGCGACAAAGCCACCGGCCTGCCGCCAGCGCCACTGGCTGTGCGCGACGAACTGCAGGCGGTGCAGGCTGATTGGGAAGCGCTGCGCAAAAGCACGGACGTGATTCTCGCCACCGAGCAGACCGTGCTGTCGCTGCATCAGGTCGCAGCGACTCTGGCCGAGACCATTCCCCAGTTGCAGGTGGAGTACGAGAAAGTCGTCGAGATTCTCCTGCAAAGCCGCGCCCCGGCAAGCCAGGTGGCGGTGGCTCAGCGTCAATCGCTGCTGGCTGAACGGATTCTTGGCTCGGTCAACAAAGTGCTGTCGGGCGACGACACTGCCGTGCAGGCGGCTGATGCGTTCGGGCGCGACGCCAGTCAGTTCGGCCGGGTGCTGAGCGGCATGCTGGAAGGCAACGTGACCATGCGCATCGCCCAGGTTGAGGATCCGGACGCCAGAGCGCGGCTGGCGGAAATCGCCGAGCTGTTCCAGTTCGTGTCCGGCTCTGTGGATGAAATTCTCGAAACGTCGCCTGAGCTGTTCCAGGTGCGCGAATCCGCCAGCAACATCTTCAACAGCTCGCAGACCCTTCTGGACGAAACCTCGCAACTGGCGGACCGGCTCGAACATCTGGCCAGCGCTCGCTCATCCAATACCATCGGCGGCTATGTGCTGGGCTTGCTGGCCCTGATGTCGATCATCCTCATCGGCCTGGTGATGGTGCGTGAAACCAACCGTCAGCTGCGCGAGACCGCCGAGAAGAACGAGCGTAATCAGAACGCGATCATGCGTCTGCTCGATGAAATCGAAAACCTCGCCGACGGTGACCTGACCGTTGCCGCGTCGGTGACGGAAGACTTTACCGGCGCCATTGCTGACTCCATCAATTACTCCATTGATCAACTGCGCGAGCTGGTGACGACCATCAACCTGACTGCCGAGCAGGTGTTCGGCGCGGTCAAAGACACACAGACCACCGCCACCCAGCTGGCAGCTGCCTCCGAGCATCAGGCGTTGCAGATTGCCGCCGCGTCCACGGCCATTAACCGCATGACGGGCTCCATTGACCTGGTGTCGGCCAACGCCCGAGAGTCCTCCTCGGTGGCCGAGCGCTCGGTAACCATCGCCAACAAAGGCAACGAGGTGGTGCACAACACCATCAATGGCATGGACAACATCCGCGAGCAGATTCAAGACACCTCAAAACGCATCAAGCGCCTTGGCGAGTCGTCTCAGGAGATTGGCGATATCGTCAGCCTGATTGATGACATCGCCGATCAGACCAATATTCTGGCCCTGAACGCCGCCATTCAGGCCTCCATGGCCGGTGATGCGGGGCGCGGTTTTGCCGTGGTGGCGGACGAAGTGCAGCGGCTCGCCGAGCGTTCGTCGTCTGCTACCAAACAGATCGAGACGCTGGTGCGGGCCATTCAGAACGACACCAACGAGGCGGTCATCTCCATGGAGCAGACCACCACTGAAGTGGTACGCGGCGCGCGTCTGGCGCAAGACGCCGGGGTCGCGCTGGAGGAAATCGAGGGCGTCTCCAAGGTGCTGGCGGCACTGATCCAGAGCATCACCAATGCCGCGCAGCAACAGGCGGACCTGGGCGAGCAGATTTCCCAGACCATGACCGTGATTCAGCAGACCACCTCGCAAACCACCTCGGGAACCGCCGCTACGGCCCGCAGCATGGGCAACCTGGCGAAGATGGCCAGTGCAATGCGTCGCTCGGTATCGGGCTTCACCTTGCCGTCGTCACGGGACCACGGCTAATGTTCAAAAAATGTACAGCGCCGTCCACAAAACCCCGTAGGAGCGCGCTTGCCCGCGAGACGTCGAACCTGAGACACCGCCTCGCCAACAAGTTGGCTCCTACCGAAACGCGTTTCACCTCTGAAACGCGCGCCCCCTGTAGGAGCGAGCTTGCTCGCGATTCGGTCTGTTATTCGACGGATATATCGCCTATGCGGACGCTATCGCGAGCAAGCTCGCTCCTACAGGAAATGTATTCGTCCTTGGGTGCGATGACAGACAGTAGCGACTGGAGTCGTCATGGTTGATCGGCACGACTACGTAGCCCTGGAATGGGTCAAAGGCGAGATCGCCGAAACCCTCAAACAGGCTCGCCACGCCCTTGAGGCGTTCATTGCCAATCCCCGTGATAGCGCGGCGATGGATGAATGCCTGGACTACGTCCATCAGGTGCATGGCAGCCTGCAGATGATCGAGTTCTACGGCGCAGCATTGCTGGCTGAGGAGATCGAGCAACTGGCTCTGGCCTTGCAGCAGGATCGTGTGGGCCAGCAAGCCGAGGCCGAGCAGCTGCTGACTCAGGCGCTGACGCAGCTGCCGGTCTACCTCGACCGCATCCATTCAGCACGCCGAGACTTGCCGCTGGTGGTGTTGCCCTTGCTCAACGACCTGCGCAGCGCCCGTGGTGAAAGCCTGCTGTCGGAAACCAGCCTGTTTGCGCCGCAACTGCTCAGTGTCCCGGCCCTGGATGCACAAGAGCTTGAGCGCCGCGACAACCCCGAACTTCCCGCCTTGCTGCGTCGATTGCGGCAAACCCTGCAAGCGGCCTTGGTCGGCCTGTTGCGCGAGCAAGACGTGCAGGCGCAATTGGGCTACATGGGCAAAGTCTTTGCCAGGCTCGAACAACTCTGCGATGACGCCCCGCTGGGCCCGTTGTGGCAGATCGCTTCGGCGCTGGTTGAAACCATGGTCAATGGCAACTTCACCAACAGCCCGGCCTTGCGCAGCCTGTTCAAGGATGCCGACAAGGAGCTCAAGCGACTGCTGGAGCAAGGCATCGCGGGTATCAACCAGCCAGCCCCCGATGAGTTGCTGAAGAGCCTGCTGTTTTATATCGCCAAATCCGACAGCCTCGCGCCGCGCATGGTCGACCTCAAAGACCAGTACGGGCTGGATGAGGCGTTGCCTGATACCACGCTGCCCAAACAGGAACGCGAAAGTATTGAAGGGCCGGATCGCGATGCCATGCGCTCGGTGATCACCGCCTTGTGTGAAGAACTGGTGCGGGTCAAAGAGCGGCTGGATGTGTTTGTGCGCGGCGACCGCCGTTCGGTGAGCGAGCTGAACGGGCTGCTGCCACCGTTGCGGCAAATCGCCGATACCCTGGCGGTATTGGGTTTCGGCCAGCCACGCAAGGTCATCATCGATCAACTGGCGGTGGTACAAGGTTTGGCTCAGGGCCAGCGCGAGCCCAGCGATGCGGCCTTGATGGACGTCGCCGGGGCGCTGCTTTATGTGGAGGCAACGCTGGCCGGCATGGTCGGCCCTGTTGAAGCGACCAGCCGTGAAGAAAGCCGCTTGCCGACTACCGACCTGACGCAGATCCACCAACTGGTGATCCGCGAAGCCCGGGTCGTGTTGCAGCAGGCCAAGGATGTGATCATCGATTACATCGACGGCGAATGGGATCGCCAGCGTCTGGAGCCGCTGTCCGCGTTGCTGGTACAAGTGCGCGGCGCTCTGGCGATGATCCCGCTGGCTCGGGCCGCGAGCTTGCTGGCCGCCTGCAACGAATACATCCATGAGCACCTGCTGGTCGATGAAACCCGCCCGGCCTGGACCCAGCTCGACAGTCTGGCTGACACCATCACCGGCATCGAGTATTACCTGGAGCGCATGGGCGAAGACCATGAAGCGCCAGGCGAGCAGGTGCTGGACATGGCCCAGGAAAGCCTGGCGCGGCTGGGCTATTCACCCATCCTGGATGCGCAGGAAGTGCCGCTGCTGGATGAGGTCATCAGTCAGGACGAAATTCTCGAGCTCAAAGCCCGCAACGCACTGATCAGCCCGGCGCAAACCATCGCCGACGTGTTGGCCAGTCCAGTCAGCGCCGTCAACCCGCCAGCGCGGCACATGCCCACCAGTCTGCTGCCGCCTCCGGCCGATGAGGAAGGGGTGGATGACGAACTGCTGGAAGTCTTTCTCGAAGAGACCGAAGAAGTGCTGGCCGCGCTGCACGAATACCTGCCGCAATGGATCGGCTCGCTCAACGACGCACGCTGCAACACCACTGCGCTGACTGAAGTTCGTCGTGCCTTTCACACCCTCAAGGGCAGTGGCCGGATGGTGCGCGCGCTCATTCTTGGTGAGCTGGCGTGGGCGGTGGAAAATCTGCTCAACCGCGTGCTGGAAAAGAGCGTCGAACCCGATGCCGATGTTCAGCAGTTGCTCAATGAAGTGCTGGGGTTGCTGCCGGACATCATCAAAGACTTTGCCGAGGGCGCTCAGCACCAGCGTGACGATGTGGACCTGCTCGCCGCCCGCGCTCATGCGCTGGCAAAAGGGCAGGGCGCCCTGACATTTGCAATGCCCGCTGCCAGTGATGAAGACGAGGAACTCGACCCACATCTGCTGGAGATTTTCCGCCAGGAAGCCTTGAGCCATCTGGACAGCCTCAAGCGCTTTCTGGACGGCAGCGAGCAAGATCCTTCGCCCGCCATCAGTGATGAGTTGCTACGCGCGCTGCATACCCTCAAAGGCAGCGCTTCCATGGCGGGGGTGACGCCCATCGTCGAACTGGCCAGCCCTCTTGATCAGCTAGTGCGCGAATACAAAGCGCACATGATCGCTCTGAATCAGCCGGAACTGAAGTTGCTGCGCAGTGCCGAGCCGCTGTTTCTCAAGGGCTTGGCGCAGCTATCAAGCCATCCGCTGGGGCCGATCCCTGGCGCATCAAAATTGATCGAAACCGCCAATGCTCTATTGCAGGAACGGCTGGCGGCCGTGCTCAGTGCGTCGAACAATGGGCTGCGTATCAAGCGTAATCCGCAGTTGATCGAAAGCTTCCTCGCCGAAGGCATGGACATCCTGCTGGATGCCGAAAGCCTCTTGAAGCGCTGGCGCGAGCATCCCGGTGAGCGTCAGGAGCTCACGGCGCTACTCGATGAATTGACCACTCTGGGCCACGGCGCGCACCTGGCTGACCTGCCGCAAGTGGACGAACTGTGCGAGGCCTTGCTCGACCTGTACGGCGCCGTTGAAGAAAGCAGCCTGGCGGTCAGCGAGGTGTTTTTCGATGAAGCCGAACATGCCCACGAAGCGCTGATCAACATGCTTGATCAGGTGGCGGCGGGGCAGGAAGTACAGGCCCGGCCCGAGCGGGTTCTGGCCTTGCGTGATTTGCTTGATCAAGCCCTGGATCCTTCCGCGACTGGCCTGATCAAAAGCGACGGCAGCCAGGCGCAGAGCATCACCGATCTTGCCGAGGCCACCGCGCTGTTGAGTCACCACCAGACCGTTGAACTGAACTGGGACACGCTGGATGACGACATCGTCGAGATCTTCCTTGAAGAAGCGGTGGATATCCTCGACAGCGCCGGGCAAGCCTTGCAGCGCTGGCTGGATGAACCGGACAGCGCCTCGCCGCTGCCATCATTGCAGCGCGATCTGCACACCCTCAAAGGGGGCGCGCGCATGGCGGAAATCGGCCCGGTGGGCGATCTGGCCCATGAGCTGGAAGCCTTGTATGAGGGGCTGACCGACCGCCGTTACAGCTATTCGCCAGAACTGGCTGCGCTATTGATCAGCAGCCACGATCATCTGGCGCAAATGCTTGAAGAGTTGCAGAACAAGCAGCCGCTGGATGATCCGGCCGAACTGATCGCGGCCATCAACGAAGTCCGGCTGGGCAGCTCCGCGAATCTTGCCAGCGAGCCGGACCCCGAGGTCGAGCCTTCCCGCCCCCAGCCCGATGGGCCGGATACCGAGCTACTGGAAATCTTCCTCGAGGAAGGTTTCGACATCATCGAAAGCTCTGGCGCTGCCATGGCCCGCTGGCAGGCCGAGCCCGATAACCTGCTGGAAGTGGAAAATCTGCTGCGCGACCTGCACACCCTCAAGGGTGGCGCTCGCATGGTTGAAATCGCCCCGATTGGCGACTTGGCCCACGAACTTGAATCGCTTTATGAAGGCCTGTCAGGCGGAGCGCTGCGGCCACACCCGCTGATGATCAGCCTGTTGCAGAGCGGCCATGACCTGCTTGCTGACATGCTGGATGCCGTGCGCGCCGATAAGCCGATGCCCAGCGCCGAGCTGTTGATCGAAAGTATCCGCAAACAGGCTGACCCGGCGAGCGCGCCAGTCGCCGAGGTGCCGGCAGCAGTGCCGGAGGCGGAGCCGGTCATGCCAGCGCCTGAAGCGGCCGTTGAGCCAAAAACGGTGACCGACACCGAGGCCGAGCGTTCGGCCAGCGAGATGGTCAAGGTGCCGGGCGACGAGCTGGAGACGCTGGTGAACCTGGCGGGGGAAACCTCGATCTTCCGGGGGCGCATCGAGCAACAGGTGCTTGATGCCGAAGGCACTCTGGCGGAGATGGCCACCACCATCGAACGGATGCGCGATCAGTTGCGACGTCTGGACATGGAAACCCAGGGCAGCATTCTCAGCCGTGAACAGGTGCAGGCCGAGCGGCTGGGCTATGAAGATTTCGATCCGCTGGAAATGGATCGCCATTCGCAGTTACAGCAGCTGTCCCGAGCGCTGTTCGAGTCCGCGTCCGACCTCATGGACCTCAAGGAAACCCTCGACAGCCGGGCCAGCGACGCCCAGACCCTGTTGCTGCAACAGGCGCGGGTCAACACCGATCTGCAGGAGCGCCTGATGCGCACTCGCATGGTGCCGTTCGAACGCATGGTGCCGCGACTTCAGCGCATCGTGCGGCAGGTGTCCGGCGAGTTGCATAAAAAGGTCCACTTTGAGGTAGGCAACGCCGAGGGCGAGATGGACCGCAGCGTGCTTGAACGCATGGTCGCGCCCCTGGAACACATGCTGCGCAACGCTATCGATCATGGTCTGGAAAGCAATGAAAAGCGGCTGGCCGCAGGCAAACCGGAAGTTGGCAGCATCACCCTGAATCTGAGGCACGAAGGCGCTGACATCGTCATCGAAATGACCGATGACGGTGCCGGTATCGATCTGGAGGTGGTGCGCCGCAAAGCTCGCAAACGCGGCATGATCGGCCCCGACGCCACCCCAGGCGATCATGAAACCTTGCAGTTCATTCTGGCCCCTGGATTTTCCACGGCAGAAACCATTACGCAGATTTCCGGACGCGGCATCGGCATGGATGTGGTGCATGCCGAGGTCAAGCAACTGGGCGGCACCATGGTCATCGAATCGGTGCCGGGGCAGGGCGCGTTGTTCCGCATTCGCTTGCCGTTCTCGGTGTCAGTCAACCGGGCGCTGATGGTCCAGTGCGGCGAGGAGCAATACGCCGTGCCGCTCAATACCGTCGAAGGCATCGTGCGGGTTTTACCCAATGAACTGGAAGCTTGCTACCAGGCCTCGCCGCCGCGTTATCAATATGGTGAGCGCAGTTACGAGCTGCGGTATCTGGGTGAGCTGCTCAACTACAGCCAGCCACCGAAACTGATCGGCCAGACCCAGCCGTTGCCGGTGTTGTTGGTGCATGTTCAAGACCAATGGGTTGCGGTGCAGGTCGATGCGCTGGCGGGCTCCCGGGAAATCGTGGTGAAAAGCCTCGGCCCACAGTTTGCCCGGGTACAGGGTATTTCCGGGGCGACCATCCTCGGCGATGGTCGAGTGGTGCTGATTCTCGACCTGCTGGCGCATATTCGTTTGCTGCACAGCCGGCTGATGGCGCAGCAGGCTTCGGGGGTAGTTCCACCTTCCTACAGCGAAGCCGAGCAGGCCCGCCCATTGCTGGTAATGGTGGTAGACGATTCGGTCACGGTCCGCAAAGTGACCAGCCGCCTGCTGGAGCGCAACGGGATGACGGTGCTGACCGCCAAGGACGGGGTCGACGCCATGGCACTGCTTCAGGATCGAGTGCCTGACATCATGCTGCTGGACATCGAAATGCCGCGTATGGATGGCTTTGAAGTCGCCAGCCAGGTGCGCGCCGACCCTCTGCTCAAGGATCTGCCGATCATCATGATCACCTCCCGCTCCGGCCAGAAACACCGCGACCGGGCCATGGCTGTTGGCGTCAACCAATACCTGAGCAAGCCATATCAGGAGTCGGTGCTGCTCGAAAGCATCGCCCATTGGAGTCAGGTCAATGCCTAACACCGCTCACTCAAGCCATCTGGCGACCCTGACTGGGCTGATCCTGCCGCTGGATGACCGCAACCTGCTGCTGCCCAACGTGGCGGTTGCCGAACTCATCGACTATCAGGATTGCAGCGCTGAACCCGGTGCGCCGCAGTGGTACCTGGGCCAGATCAGCTGGCGCCAGCACAGCGTGCCGCTACTCAGCTTCGAAGCCGCCTGCGGCGCCCGGGCCCGAGTGGGCGGCCGGGCGCGCATTGTGGTCCTCAACGCCCTGGGCGGCCGCGACAACCTGAAATTCATCGCCCTGCTGATCCAAGGCATCCCGCGCTCGTGCAAGGTCGACAACCAGCTCAGCTACGTCGACGTACCCTTGGCCGACCTGGAGCTGGCGGCAGTGCAAGTGGGCGAAACCGTCGCCAAAATCCCCGACCTGGTGAAGTTTGAGCAGTGGTTGGTGGAGGCGGGGTTGGTGTAGTTCAGGTATCAACTGAATCCTCTAGGAGCTGCCGCAGGCTGCGAATTGTGGTGTGTCATGACCACCGGTTCGCAGCCTTCGGCAGCTCCTACATATTGCATGTGTCGGATGTACTGGCCTGGCAGCAAACACGATCCCTGTAGGAGCGCACGAGCACCGCGAGGCCGCGATGGCGGCGAATCAGACAGACCGCTATCGCTGCCTCGCGGTGCTCGTGAGCTCCTTGTATCTCGACTCTGGTGCTTCATCGCGCCATAGTTCTCGACTGATCATCGAGGGAGAGTGGGAAGCTGTTGAGCTCCTAAGGCCTAG
>Ga0247735_1000162_pt1 | contig 30077 bp, 30 predicted proteins | sample UWRJL178409R2_FD_180934 | JGI IMG/M metagenome (GOLD analysis project Ga0247735, IMG submission 180934) | Plant litter microbial communities from Arlington Agricultural Research Station in Wisconsin, United States - UWRJ-L178-409R-2 | ecosystem: Environmental > Terrestrial > Plant litter >... | reverse complement strand
TTGGGCACTAATAGCCAAGTGGTCGCGCTACATGGGCGCATGTGGCGACTCTGCGGCTGCAACATGGGCACTAATAACCACTGAGCAAAATTCACTGGGCTTCAACGACCATGTGTGGGCTTGCGCGCGGGCCCATGGATGGTCGTTGAAGCCCTGTCCGCATCAACTCGATTGCACTGGGGCCCCAATTGCTGCAGTCGCCTACCCGGGGCTGCAACGCGCAGCTCCTTCCGCTACCCGGGGCCTGTAGACGCAGCACTTTCCATACCGGGGGCCTCAGCGCGCAGAGCATCCCGTACCCGGGGCCTCCACGCGCAGCACTTTCGCTTACCCGGGGCTGCAACGCGCAGCACCTTCGCTACCAGGGGCCACAACGAGCAATTCGCTTGCATTTTTTGGCCCGTGATGGGTTGCGGCGGCCCCCGGTGTAAAACTCGTTGCGCCTATTGCCCCCTGTTATCGGCGCGCTCCACTTTCCGCAAGGCAGCGGAGTGCTGCGACGAGCACGGTGGAGGCGGCGAGGCGTACGCGCGCCAGGGGCGTGAGCCAGAGGGGCAAGCCAGGGACTTGAGCCGGGATTGCGAGCCAAGGGTGCGAACCACAGGTGTGAGCTTGCGGGTTGCGAGCCCGAGGCGTGAGCCAGGGGTGTGAGCCTGCGGCTACTTCAGCGGCGGAGCATCCACTGTCCGCACCCGCATGGACCGCTGGATCACCAGCGCCGCACCCAGCATCAAGATGAGCGCGATGGTCGCGGTTGCCCCCACACCACTGTCGAACGCGGCCTGCGCCGACGCGATGAGCGAGGTCGAGTCGGCGGTGGGCAGCGCCTCGGCGACACCGAGTGCCCCGCCGAGGGTTTCGCCGGCGGCAGTCGAATCGGTCGCGGACAGACCTGCGGGCACAGCGACGTTCGCCCGGTAGAAGCCGCTGAGCACGGCGCCGAGAACGGCGGTTCCCAGCACGGCACCGAGTTCATAGGCGGTCTCGGAGATTCCCGAGGCGGCACCGGCCTTGTCGGCGGGCACGGACCCGAGGATCACGTCATTCGAGATCGTCTCGGCCGATCCAACACCGAACGACAGGATCACAAACGCGCCCGCCACCACCACGGCATTGAGGTCGTCGCGCATCGCAATGATGAGCAAAAAGCCGATGGCGCTGAGCAGGATGCCCGAGATGATGACCCGTCGTGGGGCGATGCGACGAACGAGGGCCGCAGCGGCGAGACCGGCGATGATGCCTCCGACGGCGCCCGGAATAAGGAGCAGGCCGGCATCAAGCGGGTCGAGTTCGAGCACCAGCTGGAGGTGCTGCGAGACGAAGAACAGGAATCCGACGAGCGCGAAGACGGAGAGGAAGTTCGCCAGCACAGCACCGGAGAAGAAGCGGTTGCCGAACAGCGACAGGTCGAGCAACGGGTTCGGGATGCGACGCTGGCGCAGCACAAACAGCACTCCGACGATGACGCCAAAGACCAGAGCGCTGACGCCGATGACCGTGAGACCGTCGTGCGCGAGGGTTTTGATCGCGTAGACAAACGGCGTGAGCGCGGCGAGCGACAGCAGGATGCTGAGGTAGTCGATCTTTTTGGGGTTCGGGTCGCTCGATTCGGGGATGAGCGACGGGCCGAGGATCAGCAGCGGCAGGAGGATCGGCACGGCGAGGAGGAAAACGGAGCCCCACGCGAAGTGCTGGAGCAGTGCGCCGCCGACGATGGGTCCGAGGCTGGACCCCGCAGAGAATCCCCCGGCCCAGATCGCGATCGCGAGGGTGCGCTGGCGGGGGTCCGCGAAGATACTGCGCAGCAGCGACAGAGTGGACGGCATCAGCATGGCACCGAAGAAGCCCATCGCGGCGCGGGCGAGGATCAGCAGCTCGGCAGTGGGCGCAAACGCGGCGGCAGCCGAGATGATCGCAAAGCCGGTGGCGCCGATGAGCAGCAGGCGGCGGCGTCCGACGCGGTCACCGAGGGTTCCCATGGCGACAAGCAGTCCGGCGAGCACCAGCGGGTAGACGTCGACGATCCAGAGCAGGGTGGTGCTGCTGGGTCCGAGGTCGCGGCTGATGGCGGGCAGCGCAAAGCTGAGCACCGTGTTGTCGACGGAGACAAGAAGAACCGGCAGCATCAGCAGCACCAGGGCGACCCAGCGGCGGCGGGGTCCGACGGCCGGTGTGCCAGTGCTGGGGGCGGTGGGGATCGGGGTGGATGCTTCGGCAGCAGTAACGGGCGAGTGCGAGTTGGTGCTCATAACGACTTCAGTTTCGTAGCTAACCGGTTGTCGAACCGGGGAGGTGGGGCGGTTTACTGTACCGAGAGGTACAGCGACCTACTATACCAAGAAGTACAGTAAAATGGGAGGTGGGGCAGGAGCATCCACCCCGCTCACGGTCCCCGCATCTGCCCGCACCTCCGTACTTGCCCGCACCTCCGCACTCACCCGCACCCACACCACACGCACCCGGCCCCAACTCGAAACGGAGAATCGATGGCCCAGCACCGCACCAGTGCACGCGAGACGATTCTCGATGCGTTTGTCGACCTGCTCATTGAGAGCAATGGCGCCAGTGCGACCCTCGACGATGTGGCCAAACGTGCCGGGGTCACCAAGGGTGGTCTGCTCTATCACTTTGGGTCGCGGCAGGTGCTTGAGTCGGGGCTGATGGACCGATTCGAACAGCTCGCCGGCGAGGACTACGCGCGAATGGAGACGGCACCCGAGGGTGCCTCCGCGTACTACGCTGCTCTCGCCGACTACATCGGCACCGACCTCGAGCGGGTGTGCATCGCGACAGGGATGCTCGCCAAACGCGACCCGCGTGCCGCCGATCTGGTGCGGAACATGCGCACCACCCACTTCGAGCTGATGAACGCCGACCTCGGCGACCCGATGCTGGCGCGCGCGACCATGCTGATCGTGGACGGAATGTACTACGACGTGGCGACGATCGGAGAACCGTTCGCGCCCGAGTTGGACGTGTCGGCGTTCCTTTCTCGGATGCTCGCAACGAAGCCGGGCGGCGCGTAACCGCTGCACTTCATAACCGCGTGGCACCGCGTGGCACCGCGCAGCTCTGCGTGGCACCGCGCAGCTCAGCACTCCGTCACCACTCGATGCGGGCGAAGTCGGCACGCAGCCGGACGCCCCGCGCGGGATTGACCGACTCCATCCAGGAGATGTGACCGAGCAAGTGGGCGCGAAAGTCGGAATGACCGGCGCGGTTTTGTGATTGCGGCCCGAACGCCGCCGCGTTGTGGAGCACCGCGCGCAGCCGGTCGAACTCGCGTCGCGGAACGTTGGTGCGCTCGTTGACCACCATCCCGGTAACCGCCTGCCGCACACTCGCGCCCCGCACGCGGGTTTTGCGGGGGTTGATCTGATGACCTTCGTCCTCCACGATGCGGGTTACTCCGCGGATAAACGCGTCGGCGCGACGGGCGAGCTGCACCGGGCCACTGAAGGCGAGGTCGTCGGCATAGCGGGTGTACTGGCCGCCCGCTGCATCCACCCATCCCGCCAATCGCGAATCGAGTCGGCGCACCGCGAGATTAGCCAGTGCCGGACTCGTCGGGGCGCCCTGCGGAAGATGCGGCGCGGCAAGCGCCTGGCGAAGCGCGAACCTCTCGCTTGGGGATCCACCGGGCGGCATGGCCGCGAGAATGTACGGGGGTACGGCGTGCACGGCGAGCCCAGTCAGGGTGTGCGCGACGGCTTCGGGGATGCCCGCCTGCCGCAGCACCCCATACACACGCCCCGCGGTGACGCGCGCGAAGAAGCTGGTCAGGTCGAGATTGATGACCACCTCCGCCCCCGCGTGCACGGCGGCACCCGTCACTGCACTGCGGGAGGCGACAAAGCCGTGCGCGGCGGAATGCAGCGGGATGCTCGCGAGAACGTCATCGAGCACGGTGCGCTGGAGCGCACGCAGCCGCAGCCCGGGCACCTCGAGCAGGCGTGGAGTGCGGCCCTCGCGGCGGAGCCAGTCGTAGCGATAGTGATGCAGTCGGCCGGGGCGAGCACGGCGATTGCGCAGCTGGGGGTCGGCGAACCAGTCGAGTTCACCCTGGGTGAGCTCGAGCAGTGCAGCGAGGTTCGCCAGCGAATCGAGGCGAGATGCAGCGGTGGCGGAGTCAGTGGTGCCCCGCTCGGTGGTGCGTCGGTCACCGGTAGTGCGCGCCAGGGTGGGGGCGGTGGGGTGGTGGATGATCCGGATCGGCGCGCCCCGCTCGATCGACACCTCAATCGCCCGAGCAAAGGGCGTCGCCCCCAGCACCACCTCGGCGAGTTCGCGGGGCGCGTCGGACGGACGGCTGCGGAAGGTCTCGAGCACCACGGTTGCGAGCGGACCGAGCCAGCGTCGGCGAGCACCGAGAACGCTCGCTCCCGCGGCGAGCAGTGCGGGTTTGGTCCAGGAGTCAGCGGACAGGAAGGCGTGAGCCAGTGCTGTGGCAACCGCGCGGCTGTGGTCGTAGCTGCTGCGCGCGGTCACGCTGAGCGCCGTAGTGCCGAATAGCGTCGAAGCGGGACAGGCCATTTCGGCTGGTGTGGGATGGCGCCGAGCCGACTCGTCTGTCTGTGCGGGCGCCGTGGTGCGCGGAGCGCACTCAGGCGCCTGCGGCGCATGTATCCGGTGAATTGCGTACCCCGGGGTAACCCCGAAGAGGGCGGCACAACGCGTGTACTACCCACCTCGACCCGACACCATCGCACCCTTACACGCTAACCGCTGCCCCCGACGAAGTGAAGGATCCCCGACAATGCGCGGCACTCTGTGGACCTGCGCGGGAGGCCGGATCGGCGCCGGGAGCCAGACGAGCGGTATTGCCCGCACGGACGGGGCCATACAAGGCGATTATGCCCTGAGCATAAGTCGCGAGAAATGGCCTCGATCGCTGAATTTCCGGGCGATAATCACCTACGGTTAGTGATAACGCGTAGTTTTCGACACGCTGAGTGCACAAAGAGCCCTAGGGGGCGCTCTTGGTGATATCGCCGCCCCCTATAAAACGAGGACTCCGTGTCACCCACACCCACTCTGCGACTCACGCGCCGCATCGGCCAACGGCTCCCCGCACGCCTGATGGCGCGCGCCACCCGGCGCGCGCAGGAGTTCGTCCACGCCCAGTTCCCCTTCCTCGCCGCCCTCGCCGTCGCCACGGTTTTCTTTGAATTCTCGGAACCATCGATGCAGGATGAGGTGCTGTGGACGAGCGGAGTCGTTCTCGCGCTCGCCACCACTGTCGGAGCGATGCTGTTCCCCTGGTCGCGAGTCAACCGCGGCTGGCTCGCGATCGTTCCCACGATCGACCTCATTGTGGTCGGGCTGGTGCGCGCGGCCGCGGCTGAAAACGGAATGGCCGTCGCGATTCTTATTGTGTTCCCGGTTCTGTGGCTCGCGTATGCCTTCGCAACCCGCGCAGTGACTCTGGTGATCCTCGGGGCGCTGTTTGTGACCGCGACTCCCCTCCTCATCGAACAACGTGTTCCCGATACCGCGGCCGAATTGTCTGCGCTGCTGTTGATGCCGATCTCGGTCGGATTTATCACCATCTCGGTGAACCTCGCCGCGAGCCACCTGCGCAGTTTCCAGCGCAAACTTCAGGACGTCACCGCTCAGCTCCAGGAGTCGCTCACCGCGGCAAAAGACCGCGAGGTTGCACTCCGGGCGGTCGTCGACACGGTCGACGCCGGCATCGCCATGTTCGGTCCGGACGGTGACATCGTCATCAGCAATGAGATGGCCCGCAACATTGTGCGGAGGTCGGGTGTTGACCCGCTGGGTGAAGTGCAATCTGCCCCCCTGGTCTTCGCTGCCGACCGCCGAACGCCGGTTCCGGCGCACGACCAACTGTCGTTCCGGGCGCTCCGCGGAGACCACCTCGACAACGAGCTGTTCTGGATCGGGCCGGAGAGCGATCAGGTCGCGATCGTCGCCTCCTCCCGCGAAGCGTTGCGCTCTAGCGGCGAGTCGGTCGGAACAGTGCTCGTTGTTCACGATGTGACTCAGCTCATGGCATCCATCAAGGTCCGCGAAGAGTTTCTCGCTTCGGTGTCGCACGAGATGAAAACGCCACTGACGTCGATCATGGGCTACCTCGAAATCATCGAAGACAGCATCGACCTCGAAACGACCGGCGTCGGTAACGAGCTGCGTATTGTGCAGCGCAACATCGACCGGCTCTTCGCGGTGATCACCGACCTTCTGACGGCGGGCCATTCGGAGACCCCCGTGCGCCGCCGCCTCACCGACCTGCGGGGTGTGGTGAAATCAGCGATCGAGACGGTGCAGCCCAGCGCTGACGCCGGTGGAGTCACCATCCGGCCGTTCTCCATGGCGGACCGCCCCGGAGTTACCGCTGAGGTCGACCCCGAGAAAATCGGTCAGATTCTCGACAACTTGCTGTCCAACGCCATCAAATACAGTCCCGCCGGCGGCACCATTAATGTCGAGTTGATCGGCAGCGACGACCGCATCGTTCTGCGCGTCACCGACACGGGCAAGGGAATCAGTCCCGCAGACCAGCGGCAGCTGTTCGACCGCTTCTTCCGCGCGGAGAGCGCTCGCGTCGAAGCTGTGCCCGGGGTGGGACTCGGGCTGTCGATCGTCAGCAGCCTGGTGGATGCTCATCGCGGCAGCATCGACGTGCGCAGCGAACTCGGAATCGGCACCATCATCTCGGTGACCCTGCCCCGTCGCCCCTAAGTTCCAACGCCCACTGGCGACCGGACGCTCGGGATGCCTACGCTGGACACGCACGACGCATCACCCATCACGGTCACGGATTGGCACACCATGGCAGAGAAAATCGCACTCTCCGGCACCTCGGAAACGTTGTTGGCAACGCTGTACGCACGCGCTCAGGATGCTCTGTCGGAGCATCCCATCCTCGGTGATCAGTCAGCTCCCGAAATCGCCTCCCACCTCGATGTGGACTTCAGCAGCTTGCGGATGCGACCGACCGACATCATCGGTGTCGCCATGCGCGCCAAGGTGTTCGACCGCTGGACCCGCGAATTTCTTGCCCATCACCACGATGCCGTGGTGCTGCACCTCGGCTGCGGACTCGACAGCCGCGCGGAACGGGTGAACCCCACGCCCTCCGTGCAGTGGTTCGACGTGGACCTGCCCGAGGTCATCAGCCTGCGGCATCGGCTGTATCCCCCGCGCCCCGGCTACAGCATGATCCCGGCGTCCGTCACCGACCCGGGGTGGCTCATCGAAATACCCTCGAGTCGCCCCACCCTCATCGTCGGCGAGGGGCTCACCATGTACCTGCCGACGAGCGAAGGCCCCGCTTTGCTTCGCCGGTTCGTCACCCACATCGACAGCGGAGAGATGGCGTTCGACTTCTACAGTCGCCTCGCGATCCGGCTCTCGTCGCTGGTGCCAGTGCTGCGCAAACTCCGCATCAAGCTGGACTGGGGAGTCAGCGACCCGCACGAGCTCGAACACAAGGTGCCCGGGCTGACGGTGGTCAGCACCCTGCGCAGCCTCGAGGCCGCGGACCCCTCCGACCTCGCCGCACTCCCCTGGCAGTTCCGCGCCCAGCTGCGCACTCTCGCGGCCCTGCCGTACCTCCGCAACGCGGGGCACATCTCGCGCTACTCGTTCGGATGACGCGATTCGCCGCCGGGTGAAGGCCCGCGGCGAGCATTTCACTCTCCCGGCAAGACACCAGCTTGCGCACCGCACCCGCACAGATGCGCTGTTTATACTCGTCTCAAATAAGTCTCACTATTGTGGAGTTTTTGATGACCCGTCCCACCTATTACGACATTCTTGGTGTCGATAGGGCGGCATCACCCGCGGAGATCACCCGAAAGTACAACGAGGCGGTCCGGCGGATCGATGCCGCCCACACCAACTCAAGTGTGTTCGCCCAGCTCGTCAGCGAGGCGTATGACGTGCTGCACGACCAATCGAAGCGCCGCTGGTACGACGCCACCACGGTGCGCGCCCAGGCGAGCACCTTCGCTGCGCCTGCTCAGCCGCAGGCGGAAACATCCCGCACCGCGACATCACAAACCACCCCCGCCGACCCCTGGCTGGTTATCGGATGGTGGGCGTACGGGTGTGCCATCGGCGTTCTGCTGGCGGTCGCGGCATCCATCACCACGGTCAACAACACAATGGACGGCGACGAGATGATCAGCGCCAACGCCCTCGGCTACCTCGTGCTTGTGGGTGCCACCGGCGCCATCGCCGCGCTTGTTGGGGCGCTCTGCCGCACGGACACCCTGCGACTGCAGCTCGGATCGTCGGTGCTCGCGCTCGGATTCTGGGGCAGCCTGCTGGTGGTTGCGGCCATCACCGATCGCGCGCCCTGGTTCTTTTTGGGTGCGATCTACGTCTCGCTGCTCGTTGTGGGGTCGTTTATGATCGCCTGGCGCCGGCACCATGCGCGGACGACCGCTCCCGGATGGGTGCCCTACACCCCGCGCGTCGAGCACAAACGCAACTAGCGTCGCTCATCCGCGGACATCGTGAGCGACCGGGGCCAATACGTGCGGCACCGCAACACCATGGGCCTCAACGTGCAGCGTGCCTTCACATCCGGGGGCAGAACGCGCAGCACGACCACTACCCGGGGCCAATACGAGCGGCCTTCTCCCACATCCGGGGCCAATACGCGCAGCATCTTTCACTACCGGGGCAAGAACGCGCAGCACGTCCACCACCCGGGGCCAATACGAGCGGCTTTCTCCCACATCCGGGGCCAATACGCGCAGCACTTTTCACGACCGGGGCCGGTTGATATAACGGGGGCCGAAGAGTCCAGTGCTTACAGGCCCCCGTTGTATCGAGTGGCCCCGGGTGTAAATCTGGCTGGCGTTAGTGGCCCCGGGTGTGAATCCGGCAGCGCGTGCCCACGTTGCTCAGCCGCGGTAGTGCAACCGCTCGTAATTGTCAACGAAGTGCTCAACGGACGTTTTCGAGACGGTTTTCGCGATGATGTCTAGGTCGACGTCTTTGAGGGTTTTGAAGCGCAGGCAGCTCTTGCCCATGTTGAGCTTGAGGCCGCTGGCCGCCCAGTCCTCGACAAATTGTGCGTGCTCGACGGGATCGCTATAGAGCCACATCAGGTACAGGGAGTTGTAGTTTTTCTGCGCCATCAGAGCGACGTAGCTGAGCGGTTCACCGTTATAGGTCTCGGGCTGGGTCGCCAGCGGAATCGTCCAGAGCGGTGAACCACGAAACGACCCGAGTTCGTAGCCCTCGGGCATCGCGGAGTGAACCGTCTCGAACACCGTGCGTACCGCGTCGCCGCGCTCGCCTTCGAGAGCTGCGAGATACTCGGCGACGTCGTCGGGCACAGGCTGTGTACTCATGCCATCACGGTAACTCGGGCACCGCGTGGTGTCGAGCAGATCACGGTAACTCGGGTACGCTCCGGGCCCGAGCTGATCGCGTCCGTCGCGTCCGTCGAGCCCTCACGATTTGCAGGAGGTAGACCGCGAGAGCGCCGATCACCGCGCCGGACGTATTGGCCACGGCATCCACCCACGTCGCATTGCGCTGGGCAACAAACGCGAACTGCACAAACTCAATCGCACAGGAGAATACTCCCGCCGCGATCGGCGCCCACCACCAGGGCAGTCGGGCAACGGCGAGCACCAGCAGTACACCGAGCGGCACAAACATCAGCACGTTGGCCGTGATCTCGACGGTGTTATAACTGACGGACGTCGCGCCCGCCTCCTGCACAACACCAACCGCGGCGCGAATGCGGCTGGCGACCGGGCGATCGACCGGGGTGGGCCAGAAGACGATGACACTGATGAGGGCGATGTAGGCGGCGAGCAGTATCCGGATGATGCGTGTCATCGAACCTGGGCCCCTCGGCTGCTGTTGCGCTCGGCACCGCGCCACGTTCTCGACAGCGCCGCGCTGAACAGCGAGCGTACTGCGCGCGTGTTACAGGGGCGAGTCGTCACATCGCCAGCACGTCACAAAGCGCGCGATGCCCCACGGGGAGTGCTCGTACATCCACTGCATGCTGTGTCCGCATCCCCCGCACGGAATCGACTCGATGACATCCATCCGGGAACTGTAAATCAGCACCCGGCAGCGCCGAGCGAGTTATCCACAGATTGTGATGCCTCATCGCGTCGTACGGCATTTGTGCGGCGATTTCGCGCGGTGCGGGTCAGGCCCTGCGGGCTGGGTGCGCTGCGGGATGCCGTGGGCCAGCCACCTTATGCGGCGACGTCCGCCATCTCAGCAAAACGCGACAGCTCAGCGCGCATGTCCGGCGCGCGGTGCGCGGCGCCGAAGATGATGGTGCCGGGCTGGAACGCGGCGCCCGCGGCAAGCGGACCCGCATTGATCGGGTCGTAGCCCAGGTCGTTGATGAAGTCCATCACCAGGGCAGCAGCTTCCGTATCGTCGCTTGCCACGGCGAGTGCGCGTCGCGACGGGTCCCCGGCGGGAAGGTCTTCGGCTTCAAGCTCGTGGTAGCCGATGTGATTCAGAGTTTTGACGAGGCGCGCACCGGGAAGGTAGTCGGCGATCGTTTCACTGCTGGTACCCGACTCGAAGTCGTCCTGCGTTCCGTCAATCGGAGACCAGTAGTTCATCGCGTCGATAACCACCTTGCCCACCAGAAGCGACGGGTCGAGCGAACGGTACTTGTGCAGCGGCAGCGCCAGAACAACGATGTCGGCTTGTTCGACGGCTTCGACACCAGACACCGCGCGCGCTCCGGGCACAACCACTTCAACGATGAGCGAGATGTCGCGGGCAGGACCAGAGCCCGCAATGTTGACGGTGTATCCCGCCTTGAGCGCGGCGCGCGCGACCGATGTGCCGACCCGGCCGGCACCCAGAATTCCCAAAGTCAATGCGTTCACATGTTGTTGAACGCGCGAAGGGTCGAAATCCTTCCCCGGGTTTGGGCAGATCCGTAATGAAGTCGCCCGAAACAGATTGCTCGAGACCCTCGCGGTAGCCGCGCCAGTCGGGCACGGCAATGCCGGTCAACGCGACCGCAGACGAGTGGACTAGACCGATGTGACGTGAGCCGTGGGCGCAGGGAGAAACTACAAAGGCGTTGGCGCGAGGTGTGCTGACCTCGAGGCCGTGCGATACCGGCCGGGCGGTAGGGAGCGTTCGCGGTGGAAGGCGCGACTGAAGGCGTAGACCGACGTATAGCCGACGGCCGTGGCGATCGCGTCGAGGGTGTCGTCAGTGTCGCGCAGTCGGTGTGCGGCGAGGTTCATTCGCCAGCGAGTGAGGTACTCACCGGGTGTTGTTCCCGCGAACGTCGCGAACCGACGCACAAGCGTCTGCTTCGATGTCGCGACCTCACGTGCAAGCGTCTCGGTCGTCCATGCTCGTCCGGGTGATTCGTGAATCCGGGTGACGGCCTGCAGCAGGAGCGGGTCACGAAGAACGCCCCACCACGACGGGTCGATCGGGGTCGCGGAGGCAAGCCAGGTGCGCAGGATCTCGACGAGCAGCACATCGACGAGACGGTCGAGCACCAGACGGGTCGCGAGACCGGGACGAGCCAGCTCCCGCCCCACAAACCGGACGATGTCGGTGAGGTTCGCCTCAAGCTCGTAAGCGCGGAAGTGGATCACCGGCGGCAGAAGAGCGAAGACGGGTGTGGATCCAGCCGGATCGTGGGAGTAGGAAGCCCCCAGGATCTGTGTCTGCACGTCACCTTCACCCAGGCTGAGGACGTCACCACGGCGCCGTGCCTCGTCGGCGGCTGCGACATCGCAGGAATGAATGGGGACGCCGGGAGCGCTCGAGAGCGTGTGGGCCGCACCGGTGGCGAGAATCACGATGTCGCCGGTCATAAGCAGCAGCGAAGCATTCCCGTCGACAGTGAGATAGGCCATGCCGGCCGTGATCGCGTAGACGACCGCATCCCGATCGCGCACCCACTCGACGCCCCAGTCTCCCGCCGCTGCTATGCGCGCGCCCGCACTGCCGCGTACCCCGGAGACATCGAGCACTTCGGAGAGAACATCCATGGTGAAAACCTACGGCTATTCATCCGCAACGACCATCGTCCACATCTTTTTGGTACACACGAATATCTTTCTGATGCATACGGGCATTGGAAGTACCACGTGTAGCTCCTAGCGTTATCCGTGTCCGGCGCGCACGCATCGTGACAACGACACGAAAGAGAAGTGACATGAGCACCAACGAAGACACTGTTCCCGACGGCCTGATGCCCGCCGACGTTCTTGCCTCGCCCACACCGGTGGCGGTCTACGGTTTCGCCCGCGCCAAAGCTGGCAAGGAGCAGGCGCTGGAGGATGCGATTCGGCTTATCATTCCGTCCGTTCGCGCTGAGCAGGGCTACGAGCAGTACTCGGTGCACACCAGCAAGGAGCAGCCCGGGGCGTTCGCTTTCTATGAGCGCTGGTCATCCGGCCCCGACATCGCACGCCACGTGCAGCAGCCCCACATGCAGGACTACTTCGGAAAGCTCGCCGACCTCGTCGAGGGCGAACTCGAAGCCGACTGGCTCTGGCCGCTCAGCGACTGAGCCGCCGCCCACGGCTTTTCGAGCAAACTAGGCGCCGGTGGGGGACGCGCCCGCCGCTGTCACGGGTGCACCCGCGAGCGGTGGCGGGTTGACGACGACGCGGCGCACCAGGTCTTCCCAACTATTGGCGAGACGACAGAGCGAGACGCGTTGGTTCTCCACACTGTTCAAAACCAGCGCAGCGTCTAAGATCGCCAGCAGGCTAAGGCCAAGCACCTCGATATCGCCATGCACCCGTGCCGCTCGCAGCAGCACCGAGAGGTGAAGTGCCATTGCCGCTCGCGCTGGTGACGAAAAACGACCGTCGGGCGACTCCTCCGCGGCGCGCAGCAGCGGACCCTGGATGGCGAGCAGCTCAAACCGCGCGCGACCGAACGCGATCAAGCGCTCGAGGGGGTCACCCTCGGGCCCGAGCGGCCGCGGGCCACAGAGAAACGCCTGCTGGAACTCTTTTTCACTGTCGCTGACCAGGTACTGCAACAGCGCGGTACGCGACCCAAACCGACGAAAGACGGTGCCCTTGCCGAGTCCCGCTTCGCGGGCGACGGCGTCCATTGTCAGTGCGTCGATTCCCTGGGAGTGAAGGATGCTGAGTGCCGCAGCCACAATGAGGGCGCGGTTTCGCGCGGCGTCAGCTCGCTCAGTCTCCGCCGGTGGCCCCAGTTGCAGCATCCGTCGCTCCACGATCGAACCGTACCAGCAGACGGGGCGCCTGGTGCACCCACTGACCACCCATGCAGCACCCAGTGTTCGGCAACGCTCGCAAAATAAAATTGAGCGAGAAGGGAATAACCGGACCGCGGTCCGGTTATTACAACTGTTCGGCATTAGGCCGAGGTCTACTCGCGCTACATACTTTCTCGTTGCCACCGTCACAAAGGAACTCACATGTCTGAAACAAACGTACTGATCCTCGTCGGAAGCCTTCGCGCCGGTTCCGTCAACCGCCAGCTCGCCGAGACCGCCCTGACCGTGGCACCCGAGGGCGTCGCCCTCTCCGTCTTCGAGGGCCTCTCCGACATCCCCTTCTACAACGAAGACATCGACATCGAGAACTCCGTTCCCGCCGCAGCCGTCAAGTTCCGCGACGCGATGAACGCCGCCGATGCCGTACTCATCATCACCCCCGAGCACAACGGCACGATCCCCGCCGTTCTCAAAAACGCCATCGACTGGGCCTCGCGTCCCTTCGGTGCCAGCTCGATGTTCGGCAAGCCCGTCGCGGCCATCGGTAGCGCCTACGGCCAGTTCGGTGGAGTCTGGGCCCAGGACGAGGTTCGCAAGTCGGCCGGCATCGCCGGTGCTCGCGTTCTCGGAGACATCACCCTGTCGATTCCCGGATCCGTCGTTCGCTTCGCCGAGCTTCACCCGAAGGATGACACCGAGGTTGTAGACCAGCTGACAGCCGTGGTCGCCGCCATCGCCGCTGCAGCCGTCGAGCCCGCCGCCGCATAGTTTCTACCGCGCTTCATTCCGCCGCGCTGCATTCCACAGCCCTGCATTCCGCAGCGCACTCCGAACGGTCTTCACTCCTCGAGTGGAGACCGTTCGTCAGTTAAAGCTCAGGCCGTGGGCGTGCGGGCGTCATAGGCACGCAGGCCCGGGCGACTGCGCATCAACACGGTCACCACGGCCATAATCACCAGGCCGCCGAGCAGCGGAGGAAACCACAGTGTGAGCATCGACGCGAGGATGCCCGCGTAAAGGTCTCCGACGCGGGGTCCCCCGCTCACCACAACCATAAAAACGCCCTGCAGGCGTCCGCGCATCTCGTCGGGTGTGGCTGTGAGCATAATCGTCGACCGGAAGATGGCGCTGATTTCGTCTGACGCACCCATACCCACAAAACAGATGATGGCTAGCACCAGCGCGACCGTAACCACCGGGGCCGGGTCGGATCCCTCGGTGCCGAACCAGCCGAACTCCGTGGCCGCGACAACAACACCAAACAGTGCAGTGAAAGCCCCGTAAACCACAATCGACCGTTCGACGGCGAGTCCGTGGCGGTGGATGTGGCTGACCGGACCGCTGAAGAGACTCGCGAGAAAAGCACCAACCGCGATGGCGGCAGTGAGCAGACCCACGGTGATTGCTCCCCCACCGATGACGGTCGCGCCGATCGCGGGAAACAGCACGAGCGGCCGCCCGAAGGTCATCGCGATGATGTCGACGATAAAACTCATCCGCACAATCGGCGCGGTCTTCAGGTAATTGAGCCCATCGCGCAGCGACTGCAGCCCGGGGCGTGCAACCACGCCGACCGGCGCAAGTTTCGGCAAGGTGACTATGCCGAGAAATCCAATGGTGAACAGCAGAGCATCCACCGCAAAGGTCAAGGGAAACCCGACAACCGCGACCAGCACACCCGCGACGGCCGGCCCGATGGTGAATTGCAGGCCACCCGATATGCCGTTGAGCGCGCTCGCTCGCGAGACCATGTCGGCCGGGAGGATGCGCGGGATCACCGCCGATCGGGTCGCCTGCGAGACGGTCGACGCCATGGTGGTCAGGGTGGTGAGCACGTAGAGCGGCCAGAGCGGCACCACGTCGGCGCCATTCACCGCTTCGACCGTGGCGAATCCGACAAGACCGAGGATGCAGAGCCAGCTGATGATCGCGGTGAGGATCAGTACCCGGCGGCGGTCGAAGGCGTCGGCGAGCATCCCGCCCCAGAGTCCGGCGACAATCATGGGCGCCAGGGCGACACCGCCGACGAGCGCGACCGCGAGGGTCGACTGGGTGACGTCATAGATCTGCAGGCCCACAGCGACGATGGTGAGCTGGGCGCCGATACCCGACACCAAGGAGCCGATCCAGAGGCGGGCGAACGCGGGCGACGACCGCAGGGGTGCGAGGTCGACGAACAGTTTGCGGCGCGGCGGGAGGTCGGGGGTGACCGTCTCGTCGGGGGCGGCGGGGCCCGGTCCGTAGGGTGGCGGGGCGGATGTCATGGGGCAACTTCGCTACTCGTGGCGGGGGCATCGTGTGCCCGAAAGAGCCACGATCCGTTCCGATCGGGCACCAGCGAGGCTATCCCATGTGCTCCGGTGAGGCGCGGTTCGGGATGCCCGGGCGGTTCGACTTATTCGGCCGGTTCGACTTATTCCACCGGCTCGTCTTATTCCACCGGTTCGACTTATTCCACCGGTTCATCGAGGGCCGCAAGGTCGCGCAACGCGTCGTTCGCGCGCGTGAGGCGGTCGGATTCGGGATGCTCCCACCAGTACGGTCCGCGTTCGCCCAACCCATGTTTGGCAAGGCTGGTGCGATGACGTGCTGCCGCCACGGCATCCGGATCATCATTGCCCTTCGCCACCCGCACCCCGGACCGCCCACGACCGAGGTGGGATTTCAGCTCGGCCACCACATCATCGGGCAGCGACGGATCGGTTTTGCGCCAGCGGCGCCCGTTGATCACCAGCCAGCGGTCGTCGGACTCGGGTGCGGGTTTAGCCATACCCTCATCGTGGCGGATGCTGGGGAGATTTAGGCTGGGTTGACCGGAAAACACTGTTGCCAGATGGGAGGCGCATCGCAGTGACAATGCCTCCCGATCAGGCGCCGCAGACCTCGAAGCGCACGGTGATCACCCCCGTTGCAGCGATTACCCTTCTTGTCATTCTGATCGCGGTGGCATTCGTCGTGCGGCAACCACAACCCGCGCCGTCGCCGAGCGCACCATCTCCGAGCTCACCATCTCAGACATCCACCCCTGCACCGAGCCCCAGCCCGAGCACGCCGGACGCGCTGCCGCCCGTCGAAGTCTGGGCAACCTCCCTCAACCGCGAGTTTTCCACAACGTACGGCAGCTGGATCGAGCCGGATAACTCAACCAACCCCGCAGACGCCACACTCCGCCTCGACACGCGCAGCACTCGTCAGACCTTCAACGGCGTCGGCGCCGCGCTGACCCACTCCTCCGCCGCGATGCTCGCGACCGTGGCAGACGACGAACGGGCCGCGCTTCTCGAGGAGCTGTTCGCGCCCGACGGACCGGTGCGACTGGGCGTGCTGCGCATCCCCTTTGGCGGCTCGGACTTCGTCGCCGAACCCGCCTATACCTACAACGATGTTCCCGACGGCGAGACCGATTGGAACCTCGACGGCTTCAGCACCGCAGCCGATGATGCGACTCTGCGCCCCATCCTTCGCGAGATCCTCGCCATCGCGCCCGACCTGCAGATCATCGCGTCGCCGTGGAGTCCGCCAGCGTGGCTCAAAGACTCGGGCAGCCTCGTCGGCGGACGGCTCCTCACCGACGACCGTGCAGCGCCGACGTACGCGCGGTATCTGGTGCGCGCCGTCGAGGAGTACGCCGCCACGGGCATCCCGATTTCTGCCATCACCGTGCAGAACGAACCGCAGGCGCGCACACCCGACGGCTACCCCGGCGCGGACATACCCGTGGAGGATCAGGTCGCGATCATCTCTACCCTCGGGCCCGCGCTGCGCGATGCCGGCCTCTCGACGCGCATTTTTGCTTACGATCACAATTGGGCGCTGGGCCCGGGGGATGTTGCGTCGACGCGCGAGGGCGACGATCCAGAATACGAGTATCCCTCTGACGTGCTGCGTAGCGCGGCATCGCCCTGGGTAGCAGGTGTTGCGTATCACTGTTATTCGGGTGATGCGGGGCGGATGCTCCAGCTGCACAACGACTTTCCCTCCAGCGATCTCTGGGTCACCGAATGCTCGGGATCCCACGGGGAGGACGATTCGTCGGCCCAGATCTTCGCGAGCACCCTCTCGTGGCAGACGCGGAATCTGGTCATCGCGTCGCTGAACAACTGGGCCAGCACGGTGCTCACCTGGAATCTCGCACTCGACAGTGACGGCGGCCCTCACCTCGGCGGCTGCACCACCTGCACAGGGGTCGTGACGATAGGTTCCGATGGAACAGTGACGCGCAACGCCGAGTACTACGCGCTTGCCGGAGTCGGACGCTTCGCCCCGCGCGGGGCAGAGGTACTCGACACCACTATGGACCCCGCCGCCGACACCGCGCTCCCCCACGTCTCTTTGCGCAACCCGGACGGGTCTGTGGTGGTGCTGGTCTTCAACGATTCAGACGAGGCGCGCACCATCGATGTTGCGATCACCGGTTCTGAGGAGTATTCGGCGACAGCGCGCGCTGAAGTTCCGGGCCGCACCGTCGCGACCGTCGTATTGCCGCGCCCTGCCGTCCGCTAACGCGCGCTGGCTCTAGCCGCGCGCCCACAATGTAACGATGGACGGATCGGGCTGTGATCCCTGCCGGAATCCGGCTCGTGCCGAGGCGGCGCGAGTGGTGGGGTTCAGCGGGTTTCTTCCGAATGCCCGCGCGGATTCAGCATCGGCATACACAAGGTGGCTGGCGCCCGACGGGAACACCTTCAGTTCGTCTTTCGATACACTGCCGATTCCCGGTCCTCCCTCGCGGACGGGGACAAGGATCAATACTGGATCGCACCCGACCGCGAGATCCGCATTGGCGATGGAGCGCATCCCACCATCCATGTACCGACGACCGTCGATCGACACCGGCGGGAAGATGCCGGGAACCGCGCAGCTTGCTGCGACGGCGCGAACAAGGTCAACGCCAGACTCTCGGTCAAAAACTCGAAACTCGCCTGAGTCGATATCAACGGCGGTGATCAGCAGGCGGCGTTCCGGCCAGGCATGCTCGGGCAGTCGGAGGCCGATGCTTGCGACCCACTCCGCCTCGGGGCCTGTCGTCGCCTTCGCGGCAAACGCACCTATTCGTCGGCGGCCTTCCTCCGGCGTCTTTGTTCCGACCCGCGCCAGCAGCATCGACGTGGCGATGCGCGCGATACCCAGCATCGAACCGCGTTGCCTCGACGGGTTCGGCACCGTTGGGCTGTCTAATTCGGGCTGCACAAGCTCGGCGATGTCACGTCCGCTGGCCAACATCGTGGCAACAACCGATCCGGCGGACGTTCCTATATAGGTAGTGTCTGGCGCGCGAATTGCGCGCATCACCTCGGAGCTGCGACTTTCAAGCCCGCCGAGATACCCCAGCTCCCACGCGATTCCGACGCTACCGCCACCGCCCAGCACCAGCGCGCCCTTATTCATCGAGATCCAACTCACAAAGACCCAGTGGGTGACGCGCAGGGTGACGATCTGCAAAAACGGCCACGCTCATCAGGGCGGACGGGAAGCGCGAAGTCATGTGCCCAATGTAGCGAAGTGCTGCGTTGCGCTGACTGGAACCCGGAGCATCCCGACCACGCCTTGCCACGATTATGCCGCGACCACCTTGCTCGCACTCAACGGGCTGCACGCTCTTTTCGAGCAGGAAGAAGCGCGATCACTACACCGGACGCACTGAGTGCCCCAAGGCCGACCAACACAGAGGTTGCAACCCAACTGTCGCCCTGGACGATGACCGAGCGGGTGCCGTCTGCCGACCGCCACTCGCACTCGCGTCCGACTGGCCACCAGGAAAATCGCGCACCAACGGGCGCAGATTCTACCGACCCCATGCCAGTAGGCCACGGTCCACTTCGCCAGCACCCCGTGTGCAGACCGTCGTGATTCGCAGCAACAATCGCGACTGACGCGCTCAACACCCACACCACGCCGGCCAGGACAAAAATCGTCAGGCCCAGAAGCCTTCGGGCGTAAGTACCGTTCATCTCTCCAGTAGAGCGGGTTGGCGACGCGGCAGCGTCATCCGCGAGGCGGAACGTCGTCATCCGGGAGGTGGGCATCGTGATCGCGGAAGTCCACCTCCTGCCCGTGCCGCCGGGCAGTTCCATGTCTGAAACAACTTCACCTCTATAGAACGGTCGGTGCAATAGAATCAGGCAACCCGTCGGAGCCCAGACCTCGCCCCCGTGCCGCGACCACCAAAGGATCGCCATGTCTCAGCTCCGCGCCACGCCACTCACCGCGGCATCACACCCCGGCAACCACACGCTGCTGTGGGTGCAGGTCGCCATTAGCTCAGCCCTCGTGGTGGCGAGCGTCGCTCAGCTGGGCAGCGAGTGGAACGGGATGTCTGAGAGCTGGATCTGGAGTTCAGTCACGGCTGTTCTCGCGCTCGCCCTGCTGGTAATTGCGGTGACCACGGCGCGCACGCGTCACACCTTGCAGCGCGACCTCAACAACACCGCCGTGGAACTGCGCGCAGCCGAGACAAGTGTCACCGCCGGCGACGAAGCCTTGCGGGTCTCCGAGCTGAGCAACGCCTCCAGCGAGCGAGACCTCAGTGAGTCGATCGCGCTCAACGTGTTGGGCGACAAAAAGCTCCACCTTGCGGAGGAAAAGGGAATAGCGAGCGACCACGAGCTCCGGCTGTCAGTGGCCGCAGGACTCCTTGGCGAGGAAGCCCTCCGGCTCTCGGTGGCGAACGAACTCGAGGGTGCTGAAGCACTTCGGGTGTCCGTCGCCGACGGAATTGAAGGTGCGGAAGCCCTGCGTGCCTCCGTCGCCCACGGCATCGCCGGAGACGAAGAGCTTCGTCTCTCGGTCGCAGCTGGACTGGTCGGGGATGAGGCACTGCGACAGTCCGTAGCCAGCGGGATTGCGGGCGAAGAAAAACTCCGCCTCTCGGTCGCCGCGGGACTGGTGGGCAAAGAGGCGCTGCGGCTCTCCGTGGCGAGCGGACTCGAAGGCGCGGAGGCACTACGAGTGTCCGTCGCCAACGAGGCCGAAGGTGCAGAAGCGCTGCGGGTCTCTGTCGCCAACGAGATCGCCGGCGATGAAAAACTGCGGCTCTCGGTTGCCGCGGGACTAGTGGGCGCGGAAGCACTGCGGGTCTCTGTCGCCAACGCCATCGAGGGCGCCGAAGCACTCCGGGTCTCCATCGAGCAAGGAATCGACGCCGCCTCCACCACACTTGCCGTGGTGGACACGGTTGACGCCGCCATCACGCTCTACGCGCCGGACGGCCACATCCTGCTCACCAACGACACCGCCCGCACGCTGGCAACCCTTGCCCGTTCAGGAGAGCTCGACCCCCACGAGTTCGGCGACGACCGCGTTACGCTGATCCCCCGGTTCGACCAGGTTCTCGCGCGGGCCGCACGCGGCCAGCTCGTCACACGACGCGCCTACTGGGTGGGCACCGGAGATGCCCAGCGCGCGATTATGTCCACCTCGCAGTACGTCAAGCGAGCGTCGGGAGAACTCATCGGCACCGTTGTGGCCTCCCACGATGTGACCCCACTGGCGCGCACCCGAGACGAGTTCCTCGAAACCGTTAGCCACGAGTTGCGCACCCCGCTGACCTCGATGGTCGGATACCTGGAGATTATCGAGGACTCCCTCGACCTCAAAGAGGCCGGAATCGCCCAGGAGTTTGACGTTGTCCAACGCAATACCGACCGCCTGTTGAAACTCATCAACGATCTGTTGATTACTGCCCACGGAGACGCTCCCGCTGACAAACGTCCCTTCGACGTCGTCGCGCTCGCCTCTAAATCACTGCAGGCCCTGCAGCAGCATGCGACGCGACTCGACGTGAAACTGATTGTGGACGACAGTCAATCCGTGATCGCCGAGATCGACGCGAACCAGATCAGCGACGTATTCGACAAGATTCTGTCCAACGCGCTCAAGTTCAACCGACCGGGCGGCACCATCGAGTTGAGCTTCGACTCGAACGACGAGTTCGCGATCATCCGGATCGCCGACACCGGAATCGGCATCAGCGACGACGATCAGAAACGGATGTTTGAACGCTTTTACCGCGCACCGTCGATCCGCACTGACCTGATTGCGGGTGTGGGCCTCGGCCTCTCCGCGGCGAAACTCATCGTTGATGCGCACCACGGCTCCATCACCGCCGCGAGTGCGCCGGGGGTGGGCACCACGATCGAGATCTCCCTTCCCCTTATCGCCTCCAGCCCGACAGAGCTCGCTCCCACCGAGTGATTCGCACGAGGTTGTGTTGCCCTTGAGGAAACACTGCTAGTGTTTCCTTCATGGCAACTCATGATGCGGGGTCGAACCTCACCCCAGACGACGCACGCGAAGCGCTCTCACTAGCCGACACCGAAGAACAAGCGACAGTCAACCGTCCGGTGCCGTGGTGGTACTTCCCGATCCTTGCCGTCATGATTTTGGGGGTGTTTATCCTCAATTCGGTGGAAGATCCCGCACCCTCTGTCCGCTGGATCATTGTCACGCTGGCCGTCGGCGTTCCTGTCACGATGGCGGTTCTGGTGGGACGCATCACGTTCAACCAGCCCGGATACCGCGGGGTTCACACACGCTGGGGCTGGACGATCGTGGCGATTGTTATCGCGGCAGCACTCGCGATTACACCGGTGCTGCTTGCCGGCGCGATCGGGTCGTGGCTCTGGATTGCCTGCGGCAGTGTTCTCGCTGTACTCATCGCCGGGTTCGGTATCGCCTACTGGCGCCGGTATCCCCGTGCCTGAGGCCCGCTTCGACGAACTCATCCACGCTCCGCACCGGCTGCGCATCTGCGCCATGCTGTCGCAGGCCGACGGTATCGAGTTCAGCGAGATTCAGACGCGCACCGACCTCTCGAAGTCGGCCCTCAGTAAACATCTGTCCCAATTAGCGGACGCCGGTTACGTTGCGGAAACTGCCTTTGTGCGCCAGGGCCGTTCGCGGCAACTCCTGTCGCTGACCCCTACGGGGCTCGCCGCATACCGCGCCCACCGGGCGTCTCTCCAAGCGCTTCTCGACCAGAGCGAATAGAGCGCTTATCCGACTGAACGACGCCCCGCGGTTGGACGGTTAGCCCGCGGCGCACACATCGTCGAGGGCGGTGGTCGCCTCGGTCAGCTCGGTGGAGTAGTCCGTGTAGGCCTGCGGGTCGACGCTCGCAGGGTCCGTGGCGGCAGCCTCCATTGTGGCTCTGAAGTCAACAAACACCGCTTCGATCTGGTCGGCGACGGGCTTCACCTCGGTGTTGGTGACGTTTGCCGCGTTCTCCTGGAACAGCGCAACCACGGTCTCGTAGGCTTCGGCTGCAGCGGCAGGGTCGCTCTGCAGTTCCGCGGAGTTCTCCGTCAGGGTCGCCTGCATCTCGCCGAGACCGTCGATAAGCGCGTTGCACGCCTCCTGCACGGTCTGCTCTTCGGCTACGGGAGCGGAAGTCGAGCGCCCGGAGTCACTGTCGTCAGGAGTGCATCCGGTGAGGAGCAGTCCGGCGACGCCCAGAATGGCGAACAGGGACACACTTTTGCTACGCAATGCGGGCACGATGAACTCCTCAAGGTCTCGTCAGATACTTGACCCTACCAAGGCGCCCCAGGTCAGGTTGAGCGCAGCTGCCCCCGTACAATCGAATCCCCGGAGTGCGCCGGATCGCCATCCGCATGCTCGATCGACACGTCCACCAGCGGATACTCGTCGATGTCGACGCCCGCGGGGAGAACAAAACGACCACTGGAGCCATCGAGAAGACCCAGGCTCACCAGTCCCGACGCATCGGCGTTGAGCAACCACACTTCTCGCAGTGTGGTGTCGCTGGGAGCCGACGGAACCGCCGCGTCAGTCAGCGTCACCACGATGTCGCGTTCTCCGTTCGAACTCACTTCGACGCGGGCACTGCCTACGCCCTGCTGGCCGGGAAGAGGCTCGAGGTCGGCCTCCGCCACAGTGGCAAACCGGTCACCAGAGAGGTTGGACAACGCTCCAACGCCGAGCCCGCCGAGGAGCCCAACAAGCACCGCAGCCACTAACAATGGCCACAGTCGACGTCGAGACCGGGGGCTTGTCGGGATGTCCTGTGGAAGAGAACGTGCTCGCTCGCGAGCGTCGATCTGCACGGGAGGCGTCGCTGTCGGCGGCATTGCACGGTGGGACGACGCGACGTGAGATGGTTCGGCCGCGGGCACCGACAGGCCAAGCGCCGCATGGATACCCGCCCAGGCGGCGGGAGGCGGGGACAACAGTTCGGAGTCGTCGAGCGACTTCCCGATGTTCACTGTGTGCACCAGCTCCCGTTGCTCGCGGGAGCAGTCCTTGCACATCTCGAGATGAGCACGCTGCGCTGCCGTCGCAGACGACGGACTCAACGCAATCGCCGCAAGATCGTCGGGATCGAGGTGGCTCATCGTTCCCCTCCGATCCAGGTTTCCGACAGACGTGTTCTCAGCCGTTCGAGACTGCGACGAATATGACTTTTGACGGTTCCGAGCGGCAGACCAAGAGCATCCGCAATTTCCAAATGTGTGAGGTTATCGTAAAACGCCAAACGCATAACCTGCTGAGGTACGGCGGGGAGCTTACTGAGTTCCTCCCCGAGCACCAGCCGGTCGACGACCGCGTCGGACTCCGCGGGTTGCCTCGCCAACGCCACAAGTGCTGTGTCCGCGGCGACGGCCTCAGTCGCCCGTCGGCGCCGCGCCCGCGCTTCATGGGCATCGGCGAGTGTATGCCGGCAGATACCTACAAGCCAGGCGGGCAGGCGAGCCTGGTGGGGCTGAAAACTCTCACGGCCCCGCCACGCCGCGATAAAAACCTTCTGGGTTACGTCTTCCGCGTCGCCAAAGTCACCGAGTGAACGCACGGCCAGTGTGTACACAAGCGAGCCCCAGTGCGCGTACGCCTCGGCGAGCGCCTGTTCATCGCCATTGCGAAAACGCTCACCGAGCTGCCTGTGATCATCATCATCGATGTCAGTCACTTCTGCGGCGATCCTCCGGGTCGACGTCGGCGCTGGCGGCACAGTGCCTGGGCGTGGACCGCTCACTCCGACGTATGTCCTGCTGATCATAGTGACGGGCCTGCCTCAGCCGACCGGGGTGGCCACAACGATGACGTTCGACAGATAATGCCGTGTGCTGTAGTCGAACTCACCGCCGCAGGTCACCACAATGAGCCGTGACGGACCGGCGCGATCAAACACACTCGCCCACACCACGTCCAGTTTGTCCGTGGTATCCACGGACGACACCGCGTAGGTGCGCACGGCGCCCGCGGTGTCGGTCACAACAATTTCTGTTCCCGGTGCCGCGTCGGCAAACGCCGCAAACGGACCGATTCCGTAGGTGAGGGAGTCAACATGGGCGGCAATAACGGTCGCTCCCGCCGGGCTTGCCGGTGCCGGCCCGTACTCGTACCAACCCGCATGTGCGGGGTCAGGTGGCAGCGCCATATTTCCCGCGTCATCGAGGCCCATCGGGAGAACCGGCACATCGACCCCGAGAGAGGCGACGACCATTCGAGACGGCGCAGCCGCGCCCGGGAGAGAGTCGCGCATCGAGGCATCCACCACGGGCACGGCGGGAACCGCCACCGCGAGGGTTTCGGAAAGGGGAGACGTGGATGGCGCTGGTGCCGATAACTGCGGGGAGGCCACCGGCGAAGAGACACTGTCTGCGGAGGAACTGTCTGCGGTGGAAACGCGAAGAGCGTCAGTCGTGGATGGTGCCGTTGGCGCGGGCGACGCAACCACCGCCCAGCCGAACGCACCGCAGAGCGCGGCGAGAAGAGCCACCACAAGAAACCCGAATTTACTCATGGTGGCTCTCCCCGGTCTCAGTGATCGTGACGTGTACGTCGAGCGTCAGTTGCCCGACAGAGATGCACGCCGCGAACGGGTGACCGCGCTCACCACTCCGGCCACGAGGAGAAGCAGCGCGGAGGCGCCCACAAACCACAGTCCGCTCGACATCCCGCTGGGGGTATCGACCGCGTTGGTCGCAACGAGACCAGCCTCACCCGCAGGAATACTGCCGGGTGCCGAGTGCAGACCCGTGATGCTCTGCACGCCGAGCGCGAGGGTGGAATCAGTGAGACTTCCGTAGGCGTAGACGATGGTGTTCGCGCCCTCCGCGACATCGAGATCGGCCGGGCCGATCACCGGGGCGGTGGTTCCTGTCGCAGCGACCGCAGCGGAGATCGTACCTGCGGGGAGCGTCAGAACGGACTCGTTGGGATTGATCAGGTTGCTGATCGCCGGAGTTCCTCCCGCGAGCACGTCCACCGCCGGTGCCGCCGCAACGTGTCGCACGGTCAGTCGTCCTTCGCCCGCAGCGACCGTGCTGGTGTCGTTGGTGAACAACGTCGCCGTCGGAGTGCCGGACTCCGCGAGGTGCGCGACCGCGGTGTAGTTTGTGCCAGCCTCGAGGGTGAGGTCAACCGGGCCAATGGCGGGAGCGCTGGCATCTGCGGCATCCGCTGCAGTGATGGCAACCGAGTAGGTGCCCGGCGCAAGGTCGAGCGGTCCGGCCAGTGATCCAGGGGTGAAGTCGTCGAGGGTGAGCGCGTTGTTGACGTACACGTCAACGGTCAGGCCGGGCACACCGTGGAAAACGGAGAGTTGGGCGTCACCGTCCGCTGCCTGGGCGGGAGCAACACCGGCGAGCGCAAGACACACGCCGGCACCGATGCCGACGGTAATGGTGCTGAGAGAACGGGACTTGTGCATCAGTTCCTCCTTGGGGGATGGATTTACTCACTACTTCCGGCCAAATGTGGATTCCGGATGCATCGCGTCCACTTTTCTTTTGCACCTTGACTTTCGGCGCCGGGCCTTTTAGAGGCCGTGCAGGTATTCCGGTAATTTGTGGCGAGGCATAAGCGCCGCGATATTGAGTTTTTGTTGACATATCTCTCTTCCTCCCGGGGCGCCACCCCTATCGCGGCTCCCCGCAACCGCGCACACTGGGTGAATGGCGTCAGAGGAAGAGGCTTCTGCAGCGCTGGTCTCGCACTGGCGGCACTACGGTGTGTCCGGGCTCATCCTCGGTGTTGGTGGCACCATTTTCGGCCTGTGGCGACTGTCAGTCAGCGAGACCGCCAACGCGGTGGAGATGGGATGGACACTGGTTGTCCTCTGCCCCCTCATCGCTGTGCTTGCCCTGGTGTCCCTGACGATCGCGCGACGGATGCGCGCTGAGGCGCTGCTCCGCGAGAGCAACAATTCGCCGGACACCACACACCCGCACCCCGAGTTGTAACCACGCCCTAACGCATTTCGCCGCTCAACGGCACCCTCTATCCGACACACCATTCGGGTCGCACACTGGGACCATGGGCACAGCGGATGGGTCACGGTCAGACGAGATGTCGTCGCGCTCACTCTCCGTCGCCCAGTCGATCACCTACTTCCGCATCAGTGCGGTGGCGAGCTTCATCTGTGGCATCGGGTGCCTGTTTGTAGGGATGCTCACGCTCAGCGAGGTGAGCGAGCGTGTGTTTCTTGGCATGGGGCTGTCGCAAATCGCCCTCGGACTCGTTTTGCTCGCCCTGTGTGTGGCGTGCTTGCAGCTTGTCGCGCGGCTACGCGCACGGCAGCGCAACGGGCCATAATCGCCCCGCCCCGCTCCGCTCGCTCAGCCTCCATGGTCGACGGGCGTTTACCATCGACTATGCCCACATCATCCGGACCCATCTGCGTCATTGGCGCGGGAATCCTCGGCGCTTCGACCGCGCTGCACCTCCTCGAGTCCGGAGCACGCGACATTGTGGTCATCGATGCCGGAACGCCCCTCAGCGGAACAACTCCTGCCGGCGCCGGCTTTGTGGCGCGCTTCGGAGCCGACCACAACCGTCGCATCGGCGAGGGAGCCATTCCCCTCGAGGAGTACGGCCTCGACTTCTATCGCGGCCTGCACGAGTCGGGCGTCGACGTCGAATATGCGAACAACGGCAACATCGCGATCGCTCGCTCCGTCGACCGCCTCAACACCCTGAGTGCCGGCATTGTGGAGCACCCGCTGGCGACACCCGGCACCCGGGCGCTCACCGCCGACGAGGTCGCGGACCACACGTTTGGTGCCATCGACCCGGCAACCGTTGTTGGCGGGGTGTTTATGCCCGAGGCCATCCAGTTGACAACGTCACTCGCCCTCCGCGAAATCATCGCCCGCCTCGAAGCCGCAGGGGTGCGCATCTCTTGGCAGACCGAGGCCACGGGCATCCGTATCGTTGATGGCGCGGTGACTGGCGTCGAGACGACGGGTGGCACGGTGGATGCTTCGGCCGCAGTCATCGCGGCTGGCGCCTGGACACCCGCCCTCCTCCACTCGGTGGGGCGCCCACTGCCACTGCTTCCCACTGTCGCGACACGTTTTGTGTCCGAGCCGGCCGGACTGTCGCCGTTGATGCCCACCATCCAGAGCCTCGACCTCGGTCTCTGGCTTCGTGAACTGCGCGGCGCATTCTCCTGGGGTGGCGGTTTCGCCTACCGACGAGTGTCGGCGCTCGAGGTGGAAGAGGGCCTCGAGTTCGGATTCGACCGCCCGGTGTCCCCCTCCCTCATTGCCCAGCAGCACGCATTCCAGGCGTCCGTCGCCGAAGTGTTCCCCGCGCTGGCCAACCTCGAGACCGCAGAGATCATCCAGGGCATCCCGGTCTACTCGGTGGACGGCGGACTCTTCGCGGGAGCCGTCCCCGGCATCGACGGCCTCTGGGCGTTGACCGGAGACAACGAGTCTGGTGTCACGCACGGCCCCGGAATGGGCAAACTTGTCGCGCAGCTGGTGATGGGCGTCGAACCCTATGCCGATCCCGCCCCGTTCCGTCTCGACCGCGTCAACATGGCGGACTACCCCAATGAGGCAGCAATGATCGCCGCCATGCAGGGCGACCGCGTTGCCGCGGCGCTGAGTTAGCGCCGCAGAGTTAGCGCCGCACGCCTCGCAACACTTCTGCCTCAGCGTCGACTGCCCGCTGCAGCTCGACGAGGTCGACGTTCTCGTCGATCCCGTGCACGTTCGACTCCGGGTCGCAGATTGCGGTGATGGCGATAGTGGCGCGGGGAAACGCCGTCGAGAAGTCGCTCACCACCGGAATCCCTCCGCCGCCACCCATCTCGACAATTCCGACTCCCCACGCGCGCTTGAGTGCGCTCGCCACCAGCGCGGGGTGGGAGGAGTTCGCCCACGGCTCGACGGCGTTGAGAACGTCGATCGTGACGCGGGCACCAAACGGACGCCGCGCAGAAAGGTGGTCCTGCAGTGCAGCACTGGCGGCATCCGCACCGATCCCCGGTGGTAGGCGAACGGAGAGTCGCGCGCGGGCGCTGGGGACAATCACATTGGCGGACTCGGCGATACTCGGCGCATCGATCCCGATTACCGAGATGGCCACGGACGCCCAGAGACGACCGATGAGCGCGTCCCCTCCGGCAACAACTACGTCAGGGTAGAGGCCGAGGCGCTCCCGGTACTGTGCCTCGGTCAACAGGGGTTCGCCATCCGCCCCAACTGCCCGGTGAACACCAACCGCGTCGAGGCCAGCGACCGCAACGCTCCCGTCGTCGCCGTGGAGTGTGGCGAGCAGGCGGGCCAACGCAGAAATCGCGTCAACCACCCCTCCCCCATGGATGCCACTGTGAGTGGGCTCCTCCATGATGGACACCGTGACGTCCACGTCGAGCAGCCCGCGGAGCGAGGTGGTCAGCGACGGCACTCCCCGTGCGTAGTTGATCCCGTCGTTCACAATTATGAGGTCTGGGTCGAGGTGCCCCAGGTGCTGGGCGAGCACGTCACCGAAGGCCGGGGAACCGATTTCTTCACCGCCATCCACCACAACAACGATCCCAGGTGGATCCTGCATGTCGGCGATAGCGTCGATTGCCGCGAGGTGCGCGACGATGCCGGCGGTATTGTCGCCCGACCCGCGGCCGAATACAACAGTGCCGCGACGGGTGGGGGTGAACGGATCGCTGCTCCACGCGGCGGGGTCGCCCGTCGGCTGTACGTCATGGTGGGAGTAGAGCAACACCGTCGGAACGTGCGCACTGCCGCTGCCCGAGGTGGTGGCCTCCGCAGAGGTGGTGGCCTCCTCAGCGCTGGCGGCCTCTGCAGCGCTGCCGACGCGAGTGCTCTCTATCCCCCGGGTGGCGATCACCGTCGGCAGCGCGCCACCATCCTCGGCGATCGTGACGGCAAAGTTTCGAGCAACAAGCTCTGCAGCAATACGTTCGGCACTCCGGGTGACGTCCGGCCGGCGCGACGGGTCGGACGAGATGGTCGGAATCGCCACCAGCTCCTCCAGGAGTGCAGCCATCTCGTTGTTGTTCACACCGTCATCCTTTCGCACCGCTCATCGCAGCGATCCCAGTTTGCTGCCATTTATGACGTACCAAGTCACTTCGAACTCACTCTGTAGTGGAGAATTAGGGGGTAGCAAGGATTGCTGCAGTCGCCCCGGCTCCCCTCGAAGACCACACCCGGTTCCCTTCGACCAGCCGGTAGCCATGCGCGCAGCCAGCCCCACAGGGTCCGTGCAGCGGCAGAGCATCCCACCGTCCCCCCCCACGGACGCACACCCGTGCTTCGGTACACCCGCACTGCGGTACACCCGCACACCGCACCCGCACTTCCGCACACCCGCACTGCGGGAACACTCAAGGATCTTTTATGCGACCTCGCCTTCTGACATCTATCGCCGCTTTTGCGGTGGTGGGTGTTGCCCTCACTTCTTGCGCCGCCTCCCCCGACACGAGTTCAGCGTCCGACGAGATTCTTGTCGGAACCACCGACAAGGTGACAGCGCTCGACCCCGCCGGCTCGTGGGACCGTGGATCGGCCACCCTGCACGCCCAGGTGTTCTCCTGGCTCATGACGTCGGCACCGGGATCCACCGAACCGGTGCCCGAGCTCGCCGACACCGCCGAATTCACTTCCCCGACCGA
>Ga0247735_1000161_pt1 | contig 30122 bp, 29 predicted proteins | sample UWRJL178409R2_FD_180934 | JGI IMG/M metagenome (GOLD analysis project Ga0247735, IMG submission 180934) | Plant litter microbial communities from Arlington Agricultural Research Station in Wisconsin, United States - UWRJ-L178-409R-2 | ecosystem: Environmental > Terrestrial > Plant litter >... | reverse complement strand
TGTTCGTGTTGTTGTTCAAAAGATGGTCCCCTCGTTACCGATGATGAAAAAAGAGCGAGGGTGGCCTTCGCTCTTACGATTTTTCATACAGTAGCACTTCGGAAACACATTGTGCATTAAATTACAACTGACGTAACTTCCCGTTCATATTAGACCGCTTCCGGCCGCCGTGGTGCGATTCGCTCGGAAGATCCGAACGTAGTGATGCTGGACTCTTCCCACAACGCGATGCCACACGACGACACAGAGGCGACCGGGACATCTATCGCTATCTTCGCGCCTCGGCGAGCACCTCATCGAGGCGCTCATAGCCTTCGCGCACACCGGATTCCATGCCGGAGGAGATCATGGCGTCGCGCGCCTCGAGCGATTGGTAAACCGCGTGCACAATGACACGACTGCGGTCGTCAGCAATTGACTCAAACGTTGCCGATTCCAAACTGACGTGGCCGGGGGCTCCCTCGAACTCGAAGGTCTGCACGATCGAGACGCCGGGCTTGACGGAGTGGAAGGCACCGTGGAACCCGTAGGAGCTAGCCCCGTCCGGATCGGTGTGCAGATAGGACCAAGCGCCACCAGAGCGAAAGTCCCACTCGCGCAGGGCCATGGTGTACCGACGCGGGCCGAGCCAGCGCGTGACCAGTTCGGGATCGCTGTACGCCGTATATAGCGCACCAACAGGCGCGTCGAATTCACGGACCATGTCAATGAAGGGGAGACCGTTCTGGGCGACGATCTGTGTGGCATTGCGGATGGTGGGGTCGTTGGTAGTCATAGTTTTTCTCCTTTTCGGTGTTCTGGATCTGTTCCTCTATATGCCCAGCTAGTCCCCCGGAGGTGCCAGCACCTCATCCAACTGGCGAAAGTGGTCTTCTGCGGCGAGACGATATCCATCGATCCAGGCGGTAAGAGATTCCAACGCCGCCGGCTCGAGATGGCAGGGTCGTCGCTGGCCGTCCCGGCTGCGAGTGATTAGACCGGCCGACGCGAGTACCGCGATGTGTTTGGATACACCCTGCTTGGACATGGCGAAGGGCGCTGCAAGTTCGTTCACGGTTGCCGGACCGCGGGAGAGTCGGGCAATGAGCTGGCGACGCACGGGATCGGCAAGGGCAAGGAAGGCCACGTCGAGCTGTGCATCTGTCCATACCGTGCGCACCATGATCAACCGATCCGTTTATCAACTGTTTGGTTGTTCTTTACGGCATGGTAAAACCACGTTGCGGGGGAAGGCAAGCCCCAGAATGTGACTCCTGCGCGGCAGGCGTCATCGCAGATTTGTGCCCTCAGGCGAAAGCGTGGTCAGTTGAATGCGCCACCGGCCGCGGCAGACGACCTGACGGACCCGCTGCCGTCCTCCGCGGGTTCCGGGCTAAGGACCAGACCCGTCGCCGTGTTTGCCGACCGGGTCAACTCCTCGAGCCAGGTCCGGTTCACGGACACACGGTTTGACGACTCGAAGATGAAATACAGGGGTATCGCAGCATCCAGCCAGAGCGAACTTCGACCGCCCCCGGTATCGACGTCGTCTCGCCATGAGCAATAGAAACCCTCCCGCCGCCGTAGCTTGGCGCCAACGACCAGTTGCAGATGCGCCAATGTCCGATCGTCGAAGTGGAAGACCACTGCGGTCGCACCGTAGATCAACCGTCCCATAGGTTCGTCCTCTCAAAACGCTCATTACGGGGCTTCCGGAACGTTTCGTACGGTGTTGATGGACGGTGCGAAACATCCCGCACTTTCATCATCTGTTTCCCACGCGCCCGCGTGCAACATTGCTGGCGCGTGCCGGATATTTTTCTCCCGGGATCCGGAATAAACCCGCCGCGGTATTCGCTGTTGTTACGAGCGGACGGATCGGTAAAACCTTCCCCGCCGACTTCCGGGCACCGAAGCCCCCGCCCGACGATGCTGGCTGCTTCCGCAGACTGGCGTCATACTCTTCACAGCTCCATCGATGGGAACGATCCGATGTCTGACACCGCAGGTATTACTACCACTCCACCTTTACCCTCGCCGGGATCCTCTCACGACGACCACGGCACCACAGGCGAGGGGCTGACTCCACGCAACAAGCTGGTCATCAACCTCCTGCTGGTGTCGGCATTCGTGGTTATCCTCAACGAAACGATCATGGGTGTCGCCCTCCCCCACCTGATGCGCGACCTGGATATTGAAGCGAGCGCGGCGCAGTGGCTTACAACAGCGTTCCTGCTGACCATGGCAGTGGTGATCCCGATCACCGGCTTCCTTCTTCAGCGTTTCAACACCCGTCCGGTGTTCATCAGCGCGATGTCGCTATTCAGCCTCGGTACGCTCATCGCTGCACTCGCCCCCGGATTCGAGGTTCTGCTCGTCGGCCGCATCGTTCAGGCCAGCGGCACGGCGATCATGATGCCGCTGCTGATGACTACGGCAATGACCCTCGTCCCGCCTGCGTCACGCGGTCGCACGATGGGAAACATTTCCATCGTTATCTCGGTTGCCCCCGCGATCGGCCCGACAATCTCGGGGATCATCCTGAGTTTCCTTGACTGGCGCTGGATGTTCATCCTCGTGCTGCCGATTGCCCTCGGCGCCCTCGCCTTGGGTGCCGCCCGCGTGCAAAATGTCACCACCCCGCGCAAGTCCCAGGTCGATGTACTCTCGGTAATCCTGTCGGCGCTCGGTTTCGGCGGCCTCATCTTCGGCCTGAGCAACCTCGGCGAATCGGCCGGCGAAGGCGGCATCCCCGCCTGGGTGCCGCTCGTCGTCGGCGCGCTGTCGCTGGCAATCTTTGTTATGCGCCAGTTCACCCTGCAGCGAAGCGATCGCGCGCTTCTCGACCTGCGCACCTTCCGGTCCCGCACCTTCACCTTCTCGATCGTTATGCTCGCGATCAGCATGGCGGCCCTCTTCGGCACCATTATCCTGCTGCCGATCTACATGCAGACGGTGCTCGGCCTGAACGCGCTCACAACAGGACTGCTGCTGCTTCCCGGCGGGCTCGTAATGGGAATCATGGCGCCGTTCGTTGGCCGTTTCTTCGACCGTCACGGACCGCGCGGCCTGCTGCTGGCCGGCTCCATCATTGTCAGTGTCGTGTTCTGGTCGATGACCATGCTCGACGAGAACAGCCCCTTCGGGTTTGTACTCGCCGCACACATCGTGCTGAGCATGGGTCTGGCCCTGCTCTTCACTCCGCTGTTCACCTCAGCGCTTGGCTCGTTGGAACCGTCCCTGTATTCGCACGGGAGCGCCATTGTCGGCACAATCCAGCAGCTGGCCGGTGCGGCCGGAACCGCCCTGTTTATCACCGTGATGACATCACAGATCGCCACGGGTGTGACTCAGGGTGTTGAGGAGGTAGCGGCGACCGCGGACGGGATCAACACCGCCTTTATGTATGGCGCTGTTATCTCGCTGTTCGCGATCGTGGCGGCGTTCTTCATCCGCCGTCCAGCTCCTGCCCTCGATGGTGCACCCCTGCCGATGGGTCATTGACCCGCCGTTTTCGATGGCAACACACGAAGGGCGCCTACGGGCGCCCTTCGTCGTTTCACTCCTCCTCCGGCGCGTACGGGTCAGTCCCCTGTGCTGCGCACAAACGCCTCCCGGGGATGCATCACCGATACGAGGGAACTGAGGCTCGGCCGTGACAGCGGGTTGGTCAGCCAGCCCGCGACGATCAGCCACTTGCGCGTGACCGTGGGCATGGCGAGTGCGTGATATCCGCGGTGCATCAGCCACGCGGGCCACCCCTTGATACGAACCCCGCGGATGTTTGCGGCGCCGCGGCCGAAGCCGTAACTGGCCACGGTTCCCAGAGACTTGTGCCGGTATTCCTCCAGCGGCCTGCCCTCCATCGACGCCACGATGTTGCGGGCGAGCATTTTGGCCTGCCGCAGCGCGTTCTGGGCGTTCGGCGGGTAATACGCCGGCTGCGTCGCCGCAGTCAGGTCGAGGACTTGCGCGTTGTCCCCCGCCGCCCACGCCGTTCCCGACACGGTGCCGTCCTCAGCCACGACCTGAAGAAAGTTGTTGGTCACCACATGCCCTTTCGGGCCACGCGGAATATCCGTGGCATCCAGAACTGGATTCGGTTTGACCCCGGCGGTCCAGACGATAGTCCCTGCATCAAACTCGGAACCGTCGCTGAGGACAATATGGCCGTCTACACACGATTTCATGGTTGTTTTCAGTTTGACCTCGATGCCCCGGCGGCGGAGCTGCGACAGCGTCCATCGGGCAAGGGTCGGCCCAACCTCCGGAGCCACCCGGTCCAGCATCTCCACCAGTACCCACCGCAACTGGCTTTGGTCGAGTTCAGGATAGGTGGCGACAGCCCGTTTGGACAGGTCGCTGAGTTCTGCGAGGGCTTCAACCCCGGTGTAGCCACCGCCGACAAAAAGGAAGGTCAACGCCTTGGCGCGGGCATCGGGATCGGTAGTCTCGGCGGCCCGGGCGACCGAGTCAAGCACCTGGTCACGGGCGTAGACGGCTTCCTCCACCGTCTTGAATCCGATCCCCAATTCCTTGAGACCCGGCGTCGGGAACGTGCGGGTGACGGCCCCGAGGCCAAGCACGATGTGGTCATAGTGCACCACTTTTTGCTGCCCGGCGACGGTTTCCACGGTGGCGTCCCTGTTCGCGTCATCAATTGCGGTCACGCTGCCCTGGATGACTTCGGTGCGGTCGAGCGCCTGCTGCAGCGGAACGGTCACGTTGCGCGGGTCCACATGACCGCCGGCGACCTCGGGCAATAACGGCTGGTAGGTCATGTAGCCGTTCGGTTCGACCAGCGTGATGTTCATGGGGGTGTGCGCCAGCGCCTTTTGTAGCCCCCAGGCCACGTACAGGCCGACGTAACCGCCACCCACAATCAGTACGGATGGTTTATATCCCCCGCCGAAACCCGAGGGTGAACGGCTGGTCCGTGTCTGGCCTGTACTACTGGATTCGGTCATAATGCCCTCCTCGACGGTTGCGGTACCCACCAATCCAATCCGCCCTTTCCGGCGACTTACAGGGATTGACTCACGCCGGCAGTGATCGACTCGGGATGCTGCCTTGGACGTCGAACGGCTCCCGGGGATGTGCGCTGTGAAGCCCCGGGAGCCGTAATTTGACGCGTTCCCCGGGTTACAGGGCGCCGCTCGCGTACGCTATCCGCTTGTCGGTCTCGTTGGCCTCGATGCGCTCTGCTTCGACCAGGACCGTCTCTGCATCCTCGCGGCGGACAACGACCACCCCGTCCGCATCCGCGACGATGATGTCTCCCGGACTAACCACAACGCCGGAAATGGCGACCGGCAGCTGCAGGCGTCCCGGACCGAATTTGTAGGGTCCTGCCGGTGTGACATCGCGGGCGAACACCGGCATGCCACAATCGGCCAGAGCCTCGGCGTCGCGCACGGCACCATCGATCACGAAGCCTCCGATTCCAAGCGTTTTCGCCCGGATGCCGATGAGGTCACCGATCAGGGCGCGGCTCAGGTCGCCACCGCCGTTGATAACAAGAATGTCCCCGGGCTTGGCGGCATCCAGCGCCTTGTGAATGTAGAGATTGTCGCCAGGGCGGGTCCAGACGGTGAACGCCGGACCGGCGAGTCGCGCTCCCGGCCACACGGAGTGCAGTCCGGAGGCGACGCCAAGTCGCTCTTGTGCATCACCGACGTTCGCGGCCGGCACGGTGGCGAATCTTTCGAGCAGGCCAGCGTCAAGTGCCTGCGGGAGTGAAGGGGACAGTGTGGTCATTAGGACACCTCGAGCAGTTCGTCAATGATCGGTTTGATGAGTGTTTCGCGTTCTTTCCAGAGCGCGGCGATGTCGGTGCCGGACACCCAGACCGGCTGGGTTGCCGCGCCTTCGAGCTTGGCCTGCACATCGGGGTCGTTCGCGGCCGCTTCGAGTGCTGTCTCGAGCACTGCGACGATGTCCGCCGGGGTGTCCGAGGGAACGGAGACGGCGAAGTTGTTACTCATCGTATCGACCTCGTAGCCCGCGCTTTCAAGGGTGGGCACGTCAGGGATAAAGGGACTCGCTTCGTCCTCGATGATGGTGAGGATGTCTACCTCGCCGGACTGGAACTGGCCGTAGAAGCTGGACACCCCACCGAGGGCAAAGTCCACCTCGCCGGAGACCAGCGCCGCAATCTTGTCTGCGCCACTGTTGTAGTGGACGATGTTGAAGTCGAGGCCGAGTTCGTCCTCGAGGATGCGCAGGTTGACATGGTCGTCTCCGGCACGGGAGTCCGTGCCGACCGTGATGACGCCGGGCTCATCCTCGACGGCTTCGAAGAGCTCCTCGATGCTGGAGTATGGGCTCGATTTGTTCACCCCGATCACAATCGAATTGGAGGCAAACGAGCCGATCGGGGTGAAGCTTTCACGGTCGAATCCCGCATTTTTGCTGGGGTCGAGGTAGCGCCCGAGGATGGAGGGAATGTTGGTGAAACCGATTGTGGTACCGTCCGGTTTGGAACTGGCGAGGTAGTTGAGGCCGATGACCTGGCTTCCGCCTTCCTTGTTCACCACCTTGACGTTGGCGTCCAGCGCATCCTGCACTGCCGGTGCCATGATGCGGGCGAGGATGTCGTTTCCTGCCCCGGCGGCACTGGGAACAATCCACTCGATCGAGGTTCCCGATTGGGGGAAGTCGACCGTTTCAGCGTCGTCAGCACCGGTGGCCGGTGTTGTTGAGCAGCCGGCGAGCAGCAGCAGTGCTGCGGCGGCGGCGGATCCGACGAGGACCTTCTTGTTCATTTCGCGTTCTCCTTTGAGGCGAGGGTGAGTTCTTGCTGTGTGGTGATCTTTTTCTGGATGGCGGCGGTGATGGCCGGGCGAATCGCCCCGAAAACGATGGCAAGCGCGCACACGGCGAGCAGGGTGATCGAGATCGGGCCGTCGAGGAACACGCCATAGTTACCGCGAGACAGGGCGAGCGAGCGCTGGAAGTTCTCCTCGAGCATCGGTCCCAGGATGAGTGCGAGTACCAGGGGTGTCAGCGGCACCTTGAGGATCGAGAACAGGTATCCGACGACGCCGGCTCCGAGCATCATCAGGATGTCGAACGAGCTGCCGTTGATCGAGTAGGTGCCGAGGAACATAAACGCGAGGATCGCGGCCATCAGGTAGTGGAACGGAACTTTCAGCACCGCGATCCACACCCGGGCCAGCGGCACGTTCAGGATCAGCAGGATGAAGTTGCCCACCACAAGGCTGGCGATGATGGCCCAGGCGACATCGGGGTTGTCCCGAAACAGCAGGGGCCCGGGAATGAGGCCGTTGATGGTGAACGCACCGGCCATGATCGCCACGGTTGCCGACGTGGGTATTCCGAGGGTGAACAGCGGAATCATCGAGGAGACCGCGAGGGCGTTGTTTGCCGCTTCCGGACCGGCGACCCCCTCGACAGCGCCACGGCCGAATTCCTTCCGGCGGGGCGAGAACTTCTTCTCCGCCGCATAGGACGCCAGCGAGGTGGCTGCCCCGGGCGAGCCCGGGAGAAGTCCCATAAAAAAACCGATGATCGAGCCGCGGATGAACGGGAAGATGGAGCGGCTCAGATCGGTTTTGGTCGGGAGCAGGCGGCCGACGGTCAGCGGTCGCGGGACACCGAGGGGGCCCTTCTGCGCCTGGGAGAAAATCTCGCTCAGGCCGAAAACTCCCATCACTACAGGGATCAGGCCGATGCCATCGAACAGCTCCGGCATGTCGAAGGTGAAGCGGGTGATGCCAACCCCTGAGTCAATTCCCACGCTCGCAATCACGAGGCCGAGCCCCGCACTCAGCAGTGCTTTTGCCGGGTTGGTTCCGGCGAAGCTGGTGATGAGGGCCATGCCGAGAAGCGCGACCAGGAACAGTTCGGGTGCACCGAATTCGAGGGCGAGGCGGCTGAAGGGAGCGACGAGCACAAAACCGACGACCCCGACGAGCCCGCCGACGAACGAGGCGATCGCCGCGATCACGAGGGCGGGTCCGCCACGACCACGTTTGGCCATCGCGTAGCCGTCGAGCGTAGTTGCGATTGAGGATGCTTCCCCGGGTATGCGGAGCAGCACCGCGGTGGTGGTTCCACCGTAGGCGGCGCCGTAGAGGATGGCAGCGAGCATGATGATCGCCGTGGTGGCGTCAAGGCCGAAGGTGACGGGGATGAGCAGGGACACCGCGGCGGCGGGACCGAACCCGGGTAGCACCCCGACCACCATGCCGAGGATGCATCCGAGCAGGGCGAACAGCAGGTGTTCGGGAGACAGGACGGTGACGAAGCCACCGAGGAGCGCGCTGAAATCCATGGTTATACCCCCAACAATGCGAGCAGGTCGATGGAGGAGGTCGGGAGGGCCGTTCCCAACCACACCTCGAACACCAGCCGGGAGGCGAGCGCCGAGCCGAGCGCCACCAGCAGGGCGAGCCACCATGGCCGCTTGCTGACGAAGAACAGCACGGTGGCGAGCATCAGCGTCATGGCGATGGTGTAGCCGAGCAGATTCAGCAGCAGGGCCGCGACAAGAACTGAGGCGACGATGATGCCAACACGAATCCAGCCGGCTCTGTCCGGGAAATCCGTCTCGTCCCCGTCCTCATCGATCTCGTCGTCGGCGTCGAATTCGGTGTGCACACTGGCAAGGGATGCTGGCGCTGCAGCATCCACCACAACAGCGGGTGTCGCCCCGGCAGTCCTTCTTGCCACAGCGAGCTGCGTGACCCACATCAGCCCCGCGAGGGCGACCAGCGCCCCGGCGACACAGGGGAAGAATCCGGCACCGACCCCGGTGACGTTGGTGAGCCCGTAGCTGGCACCAACGAGGGAGATGACTGCCCCGCCTGCCAGCGCCAGGTAAGCCATCGACCATTCCAGTGTGGCTGGCCCGTTAAACGTAGACATCGTTGTCATCCGCCTCTCTGCGGTATTCGGGGAAAAAGTAAGGTGGGGGAAACCCCGGAACTAAACTTGCAACCTTGCACAGGATTGCATGACTGTGGGAGACTGTCAACACCCACATCTCAAAGGAGAGCACGTGAGTTTCCGCGCCGTCGTCGCCAGCAACACCCAAAAACTGAGTACGTCCGAAGACAGGGTCCTCAACGCCCTGCTCGGCGCTGACATGTCCACGGCAACCGCCGCTGAGGTCGCCGGGATCGCCCAGACCCACGAGTCCACGGTGGTTCGCCTTGCCCAGAAGCTCGGTTATCGCGGTTATCCCGATCTGCGTACCGACCTGCGCCGCGACGAAGGATCACAGGGAGACGGCGCAACCCTGATGCGCGGCACCAGCGGCCACGAACTGTCCGAGTTCCTGCGGGACGAGGTCGCCGCCCTCAGCCGCCTGAGCCAGTTCATCTCCCAGGCGGATTTGGATGCTGCGGCGCGCACGCTGCACTCCACCAGGACCGTGTACCTACTCTCCAGCAATGATGAACGGCCGACCCTCGAGCTGATGGCACGGAGGCTTCGCCGACTCGGAATGACGGTGGTGAGCCTGCGCCCAACCCCGAAGGACCTGGCGGAGCGATTCGTCTCGTTCGACGACACCAGCACGCTCATCGCGTTTGCGCTGCGTGAAGCTCCGCGGCAACTGTCCACCCTCGTCGCCGAGGCCGCCCGGCGCGGCGGGAAAACAATCCTCGTCACCGACGTGCCTGGATACCAGTTCCGGCCGAGTCCCGATCACCTGCTCGCCGCCCGCCGCGGTGACGACAGCGAATACCGCACCCAATTGGTGCCGATCGCGCTGTGTTACGCCCTACAGCTCGCAGTTTTCCATCTCGACCGGGACCGCTACCAATCGACTAGGGACAGTATCGATGACCTCACCCGGCTTCTGGGCGGTACCGATGAGATTCCGCTGCGCCCGTGAGCGGCACCCGCAGACAGCGGTCCTGACGACCACGCGTGCCCCACGATGATGATGCGATTATGACAACCCCGTGGTGAGCGGCCGCCCCTGGCGCCTTGCCCTCAGCCTGCAGGCGAGCCTGACACAGGCGTCCTGGACCGGCGTGCGCGTGATGGTGGGATATCGCGCCCTTGACCTCGGCGCCGATCCCCTGTTCCTCGGCCTGATGGCCTCGTCGTTTGCCCTGCCGGCGCTGGTCGCGGCGCTTCCCGCCGGACGTCTCACCGATCGCCTCGGTGGATCCGTTGTGGCATTCACCGGGCTGGGAGTCGCCACCCTCGGCGCCGGTCTGGCGATACTGCTGCCGGGGCTTCCCCTGCTCCTGCTGGCAGCGGCGTGCATCGGCCTCGGTCACATCCTGGTGATGGTGGGCCAGCAGAGTTTTGTGGCCCAGGCCAGCAGTCGCGACGGGGCGAGCGACGCCGCGTTCGGCACCCTCACCGCTGCTGCATCCATCGGCCAGCTCGTCGGTCCACCGGCGGTCACCCTCGCGGCGGCCCTAGCCATCTTCGGCGGAAGCGGGACCGTGCCGAACACCACCGTCGGGCTGGTTGTTTGTATGGCCTTCACTGTGCTGGCCTCCCCGGCGTACCTTCTGCTGCGCCGCACCGACCGGGCGTTGCGGCGCGACAGCACGGCTTCCCCCGCCGTGCCGGCGTCAGTTGCCACGGTGTTGCGCACCCCCGGGCTCTGGAAGTCGCTCATTGTCAGCGGGGCGGTGCTGGTAACCGTCGACCTGATGTACGCCTTTGTGCCGGTCTGGGCGACCGACCAGTCAATCAGTGCGACCACAGTCGGGTTGCTGCTCGCCCTGCGCGCCGGGGTCTCCGTCCTCAGCCGATTCGGCCTGACTCGGCTGATCGACCGGTTCGGCCGGAAGGCCCTGTTGCTGGTATCGATTGGGGCGGCCGCGGCCGGGCTGGTCGCGCTCCCGCTGGTGGGTGTACCCGGGGCGATCCTGGTGATGGTCGGCCTCGGACTCGGCCTCGGCATCCCCCAGCCGCTGACAATGGCGTGGGTCACCTCGCTCACCCATCCGTCGACCCACGGCGCCACGCTGGGGCTTCGACTCACCTTCAACCGGCTGGCGCAGATTACGATCCCCCTCGCCGTGGGGGCGTTCGCCGCGCCGCTTGGCGTCCTGGGTATTTTTTGGGCGAACGCCGCCGTGCTCGCCGGTGCGCTGGTGATCGTCAGCCGCTCGGATGCCGGCCAAGCGCCGCCGTCCGGCCCGGCCGACGCCGACTGACGTCCCCGTCGGGGACCCGCCGCACGGTCAGAGGAAGTGCTGGACCGCCGCGATGAGTGCCCCAACGATCAGGTACGGGCCGAAGGCCAGGTGGCTCGATCGGCCACGCCCCCGCGTGAGCAGGACGAGGGCGACAATACCGCCGAGCACAAACCCGATGACCGGTCCGGCCAGCGCCGCACTCCAGCCAGCCCAGCCGAGCGCGAGGCCCAGCAGCAGTCCCAGTTTGACGTCTCCCTGGCCGAGGCTTCCGCCAAGCGACATGGCCAGGTACACCACAAAAGTCACCGCAGCGCAGATGCTGGCGCGCAGGACCGGCTCACCATTGCCGGTGCTCGCCCACTGCAGGGCGAGCAGCACCGCGACCACCGCGATCGACGGGAAGATCAGCCAGTTCGGCAGCAGGTGGGTGCGAAAATCGATCACCGCCAGCCACCCGCCGACCCCCAGCAGGAACAGCAGTGCGAGGGGCAGCAATGCCGACGCGGTTTCACTAGAGGCGGCTATCACCACGCCCGCGACCAGCGTCAGCAGCGCCAGCGAACGGAATACCCGTCTCGCCGGTGCCGACGGTCGAATCGCGGCCTCCTGCTGCGGGGAATGCGCAGTGGAAGGTGAGTACTCTGGCGTGGGAATCGCGGTCACCCGCGCTAGTTCGAGACGCGCTGGCTGCGCAGCTCGTCGATCAGGTCCCGCGTTTCCTCAACTGCACTGTCCGCAGGAAGATCCGCCAGCTGCGCGTTCAAGCGAGCGACAACCTGTTCGAAACCCTCAACGTTGTTGGCGAGGTCCTCCGCACGAAGACGGTCCCGCACGGGAATCTGGCTGACCGGGTCGACTTTCTCCCCCACAAGCGCTGCGATGCGGGCGGTCGCCACGTCATTGCGTGACAGCGAACGCTCGGCCAGCTCATGTGCAGCATCCACAATCGATTCGATCATGTGTGTCTGAAGGGCAGCCGCCCAACCGTAGCGGCGGCGCGGCACGGACTGGAACGGGTGCCCCGTCACCAGCTTGAGGGCGGAAACAAGGTGCGCGGTTGGAGCGAGGCTGGCGTCAGAACCGACAAGTTCCTGCCACAGGTGCCAGTCGGACGTGATGGTGGGATGCAGCCGGTAGGTGTCGTCGGCGTTCCGTTGCAGGAATGTGGCCGGCGAATCGTCGTCTGCGGATCCCAGCCAGGAACCGGCCCAGGCGGCCAACTCATGCAGGCGCTCCATCGGCATCGCGGCGGCGCCGGGCCACAGTGCGTTGTGAAGTTCAAGGGTGGATGCTGCGGGATTGAGTGCGAGGTACGCGATCAGCTCGCTCGCCATGGCGGGCGCGGCGGTGGCGCTCTGCAGCGCGCTGCCACCCTGGGCGCCGTCGACCACAACAGGGCCAAGAACCCGCACGAGCGGCGCCTCGCCGGTGCCGGTCCGTGCGTACTCGGCGGCGGCTCTCGCAGCGGCGTCGGCAACACGCGTTTCGTAGTCGAGCGGCTCGGCCGTGGTGTCTTCGTTGATGGACGAGTCGGGCGCTTCCTCGCCGGGAAGGACCCGCTGACGGGTTTCTTCATCGACCGCGGTCGAATCGGCCATCAGGATTGGGGGCAAATCGGTAGCGCCCAGGCTCTCGAGCAGGCCGCGGTAGTCATTGCCGGCGAGCTGCTGGATGGTGACGGTGAGACCGGCGGGGTGCAGGGTTGCCCGCCCACCCTGTTCGATTTCGAGGGTCCAGGAGACATTCGCCGGAGCGTTCTCACCCGCCACCACAACTGCTGTGCGCGGGATCCGGGACGCCAGATGCACCAGTTCCCCCCACACCTGAGGATCGGGCAGGCGGCCGAGCAGGATGACGCGCGGGGTATCGGCGGCGCCAAGCGAGCCCGGTGCGCGTGCCCGGGTCTGCTCGATCGCCAGATCGTCCGGCGATGGGCTGTGGGTGCTCGCCGCATCCCTCAGGTCGAGGAGGACTTCATCAAGGTCTTCGCGGTAGCTGACCCGCGACAGGTCGAGGGCGCTGGCCAATTCGGAGCCGAATCCGATCAGCGTCACCTGCAGCGACCCGCACCAGCTGCCGCTGGCGAGGCCCGCTGCTACGGCGAGAAGTGCACCACGGCCGGGTGATCCGGATTCTGTGGACGAGCCGTCGACGAGGGCGAGGGAGCCGAGACGTTCCAGGTCGACGAGCACCTCTGCATTGTGGCTGTCGTTACCCACCGGCACGAGCGCCGGGTACGGGTCTGCTGCGGAGTGTTCGAACTGGGGAATCTGCACCGTGGCTGCCGACCAGGCCGTTGTGCCGTTGATGGGGCGGAACGGGGCGGGAAGTTCCGTGAGGCCGTCGAAGTAGAGTTCGATCTCGGTTCCGGTTCGCCGGACCGCAAAGAGGGTGGGCAGGTCCTGGCCGTTTTTGTGTGCCGCGACCGCGACGAAGCGCAGTGCACGTTCAATGTCATCGCTAACCTGCGTATCGGCGACCGCGTTCAATTCGAGTTCTGCCTGCAATGCGGCCGCACCGGCAGCCGCGGCACGCTCCCCCGCCCGGCGGCGGCGGCGCTGGCTGAGTCGGCGCACACCGAGTAGCCCGAGCAGGCTGGCCGCTAGCAGGGCGCTGACGCCCCCGGCCGTTGCCGCCGGGGAGTTGCTGATGTTCGCGGCGAAAGACGATTCCGCGTGGTCGGTGGCTGCCGCGGCAGACGCGTTCGTTCCCGGTGCGCTGCCTGTAGGGACAGCCGGGGTGACAGCCACAGGGACGACCAGCACTTCCGCGACCGGGGTCTCGGCCACCGGGGCAGCGACCGGTTCACCGGCGCCCGGCACAGTGACGGCCCATCCGGGCAGGATGAGGTCGGGATTACTCAGCTGGGTGCCGTCGGACTGCACCGCACCCTGTGACGCGGCGAAAATCTCGCCGAATCGTTCGCCGGCGCCGAGTTCAGCTTCCGCGATGTCCCAGAGCGTGTCGCCAGCAACGATGGTGACGCTCAGATCGGTGGCGACCGTGGTGGGAGCGGCAACGGTATCGACAACCGGCTGCGCCGCAGCCGCTGTCGCTGCCTGCACTTCTGCCTCCGCCGCGGCGGTGGCCGCGGCGGCTTCGGCTGCGGATTGCGCGCGTGCCGCAGCCGCTACTACCGCGGCGTCGTTGTCGGCAATGGTCCGGTGATCCTCGGCACCCACGGCGTCTGCCGGCAGGTGAAGCGTCCATCCTCCCGCAAGCCAATGATCGGTTCCGAGGGTACCGCCGTCGTCCTGCTGGACGCCGTAATTGAGTTCAGCGATCTCGGCGTAACGCTTCCCATCGCCCAGTTGAGATTCGGCAACGGTCCACAGGGTGTCTCCTGCCTGCACCCGATACGTCGGGAGCCCTGCCGATTCGTCGACAGCGTCGTCGTCGGCGACATCGCTGGCTACCGCGGCGGTGAGTGACGAGTCCTGTTGGGCAGAATGCGAGGACGGTGATTGGGCGGAGTCGGAGCCGACACTGGTGGCGATGGCCGAAGCCGTTCCGGCAAACGCAGTGAACATGATCAGAACGGCTCCGAGAAGGCTCACCATGGTGCGTTGCTGCACGTTGAGGCCGGGGATGTTCGGCGGTTCGATGCCGCGGATCATCGAGGGAAGAACCGTAAGGATGGATACCGCGAAGGTTCCCCAGGCCAGCCACGCCACGATCGGTAGAAGCGTCCCCAGGAGGAATTGTCCGGTGTAGTCGGGACGGGTGAACCCGTTGCGTAACTCATCGACCGAGGGAATCGGGTTCCCGGCGACCAGGAGGAGAAGGGCGGGGATACCTGCCAGCAGTGCGCCGAGCAGCAACAGCGAGCCGATACCGGCGAGGAATCTCTTCATGGTGTGACCTTTATCGTTTCGTGTCGAGAGTTCAGTTGCCGACGTTGACGGACTGCAGTTCGCGGACTTCGACCGACGAGTTCTGCGTTGCGGTGAGGGGAATCACGCCGTTTTGGCCACCGCCGGTCCAAGTGACCTCCCATTGGCTTGTCGCGGTGACCTGGTACCGACCGCCCGGCTCACCCGTAGAGGGGCGCTCATAGCGATACCCACACGTCGGTGAGTCTGCAATTCCGAGGGCGGGGTAATACGCAGTTCCCGCGTTGCCGCAGGCGCGTGTTCCGCCGTCACCCATGTTCCAGAGGATCGACTTCACGTTCGCCCGGGCCGTGATGGTGACACCACCGAGTGTCGCCGTGCGAACGTAGGGACCGTAGGCGAGGGCGTCGCCGCTGTTCTTCACCCACATCCAGACAGGCAGCCCGACGTATCCGCGGGAACCGGCTGCCGGATCCGGCGCGAGCCCGATGTCGATGGGCTGCAGCGTGAACGATCGAATGAGTTGCCGCGCCGCCTGGGCAGGAGTGAAGGTCGTGATGCCCGGGGGTGGAGTGACCAGGAACACGATGGACGAGTTTGTGCACGCCCCGGCTCCGGGACCAGTGCAAACGGCATCGTATTGGACGCAGCGGTAGTAAGCTCCTTCTTCCCCGTTGATCTCAGTCCCGAACCCGGCTTCCGCCATCGAGTTCAGGTAGCACTGCCGTCCGTTACTCCACCATCCCTCGCCCCGGTTGCAGCCAATTGGCGTGGACACACCACCCTCGCGGAGGACACACGATGCCGGTGCCGGGGTGAATCCCGTGCCGTCGTTATAACCGGCATCTCCGTCCTCATCGACGGTGATGTCGCAGTCCCGAGCGCTGACCTCACACTCGACCCCGTCGGCAGCCGGCACAATGACCGCTGCGGTTGCCGTCGAGGCGCCGGTTGTCGGAAAACCCACCAGCGCTGCGAGGAATGTCGCGATGATCAGACCGCGGACCAGCTTCGACACTGAAGGCTTCAGCATGGGTCCCCCTCGATGACTATGCTCGCAACTTTCCACGCTGCGCCGGAGGGGACATAGTGCACAGCGGCTTCCATAATGACGGACGGCTGCGATTCCCGGATGCTGCCATCGGCGCGGGTAATCGTTCGTGTCGACTCGTCATTACAGAAAAGCAGGCCGACGGATCCGAAGGGAATCGTCGCTCCATCCGCGGTGAGGTCGAGTGCATAGGAGCTCTGCACCGAGACAGTTATCCCGCCTACGTATGTCGACGGTGCGCTCCAGTCCTTGGACACGATCGCCTCTCGTGCCTGGCCGAGTGCGACAGCGTCGATCCGGGCGGTGTCAACGCCCTGCTCCCGGTTGATCAGGTTTTCGAGGTCGTTGTACTCGACAAACGCCTGCGTTGCCGCGTCGATGGCGTCCTCGGCAGAATCAGGTGCGCCATTCTCCTCACGACCGGGAAGCTCCGTTGGAGCCGGTGCGGGCGTCGCGTTGGACGGTACCGGCAGTGGTGCCTCTTCACTCTCACTGGCCGGTGTACACGCAGCAAGCACGATCACGCCGGCAGTCGCCAGGCTCGTCCACATCAGGCGTCGTCGAATGATCTTCGGTGCCGTGGGATACATCGCTTTCAAGGTGCTGCCTTCATAAATAATGCGTTCAGTTGCCGACGTTGACGGATTGGAGTTCTCGGATCGCTACGTTTGTGGCCTGCTCCGTCGTCAGCGGTATAACAGCAGCTTGACCTTCCGCCTCCCACGCCACTTCCCACTGACTTGTCGCAGTGACGGTGTACTGGCCGCCGGGCTGGCCTGCCGAAATTTGTTTGTACCGGTAGCCACAGCTTGGCGAGTCAACCAAACCGAGGCTGCTTTGGTAGGCGGTCCCGGGACCTGCACAGGGCACCGATGCACCGTCTCCCATATTCCAGATTATTGACGTGACGTTCGCTTCCGCCGTTACCGTCACCCCGCCCAGCGTCTCGGTGACGCGGTAGGGTCCGTAGCTCGCCTCGGTTGGGTCTTTCACCCACATCCACACCGGCAAACCGACGTAGCCGCGGGATCCGAGAGCATCCGGATCCGGCGCAAGCCCGATGTTCACTCCAACCAGATTGAACGATCTCACCAACTGGTTGGCGGCCTGAACGGGAGTAAAGATTGTGATCCCGGGGGGCGTAGTCGCAGACCAGAAAGTTGTTGTCCGTGCGCAGATGTTGAAGTCCTGGCAGAAGATGGGGTAGTTGATGTGCTGGCAGTCGTAGTAGGCGCCGTCCTGTCCGGCATAAAGGAGCGGCGGACCCTGTGCGGCCGAAACTGAGACATAACATTGGCGGCTATTGCTCCACCACGCACCGTCGCGCTCGCAGTCGATCTTGATACGTTCACCGATATCGACGCCGCCGCTCACTCGCTCGAGTGGGAGCTCTGTGCACACGCGGGGAGCCGGCGTGAACCCTGTTGCTTCGTTGCGCGGACCCCCGGCGTCGTCGGAGCCGTCGAGTGCGATCTGGCAGAAGATCTGGGTGGGGTTACTTGAGCAGGTGACGGGTGCGGGAGGATCGGCGGGGTTCGCCTGCACGCTGGAACCGGAAACCGGCCCGGCAACAATAAGTGCGCTGGTGAAGGCGACGGCTGCGATCGTAGTCACTAAACGTTTCAGCATGCTTCGGCCCGCCCTGTTGTACTCGCAACCTTCCACGAACCCGATTCAGGCTGGTACTGAACGCTCGCCTCGATCATAAATACCGGCATGGATGACAGAGGGAACGTCGAGCCATCGGTTGGCGCGACTGTCCGGGTGGTTGTATCAGCGCAGTAGTCGATCTGGGCCGTGCCAAACGGGACAACCGTTCCGTCATTCAAAGTCGGGTCTGTTGTGTAGGCGTTGGTCACCGTGATCGTGATCCCGCCGGTTATCGCATACTGTCCGCTGGAGACTGGCTCGGCCAGGCTCAACGCACCCTCTCGAGCAGGGCTGACCGCGAGAGCGTCGAGCGCCGCCTCGTCCACGGCGCCATCGATGCTGATCAAGTTCTGCAGGTCGTTGAATTCAATCAACACTGCTGTCGCCGCTGCGATTGCCTCTTCAGAGGATTTAGGTCCCTCAGCGCCGGCAGATTCGGTCGCCTGTGGATCAGGGCTGGAGGTGGGCGACGTCGATTCTGGCGCGTCCGGCGTCCGCTCCTCCGGAACGCAGCCGGCCAGGGACAGGGTTGCAAGTAGGGCGATTCCCATCAGGGCAGCGGTGGATGTGGCTCGCTCGCGCATCGACGGGTGAGAAAGAGGTTTCATAGTGACTTCCCTGTTGCGTGATGTCTCGATGAGGGCTGGAATCGGTCGCAGCTGAGGAGGCTCAACCCGGTGCTCCGCCGATGTTGACGGACTGAAGCTCGCGCACATCGACTTGGGTTGTGCTCTCACGTTCGATCGTCTGGGATCCTGTTGCGCCGCCGGCGTTCCAGTCGACCTGCCAGTTGCTGATAGCGGTGACAGTGAAGAGCCCGCCCGGCTGGTCGGCTGAGGTGGTTTGGTAGCGATAGCCGCACGACGGCGAATCGACGACGCCGAGGGCCACCTGGTATTTCACGCCTGTCCCGGCGCAGGAAACGGATTGCCCGTCACCCATTACCCAGCGGACGGAGGTGACCTGGGCATTGGCGGTCACCGCCACTCCCTGCTCTACCTCGGCGACGGTGTACGGTCCGTAGTTTTCAGCGGTGACGCTGTCAACCCACATCCACACCGGCATTCCGACGAAGCCTCGCGACCCGGCGGCGTCCGGATCGGGGGCGAACCCGATATCAATGCCCTGCACCGCGAGGCGGCCGATGACCTCACCGGCGGCAATGGCCGGGTTGGCGGTGTCGTTGGCGATCCATGGCTCAATCCAGAGCGAGGAGTCGATGCACGTTCCGATGCCTGCGGAGAGTACGCACCACTCAGTGCAGAGATACCACACCGCGGTCTCGGATGGCCGCGGGGTGGTGTCGACCTCGGGTGTCGGCTGGAGGTAGCAGTTGTAGGCATCGTTGAAGTAGCCCAAGCCGGTGGAAACACAGGGCAATACGTGGCCCCGGACGACGCAGACGCGCGGTTCGGACGGACCGCCGCCGCTCCCGCCACTCTCTTCGGCCCCCTCGTCTCCCGGCGTGGCAGGGATTTCAACGATACGGCGGCAATAGGAAGGTTCCATGCTGTTGAGTGGCGCGGCAACTTCTTCCCAGCCGTCGGGACACTGGAGCGCCGCCGTCGAGAGAGTTGTTGCAACTGGCGAGAGTGCTATCGCTGTCGTTGTGGGCGCGGTCACAAGAAGAATGAGCACCGCCAGGGTCATGCCCACACAGCGCAGCATCCGCGCGGCTCGTGCACTCATGGCGACTTCCTTACTAGATTTTTTCGAACAGGATGATGTTGGTGACAGCGGGCGTACGGTTGCTAGCGTCCAGCCGGGGCAGGCTCACCGCTGCCGCGTCCCGTCCCGATCTGATGCCGGGACCGGCGGGGGCCCCGAGCGTCGAGGGGGCCCGATCCGGGGCTTTCGCTTTGTCGACTCAGCATGGGACCGCCTCCGCTGGGTCGAGAATGTTTCGCACCTGCCAACTCGATTCCTCCGCCACGTAGATAACCTGGAGCGGCAAAACAAAGCGGGTCACTTCGCGAGGGGGCACAATGCTTCCGTCCGTGTTAGTCATAACAACCGCCGAGGAGTCGAAGCATCCAGACAGAACAACAACACCGTAGGGAATGGCCGCGGTGTCGCCGCTAGCGTTCAGATTGCCTGCCGTGGACGCCGCAGCGTCCGGCTGGTAGGTAATATCGCCATCGGAGCTTCGCCCGCTGTCGGCCAATTGGGCCGCTTCGGCTTCGATTCGTTCGGCCGCGTCGTCACGGGCCACCGTCCGAATGATGCTGCTGTCAGCGGGATGTTCGTTCCGAATTTCGCTGCGTAACTCGTGGTAGAGCTCCGCCACAGCGCTGGCACCGGCTACGGCGTCGTCGGTGTTTGCTGGCGGCGGGACGGTGGAGGGTGTCGGAGTCGGAGTCGCGGAGGATCCCAATGGGGTGGGAGCGGCTGCCTCTGGAGTGCAGGCGCTCACGCTCAGCATTGCCAGGACCGCCACCATCACAACCCCACCGCGGATGACGGCCCTTCTGCTGGTCCGCGTCTGGCTCAGCATTCGCTGCCGCCGGTCATCGTCCGAACGAAGTAGACAGGTGGGGCCTTGGGGGCAACTCTGCACAGGGTATACATAGACGCGTCCTACCCATCAATCAGTGCGGCGGAGGCGCGACCGTCGCCGTACAGGGTGCTGATTCCGATAATGCCGAGGAAGATCGTGTTGTATTCAGCACGCGAAGTAACCGTGACCGTGTCGCCGGTAACGGTAACCGTTCCGGTCAGCCCTTCACTGGTGAGGTAGTTCTGGGCAACATTCTGAGCTTGGAACGCGTTGAGTTGGAGAGTCCCGGTTGCGATGGCTTCCCCCGTCAATGAACTCGCGGCCGCCCGCGCGGCAGATTGCGCAACTTGGTTCGCCCGCTCCGAGGCTTGCAGTTTCCCGGATCCGTCGACAACGAGTCCGATAAACAGCATAAAAGCCACCACGAGGATCAGCAGGGGCAGGGTAATGTTGCCGCGTTCACTCGTCAGTGTGAGTGAGGTCAATTTTTTCGCCCCGCCTGGGCGCTGGCGGGTCACAGTCTCTGCCGATACGGGTCGACCGGACTTGAGGCGGTGCGTACAATGTCGATGCTCCCGGGCAGCCCGGGCAGGCCTGTATCCGACAGCCGAACGGTGCAGGTCAGTGTCGTGCGTACTTCACCGAGAGTACCGATGGGCTGGTTGAAATCAGTTGCATCAATCACTACATTCCGACTGATACATTCCACACCGTTGCTGTCCAGGGAAAACGTTGCAGCCGCGTCTCCCGCGATCTGCGCCTGCGTGAAGGTTCGCGCCAGCGTCGCATCCCGAGCAGCAGCGAAGGCAGCACTCTGTACCGCATTGCCCGCAATGGCCATTCGCCCGGCGATGATCAACAAGCCGATGAACAGCACCATCGGTACTGCCCAAATTGTCAGTTCAAGTGACGTCGAACCTCGCTGGCTGGTCATCCGAAGGCGTTTTCGCACAAATCTAATCACGGGGCCACAAACCTTTCGATGGGTCCGGTGACGGTTTCCGACAGCGACGATCCTGGCCAGCCGGGGATCATCATTGTTGTGCTGCCCGTCACGGTCGCCACAACAGTGGTTGCCGTTCGTGTGACTGTCACCGTGGATCCGCTTATGGTTCCGCCAGCGCCGTCAATAAGATTCTGCCCCGCGGCCTGGCCCTGAGCCGCGGTGCCGTTGAGGACCCGCGACTCGTAGTAAGCCGCCGTAGCCGCCCCGTGGGCAACGTCTTTGGCGTGCAACCAGAGCGCGAACTGGAAGAAACCAAAAATGAAGATCATCACGGCGGGGTAGATGATGATGTTTTCGAGCGTGACTGAACCGCGCTCCCGCTTACCGGGAACGCACCCATGGGTCAGATGGGATCGAAATTTGATAAACATCAGCGAAGGACCCGCATGCGTAGTCGCCTCACTGTGGTGTCAATCTCGCGGTTCGGACGCTCACGATCGGGCCCTAGCCGGGGATAACGGTGGTCAGGGTAGCCGCGCGGTTGTTGATGTTGGTAACAACGAGGGCGACGACGGTCACGGCCACGAGTGCAAGGGCGACCGTCCAGATGATCTGCTCAAGAGAGAGCGATCCACGCTGCGCAGCGAGACGGTTGGCGCGGGCGAAGCGATCCCGAGCGGTGGCAATGACACCGCTGACGGCGATAACAACCTGCAGCAGGAAGGTGGAGATGGAGTTCATGATTGTCTCTTTTCGTGAAAATGAGTTTTTGTATTTAATTCGGGTCGGGAAGATAGAACGTTTGGTTTGATCGGATGCGTCGCCTAGGACGCAATCAGACGGAGCAAGGGAGGAGTCACCAGCATCGCCATAAAAACGATGCCGAGTAGCGATTGCGGGTATGTCATCCGCTCACTGAGCCGGTTCGCCACGGTGTGTTCCTGGTTCAGGAGTTGCACACGTAGCGCCTTACCGCGGGCGCGGAGGGCCTCGTACACCGCGGCGCCTTCTTCGCCGCTGAGGCGCATGATGTCCGCGACGTCAGAAAGTTCCTTGACGCCAATCTCGTTCGACAGCGACCGGAGGGCTTCCCACGGCTGGGTGCCCGAGAACCGAGCCCGGAGTAGTTCCTGTCGGATCCGTTCGAAGACCCAGGAGTCGCCGACGCTGGCTGCTTCCTCCAACGCCACGGAGGCAGGAGCCCCACGTTTGCGCTCCGCCGCCACGAGTTCGAGATAGGCGGCGATGGCGCGGGAGAATTCTTCCCGCGCTTCGTCGGCTTCCTGCCGCACCATAAGGTCGCTGATAAACAGCATCAGAATCGCCAGCGGGATGGAGGCGGCGGCGGAAAGCCCGAAGGCGAGCGACGAGAAGCCGAGCAACCAAAACAGGACGGAAACGATGGTTGGTGCGACGAGTCCGAGTAGAACAAGGACCATTTTGGTGGCGAAGTAGGACTGGGTAGACCGGTTCAACAGCTGCAGGTCCTTGACCGGAGCTCGGAATCCAGGAAGACCGGCGAGGTTTCGCTGCGCCCAGCGGCCAAGTCGGCCGTCCAGTGATCCGCCTGGATCCGCGACAGGTCCAACGGTATCGCCGAGACGCTCGAGAACGCCGGCCAGTTTGGGCTGGCGCGGAATCAGCTCAGCGACGAGAATCGCGAGTCCGAGTCCGGCGACGGCACCCACAATGAGGAGTATCTGCCACATCTGCTTATTCCTGGTTCTTCCGGTTGTTGACCAGGATTCGTGGGGCGGGCTTGCCCACACTCATACGACGCATCCAGATAAGTGCTGCCACGTAGGCGCCGACGTACAGGGTCAGCAGCAGCTGCCCGGTGAAGTCGGCGTACCCGTCGAGGAAATCGCCGGATACGGCCAAACCACCGAGGGCCAGCAGGGTGACGAGGGTTACCGACCGTGCGGTTGTCCGCGGCTTCTCACGGTCAGTCTCGATCTCGCGACGGTGGCGAACCTCTTCGAAGACGATCTGGGCGAGGTCGTCGAGTGCGTTTGCCAGTCCGGCTCCCCGAACACGCGATGCGAGGATGAGGTGTGCGGTGACCAGGTCCGCTGTCGGGTCGTTGAGCTCGTCGGCGAATACCTGCAGGGCGCGCGTTGTCGACCAGCGAGCGTTGATTCGCGCCACTAGGTTCGCGACCTGCGGCTTGATTGCAACCGGGCTATTCGACAGTGACACCGTCAGTGCCTGCTCGAGACCCACACCGGCGGTAATAAGACCGGACAGGCTGCGGGTCCACGCTTCGATTGCCTCGAGACGATCGATGCTGTTGGCAGACTGCGGTGTGCTCAGCAGGATCGGTATACCGATAACGGCAAGCGGAATGGCAATCAACGCGACGATGAGGTGGGTGAAGTACCAGACGACCACGCCGATAACGATGCCGGCGATAACCAACAAAATCTGATTGCGCGGCACCGTGGCGCGCAGGTGCGTGATGCGTCGCGCGATGTAGCTGGGCGGACGCGGACCCCGCACTTCCTGGGACGGAAAAATTCCGAGGAACAGTAGGAGGACGCCAAAACCCAGCACGATCACCAGGAGGGCGATAACGACGGGAATCATTGGACCAGGCTCCCCTCAGGCAGGAGCCACTTGTCATCGAACCCGGCATGCTCGAGGTCGGCGAGGGTGTCGTCCTGCGGACGGCCAACGGCCTGTGAGACGTCAGAGCCTTTGGGCGCAGCAAAGATCTTCTGCACGACGGGACGCTTGGTCTCCCCCGGAACAAGTTCGCTGATCTCGCTGATGAATCGTTTGAGGGTGCGGCTGCCGTCGAGGTGGTTGCTCAACTGCACAACGAAGTCGATGTGCTGGCCGATCTGGGCGTAGCCGAAGTCGCTCGCTGCACCCAGCTTCTGGCTGAGCAGAACCGCCATGCGCTCGACGGCGTCCGCAGGCGAGTTTGCGTGCAGGGTACTCATCGACCCGGCGCCGGACTGCATCGCCTGGAGCATCGCCGTAATTTCCGGTCCGCGGACCTCCCCAACAATGATGCGCTGGGTGTTCATTCGCAGCGTCTCGACGAGCATTTCCTCGAGAGTCACCTCGCCGGGGCGGCTGCCGTCGGCAGTCGGTTCACCCTGTCCGGGGCGAGATTCGAGCGGTGTCACGAGGGGGTGCAGGCCGCTGCGGTCCAAGTGCAGTTCGCGCTCGGTCTCGATGGTCACGATGTGCTCGAGCGGTTCGATCCGGTGGGCGAGCGCACGCAACAGGGTCGTTTTACCCGCACCCTGCTGACCGGCCACAACAATGGATTTCCGGGCCCGCACGGCGGCGGAGAGGAATTCGTTCATCGCCGGCGTGAGAGTTCCCCTGTCGACCAGGTCCTCAAGGGTGATGGTGACCAGCGGGTGGCGTCGGATGATGACGGTGGGCCGTGGTGCGATCGGCGGATGTGTCGCCTGGAGTCGCTCGCCGCTGGGCAGCGAGAGGCTGAGCTTCCACGAGGAGGCGCTGAAGGGTCGACCGCGTTCACCGTCCCGGGAGGCGAGAAACTGGATGTCCTCGATCAGCTGCTGGTCGGAGTCGGCGATGGGTTCGCGCTGCTCGATCTGGCCACCGCCGTAGTCGACATAGACCTTGTCGTAGCCGAAAACCATCACGTTTTCCACCCGGGGGTCGTCTACGTGCTGCTGGAGGCGCCCGAGTCGGAACAGCGAGTCGTAGATCGCCTTCTGCATCCGCAGTGTGTGGTTTTCATCCCAGGGCTCGAGTCCCTGGCGGACAAGAGTATCGACGTGGTCGCGCGTAACCTGGACGATCTGGCTCCGCCCCACTTCAAGACGGGCTTCACCGTCGAGGGAGTCGTCCGCGGCAATGGCGGTGGAGAGCCGGTTCGACACTTCCGCGCGGAACGCGTTCACCATCGACCAGTCGAGCTCACCGCCGGTGGTTGCGCGACGGGACACCTTCACGGTGTCGCCGGCGAGGTTCGAGGGAACGGCGGCCGGGCTCACCGGGGAGAAAGCGGGAACTCCGCTCGGGGTTGCCCGAGGCCGCTGCACCGTCGGCGCGTCAGCGATGTCCGCGGGGGCTTCCTTGTCCTGGCGCTGGGCCAGGTCATGCGTAATTGCCGCCATGTGCTGGCCGGGGGTTACCCGTGGCGTGGTTTCGTCGACAAGAGCGGAGAACAGTGGCAGGTTCTCGAAGTCGATTTCGGGCGCGTTGGTGGGTTCTGGAGTTGTCATCGTCGGGCTTCCGTCTCGCTCTCGCGGCTGTCGCGACTTTCGCTGAGGCGCTCACGCTGCAAGGCGAGTTGGCCACGGATCAGTTCGATGATCGGGGTGAGACCCCGGCCGAACTTTGTTTTTTCCAGTTTTTTGGTGAGGGGCTCGCCGAGGGAGTAGACCACTGCGGTCTTGTCGTCCCATCCCATACGCACGGACTGGTCGAGCCCTAGTGCCTTATGGATTTCCGCAGACGAGAGCTGGGGTCCTGTCGAAGCTTCAATGAGGACAAGTGAGATGTTGCCATCGCGACCGGTCGCTGCGAGTTCGCTGCGCAGGCTCGCAAGGCGTTTGTGCACGGCCACGATGTCTGGCAGCGTCGGCCGGGCAAAGATGACAACGGCGTCCGCTGCACGCAGCAGGGCAGAACGCGAGTCACTGACGTTCCAGTGGCCGGCATCGATGATGACGTCCATACCCATGCCTTCGAAACTGGATGCTGCGGTGGCGAGCTGCACCCAGACCGGGTCCATCGCCCGGGCGGCAGCCGGGTTTTTGAACCCGGGGATGAGGCGGCGCTGCGGTCCCTCGATTGCTTCGTCAATCAGGCTGATGGTTTGCGCCCACAGCTGATTGATGTCGAGGGAACCGTTGTTGTTCGCTACAACCGGCAGTTCACCGATTCCGCGGATGTGCGCGATCTGGCCGCGGAAGTAGCCGGGCAGAACACTGCTGTAGCGGGACGAGTCAGCTTCGACAAGAAGCACGGACTGCGGCCAGCTCAAGGCCATCGCGAGCGAGGTCGTGGTGACGCCGGGTGAGCCGGCGAGACTGAGCGTCAGAATGGTCGACATTGCGGCCTACCCGTCCGATTCGGTGGTGTCGGCCGACTCTTCGGCGGATTCAATCGGTTCAGCCGATTCGCGGGAGGCGAGGATCAGGGCCACGCGTCCCGTTGCTGCGCGGGCGGCAATGTTTAATGCCTGGTCTTTGCCCGACACGCTGACAGCGACCACGGTGTTGCCGGACACCTCGTCCACCTTCGTGGAGACAACAGTTGCGGCAAACGACTTCGGGACAGTGGACGGCGGATCGCCCTGCAGTACCGGCGTCTCGACGAGGAGGACGGGGTCGCCGTTGACAAGGGGAATGGGCGGCAGCTGGGCCGCCGTCAGGGAGATACCGATGACCGAGGTACCCGGCGCGAGACCGGCGTTGTTCGCGACGTTTCCGGCAGAGATCAGCGTGCCATTCGGGATGTCGACGGTGGCGAAGAGACCAATGATGTCGTCCGCCCGCTCGACGGAGACCGACGGCAGCTCGGTCTGTCCTTCGGGGATCTCTACGGTAGTCAAGCTTTCTGCCGTTATGACGTCGCCGCGTGAGATTCCCGCCGCTGACATCAACACCACGGTGTTCCGCGCCGTGAGGGTGTAAAAATACGCCACAGCCAGGCCGGAGACAATGATCAACGCAATCGCGAGTGCGATGATCGGCATCCGCGGCTTGTTGCGCACGCGGGACTGCACCGGCGTGGTGGAGCCAGCGTTGTCCGTCGACTTTCCGCCTCCGCGTCTGGGCCGTTCAGTTTCGACTTCGGCGGTGGTCATTGCTGCTCCTTCAAATGAATACGTATGGGGTGCGTCACTGGCCCTCGTCGGTTCGCGCGAAGCGCAGTGAACCGGCCGGTGGCAGAGGGGACGTGGCCACACAAAGTTGCATGCGACCAGGTCGGGAAAAGTGGCGCGCGTGTAATTACGCGACCGCGGAAGTCCACGCGGTTTCGAATCAATTTCCCATCACTAATGAGTGCCCCCTGGGTCTAGGCTACCCAATTCGGGGGCCAAAATTCCCCACAAATGGTTAATTTGTCACATTCCGAGGGGGGCCATTTATGGCCCCCCTCGGAACACCCATATCGTAAATAGCCTGATCAGCAAGCCTAACGGCATTTTTCGACGATATTTCAGTTATTCCGACGTGGCGACGTTGCGCCGCCATCGCGCGCCTAAACCGCCTTCCCTGCATGACCGTTCGGGGAAGCCCCAGCTTCGGGGGCGTCCTCCGGGGGGAGACGAGGGTTTCGAAATTGAAAGTTTCCTGTACTCGCGCCGCACGAAAGCGGTGAGAGTCCTGGTATTGCATACGAAAAAAAGAGCATAACCGGCGCCCATTGCACCGCTGGAAACTTACGCCGGAACCATGTTGAACTCGTCCGGGTTGGGGCCTGTACGCTCATCCCGGTTGAGACCGGAGATCGCGGCGACATCAGCCGAGTCCAGCTCGAAGTCGAACAGGGCAATGTTTTCTTCCATCCGGCTGCGGCTAACCGACTTCGGGAAAACGATGTCGCCTCGCTGAAGATGCCAACGCAGGGTTACCTGCGCCGACGACCTGCCGAGCCGGTCGGCGATTGCAACGATTGTCGGATCGTCGAGCACTTTTCCCTGGGCGATGGGCGACCACGCTTCCGTAGCAATCCCGTTTGCCTCGTTGAACCCGCGAACAGCATCCTGGGTCAAATAAGGATGCACTTCGATCTGGTTCACAGCCGGGACAGTGCCCGTCTCGTCGAACAGGCGCTGTAGATGGGTGCGTTGGAAGTTCGAGACGCCGATTGCGCGGACCTGACCCGCGGCATGAATTTCTTCGAGGGCTTTCCAGGTCTCCACAAAATCACCGATCGCCGGAAGCGGCCAGTGGATCAAAAATAAATCGAGGTAGTCGAATTGGAGGGCGTCGAGAGTGTTATCGAATGCTCTCAGTGCAGCATCCCGCGCATGGAATCCATTGTTCAGTTTGCTTGTGACAAAGATTGCTTCCCTGGACAGACCCGAATCGCGGACGGCTTGGCCGACTTCCCGCTCGTTGCCGTACATCTCTGCGGTATCGATGTGACGGTAGCCGACCTCCAGCGCCTGCAGCGTCGCCGCCGTCGTCTCTGACGGCTCGATCTGGAAAACGCCAAATCCCAGCTGGGGAATCGTGACGCCATTGTTCACGGTGACGGAGGGAACGGTATTCATCGTATTTTTCTCCTTCGGTGCGGGGTGTCCGCACGGTCCGCAGGATACTGTCCGCGGGTGCGTGTGGCCCCACCACAGTAGGGGCGAAATGCTGCCTCGAAGCTGATCACAATCGTGCGGGTTCTCGCACCAACCGCACCTAAGGGCTGGAAAACCGCAGCTCGAAAACCTGTGATGCGCATTTATTGCCGCTTTCATCCGGACTTTTTCTGACTACGGCACGCCACTGGATGCACAACCGCTGCGACGACTTGTCGACGATACAGATAACACCGCCCCCCAAAGGGAGGAAAAGGGGGTGCTCTCCGCGCACAAACGTTGCGACGATTAATTTGCCCCCTACTTGTAATGATGCGAGTCCGCAGATGCGCGTTTCGCGTTGTCGTATTTAGGAGTGAAACCGTGTGTATCCGACACAGCCCAAAAACGATCGTCCCCGTCTTCAACCCGGTATGCCCACAGAACTGACCGTCTACGTGATCCACACAAGCACTTCTGCGGGCCTGCGATCGTCCCGCGACGGTTGGCACGCGACACCGGCTGCACTACGTTTTCGACAGACATTGCGCTTCGCTTGGGCTCTGCTGCTCCTGTTCGCTTGCGCTGCGGTGACCCTTGGTTTTGCCGGCCCCGCGCTGGCGGCGGGTCCGGCGAACGGGCCTGCGGTCTCGTCGAACCCCGCGCTGCTGCCCGACCCTACTGTCGCGTCGGCCGCTCCGGTTTCCGGCCCGCTGGGCGGCGGGACACGCGTACAGATCACGGGAACCGGTTTTGTTGGCGCGACGGATGTTCTTTTCGGCGGATTGCGCGGTACCGACATCCAAATCATGTCTGATACCGAGTTGTGGGTGACAACGCCGCCGCGCGCGAATTCCGGAAACGTCAACGTGAGGGTGTTCTCCCCCGCCGGACGCAGCGCCAGCGCTTCGCCGGCCCATTTCCGTTTTGTCCGGGCGCCCGCCCTCAGTTCCATCACGCCGACCACAGGCTCGGACGCCGGTGGAACGCTCGTTAACATCTCGGGCACCGACCTCGCCGGCACAAGCGCGGTCACGTTTGGTGATACTCCCGCCACGATTCTCACCGTGACGTCAATGAATGTGGAAGTTATTTCGCCCGCCAACCAGCCGGGAGTTCCCTTCGATGTCAAAGTCACCACGGTGGGGGGCACGTCGACTGCTGTGCCCACCGGGGCCTTCACCTACGCGACAACGCCGGCCATCACCGCGATAGAGCCAACCTCCGGACCACTCGACGGCGGCACCGTTGTGACCCTGCGCGGAGCTCATCTCGGCGACACCACCGCGGCGACCGTTGGCGGCAAGCCGGTTGACAACCTCACTGTGCTCTCAGATTCGGAGCTGCGCGTGACGACCCCGCCGCGAACGGCCGTGGGCGAGGTGATGATCAAACTCACCACCGGCGCAGGAGTGACCACAAGCACCGCTGAGCAGCAGGACTTCAGTTACGCCGCCCCGCTGATCACGACGGACGCCCCCACCCGCACCGACGTGCATGGCTTTTGGCCCTTTGGCCTAATCGGAATCCTGTCAGCAACGGTGTGGTTTGTGCGGCGGTTCCTGTCCCGCCACCGCTACACCCCAATCACCAACAACTACACCACCACCACCTCTATCGTGGTCCCCGTCTACCGCGAAGACCCCCACGTCCTCGAACGCTGCCTACACACCTGGCTCGCCGAAAACCCCACCGAAATCATCCTCGTCGTCGACGACCAGGACACCGCCCTGCTCGACCACCTCCACAGCCTCAACCTGCCCACCGTCACCCTCCTCGAATGGCACCACACCGGCAAAC
>Ga0247735_1000159_pt1 | contig 30681 bp, 32 predicted proteins | sample UWRJL178409R2_FD_180934 | JGI IMG/M metagenome (GOLD analysis project Ga0247735, IMG submission 180934) | Plant litter microbial communities from Arlington Agricultural Research Station in Wisconsin, United States - UWRJ-L178-409R-2 | ecosystem: Environmental > Terrestrial > Plant litter >... | reverse complement strand
AGCAAGCCTTGTTAGGCTCGAGCGCCATGCTCACGCCGACCAGCTCGGCGCGAGTCGCATCCACGCCGGTCGTCTCGGTGTCGATCGCGATCCAGCCCTGATGCCGCGCTTTTGCGATCCAGTCGTCCAGCGCAGCTTCGTCGGTCACGGTCTCATAACCGTCGTGATTGCAGGGCGGATCCTCCTCCTGCGGCACGCTCTTCGGTGCCTCTACCGGGGCGTCCGCCACGGCTGAGAGCTTGGCGAGCAGGGACTTGAAACCGTGATGTTCGAGGAATGCGCGCAGCGGCGCCTCGGGAATCCCCTGCAACGCCAAATCCTCGAGCGGCTCGGCCAGCGGAGCGTCGTCCTTCAAGGTCACCAGCACGCGCGAGAGGCGAGCATTGTCGGCATGCTCGATCAGATTGTCGCGCAGCTTGCCCGGCTTCATCGATGGGGCGGCGGCCAGCACGCCCTCGATATCGCCATGTTCCTGGATCAGCTTGGCCGCGGTCTTCGGGCCCACGCCCGGCACGCCGGGCACATTGTCGACGCTGTCGCCCATCAGTCCGAGCACATCGCCCAGCCGATCGGGCATCACGCCGAACTTCTCCATGACGTGCTCGGGTCCGAGCCGCCGGTTGTTCATCGTGTCGTACAGGTCCAGCCCCGGCTCGATCAGCTGCATCAGATCCTTGTCGGAACTGACGATCGTCACCGACCACCCCTCGCGCAACGCGGCCTTGGCATAGCTGGCAATGATATCGTCGGCCTCGAGCCCCTCTTCCTCGATGCACGGTAGCGAAAAGGCGCGCGTCGCGTCGCGGATCATCGGGAACTGGGGAACCAGGTCTTCGGGCGGCGGCGGGCGCTGTGCCTTGTACTTGTCGTAAAGCTCGTTGCGGAAGGTATGGCTCGATTTGTCGAGGATCACGGCCATGTGGGTCGGTCCATCGGCCTTGTGCAGCTCGTCGGCGAGTTTCCACAGCATCGTCGTATAGCCATAGACCGCGCCAACGGGTTCGCCGTGCACGTTCGTCAGCGGGGGGAGCCGGTGATAGGCGCGGAAGATATAACCCGAACCGTCGACAAGATAGAGATGAGGCATGGCGGGGTGGATAGCAGCGCGGAGCGCTCCCCCCAAGCCCGACTTGCCTCGAAAACTAGTTGTTCGACATTGCCGTGGCGTCGGCGGGGCGGGTGCCGCCAGCGACTGAATAGCCAGGTCCGCGATGGCTCGCGACCACGGCGGTCACGACTGCCTGCATCAGCGCTTGGCGCTCGGGAATCGCGCGGGGCGTATCGCCGATCATCACCGCGACGGCATAGCTGCGCCCATCCGGCGCCATCAGCAGGCCGACATCGTTATAGCCGGCGGTGCGTCCGCGCAGATCCTGACCGGTGCCCGTCTTGTGGCCGAAGTTCCAGCCGCCCGGGACGGCGCCATGCATGCGCTGACGACCGGTCTTGGACGATTCCATCGTACCAATCAGATAGTCGGTCGACTGTTTTGAGAGCAACTGGCCCTGCTTCAGCTTGGCCAACGCCCCGGCGATCGCGCTGGGCGCGGCGCCATCCGGCGGATCGGCGACATAGCGTTCGAACGCCTCGATCCGTGCTGTCGGGGACAGCCGGGCGCGGGCGCGGGTGAAGGCATCGCCAAAAGCGAATTCGGGCTTCCATTCCAGGCCGGCGGTCGCGCTCTGCAGCAGCTTCTCGCCCGGGCCGAAGCGGATATCGCCCAGCCCCTTGCGGCGGATGAAATCGCGCACCGAGGCGGGGCCGCCGACATAGCGCAGCAGCCGGTCGTTGCAGGTATTGTCGCTCATCGTCAGCGCGCGCCGCAACAACTCGCCGATCGTGGTGCGATAGCCATCGCCCTTCACCAACGCCGCAATCGGCTGGTGGAACAGCGTGAAATCGTCCTTGGTCAGCACGACAGTATCGTTGAGGGTCAGTCGCCCGCTGTCGCGATAGTCCAGCACGGTCATTGCCACCCACAGCTTGCTTACGCTTTGCTGCGGCAGGCGGGCGTCGCCATTGCTGGAAACCGTCCATCCCTGGTCGATGCTGCGCACGGCGATACCGACCCGGCCGTTGAAGTTGCGGCCGAGCGACGAGATGTTGGCGACGAGTTCCTCGGGTGCCTTGGGCGGCAACGGCAATGGTCGCGGGGTCGCTGCCGGGACTGGCACGACCACCCGATAGGACGGTGCTACCGGTGCGGGCGGCACCAAGGCGAGATGCTTGCTGGTGTCGTGGCCGCACGCGCACAGCGCCGCCGCGAGAAGAATGACCCCTATGGGCCTGGGAAAATCAAATGGTAGAATCTGCGTCACCAATAAATCCCGCCCCGCTCGCGACCTTAAGCACGGAATCTCCTTGCGGAATCCCTGACGTGCAAGCCTTGCGACGAACCGCGGCTGGCACAAGGTGAAACGGTTGTGGCAGCTTCGCACGCCAGAAGTCTGAATCCATTTAGGAGTTTTACGGGCGCTGAAAAGGCGCGAGTCAGATTCCCCAACAGCGCAGAACTGCCCTCAGGGGATCAGCACCGTGTCGACTGCCTCAGGCAGCATGTCGGGATAATCGAGCGTATAGTGCAGGCCGCGCGATTCATGGCGGTGGAGCGCGGATCGTACGATCAGTTCAGCGGTCTGGAGCAGGTTGCGCAACTCGATCAGGTCGGGCGTCACGCGAAAATGCCCGTAATAATCGTTCACCTCGTCAGTGAGCATGCGGATGCGGTGCTGCGCACGCTCCAGTCTTTTGGTGGTCCGCACAATGCCGACATAATTCCACATGAAGCGCCGGATCTCGGTCCAGTTCTGCTTGATCACGACTTCCTCGTCCGAATCCTCGACCCGGCTTTCGTCCCAGGGGCGGATCGAGGGTGGCGTCGGCAGTTCATCCCAATGTTCCAGGATATGGTCCGCCGCCGCCTCGCCGAACACGAAACATTCGAGCAACGAGTTGGAGGCAAGCCGGTTCGCACCGTGCAGGCCGGACTCGCTGCACTCGCCAGCGGCATAAAGGCCGGGCAGGTCGGTCTTGCCGTGCAGATCGATGACGACCCCGCCGCACGTATAATGCTGGGCCGGTACCACCGGGATCGGGTCCTTGGTCATGTCGATGCCAAGCCCCATCAGCTTTTCATAGATGTTGGGGAAATGCTCCTTCACGAAGTCCGGCCCGCGATGGCTGATGTCGAGATGGACATAATCGAGGCCGAGCCGTTTGATCTCATGGTCGATCGCGCGCGCCACGATGTCGCGCGGCGCCAGCTCTGCCCGCTCGTCGAAATCGGGCATGAAGCGATAGCCGGTCTCAGGGATCAGCAGATGTCCGCCCTCGCCCCGCACCGCCTCGGTGATCAGGAAATTCTTGACCTCGAGATTATACAGACAGGTCGGGTGGAACTGCATGAATTCCATGTTCGACACCCGGCATCCCGCGCGCCATGCCATGGCGATTCCGTCGCCGGTCGCGCCGCGCGGCGCAGTCGAAAAGAGATAGGTTCGCCCAGCGCCGCCCGTCGCAAGGATCGTCGCGCGCGCCGTATAGAGCTCGACGCGCCCGGTCGCGCGGTTGACCGCATAGACGCCCCACACATGGCCCGATCCCGAATAGCGCTCCTCATGCCGCCCGGTCGCCAGGTCGACCGCGACCATGTCGGGCACCAAAGTAATGTTGGGATGCGCCTCGGCCGCGCGCTGCAGTGCTTCCTGCACGGCCCAGCCGGTCGCATCGGCGACATGCACGATCCGTCGGTGGCTGTGCCCGCCCTCGCGTGTCAGGTGCAGGGTATCGCCGTCCGTGGCGAAGGGGACGCCGAGCTCCTCCAGCCGCGCGATCGCGGCCGGCGCGCGCTCCACCACGAACTCCACGGTCTCGCGGTCGTTCAGCCCCGCGCCGGCGATCATCGTGTCCTCGATATGGCTTTCGAAGGTGTCGCCCGGCTCCAGCACCGCGGCGATCCCGCCCTGCGCCCAGGCAGTCGATCCTTCGTTGAGCCCGCCCTTGGCGAGCACGGTCACCTTGACCCGGTCGGCGAGATTGAGCGCGGCAGTCAGGCCCGCCGCGCCGGAACCGATGATCAGAACGTCGCTTGAATGAGAGTCCGGCACACCAACTCCGTTCGTATCGAGCGAAGTCGAGACCATGCGTTCGATCCGCGTTCTCTGCGACTACGCCCGAAACGGACGATAAAACAAGCGCAGCCTATCCGTTCGATGCGCGGGTCAGGTTCAGGAACACATCCTCGAGATCAGCTTCGCGAGTGGAAACATCGACGATGCCATATCCGTCGGCCTGTACCGCAGCGAGCACTTCGCCGGCATTCACCCGGTCTTTGGCGTAGGTGATGGCGAGCGTTCTCGTGCCCTTCAACTCGATCTTCTGGAAGCAGACCGACTGGGGCGGCGTCACGACGTCACGGTCGACCGTTACCTCGACCAGCTTCTCGGTCGCCTTGCCGACTAGCTCGCGCGTCGGCTCGTTGGCGATCACCTTGCCATGGTTTATGATCGCGATCCGGTCGCATAGCTGCTCGGCTTCTTCGAGATAATGAGTGGTCAGCACCACCGTCACGCCCTGCTGGTTCAGCCCACGCACATAGGCCCAGAGCTGCTGGCGCAATTCGATGTCGACGCCCGCCGTCGGTTCGTCGAGCACCAGTACCGGCGGAGTATGGACCATCGCCTTGGCCACCATAAGGCGCCGCTTCATCCCGCCCGACAAGGTGCGGGCATAGGCATTGGCCTTGTCCTCCAGATGCACCGCGCGGAGCAGTTCCATCGACCGCCGCTTTGCCTTGGGTACACCGTAGAGACCGGCCTGGATCTCCAGCGTCTCGAACGGGGTGAAGAAGGGGTCGAACAGGATCTCCTGGTTGACGATCCCGATCGATGCCTTGGCGTTGCGCGGGTGCTCGTCGATGTCGAAGCCCCAGATCGAGGCCTTGCCTTCGGTCTTGTTGACCAGCCCCGCAAGGATGTTGATCAGGGTCGACTTGCCCGCGCCATTGGGGCCGAGCAGCCCGAAAATCTGCCCGCGCGGCACCTCGAAGGACACATCGTCCAGTGCGCGCTTGCCGCCCTTGTAGGTCTTGCAAAGGGAATCGATGACGATCGCGGCTTCGGTCATGCGGGAGCCTGTAGGCGCGGCGGCGCACAACCTCAATCCTCTCACGAGACAGGAAGGATTGTCGGCCCCCTCCCACCTTGCTATCGCGCCACCTCATGATCGCCCCGCCCGAAACCCTCCGCGTCTCCCATCGCCGTGTCGCCTGTGACGGCGCGACCGATATTCCTGGCGGCGCCGCGCTCGGCCATCCGCGCGTGTTCCTTCAGATCGACGAGCATGGCTATGTCGATTGCGGCTATTGCGATCGCCGCTTCGTGCTGATCGGTGGCCCCGCTGACGGCGTCGATCAGTCGACCCTTCCCGATCATCCGGCTGGCGCCAGCGTCTGACCTGCCTATATTGGCGGGCATGACCAGCCTTTCAGACCCCCGCTCGTTCCTGTATCATGATGGCCAGCTCGATCCCGCGGAGGCGCAACGCCTCACCGCGTCGGCGCTGGCAAAGGCCGATGATGGGGAGCTCTATCTCCAATATCGCAAGTCCGAAGCGTTCGGATTCGACGACGGCCGACTGAAGACCGCCAGCTACGACACGCATTCCGGCTTCGGCCTGCGGGCCGTCTCGGGCGAGACCACGGCGTTCGCCCATGCCAATGAGCTGAGCGCCGCCGCGATCGGCCGCGCCGCCGAGACGATGGCGCTGATCGATCCCTCCGCCGCGGCCAAGGCGCCGCCACCGCGCGCCACGAACCGCCATCTCTACACCGATGCCGATCCGCTCGATCTCATTCCCTTCGCCGACAAGGTGAATCTCTGTCAGACGATAGACGCGGCCGCGCGCGCCCGCGATCCGCGCGTGGCGCAGGTCTCGGTCTCGCTGATGGGCAGCTGGAGCGTGGTCGAGATCGTCCGCGCCGATGGCTTCCTCGCGACGGATATTCGTCCGCTCGTCCGGCTCAACGTGTCGATCGTAGTCGAGCAGAATGGCCGGCGCGAGACCGGCAATTTCGGGCTCGGCGGCCGCTACCTCTACGATTCGCTGATGCAGCCCGAAACGTGGAACCGAGCGATCGACGAGGCGCTGGCCCAGGCCGTGGTCAATCTCGATTCCGTCGCGGCGCCCGCCGGCGACATGACCGTGCTGCTCGGCCCAGGCTGGCCCGGCATCCTGCTGCACGAAGCGATCGGCCATGGGCTCGAGGGCGATTTCAACCGCAAGGGCACCAGCGCCTTTTCCGGCAGGATCGGCGAACGCGTCGCCGCACCGGGGGTGACGGTGATCGACGACGGCTCGATCGCCGACCGGCGCGGCTCGCTGTCGATCGATGACGAAGGCACGCCGACGCAGGAGAATGTGCTGATCGAGGACGGCATCTTGCGCGGCTATATTCAGGATCGCCTCAATGCCCGGCTGATGGGCGTCGCCCCGACCGGCAATGGCCGCCGCGAAAGCTTCGCGCATGCCCCGATGCCGCGCATGACCAACACCTTCATGCGCGCCGGCAAGGACGATCCCGCCGAGTTGCTGAGCCGGGTCAAGAACGGCATCTTCGCCAAGAGCTTCGGCGGCGGTCAGGTCGACATCGTGTCGGGCAAGTTCGTCTTCTCCTGCACTGAGGCGTACAAGATCGAGAATGGCAGGCTCGGCGCGCCGATCAAGGGCGCGACCCTGATCGGCGATGGCCCCAGTGTGCTGACCAAGGTCACCGGCATCGGCAACGACTTCGCGCTCGACGAAGGTGTCGGCATGTGTGGCAAGGGCGGCCAGAGCGTCCCCGCCGGCGTCGGCCAGCCGACCCTGCTGGTCAGCGGCCTGACCGTGGGCGGTACGGCGGTCTGATCAGTCCTCTCTCGGGAGGGAATGCGAAGAAGGAACTGAGCATGTCTGCGTGGCCTGAGCTCGACTGGTCTTCCTGGCGCGAAACCGCGATCGGTCTGCAACTCCGCACGCAGATCGTCGGCAAGGTGCGCCTCGCGTTGACGCCCTGGCTCAACCATAGCTGGCACGTGCCGCTCTATATCACGGCACGCGGCCTCGGCAGTTCAGCCATCCCGGTGGGAGATCGCGTGCTGCAGATCGATTTCGACCTGATCGCGGACACGGTCGTGTTCGCCACTAGTGATGGCGGCGTGAAGACTGTCCCGCTTGCGGCCGGCAGCATCGCCGGTTTCCATGGTGCGGTGGTCGAGGCGCTTGCCAGCCTTGGCGTCACGACGTCGTTCGACGGCACACCAAGCGAAATGCCGGGCGCGCTGCCGTTTGCCGTAGATCATGCGGATCGCCCCTATGACGCGGAGGCTGCCCGCCGTTTCTGGCGCGCCCTGATTCAAGCAGAGCGCGTGTTCGGCCAGTTCCGCACCGGCTTTCTCGGCAAGGCCAGCCCGACTCATTTCTTCTGGGGCAGCTTCGATCTCGCCTCGACCCGCTTCTCCGGCCGCGATGCGCCGCGTCATCCTGGCGGTTTGCCCGGCCTGCCTGACGACGTGACGTGCGAGGCGTACAGCCATGAGGAATCGAGCGTCGGCTTCTGGCCCGGCAGCGACGCCTGGCCGCATGCCTCCTTCTACGCTTATGCCTATCCCGCCCCCACCGGATATGGCGCTGCAAAGGTCGAGCCGGCGGAGGCATTTTACAGCAATGAAATGGGCGAGTTCCTGCTGCCCTATGATGCGGTCAGCACTGCCGCCGATCCCGACGCGGCGCTGCTTGCCTTCTGCCAGTCGACCTATGATGCCGCCGCCGACCTCGCCCACTGGGACCGTGATGCGCTCGAATGTCCGCTTGGCCGCCCAAGGGTGCCGCGCGAAGTCTGACCCTCCCGTGATGCTGCACCTTGTGATAGGGGGCGCCATGGCCGAGTTCTTCGACGCGCTCACTGACGACCACCGCGCCTTCATGGCGCGCCAGCCGGTCTTCTTCGTCGCCACCGCCGCGCCCGGCGCGCGGGTCAATCTCAGTCCCAAGGGCATGGATTGCTTCCGGGTGCTGGACAAGAAACGGATCGCTTATCTCGACGTCGCGGGCTCTGGCAACGAGACCAATGCGCATCTCCTCGCCGACGGTCGCATCACCATCATGTTCTGTGCCTTCGAAAGTCCGGCGCTGATCTTCCGGATCTATGGCCGCGGCACGCCGATCCTGCCGCAGGACGATCGCTGGGCTGACCTCGCTTCCAACTTCACCCTGCTTCCCGGGACTCGCCAGATTTTCGAGATCGCGATCGATCAGGTGCAGACCAGTTGCGGCTGGGGCGTGCCGCATATGAGCTTCGACCGGGAGCGCGAGACGCTCAGCAAATATCACGCGAACTCGAGCGACGAGGAGCGGTTCGGCAAATATGCGCGCCGCACTCACAGCATCGACGGCCTGCCGGTCCGCAATCCGACCCAGGCCGCCCGATAGTGGCACTGGTCGAACTGGGCCGCTTCAACCGCAACGAAGCTCATATCGTGATCGGACGGCTCGATTCCGAAGGGATCGACGCGGTCGCACTCGACGGCAACGCGAGCATAGCGGATGGCAGCTACCTGTTCATCCCGGTCCGTGTGATGGTCGATGACGAAGACCTCGCGGCTGCCAGAAAAATCATATCGGATGCTGCCTGATTCTTGAGCAGCCGTTAGCAGCTGCACAAAAATTTACCTGCCGGTAATATTTGATTGCGGAAAACCGCGCGGAAACGCGTGTTTTCGACTCTGGCACGACCATTGCTGAATGACCCCCGGGACAATTCTCAAAAGGGGGCGCCGGTGAAACTCATCATTGCCATCATCAAGCCGTTCAAGCTCGACGAGGTCCGCGAGGCCCTCACCGAGATCGGTGTCGCGGGCATGACCGTGACCGAAGTGAAGGGCTTTGGCCGACAGAAGGGCCAGACCGAAATCTATCGGGGGGCCGAGTACAGCACCAACATGGTGCCCAAGATCAAGATCGAGATCGTGTGCGCGGCGGACCTCGCCAGCAAGGTCGTCGAAGCGATCCAAGCCTCGGCTAACACCGGCGCCATCGGCGACGGCAAGATCTTCGTTCTCGATGTCGGCCAGGCGGTGCGCATTCGCACCGGCGAGACCGATGAAACCGCGCTGTGAGTAAGGGGGCAGTGATGAAGCATGCATTGAAATACGCCGGCGCTGCCGGACTCATCGGGGCCGCAGCCTTTGCCGCGCTCCCCGCCTGGGCACAGGATGCCGCGGCAGCCGCGGCTCCTGCCGCACCGACCGTCAACAAGGGCGACACCGCCTGGATGATGACCGCGACGGTCCTCGTCCTGATGATGATCCTTCCCGGACTGGCGCTGTTCTATGGCGGCCTCGCCCGCACCAAGAACATGTTGTCGGTCATGACCCAGGTCGGCGCCGTCGCGGCGCTCGCGATGCTCGTCTGGGTGATGTGGGGCTACACCATGGCTTTCGGGCCTGATTACACCAGCGGGCTCAGCAATGTCGTGTCCAACTTCGACAAGATGTTCCTGAAGGGGGTCGACTCCTCGAGCGTCGCCGCCACCTTCACCGCCGGCGTCGGCATACCCGAATATGTGTTCGTCTCCTTCCAGATGACCTTTGCGGCGATCACCGTCGCGCTGGTGCTCGGTTCGATCGTCGAGCGTGTGAAATTCTCGGCGGTGATGGTCTTCGCCCTGGTGTGGCTCACGATCGTCTATTTCCCGATCGCCCATATGGTCTGGGCAGCGAGCGGTTATTTCTTCAAGCTCGGCGCGCTCGATTTCGCCGGCGGCACGGTGGTGCACATCAATGCCGGCGTCTCGGCTCTGGTGTTCGCTCTGATCCTCGGCAAGCGCATCGGTTATCCGACCGAGCGCATGGCGCCGCATTCGATGACGCTCACCGGGGTCGGCACCGGCCTGCTGTGGGTCGGCTGGTTCGGCTTCAACGCTGGCTCGGCGCTCGAAGCCAATGGTTCGGCCGCTCTTGCGATGATCAACACCTTCGTCGCGACCGCTTCGGCGGGCCTGTTCTGGATGCTGGCCGAGCGTGCCTCGGGCCACAAGGCATCCGCACTGGGCTTCTGCTCCGGTATCATCGCCGGCCTGGTCGCCGTTACCCCGGCCGCCGGCAATTCGGGCCCGTTCGGCGCAATCGTGCTCGGTGCCGTCGCCTCGATCGTCTGCTTCCTCTTCGTCACCAAGGTGAAGCCGAAGCTCGGTTATGACGACTCGCTCGACGCCTTCGGCATCCATGGCATCGGCGGTATCGTCGGCGCGATCGGCACCGCCATCGTTTACGCCCCGTCGCTCGGCGGTCCTGGCGCAGCGGATTATGACATGGGTGCCAAGATCCTGGTTCAGTTCCAGGCGGTCGGCGCAACGATCATCTGGGCCACGATCGGCACCACGATCGCCGTGTTCATTGCCAAGGCAGTCACCGGTGGCCGCGTCACTCCCGAAGTCGAGCAGGAAGGCCTCGACGTCGGCGAGCATGGCGAGCGCGCCTACAACTACTGACAAGTTCGGGGCCGACCATAAGGCCGGCCCCCCAATTCGTTCCTCCTGCGGACGACCTCAGGCCGGTGCGGCAACGCACCGGCCCTTTTTTATGTCAGGGAGGCGGGAGGCACCTGGTCATCGACGGTGTCGGCCGGTTCGGCAGGCACATCGTCGGCACCTTGCCGGTCGCGATAACGGCGCGCTGCCAATGTCGCGCCAAGGATGAAGCCGCCCGGCACGAGCAGGATCGCGGCCGCCAGGCCAATACGGTTCAGGGTCTTTCTATCCATGGCGCGGCGCTACACGCGAAATGCCGAATGCGCGCCATATCATTGCTTGTCAGCTGGCGAGATCGGCCTTCACGAAATCGGCGCAGCGCTCTCCGATCATGATCGACGGCGCATTGGTGTTGCCGGAAATCAGCTTGGGCATGATCGAGGCATCGGCGACATACAGCCCCTCCACCCCGCGCACGCGCAGCTTCGGGTCGCACACCGCCATGTCGTCCGACCCCATGCGCGCCGTGCCGACCGGGTGATAGATGGTGTCGGCCCGGGCACGGATCAGCCGCTCCAGCGCATCGTCGTCGTTCAGGTCGATCGGATAGCGGTCGCGGCCCTTGTGATCCGTGATCGGGGGCGTCTCCAGGATGCGGTACATCGCCCGTACCCCCTTCTTCATCAGCTCGACGTCCCGCCGATCGCTGAGGAAGGCCGGGTCGATCAGCGGTGCCGCACGCGCATCGATCGATTGCAGCCGCACCGTGCCATGGCTCTCCGGCCGCAGCACGCACACATGGCAGGAAAAGCCATGCGCCTTGACCTTGGTCCGGCCATGATCCTCCAGCACCACCGGCACGAAATGGAGCTGGATGTCGGGCGCCGGCGAGGCAGGATCGACCGTCAGGAACCCGCCCGATTCAGCATAGGGCGTGGTCATCGCGCCGCGCCGGTGCCGCATCCATTGCAGGATCGCGCCCACGGACTTGATCGTGCCCTTCAGTGACTGGCCGATGAAATAACTGCCCTTCACCTCGAACCCGGCGACATAATCGACATGGTCCTGCAGGTTGGCACCGACCATCGGCCGGTCGATCCGCACCGCCACGCCCTGCTCGCGCAGATGCCCGCCCGGCCCGATGCCCGACAGCATCAACAATTGTGGCGTCCCGAACACGCCGCCGGCCAGCACCACCGCGCGCCGCGCCCGGATGACCTTGGCCTGGCCGTCCTGCAGATAGGCGACGCCCCAGGCGCGGCCTTCGTCGAACAGCACCCGTTCGGCGACGACGTCGGTCAACACCTCCAGATTGGCGCGCTTGATCGCGCTCTCGACATAGGCGCGCGACGAGCTCCAGCGCTCGCCGCCCTTTTGCGTCACCTGATAGACGCCGACCCCGTCCTGTCGCGCGCCGTTGAAATCCTCGTTGAGCGGAATCTGCAGCTGCCGCGCCGCCTCGACGAACTCGATCGATCCGGGATGCGGATCGCACTGGTCGCTGACATACAGCGGACCGTCGCCGCCATGCCAGGCATCGGCCCCACGCTCGTTGCTTTCGCTGCGCCTGAACACCGGCAGCACCTCGTCATAGGACCAGCCGGGGCAGCCCATCGCCGCCCAATTGTCGTAATCCCATTGGTTGCCGCGCAGATAGAGCATCGCGTTGATCGCGCTCGACCCGCCAAGGCCGCGCCCGCGCGGCTGATATCCGCGCCGCCCATTAAGCCCGGCCTGCGGCACGGTCTCGAACTGCCAGTTGGTTTTCGGCGTCTGAAAAGCGATGAAGCCGGGAATTCTCGTGCGAAACCCGGTGTTGCGCCCGCCGGCCTCGAGCAATGCGACGGTATAGCGGCCGTCCTCGCTCAGCCGGCCGGCTGCTGCCGCTCCGCCGGATCCACCCCCGATGACGACGATATCGGCTTCTTCCACATGGCCCCCTCTCGTGCCTGCTCTCGTTCGAGCCAGCGTTCTTTTATGGTTTCGGACGTATCCCGGCTGCCATCGTGGCTCCAGCCTGGCGGATGGACGATATACCCCAATTTGGCCCGCAGTGTCGGCGCCGCCCACACGTCCTTCGCGATGCCTACCCATTCGTGGAATGCCGCCCAGATCAGGTTGAAGCTGCCGAGATTCTTGACGATGCCATAGCGCGGCCGGTCATCGTCGCGCTCGGGCTCGAACGTGCCGAACCATTTGTCCCAGACGATGAACACGCCGGCATAATTCCTGTCGAGATAACGCGGGTTGGTGGCGTGATGCACCCGGTGATGCGACGGCGTGTTCATCACTGCTTCGAACCAGCGCGGCATGCGGTGGATCACTTCAGTATGAATCCAGAACTGGTAGATCAGATTGAGCCCGCCGACGAAGAACACCATCGCCGGGGGAAATCCGATCAGAAACAGGGGCAGGCGGAAGATAAAGCCGATCGAGATGAAGCCGGTCCAGGTCTGCCGGAGCGCGGTCGACAGATTATAATGCTGGCTCGAATGGTGGATGACATGGCTCGCCCAGAACCACCGCACCCGATGTGCCGACCGGTGGAAGAGGTAATAAGCGAAGTCGTCGATCACGAAGCAGAGAACGAACCAATACCAGGCATAGCCGATGTCGAAGAGCCGGTACTGCGACAGCCACACTGCCAGCGTATAAACGAATCCGCCGGTCAGCACGCCCGCCACGGTGCTGCCCGTGCCGAGCGCGAGCGAGGTCAGCGTATCCTTCGGCTCATAGCGTTTGCGGTCCTTCGCCCAGGCGACCAGCATCTCGGCCAGCACCAGCAAGACGAAGGCCGGAACGGCATAATCGACTGGATTCGGCAGCGTCATGGACCCTGCTTACACTCTTGTCAGCGACGCTTCCAGTCCACGCACGTCGGCCTCGAGCACACCGAGCAGGATCACGTCGCCGAACAGCCTTTCACCGGTGTGCACGGTGACGCCTTCCACCGCGACCCCCAGCGACAGCGGTGGGAGCAAGCGCCGCGCCGCTACCTTGGCGCCGTGCCGTTTCAGCACCGCGACCGCGCCGTTGCCGGCGACGATCGCCGCGCCGCCATCCAGGCTTACCAGCGCGGTATGGGCGTAAAAGCCCGCCAGCATGTCTTCGGCAATCTCCCGCGCCTCGGCTGCGCTGCCGATCCGGCTCTCGCCCAGCCGCAACCAGCGCGCGATTCCGGCCAGCACCAGGATTGCCGCGATCGACCCGCCGAGCTGCGCCCAGTTCACCTGCCGCCCGCGAGCGTATCGAGCATCGGGCGGATACCGGTCAGGTCGTATCCCGTCGCTGCGGCCTTCGCCATGAGCCGGTCGGGATGCTCGCCCATCTTGGCTTGCGCCAGCGCCCAGAGATTGCAGGAACGCGTGCCCGAGCGGCAATACGCCAGCACCGGCCCGCCCGCCGCTTCAAGTGCGGTTACCATCGCGTCGACCTGGTTGCCCGAGAACCCGGCATGGGTGATCGGGATCGCGGTGTAGGACAGCCCCGCCGCCTCGGCCGCGGCCCGGATCGCATCACCTTCGGGCTGGCCGCCTTCTTCGTCGTCGGGCCGATTGTTGACGATCGCGGTGAAGCCGGCCGCTGCGATCTCAGCCACGTCTTCCGGCGTGATCTGCGGGGCCACTGAGATGGAATCGTCGATACGTCGGATCATAGCCCTACCGTTTCATAGTTGCGCAGCACCGCGCGGATTCGGGGATGTTTGGCGTAGCGCTTGCGCAAAGTCACCGCGCTTGCGTCGAGGCCCTTGCATGAGGCTGCGATGCCCCGGTCGATCTCGCGCCGGCGCGTCGCGTCATAGGGTTCTTCGCCCGCCCAATGCTCGCAATCACTGTGGTTGACGATGAAGTGCTGGACATCGGCGGGCAGCCCACGCGCGCCGGGATAGGCTTTGAGCTGCGCCTCGGTCAGTGGCTTCGGCGTGCGCTGCTTTGCCGGTGCTATGCCCGGCGCCGTCATCAGCAAAGCCGCCGCCGCAAAGCGCGCGACCGGTCCGATCTCAATAACCACGGATCACCTCCAGGAAACTGTCGCCATAGGCATCCAGCTTGCGCGCGCCGATCCCGGAAAGACGGCCTAGGGCGGCGAGATTGGCCGGCTTCGTCGTCGCCATCTCGCGCAGCACGGAATCGTGGAAGATCACGTAGGGCGGCACCTGCGCCTCCTGCGCCAGTTCGCGGCGCTTGGCGCGCAGCGCCTCGAACAACGGATCGCCCGTCGGATTGGCCACAGCGCTTGCGCCGCGCCGCCCTCGCCGCTCGCGCTTTGGCGGCAGGATCAGCGCGACCTCGGCCTCGCCTTTCAGGATCGCCTTGGCCTCCGGCCCGAATTCGAGTCCGCCGAAATCATTGGCACGCAGCGCGTCGCGCAGCAGCAGCGCACGCGCGACCGGTTTGATCAGCGCGGCTTCTTCCGGGCTGGAGGCGATGCCGAACACGCCCAGCGCCTCGTGCCCGTTCATCAGGCTGCGCTCGCTCGACTGGCCGGTCAGGATGCTCTCGATATAGCCCACGCCAAAGCTTTGTCCGGTACGGAACACCGCCGACAGGAATTTGCGCGCCACCTCGGTCGCGTCGATGGCGCTCGGCGGGCTCAGGCAATTGTCGCAATTGCCGCATGTCTCGGGCGAGTCGTCACCGAAATGCTTGAGCAGGATGCGCCGCCGGCACCCCGCCGTCTCGACCAGCGCTCCCAGCGCGGTCAGGCGCGTGCGCTCGCCCGACTGGCGATGCGGCTCCACCTCGGAAATCCGCTGGCGTGCCTTGGCAAAATCCTCCGCCCCCCAGAACAGATGCGCGATCGCCGGGTCGCCGTCGCGCCCGGCGCGGCCGGTTTCCTGATAATAGGCCTCGATCGATTTGGGCATCCCAGCATGCGCGACGAAGCGCACGTCCGGCTTGTCGATACCCATGCCGAAGGCGACGGTGGCGACCATCACCATGTCCTCGGATGCGACGAAATCGGCCTGGTTGCGCGCGCGGACATGCGGCTCCAGCCCGGCGTGATAGGGCCGCGCCGCGCGCCCCGTCGCCGCCAGCTTCTCGGCGAGCTGCTCCACGGCCTTGCGCGTCTGGGCATAGACGATGCCCGGCCCCGGCTGCTCCGCGATCAGATCGGCGATCTGGCGCGCCGTGTTGTCGCGCGGGGAGATCATGTAGCGGATATTGGGACGGTCGAACCCTGCGACGATCATGCCGTCGCGCGGGATGCCGAGCTGGTCGAGAATGTCGGCGCGGGTATGCGCATCCGCCGTCGCGGTCAGCGCGAGCCGCGGTACGTTGGGGAAATGGTCGAACAGCGGGCGCAGCAACCGGTAATCCGGCCGGAAATCATGCCCCCATTCGGACACGCAATGCGCCTCGTCGATCGCGAACAACGCGAGCGGCGCCTGGCCGAGAAGGTTGCGGAAGCTCTCGCCCGAGGCGCGTTCCGGCGCCACGTAAAGCAGGTCGAGCTCGCCGGCCCGGAAACGCGCGATCGTCTCCATCTGGTTGGTGTCGACCGAGGTCAGGGTCGCGGCGCGGATGCCGATCGCCTCGGCCGCGCGCAACTGGTCGTGCATCAGCGCGATCAGCGGGGAGACGATGACGCAGGTGCCGTCGAGCATCACGGCGGGAAGCTGATAGCACAGCGACTTGCCCGCACCCGTCGGCATCACGGCGAGCGTATTCTGCCCGGCGAGCACGCGATCGACCACCTGGCGCTGGACGCCGCGGAACTCGGGAAAGCCGAACGTGGATTGCAGGACGGGAAGCGGATCGTTCACGCTGCCCCACATAATCCCGCCGCTTCAAAAAGCCATGCAGCGCTGCGGGATATATCGTGCGGTGACTGGCCTTTGCCCCGGCTTTCCTGTTAGCGAGTTAGCATGACCGAAGAAGTCCGCGACAATATCGGCGCTCACCGCTTCGAGCTGGTGGTCGACCGCCATCTCTCTTTCAGCGACTATACGCTGGACGGCGATGTCATCACCTTCACCCACACCATCGTCCCGCCCTCGCTCGAGGGGAAGGGTGTGGGCAGCCGGCTGATCTCCGGCGCGCTCGCGCAGGTCCGCGAACGCGGCCTGAAGGTGCGGCCGGTCTGCGAGTTCGTGAAGGCCTATATCGAACGCCATCCGGAGTGGCAGGATCTGCTGGCAGACGAGAGGTGAGGCTACGGGTGGCCATCTCTCCGATGGCCGCGCCCTTGAAGCGAGTTGTCATCACGGCCTGCTTGGCGCTCGCGGGCTGCGCGGCGGGTGATATCCGTCCACGCCCGGCGCCGCCCGAAGTTCGGGACACGATCGAAGCAGGACCATCGCAAACATATGACGGCCTCCTGGTTCTAGGTACTGAGGCGCTGTTCACGCCAAGCGAATTCTATCTGGCGGCAGCAAAAATGGCGCATGGCAAGAATGATCCGGTTTCGTTGCCAGGCTGGTGGCTGAACATCGGAAGCGCAGATCAAACGCTACTTGCTGCCGCCATCGCTCAGGGCAGGAAGAAGAGGCTGGCGACGCGAGATATGGTCTTCCGCGTTCGAGTGACTGGCGCTCTCGATCCGCTCTCTCGCGATTCAACACGCGTTTTCCACGTACGGGGCATATTGGCAGCCACTTTGTGCAGGAAGGGCAGCCTCAATCTCGATACCTGCTAAGCAGGATCACTCAGCGGCCAGCGCGCCCTCTTCGCGTTCCTGCGCCTGGCGGTTCCACATCTCGGCATAGAGCCCGTCCTTGCGCAGCAGCGCCGCATGGCTGCCGCGCTCCACCACGCGTCCCGCTTCGAGCACCACGATCTCGTCGGCATGGACCACCGTCGACAGCCGGTGCGCGATCACGATGGTGGACCGGCCCCGGCCGATATCCTCCAGGGTCGCCTGGATCTCCGCTTCGGTGCGGCTGTCGAGTGCGCTGGTCGCTTCGTCGAGGATCAGGATCGGCGGGTTCTTGAGCAGGGTCCGGGCAATCGCCACGCGCTGCTTCTCGCCGCCCGACAGCTTCAGCCCGCGCTCGCCGACCCGGGTCTCGTAGCCTAACGGCTGGCGTTCGATGAATTCCGCGATCGCAGCGCCGCGCGCCGCGCGCTCGATATCGTCCTGGCTCGCGCCCTCGCGGCCATAAGCGATGTTGTAGCCGATCGTGTCGTTGAACAGCACCGTGTCCTGCGGGACGATGCCGATCGCCGCGCGCAGGGAATCCTGCGTGACGGCGGCGATATCCTGTCCGTCGATGGTGATGCGGCCGTCCGTGAGGTCGTAAAAGCGGTACATCAGCCGGGCGAGCGTCGATTTGCCGGCGCCCGATGGCCCGACCACCGCGAGCGTGTGCCCGGCGGGAATGTCGAGATCGATGCCCTTCAGGATCGGCTGGCCCGCGTCATAGCCGAAGCGCACATCGTCGAACCGCACATGCCCGGCACCTACCGCCAATGGCGGCGCGCCGGGCGCATCGACGATCTCGGACGGCGTGTCGATCAGGTCGAACATGGCGCCCATGTCGATCACGCCCTGGCGAATCGTGCGATAGACCATGCCGAGCAGGTCGAGCGGCCGGAACAATTGGGCAAGCAGAGTGCTGACCAGCACGACGTTACCGGCGGTATAGCGCCCCTCGCTCCAGCCCCACACGACCAGTGCCATGCCGCCCGCCATCATCAGGTTGGTGATCAGCGCCTGGCCGATATTCAGCCAGGCCAGCGAATTCTCGCTGATCACTGCGGCACTCGCATAGGCCGCGATGCCTTCGTCGTATCGCTTTGCCTCGCGCTCCTCGGCGCCGAAATATTTGACCGTCTCGAAATTCAGCAGCGAATCCACCGCATGCGCCACCGCCCCGGTGTCGAGATCGTTCATCCGCGAGCGGAGCGCCGCGCGCCAATCGGTCACGATCCGCGTGAACACGATATAGGCCGCGACCATCACCAGGGTGCCGACGACCAGCCCCGGCCCGAACTTGGTCCAGAAGATACCGAGCACCAGGCTCAGTTCGAGCACCGTTGGCGCGATGTTGAACAGCAGGAAATAGAGCATCGTGTCGATGCTCTTGGTGCCGCGCTCGACCACCTTGGTGACGGCGCCGGTGCGCCGTTCGAGATGGAAGCGCAACGACAGCCGGTGGAGGTGCCGGAACACCGCCGCTGCCAGCCGCCGCGTCGCTTCCTGCCCGACCCGCTCGAACACCGCGTTGCGCAGATTGTCGAATACCACCGACCCGAAGCGCGCGGCGGCATAGCCGATCACCAGCAACAGGATCAGCGTGGTGGCGCTGCGGTCGCCCGCGCCCATGCCGTCGATCGCCCCCTGCAGCGCGAACGGTGCACCATAAACCTGCACCAGCTTCGAGGCGAGCACCAGCAACAGTGCGACCACGATGCGCAGGCGCAATATCGGCGCATCGGCCGGCCAGAGATAGGGCAGGAAGCGCCGGAGCGTCGGAATCAGCGGGCGCTCGATGCGGGTTGGTTCGGTCATGGGGGGCATTGCGCCCAATATAGGCGTCTCGGGCTTAATCGAAAGCTTTGACGGAACTGAGTCTCGCTTCGTCGATTGATACCTTGACTGGGAGCCGAAGCATGGAACCGTTTTATTTCGTCATGGCGATCATGGGTTGCGCGGACGGTTCGACCCAGTGCGCGGAGGCGCGGGTCGTACCGGTGCGCTATGCCTCGGTCGCGCAATGCCAGGCGGCGATGCCTGCCATGCTCCAGCGTAACAGCGATATCGACTATCCGGTAATCAGCGCGGCCTGCCGGTCGAATCGCCCCCAACTCGTCCAGCTCGACCGTCAGCGCCGCGGCGGCTGATACGCCTTCCGCTTTTACGCGCCGCTGCTAGTCTGTCCCTCGCCCGCAATGGGCGGGGCGGCAAGGCGAGCAATGCGCAAGATTCTCGGTATCATCCTGGGTATATTGGTGGCGCTGTTGATCCTGTGGGTCGCGGGCTATCTATATCCCGTGCCCGACCTGGAAAGCGCCGATCCCGCCGCATTGGCCGCGGTTGTTGGCAGCATGTCGATGACCGCGACGCTCCTTGTTGCCCTGGGCTGGTTGGTGGGCCCGTTGGCGGGCGCCTGGCTGGCGCTTCGCGTCAGCGACTGGCGCGCCGCTGGCTGGATCGTCGCGCTGGTCGTGCTTGTCGACAGTATCGCCAATATCATGACGCTGCCGCACCCTTATTGGATGCAGGCCTGCGCCGTGGCGTTGCCGCTATTGGGTGGCGCGCTTGCCATTCGGGTGCACCATAAGCCCTATCCGGGCGAGCCGTTACTCGGCTGACGTTTTTTCGGCATCGCGGAAGATCGGCAGCGACCAGCGGATCTGGTCGCGCAGCAATGCTTCCAGTGCGTCCGCGCCCTGATTATGCGCGGTGGCCCGCTTCCGGAGCAGGACGGCGAGAAGCGCCGCGCGGCTCGGCGCTTCTGTCGGTTTGGCACGTCCCTGCGCGAGCGCGCGGGAAAAACGATGGGAAAGCATGGTCACGCATCGGTCGCTAAGCCTGGATGGTATCGCGACAGTCACCGGAAAGGGTTAGCGAGGCCTTGTCCACAAGGTCGGGTCGCGCGGCAGGGTTGGATACAGACTCCGGCGTTCGACGGCCTCGCGCGCGGCGCGGGCGATCATGACGATCTTGGCACCCGCCGAGGTAGTGACGCGGTGGTCCCAGGCGTGCTCGCCGCGTTCCGCGACCGCGCGGCCGATCGCGCCATAAATGCCTGCCGCTGCCAGCACCGCCCAGGCCGAACGGAAGGGCAGGGCCGGCGTGCCGACCCGGGCGCTGACCTCATATTCCGCGGCGCGTGCCGCCAGCCTTTTTGTCAGCACCGCGAGCCGCGGGCGAAACGGCGGTTTCATGTGCTGGCCCGGCGGAATGTCCATCTCGACCAGCCATTCCTCCGGCAGATAGCAGCGCCCGACCCGGTCATCCTCCTCCACATCGCGTGCGATATTGGCGAGCTGGAAGGCGATGCCGAGATCGCACGCCCGGTCCAGCGTCGCATCGTCATCGGGCGGCACGCCCATCGCCACCGCCATCATGCAGCCGACCGCGCCCGCGACGTGATAGCAATATTTGTAGAGGTCATCCTCGCTGCGCGGCCGCCAGTCCTCGGCATCGAGCGCGAACCCCGCGATCAGGTCGCGCGCGAACCGGGGCGGCATGGCGGTCTCGGCCGCGACGATACGCAGCGCGTCGAACGCCGGATCGCCCACCCACTCGCCGGCCAGCGCGGCCTCCGTCATCGCCGATAGCCGCTCGAGCCGAGCCGGGGCGTCCTCGACGATCGTCATGCCATGGCCATGGTCCTGGCCATCGGCGATATCGTCGCATTTCCGGCACCAGGCGTAGAGCAGCCAGGCCCGCTCCCGCGTCTTCCGGTCGAACAGCCGGCTCGCTGCCGCAAAACTCTTCGATCCACGCGAGATCGATTCCGCCGCGGTCGCGACGATCGCGTCGCGGCTCGGCAGGTCGCCGCTCACAGGTCCTTGGCGCGCATCTTGGTGATCGTCTCGATCGGCGTATGATCCGCCATCTTCGCGAGCAGTCCGTCGAGCGTATCGTCGATCAGCAGGATACCCTTATGCTGCGGCCGCAGGAAACCGACCTCGCCCATCTTTTCGTAAAAGGCGATCAGATGGTCGTAATAGCCAGCGACATTGAGCAACCCGACCGGCTTGGCATGATAGCCGATCTGCGCCCAACTCAGCGCTTCCCACAGCTCATCCATCGTACCGGTACCGCCGGGCAGGTTGATGAAGCCGTCGGACAGGTCGGTGAACGCCTGTTTGCGCTGGTGCATCGTGTCGACGACATGCAGCTCGGTCAGCCTGCGATGCGCCACCTCGGCAGTCACCAGCGCGGTCGGGATGATCCCGATCACCTCGCCACCCGCCTCCAGCGCGCTGTCGGCGATCGCCCCCATCAGCCCAAGCCGACCGCCGCCATAGACGACGCCAATGCCGCGTTCGGCCAGGGTACGGCCGACCGCGCGTGCCGAGTCGATATAGACCGGGTCGGTCGGGGTGGCGGAGCCACAATAGACGGCAAGGCGTTTCATGGTAACTCCGATGCGGATGGCAGGCGAACACTGACGATGTATCGTCGTTCGCAGGCCCCAAAAGTTCGATAGTTTTCTTGAGCCATCGTCAAACTCAGGTCCCCATTGGGGCCGCCGGGAACCTCGTCGGCATTCGACCCATCCTGGCCATCATCTTCCCAAAAACAAACGCCGCAGATCTCGTATTCAGCGTGGGCTTCCAGGGTCAGATAGCCACAACAGCGGCAAGCGCGGTTCACCGCGGCCCCTCCAGCATCAGCGCGGCCGTCGCCTTCGCGCTCCCTACGACCCCTGGGATCCCGGCGCCCGGATGCGTGCCTGCGCCGACGAAGTACAGGTTCGGAATCTCGTCGTCGCGATTGTGCACCCGGAACCACGCGCTCTGCGTCAGGATCGGTTCCAGGCTGAAGGCGCTGCCGAGATGCGCGTTCAGGTCCGCCGCGAAATCGCTCGGCGCATAATGGAATTTGGTCACGATCCGCTCATGGATATCGGGGATCAGCCGCCGCCCGACTTCGTCGAGGATGCGCTTTTCCAGGATCGGCCCGATTTCCGCCCAGTCGACCGGGAACTTGCCGAGATGCGGTACCGGCGCCAGCGCGTAGAAGGTCGAATGCCCCTCGGGCGCCATGCTCGGATCGGTGACGGTCGGGTGATGGAGATAGAGCGAGAAATCCTCGGGCAGCACACCGCTGTCGTACAGGTCGGTCAGCAGCCCTTTGTAGCGCGGCCCGAACAGGATCATGTGGTGCGGGATGCCCGGCCAGGTTCCCTTTATCCCGAAATGCACCACGAAGAGCGAGGGCGAGAAGCGCTTGCGCTCCAGCTTCGGCGCGGTGCGCTGTGCGCTGCGCGACGTCTTGAGCAAATCGCGATAGGTGTGGACGATATCGCCGTTGCAGGCGACCATGTCGGCATTGCCCTCCCAGCCCGATGCGGTGACCACGCCGGTTGCCTTGTCGCCCAGCGTTTCGATGCTCGTTACCGGATCGTTCAGGCGCAGCACCCCGCCAAGCCGCTCGAAATGCGTGACCATGCCCGCGATCAGCTTGTTGGTGCCGCCCATCGCGAACCACACCCCGCCGTCGCGCTCCAGCTTGTGGATCAGCGCATAGATCGCGCTGGTCGTCATCGGGTTGCCGCCGACGAGAAGCGTGTGAAAGCTCAGCGCCTGGCGCAGATGCTCGTCCTTCACGAAGCTCGACACGATCGAATAGACTGACCGCCAGGCCTGATATTTCATCAGCGATGGCGCGGCCTTGATCATCGACGCGAAGTCGAGGAACGCGACATGGCCGAGCTTCTCATAACCTTCGCGGAAAACGCCGGCCGAATAGTCGAGGAACTTGCGATATCCCGCGACATCCTCGGGGTTGAGCTTGGCGATCTCCGCCATCAGGATCGAGTCGTCGTTGGTGTAATCGAAGCTGGTCCCGTCGGGCCAGTTGAGCCGATAGAAGGGCAGCACCGGCGCGAGCGTCACGTCGTCGGCCATGTTGCGACCGGTTAACGCCCATAGCTCCTGCAGGCAGGGCGGATCGGTGATGACGGTTGGCCCGGCATCGAAGGTGAAGCCGTCCTTTTCCCAGACATAGGCCCGCCCGCCCGGCTTGTCGCGCGCCTCGACGATGGTCGTTTCGACGCCGGCGGATTGCAGGCGGATGCCGAGCGCGAGCCCGCCGAAACCGGCGCCGATAACGATTGCGGTACGGCTCATGACGGGTTCCGGTGCATGGTCGGGCGCATCGTGGCGCCGGTAATCGCTTCAATGGCGCGGCCTACGGGTACGGGTGGCTTGCCCATCAAGACGCGAGCCTTGTCGGCGAGGGTCGAATTTCCTGCATAGAAACGGCCTATAAGACGGGGGTCGAGCCGATAGAAGCGTTCCAGGACTCGATAGCGTTCCGCCGGCTCTGCGGCCTTGAACAACATCTTGTCGAGCATGCGATAGAAACCGCGTCGGCGCCAGGTGGATCGGGCTAGGCCATACGTCAGATCATGCAGCGCGTTGCCCGACAGGTCGGTCGACCGCGCGACCAGCGATGCTGTACGGACGGCATCAGGCAAGGAATAGCCGGTGGTCGGGTGGAACAGCCCGGCGCGCATGCCCGCCTTGGCGACCTTGTTACCGCCGCTGCGCCAATATTCCTCGAAATCCCCGCCCATTGCGACCGGCAGGACGCCCGATTCCTCCCGCGCGACACGGTCGACCCGCCAGCCGCGCGCGCCGACATAGTCGTCGATCCGCTGGGCCAGCACCGCGCTGTCGAAACTGGGTGTGTCGCTGTAATAGGTGTCTTCGACGAACATGCGGGTGGCGGCGAGGGGGAGGCAATAGACGAAACGATAACCGTCGATCTGCGCGACGGTCGCGTCCATCACCATCGGATTCGGCGCGACATGATCCTCCGCGAGTCGGAATTCGCGCCCGAGGAACTTTTGCCAGCCAAGCTCGAGCAGTCCGAGATCGCCCGGCCCGCGCGCGTCGATTACCCCCCTGGCCTGGACGCGGTCGCCATCGGCCAGCACCACCGCCGTCGGGCTGGCGCCCAGCACCTTGCGCCGGGTCATCAGCGCTCCCTCGGGCAGCGCGGCCCGCACCACGGCATCGAGCCGCTCGGATTCGATCGAATAATAGGCCGCGTTCAACGTTCGGCGATGCGCCGGGAAAGCGATGTCGTAGCTTTTCCAGCCATAGCTGATCAGCGGGGCGACGATCCACCGGTCGGCATCGGCGACATCGCTGGCAAAGAAGGACCAGAGATGGTTGCCACCGACTCTGTCCGATTCGTCGATGAGTCTGATGTCGAGTTTAGGATGCTTCTTTTTCAGCGCGAGCGTCACCAGCCCGCCGGCCAGCCCGGCACCGACGATCGCGATATCGCAGGAGAGAAGGGTGGGCATGGTGCTGGCCTAGCCGAATCGCCTCGTCGTGCAAATCGCGCGCTTGCCCCTTTTTGGCTTCGGGCTAGGATCGGCATCGAGGGGGAGGCCGTCCATGCGTATCCTGAACGTCATCGCCGCCGCTGCGCTGACGCTATCACCAGCGCTGGCACTGTCGCAGGAGCATATCAAGACCGCGGATCTCGATACCGTCAGCCGACGCGGCGCGCAGCTCTATGCGTTCGATCAGGCAGCCTGGCACACGACGGACGCCATGGTCGCGAAGCAATTACCGCGCGACACCATGGCCGCGATCCGCGGCTGGGTCGTCGAACCGCATGGCGAGGCCCTGACCGTCACCTATTACGGGTTCGAGGGCACGAAGCCCTATGCGATCTATGCCGCCGACTATGTCGGCTACAAGGTTGCCGCCGAACGCGTTCCCGCAACTGGGGAACCGCTCTCGGCCCAGGGTGAGCGCATGGCCGCGGCGCTCGAAGTCGCCCGGGATCTGGAGCTCAATGTCTGCGTCGACCGGCCCTATAACAGCGTGGTCCTGCCGCCCCAGTCGGACGGCACCATCCCGGTCTATCTCCTGACGCCAATGGTCACGCAGGACGCCTATCCGTTCGGTGGCCATCACGAGGTGGATATCGGTGCTGACGGAAAGGTAGCCGCCACGCGCGATTTCGCAAAGACCTGCCTCGCCGTGGCGCAGCCCAAGGACGCGGTCATTGGCTTTGTCACCCACCTGCTCGATCCGCACCCGACCGAGATCCATGTCTATCTGTCGCTATGGATGGGCAAGCCCATTGCGGTGGGAACCGGAAACGACACCGCCTGGATGGTGGAGGGGACGAAGGTCTCGCCCCTCAGCCTGAAGGACGACGCCAAAAAGCGCTGACGCCTTCCCTTTGCGCTCAGGCCGCCTTGAGCAGCGGCATCTCGGCCCCTATCGCCCGTGCGACCGATGGGCGCTTGCGCATGCGCGTCCGCCAGCCGAGCAACACCGGCCAGTCGGCGATCGGCACGCCGGCATGCTCGCACCAGTTGAGAATGCTCAGCAGATAGGCATCGGCCACGCTGAAGCTCCCGACCAGATAATCGGCGCCATCGAGATGAGCCGACAACAGGTCAAGCCGCTGCGTCCCCAGAGCGCGCGCCCAGACTCTCGCGCCCTCCGGCGCCGACTTGCTCATCAGCGGTGCGAACACCGATTTGTGCAACTCGGTCGAGATGAAGTTCAGCCAGCGCATCATCTGATAGCGCTCTTCGGTATAGGGCGGCGGCGCGAGCACGCCCTCGGCGGCGAGATCGGCGATATAGGTCAGCACTGCCGGCCCTTCGCTTAGCGCGAGTCCGCCGGCCGTCTCCATCGCCGGTACATAACCCATCGGACTGATCGCGGTGAGCGCACGCCCGTCAGGCAGGCGCCCGCCTGGCAGGACCTGGACGAAATCGGCATCGAGCTCGGCCTCCTCGATGGCGATCCGCGTGGCGAGCGAGCAGGCGAAAGGAATGAAATAGAGTTTCATTGGAATCTCCCGGGTCGTGGTTGATTTCCGTACCATTTCGCATAATATAAGCATCGGTCAATGATTTTTTGCGAAACGGTATAGATTTGTCACAACGCCCCCGCGGCCGGCCGCGCAGTTTCGATGCCGATGTCGCGCTCAAGGCAGCATCCGAACGCTTCCGCACACACGGTTTTGCCGGCACCTCGCTCGACGAGTTGTCTGATGCGACGGGGCTCGCCCGGCCAAGCCTCTACGCGGCGTTCGGCGACAAGCGCACCCTCTATATTGCAGCGCTGGTCCGACTTACGGAGCGGGTCGACCGCTCTTTCGCCACACTCGTCGGTCTTGACCTGACGGTGCGCGAGGTGACCGAGCGTATGCTGCTTGGCGCGATCCAGGGCTATATGTCGGGCGAGAAGGGCCCGTCCGGGTGTCTGTTGATCGGTACCGCCACCGCCGAGGCGGCCGCCGATCCGGAAGTCCGCGCTGCTCTGGGCAAGTTCCTGGCGATCGAGGATCGCTGGATCGAGGAGCTGCTCGCGGCGGCCGGCAGCACGCGTCCGGCGGCGTCGGCGGTTGTCGTCGCGTCGGTGCTTCACTCGCTCAGCGTCCGCGCCCGTGCGGGCGAATCGCGCGAAGCGTTGGAGCGTATCGCCCGCGACTGCGCCGATATGGTGGTCTAGCCGCCAATGCGTGTAAGGCGGCCTCGATGACCGTCACGCTCGCCATCCTGCTTTCCGCCGTCGCGATGACGCTGATCGTCGGTGTGCGCTACCTGATCGTCAGTGGCGCTTTCGCGATGGCGACCCGTGCGAAGCATCCCGGCCTCTACGCCGGGCTCGACCCGCAGATAAGACGAGAGATCGGGTGGAGCATCGCCTCCGCCGCGATCTACGGCGTGCCGGCCGGCATCATCGCCTGGGGCTGGCAGAATCGGGGCTGGACGTTGATCTATCGCGACGTCGACGCTTTCCCGCTCTGGTACCTGCCGGTTTCCGTGCTGCTCTACCTGATGGCGCATGACAGCTGGTTCTACTGGACGCACCGCTGGATGCATCTGCCACGGCCGTTCCGCATCGCGCATGCCGTTCATCACGCCAGCCGCCCACCCACCGCCTGGGCGGCGATGGCGTTCCACCCGATTGAGGCGATCACCGGCGCTGTTGCCATTCCGCTACTGGTGTTCGTAATTCCGATCCATCCGTATGCGCTCGGAGTGGTGCTGACGATAATGACCGTTATGGGTGTGACGAATCACATGGGGTGGGAGGTTTTCCCCCCGTTCATGTGGCGGGGGCGAATAGGGGCCTGGCTCATCACGGCGAGCCATCATCAGCGCCATCATGAGCAATATGGGGGAAATTATGGGCTCTACTTCCGGTTCTGGGATCGCCTTTGCGGCACCGATCGCGGCGTCGGGGATTTTGCCCGTGATCATGAACGCGCGCGTCGTAAGGCGTCTGGGCCTGGCGGTGGCCGCGATGGCGCTGCTGCCGGGGGCGATGCCGGTCTCTGACCTGTCGCTCGACGTGGCGAAGCTGCGCTCGACGCGTGGCATGATCCGAGTCTGCCTCACCGCCGATCCGTCGAACTTCCCCAAATGCACCGACGACAAGCGCGCGGTGACCCGCTCCGTGCCGGCGACGAGCCACGCCATCAGCTTCGATGGCCTGCCGCGCGGCGATTACGCCATCGCGGTGATCCATGACGAGAATGGCAACGGCAAGCTCGATACCTTCGCTGGCATCCCAAAAGAGGGCTTCGGCTTTTCGCGCAACCCGATCATCACCTTCGGGCCGCCCAGCTTCAGCGCGGCGCGGTTCACCGTTGCTGGTGATGCCGATGCGCAACAGGTGAAAATGCTTTATCTGCTCTAGGCGACCGCCGGGGGACCCAAAGCGACGTGGCGGCGTTTGCGCTCGGATTGTCATTCGTTACCTGGAGCAACTGCGTGAGCCCGAATAACCGTACCGCTCTTCTCGTTGCAGCCCTGCTGTGCTGCGTGGCGGGTTCCGCTTTCGCTCAGGATATTCCGGCCACTTCCGCCCCGGGCGAAAACCGGAACAGTTTGACCATCGGCGGCGGCGCCGCCCTGATGCCGAGCTATGAGGGGTCGAACGACTATATCATCTCCCCAGCCGTCGCCGCGCGCGGCCAGGTCGCGGGCTTCAGCTTTTCCACGCGCAACACGCAGTTGTTCGTCGATCTGATCCCCAACCCATCGGGTCCCTCCTTCGACTTCCAGCTCGGTCCGGTCGCTGGCATCAATTTGAACCGCACGGGCCGGCTCGTCGATCCGCGAATCAAGGCCCTTGGCGGGCGCAAGCTCGCGGTGGAGGCTGGCGGCTTCGTCGGCATCGGCAAGACCGGCCTCATCACCAGCGACTATGACAGCCTCAACCTGCGCGTCGCCTATGTCCATGATGTCAGCGGTATCTATCGCAGCTACGTCATCACGCCGTCGATCGACTATACCACGCCGCTCAGCCGCAAGGCGTTCGTCGGTCTGTCGGTCTCGGCCAATTATGCCGGCGCCGGCTATTCCCGCGCTTATTTCGACGTCGATGCAGCCGGCTCGGCGCGCAGCGGCTTGCCGGTGTTCTCTGGCCGCAAGGGATGGAAGGACATCAGCTTCGGCACGGTGCTCGGCCACTCGCTTACCGGGGATCTGACTCACGGACTGGGTATTTATGCCATGGGTTCCTACACCCGCATGCAGGACAGTTACGCCGCGAGTCCCGTGGTCAGCATCGCCGGCAGTCGCAACCAATGGTTCGGCGCGTTGGGGCTGGGCTATACATTCTGACCATTTTTTTGAGCCGGGCCGAGATATGCGCGACGAATCGGGGGCGAACCACGGTTGATGTCGCCCCCGCACATCGGCTACCCGGAGATGGAAACCGGTCGGACTCGATATATCCGCTCATGCAGATGACGGGAAACGGTGGCTGAATCCGTCCCGTTGTAAGGGACACCATCTCAAGGAGAGGTCGCTTTGACCGAAGACCAGCAGCTGATCGAGGGTGGCGACGCGGCCCTCCAGCCGGAAACCACGCTGCAAAACGCCGGCCTCCGAAACGAACGCCGCGAATTTTTCAAGGCCGCCCTTGGTGCCGCTGCGGCGACCGCCGCTGGCGCCGGCGCGCTGTCGATCGCGACCTCGGCCTCGGCTGCGACGATCGCCGATAACGACATGGGCAATTTCCTGCTCCAGATCGAATATCTCGCCGCGCAATATTACAGCTTCGCCGTCACCGGCACCGGCCTGCCCGCCGCGCAGCTGACCGGGACCGGCACCGCCGGCGCCGCCACCGGCGCCCGCCAGGTGACCTTCACCGATCCGCTCGTCGCTCAGTTCGCCAGCGAGATTCAGCAGGATCTGGTGGCGCATGTCGCTTTCCTGCGCGCGACGCTCGGCACGGACGGCGTTACCGCCCAGCCGGCGATCGATCTCGGGACCGGCGCCACTAGCGCCTTCAGCAAGATCGCGGTCGCCGCCGGAATCGCCGCCGCCGGGGCGTTCGATCCCTATGCGAGCGACGACAATTTCCTGCTCGGCGCCTATATCTTCGAAGATGTGATCGTCACCGCCTTTGCCGGTGCCGCTGCCTCGATCTCCGACAAGGCGTTCCTCGGCAAGGTCCTGGGCATGCTGTCGGCCCATTCCTATCACACCTCGGTGATCCGCTCGCTGCTCTATGCGAAGGGTATCGCGACGCCGGCGCTGCGGACGAACGCGGACAAGATTTCCGACGTCCGCGATACGCTGGATGGCAGCACGGAGCTCGATCAGGGCATCTCGCCCACTACGGTCGGGGGCAACCTCGTGGCGAATGTCGTGCCTGCGGGCGCGGACGGGCTCATCGCCGGCCGCTCGACCGGCCAGGTGCTGAACGTGCTCTATCTGAACAGCGCGGCCGTCTCGCTCGGCGGCTTCTACACCGCTGGCCTCAATGGCGCGGTGAAGAGCAGCTCTGCGAACTGATCGCGCACTACGCTCCCCAAAGGGAAGATTCACGATGACCGATACCGATACCCCGATGCTGGTGACCGATATGGACGGTTCCGCCGAAGACCGCAGCTTCGGGCAGCGCCGGCGCTTCCTGCTGCTCGCCGGCAGCGCGACCATGGCGATGGGGCTCGCGGCGTGCGGCGGCAGCAACGACAGCACGCCGACGCCAACGCCCAGCTCGACCGTCACGCCCACGCCGTCGCCCACCGCGACGTCGACGGTTGCGCTCGACACCGATTACCTCAACTTCGCGCTGCAGCTTCAGTATCTGGCGACGCAATATTTCATCCGCGCCACCACGGGCAGCGGTGTCGAGGCGATTCCCGCCTCCACCAGTCTGCCAGGCGGCGGCGCGGCGTTGCTCACCGGCACCGGCACGCAGGGCGCGGTGACGGGCGGTGCCCAGGTGACCTTCTCCGATGCGTTGCTCGGCCAATATGCGCGCGAGATCGCGGCCGGCGAACTGGCGCTGCTGGCGTTCCTGCGCTCGGCGATCGGCTCGGCCGCCGTCTCGGCCCAGCCAGTGATCGACATCTCCAACAGCATCACCGGCGGCTTCACCCGGCTGGCGCGTGCGGGCGGCCTGATCGGTCCGGCCGATCAGTTCGATCCTTATGCGAACGAGCTCAACTTCCTGCTCGGCGCGTTCATGCTGCAGGATGTCATGGTCAGCGCCCTGATCGGCGCGACGCCGTCGCTCTCGAACCTGCTGTACGTCAACGCCGCCGCG
>Ga0247735_1000157_pt1 | contig 31023 bp, 33 predicted proteins | sample UWRJL178409R2_FD_180934 | JGI IMG/M metagenome (GOLD analysis project Ga0247735, IMG submission 180934) | Plant litter microbial communities from Arlington Agricultural Research Station in Wisconsin, United States - UWRJ-L178-409R-2 | ecosystem: Environmental > Terrestrial > Plant litter >... | reverse complement strand
ATTATCGCCGCAAAACACAACATTACCAAGGCATCTGATGCCATTTCTTTTTGCCATTTAAGCATTCCTATGGTTATGTAAAAAAGCGGAGCCGGTAAAATACCAAAACCTGATATTGCCGAATATTGATCTTTGTTTAAAAGAGCCTTATATACATTAGGCATAGAGGCCATACAGCTTAATACACCATAGCTTAAAAACAATAATAGTGTTACAGTGCCCCTGTCAAGAAAAGTGCGTAAAAACATTGCAATTAAAAATGCAGAAATAAACAACAGGAAGAACCAAGGCTTAATACTGCCTATAAACAAATAATTAAGGCTTTTTTTGAACGCTATCAACATAAACTTTCTGTTCGTTCTTTTCAGTTCTTTTTTATGAGACACGATGTAACTCTTTAGTTTTCTGTCAAAGTCTCCCGGCAGTTCCTCCAGGGCGGTGGCAATATGGTCGGTCATTTCATACCGTGTATCTACATAAGCTACCCCTATTTTTTTTAAGGCTGCATCTATAAGTACAAGTTGTTCCGGGGTAATTTTATTATGCATGGTAGCGTAATTTGTAAGTTTTATTAAGTGTCCATAATGACTGCATTAAGAACAAAAAGAACGTTATGCTAAAGGAATAGTAAAACAACAGGACTATAGTATTGTCTATAAGCCTGTCTGCCTTCAAAACAATCGAACCACAATAAATAAATGTTACCAGCCTGTTTATTACCGAGTAATTATTCCTGCTGATAATTTTATAGAACCAAAAATAAAGATACAGCACAGATGATACTATAAGCAATGTAATTTCCAAATTAGTAGCTACATCTTCTACATCATTATAATTACCCGATAGTATAGCTAAAGTAAACAGCGTTACTGTCATGGCCCATAACTGCGGCTTAAGGCAATTGCTTTTAAGTATACCCCATGCTTTATTACGCGCCAGTTTTTTAAACGCACGGTTAGAAGCCAGCAAATTCCTTTTATTGTAGAGCATGTACCGGCTAAAATTTTCGCCAAAATTGCCCTCCATGTTTTCTATGGCCGTGGCAACATGATCGGTCATTTCATGGCGAATGTCGTCATAGCGCACACCAGCCTCTTCAAGGTATTCGTCTATAAACCTTAACTGTAAAGGGGTTAGTTGTTTAGCCATGGTATTGTAATTTGTATTGCTTATTAAATTGCTTAGCAGTTATAAACATTGCCAGGCTAAATATAATTACTGCTGTAAAACAAGGTATTAAAGTTGTATCGTTGAAATATTCTTCATGAAAAACCAGTTGCATAGTAGGATAAAACAGCAGCACGTAAATAAAGGCAAAGCCAAAGCTGTAAGAGTATTGCTTCTTTCTGTTAAAAGTAGCGTCAAACAGGCTCGCACCAGATTTGCTTGTTACCAAACAGCAAATGCCAATGTAAACCATATATAATGCAAGGATAGTTTCGGCCTTGCCAAAAAAAGTATTTATAACGTATCCTGTTGTAAAAACCACTGCTGTAAAAACTAAAAGTAAAGGCTTTAGCAAAGTAATAAGCAACTGCTTATAAGCTTTGCCCATATCAATAATTATAAACCTTATGTTAAGCTTTTTAAGTTCTCTTTTATGTGCTAACATATAACCTTTTAAATGATGCTCAAAACGTTCATCTTTTTGTTCGAGTGCGGCAGCAATATGGTCGGTTAATTCAATACGGATATCAATATAGTTTATACCCGCTTTTATTAGCGCTGTATCTATAAGCTGTATCTGTTTTTCTGTAAGCTTAGTTTCCATTATAGCGCAGTTTATATGTTCTGTCTAATTTATATGTGGTAACCAGCAGTGCAACCGCAAGGGTTATTATTACACCGTAATATGTAAATAATAAATCGCTGTTTCTTAGCAAACGGTGTATCCTAAGTCCCGGAAGACCTATACAAAAAATCATACCCAAGGTACTGCCCGCCGTAACTGCTGCAGCGTAAACTTGTTTATATATAAGATACCTGTAAGCAAGCGGCAGTAGCATAATAAAAAATATAGCATGGAAAATTTGGTCTAACGCATCGGCAACATCTGCACGCTCATAAAATTTATGGGCATAAATACCCGCTGCATTAATTATAACTATTAATGCTATCGCCCATGGCTTACATAAATTGTTACCTAACGCAGTTATAGCTTTGCGCCGTGCGAGCTTTATAAATTGCCTTTTGGTTTTAAATATTTCAGATCTATGGGCTTGTATGTAACTATCAAAATTTACGTAAAAGTCTCCTTCCTGCCGTTCTATAGCAGTTGCAATATGATCGGTAATTTCATAGCGAATGTCACTATACTTAAAGTCTGCATCCGCTAACGCCCTATCTATAAACTGTATCTGCTCTTCTGTAAGTTTCATAGCTTAAAATTGTAAGTCGGGGTTAGGCGATGGGCTCACTAAACTCTGCATGTTCTTTATAAACTCTTCCAGCTCGTTAAGGCGGTTTACGGTTTCCTTCTCGCCACTTTCGGTAAGTTTATAATACTTGCGCATGCGGTTGTCTACCTTTTCTACCTCTACATCCAGCAGGCCGTCGGCTTCCAGTTTGTGCAGGGCAGGGTACAGGGCACCTTCGGTAATATTAAGTTCGCCTTTAGTAATAAGCTTTACCTTTTGGGTAATCTCATAGCCATACATGCGGCCGTTTTCTTCCAGCAGTTTCATAATTATAGTATTAAGGCTGCCTTTATAAAGTTGTGAGTTTTTCATATAAAAAATGTTCACAACAAATATACATAATTTTCTTATGCATAATACTCTTAAGTATTATTTTAGTGTTACAGATTTTATTAACGTAAAAGGAATGCTTATTTTTGCACGAAATATATAGCAATGTCCACATTTCATTTACTTAAAATAAAAGATATAAAAAGAGAAACGCCAGAGGCTGTTTCTATTGCTTTTGATGTCCCTGCCCTGTTGGCCGACTTGTATAACTTTACGGCGGGCCAGTACATTAATATAAAAACCATTTTTGAAGGCGAAGAGATTCGCAAAGCATACTCTATATGCTCTGCACCCGGCAGTGGCGAACTTCGTGTAGCTATTAAAGCTGTTAAAAACGGTGGATTCTCTAAGTTTGCTAACGAAAAGCTTGCCATAGGCGACAGCATGGAAGTAGGCACCCCCGAAGGTACTTTTACCTTTGAGCCTAAACCCGACCGCCAGCGCAACTATGCCGCTTTTGCAGCAGGCAGTGGTATTACACCGGTGCTTGCCATTATACAATCTGTATTAGAGGGCGAGCCAGAGAGTACTTTTGTGCTTGTGTATGGTAATAAATCGCCGCAGGATACTATTTTTCATGACTTTTTGCACGAGCTGCAACAAAAATACGTGGGCCGCTTTTTTGTACAGTTTGTGTACAGCAAAGCGCGCGAAGAGGGTTCGCTGTTTGGCCGTATAGAACGTTCTACCGTAAACTTTGTGATCATGAATAAGCACAAGGAAAAAGAATTTTCTAAGTTTTACCTGTGCGGGCCGGAAGAGATGATACTTACCGTAAACGAGGTACTTAAAGAAAAGAATGTTCCTGAAAAGAACATTAAGTTTGAGCTTTTTTCTACGCCTATTGCCGAGAAAAAAATTGAGGAGAACCTTGATGGCCAGACTAAAATTACTGTTCTTGTAGATGATGAGGAAACTACCTTTGTAATGTCGCAGCAAATGACGGTGCTTGATGCTGCCCTTAAACAGGGTGTAGATGCTCCATATTCATGCCAGGGTGGTATATGTAGCAGTTGCATGGCGCGTATAACAAATGGTAAAGCCGTAATGCGCAAAAACGCCATACTTACCGATAGCGAAATTGCCGAAGGTTTAGTCCTTACCTGCCAGGCACATCCTACTACACCGGAGATCTATGTAGATTTTGATGATGTATAATCTTTAAATTTAAAGATTTAAAATTGAATAGTTAAAGATGCTTTAGGGCATCTTTTTTTGTGGGGATAATTAGGGTGTGATACTCCATTCCGGATGCAGCGCAGCGAAATTGAGGAATCTCAATTCAATCCTTGAGATTTCTTCTCGTCGAAATGGAAATGCGTATGCATCTTTATATAGGAAATTTAATCATTAGCACTTTAAACGTAGCATTGCTACGTCTCTACCTGCAAACTTTGACTGCGACTGAAAACCTGAACTAAGGCGCTACAAGCTTAAACCCTATTCGTGGTATATTCTCTATACGGATGCTCTCGTCTTCCCGGAAAATTTTGCGCAATCGCGAAATAAATACATCCATACTTCGACCCATAAAATAATCATCGGTGCCCCAAAGCTCTGTAAGTATCTTTTCGCGTTTTAGTATGGTGTTTTTGTTATCAATAAAAAGCTTCAGCAATGCCGACTCCCTTTCGGTTAGCTGGGTGCTTTCGCCATTTTTTATTACCACATAATTATCGGGGTCAAAGGTAAAAGAGCCTACCGTGCAGGTATTGTTTTTTATAGTGGGCTGTTTCTGGCTGCGCTGTAAAAAAACTTCTATTTTAAGTATAAGTTCTTCTATGCTATAAGGCTTAACAAGGTAATCATCGGCACCCAGCTTAAGGCCTTTTATACGGTCTTCTTTAAGTGTCTTAGCCGATAAAAATATAATGGGCACGGCTATATTAATGGCACGAATGGCAGCAGCAAGCTCAAAGCCATCCATTTGCGGCAGCATAACATCGAGTATGCACAAATCAAAATCTTCTTTTTTAAAAGCATCAAAAGCATCTTTACCATTTGTAAAATGCACTACCTCATAATATTGCTCAAGGTTATCGGCCGTAAGAAATGCCAGGGTATTATCGTCTTCTACATACAGTATTCTTTTTTTCATTCAAGGCTGCTTTTAGGTATGTGTATGGTTATGGTTATTCCGGCTCCGGAATTATTTTTTATGGAAATTTTCCAACCGTGAAGTTCACAAATCTTTTTTACATAAAAAAGCCCAATGCCAAAACCTTCTACCTCTTTTTTATTTTCTCGCGGAATGCGGTAAAAACGGTCAAAAACAAAATCAATGTGTTCTGCTGCAATACCGGGGCCATTATCTTTAAACTGTAATTGCAGCCCTTTGCCTTCGGGTGTTATAGCAATATCTATTGTAGGTGCGGCAACACCATATTTAATAGCGTTCTCGACAATATTAAAGGCAATATTATAAAAATGAAATTCATCTGCCTTTACCTGGTAACCACTGTTAGCAGATGTTACATTTACCTGTGCATTTTCAAACTTAAGCATGGCATTCTCTTTAACCAGCTCGAGTGTATCGGTAATATTAAATGCCTTTTTTTCGAGCGATACAATACTGCCTTCGGTTTTAGCCACAGATAGTATACGTTCTATATGCTGATTAAGCTTGTTGCTTTGCTCTATAATTATTTTAAGGTATTTACTTAGCTTAGGGTTAGTCTCTATAGCCTCCTGTTTAATGGCATAGTTAGACGCTATAAGTATAGACGACAGCGGGGTTTTAAACTCGTGGGTCATGTTATTAATAAAATCTTTCTGCAGCTCTGTATACTTTTTTTGGCGCAACAACAACAGTACAGAGTATACATATATAACAAGGACCAACAGGAGTACCCCTGTATATACCCAGTATTGCTGTAACGATGTTATATAGCTGTGGCGCAATTGCGGAAACCGCACCGCAAAATAATATACCAGCCCCGGGCGTTTAGTAAAACAGTTTTTGCAGGTGTGTTTATCTCCTGCATCTGCACTATTCAGGGTTATGTATTCGCCATACACCATTTCGTCGCTGCCGCAGTTATACATGGCATACTCATAATCCATATCGAGCTTTACCTTCTGAAACTCGTTCTTAAGGTAAATTTCGAGGATATCCGCCTCAAAAACGTCATCAACATTTACCACATAATAATCTTCCGATATTTTTTTAATGGGGCTTGTGGCTGGCTGTTCGCTTTTATTATCCCTGTAAATTTTTGTTACCACATCCTGCAGGGCAAAATGTATTTTTTCGCCAAGTTCCTTTTTTTCAAAGGTATAGGCCTGGTTAAGGGTCGCTAACTGCATGGCAATAACGCCCACAATTGCGAGCAACCCTATTAAAACAATGATATTTAATTTATTGAATTTCAATTTTTGGAATGTAATTTGCTTATATGTATACGATAACGTAAATTGCGATACCGATATTACTATAAAATAAGCACAGCCACAACCCGTTAACATGTCGTTAACAAGAGTTTAAAACAGGTTAACAACTTTGTGGCGATAAGTAAATATATTTGTAATATCAATTTTTAAAAAACATTTATTAACTAATAGTATTTAAGTAATTATGAAAACTCTTAAACTTTCTTTATTCGCAGTAGCAGGAGCTTTATTCCTTTCTTTCTCTGCAAATGCACAACAGGTTGCTAAAAAAGATGTAAAAACATCCAGCGTTCCTGTAAAAGCTGCTGTAGCCCCGGCTGCCGCTACACCGGTAGAACAAAAACCTACAGGTCTTACATTTAAAGAAGATGTATACAGCTTTGGCGATATCGAAAAAGGTAAACCGGTAACTCACGAATTTACTTTTAAAAATACATCTAAACAAACCATCCTTCTTACAAACGTAAAAGCTTCATGTGGCTGTACTACTCCTACATGGACAAAAACTCCAATTAAACCAGGAGAAAGCGGTAACGTAACTGCTACTTACAATGCTGCTAACGAAGGTGCATTTACAAAAACTATTACTGTTACAGCTAACGATACAGAGCAAAACAAAGTACTTACTATAAAAGGTAAAGTAAATCCTGGCGCTGCTGTAGCTGCTCCTGCTGTAGGTCCTACACAACAATAATAACCCTCTATATTTAAGGTTAGTAAAGCCATCGGGAAACCGGTGGCTTTTTTTGTTTTTATAATAAGTAGCAGGTTGCTTAACTAATTTGCATGATGCCTACCTTTACAGTAAGAATCACTACTATGAATCAGGCGTATATTAAAACTCCCCTTGGCATTGCCCATATTACTGGCGATGCCTTTGGCATTACTAAAATATCCATTTTAGATGATGAAATACCGATTTCTGAGATTATCCCTAATGATCTTCAAGAGGCTGTAAACCAGTTACATGAATACTTTGGCGGCGGGCGTAACCATTTCGATTTTAAAATTAATCTCGCGGGAACAGATTTCCAGAAGCGGGTTTGGGAGGCATTGCTAAAAATTCCTTTTGGCGCGACCATTTCTTACCATGCATTATCTTTACAATTAGGCGACGTAAAAGCCATACGTGCCGTAGCAGCTGCCAATGGTAAAAACCCATTATGGGTAGTAGTTCCCTGCCACCGCGTTATTGGCAGCAACGGTTCTCTTACCGGATATGCCGGCGGCCTGTGGCGCAAAAAGTGGCTGCTGGAACATGAGTGCCCATCAATACAGGGAAGTTTGTTTTAATAATCCTCTCCCCAGCCCTCTCCAAAGGAGAGGGGGCAACTACACTCAGTTGTTCCAAATGCGAAGTAATGATATTAAAATACTGTCGAACTTTACCCGTACGTTGGCTACCTCACCTTCTGAGAGGGCTAAGAAATCCGCGAAAATCCGTGTTTGCGAAGCATCGGCTTCATCCGCAATCCATTTCAAAATTTTGTGTAAATTCGTACCATACCATCATAACCACATAGTATGAAAATTGTTAAAAGATTCATTAGGCGATTCGTTATAGGGCTTATCCTTATTGCTGTAGTTGTAGCACTGCTGTATATATTTAATGTCGACTATTTACTAAAGGCGGTACGCGTAGTGTATTTACATGGTAAAACCACTGCCTATCTGGATGATTATGTGCATTTTGATAACCGCGTTGTAAAAAAAGGCACTTCGCAACCCTGGGCTGTGGCTAAAGATTATAACAAAACCAAAGCAACTGCAAGGCTGGAAGAAGCACACAAAGAACTGGGTACTGTAGCTTACCTTATTATTAAGAACGACAGCATTTGGCACGAAAGTTATTATGATGGCTACGGTAAGGATTCAAAATCTAACTCGTTTAGCATGGCTAAGAGCGTAACATCGGCAGCGATGTTTAAGGCTATAGAGGAAGGCAAAATAAAGAGTATTGACCAAAAAGTAGGCGACTACTTTCCTGAATTTAATAAAGGTATGGCAGCTAACTTAACTGTGGGCGATTTATCGTCTATGGCAACAGGGCTGGACTGGGACGAAAAATACAGCAGTGCCTTTTCTATAACGACGCGTGCATACTTTGGCACCGAGTTGGAAAAAACCATGCTTAACGTAGGCGTTACAAGACAACCCGGTAAAGATTTTGAATATGTAAGCGGCGCTACAGAGCTGCTTGCCATGGTTATTGTAAAAGCAACAGGGAAGCATTTGTCGGATTATGTATCAGAGAAATTCTGGCAGCCAATGGGTGCCGAAAATGATGCGCTTTGGCAAACCGACCATAAAGACGGTATAGAAAAAGCCTATTGCTGCTTTGCCAGTAACGCGCGTGATTTTTCGCGTTTTGGTAAGCTTTTTGAACATAACGGTCAATGGAATGGCACAAGGCTTTTAGACAGTACCGATGTACAAAAGATGGTAACTCCCCGTTTTACTGCATCGCCGCAATATGGTTATGGCTGGTGGTTAAAAACCTACCTTGGCAAAAAAATGTATTATATGCGTGGCCACTTAGGGCAGTTTGTAATTGTTATCCCACAGGATAAACTTATCATTACCCGCCTGGGCCATAAAAAAGGCCTGCAAACCGAAACCGACCCACACAGCAACGATTTTTATGTATATGTAGACGAAGCATATAAAATGCTTGGCCTGATGAAACCTAATGAAGGCGAGGGAAACAGCAAAGCATTAACGAAAGCAGAGGCTAAATAAAACATAACTACAAGTTAAGAAACCTGATTCGTGCTAATTGTGCAATTCGTGGCAAAAAAATAAACGATGATCGAGAGAATAAAGCTTGAAAATATACTTTTCCTGGATATAGAGACGGTACCGGAACAGGAACACTTTGGCCTGCTGGACGATGAAACCCGCGAACTGTACAGCCTTAAAACCCAATACCAGCGCAAGGACGATTTTACTGCCGAGGAGTTTTATGACCGTGCCGGCATCTGGGCAGAGTTTGGCAAGATAGTGTGCCTTTCTGCCGGATATTTCACCTTTAGGGGAGACATTCGCCACTTTAGGGTTACGTCTTTTTTTGGCGATGAGGTTAAAATTCTTAAAGACTTTAGCAACCTGCTCAATAACCATTTTAGCCAGCCCCAGCACATAATGTGCGGACATAATGCCAAAGAATTCGACTTCCCCTTTATTGCACGCCGCATGATCATCAATAGCCTGCCTATACCACCCAAGTTAAACCTGTTTGGTAAAAAACCGTGGGAAGTGCCACATCTTGATACTATGGAGCTGTGGAAATTTGGCGATTTTAAAAGCTATACTTCTTTAAAATTAATGGCTAAAATATTGGGTATCCCATCACCTAAGGGCGATATAGATGGTAGCCAGGTGGGCCATGTTTTTCATGTAGAAAAAGACATAGACCGCATTGTTACCTATTGCGAAAAAGATGTGGTTGCCGTTGCTCAGGTACTGTTGCGCATGCGCCGTGAAGAATTATTAATTGAAGAGGAAATTATACACGTTTAGTTTGTATAATATGTTTATTTGGTAATTTGTTAATCGGTTTATATACTTGTAAACACAGAATATTATATATCGAGACCCATAAATATTAAAGATCTTTCAGGTTCTACACCCAGAATGCTTTACTATACACAGCATGTTGCAGCTCCTGCAAGGTTTTTAGAACCTTGTAGGTTTGTTACTTACGCCTTTTAATCCTGATTATAAAAACCCATCTGCTGGCTCCGCTGCAGGCCGGTTTGTGTCTCATAAAATAATAACGTATTTTTGCCGCATGATAAACGACTTAAGCAATCTTTTTACCGCACAGACTGATAATAAGGTTATTGTTTTTAGCACCAATTTAAAAGACTTTGTTATTTCGCTAAACAGCGTCGCTAAAAACCTAAAGCCCTATATGTTTTACTACAGGGCGTTTAAAAAGACCGATTTTATGGAGCATACTGCCGCCGATGGCCGTAAGTTCTATCTTCAAAAAGTAGTATAATCCTATTTACTTAGTACCTCATTTACCTTGGCTACAACAGCTGCAGGTGTAATGGTACGCATGGCATCTTCATAACCCGATACTACTTTATTTCCGTAAATAGAGGTGGGCAGCATAGGGTATTTATCCCTGTCTGACACTAATGCATTGCTTAAAGGCTGCCTGAACGGGCCAAACCCCGCATACGGGTGTGTAGCTCCCCACAGGGTAATTACCTTAATGCCCTGCATGGCTGCCATGTGTGCATTGGCACTGTCCATACTTATCATAACATCCAGGTTGCTTATAAGTTTAAGTTCCTGTTTTAGTATAAAGAGGCCACCTGCAATAACCACAATATCAGGATGGTTATTAGCGTATTCCTTTAATATTTTAGATTCTGTCCTGCCTCCGCCAAAAAGAAATACCTTAGTGTTTGGCGTGTTAGCAAGTGTATTTATTACTTCAACAATAAGGTCTTTAGGGTATACTTTACCTTTATGCTGGGCAAATGGTGCAATGCCTATCCACCTACCTGTTTTAATGCCTGTAACAGCAATAACATCGTCGCTTAGGTCTTGCTTAGGCGGAAAATCAACCTTACCAAGATCTACAGTAAAACCCAGTTGCGCCAGTACATCGGCATGCCTCAGGGTAACCTGCGGCAATGGCTTAAAAACTTTATTTTTAGGTGCTGTAAGTTGTGCGCGTTCTTTGCGAAGTTTATCTGTAGTAGCTGTTTTTTTACCCTTAAAGGCAAAAAGCTTTGTTATAACCTTAGATCGCATAACGTTATGCAAATCGGCTACGGCATGAACATGCAGGTTGCGCAGTTCTTTAAACAGTTTCCATAAACCAAAAAAACCTTTATGAAACCGGTCAAAATCGGCTTCATAAAAGTTTACATTGGGCAGGCCTTCAAAAAAAGCCCTATAACTTCCGCGCGATGCCACGGTTACTTTAACATTGGGGTACTGCTGCACAAGTGCGCGTACTACGGGCACCGTCATAGCAACATCGCCCATTGCCGAAAACCGCAAAATGAGAAGGTGCTTTTGTCTTTTTTTATGTGGCATTCAGCCTATTTTTTGTTTTGGTAAAGCACAGGGTTAAGCTCGTCGTCGTTATACATTTTCATTTGCTTGTATACCTTCATAAATTTTGTACCACTTTCTATATCAGTAAGCAAGGTATCTATAGCAGTGCTAAGGTCCTTTTTTTGCTCTAATAGTATATTAAGTTTTTCTGTACATTTAAGCCTGTGCTCTGCAGATGCATCCTCGCGGGTAGCCTCCTCGTTCATGTGGTAAATTTTAAGCGCAAGTATAGACAGCCTGTCTAATGCCCATGCCGGGCTTTCAGAATTTATAGTTGCGTTTTCATTTGGCGTTACATTGCTGTACTGCTGTAAAAAATAGCTGTCTATATACTCTACCATATCTGTACGTTCCTGGTTAGACGCATCTATTTTACGCTTAAGCGTTAGTGCGGCAACCGGGTCTATATCAGGGTTACGAATAATATCTTCAAAATGCCATTGTACCGTATCTACCCAGTTTTTAGCATACAGTAAATGCTCTATTTTATCCTTATGAAAAGGGTTGTTAATAGGTTGATCTACGCTGTCATACTGGTGATAGTCGTTTATGCTTTGTTCAAAAATAGGATAGGCGATACCTGAAAACATACTTTTTATTTTTTTACAAATATAGTTTTAATACTTTTATCCTCATAATACAAAATTAAGTGTAAAATGCAGGTACATAACCTTTCTCAAAACAACAGCATACTGAACCATTTTTTGGCACAAATTCGCGCTGTAAATGTTCAGAAAGACAGCCTGCGCTTTCGCAAAAACATGCAGCGCATAGGCGAAATTATGGCTTATGAAATAAGCAAATCGCTGCCATATGCGCCTATAGCAGTAACCACGCCGTTAGGTATAAAAGATACTACGGCCATAAATACACCTATAGTAATTTGCTCTATTTTACGTGCCGGGTTAATACTGCACGACGGCCTGCTTTCTTTTTTTGATGATGCCGAGAATGGTTTTATATCTGCCTATCGCCATCATTATAATAACGACGATGCCTTTGATATTCAGGTAGATTATAAAGCCGTGCCTTCTTTAAATGATAAAATACTTATCCTGGCCGACCCTATGCTTGCCACAGGATTATCGTTAGTAGCGGTGTATAAAAAACTGTTGGAAAACGAATCGCCTAAAGAAATTCATATAGCCGTAGTAATTGCGGCACCAGAAGGTATTGCTTATGTACAGGAACAATTGCCAGACAATTGCCACCTGTGGATAGCCGATACCGACAGCCACCTTAACGACAAAAAATATATTGTGCCGGGACTGGGCGATGCCGGCGACCTGGCTTATGGCGTTAAGCTATAACTGCATTATAAATATAAATACGGCAATGGCCATTACACCCATAAGTGCAGCTTCGCGTATCCATTTATTATCCTGCGCCTCTATAAAATTTGCTCCCATAATGGCAAGTGGCGCAAAGGTAAAGGCGAGAAAACTATTGTTTTTACCGGCAGATAATACATAAATACCTACCCCGGCTAAAAACGAGAACAACACTTTTTTATGAGATGCCTGCAGGTTTAATGGTTTGCTGCTTAGCCCTATAGTATAGGGCCAAACAAATAAAACCACTATAGAGGCATACAGTGCCAATGCAATGTTTTGATAGATATTTTCGAAATATGTAAAATCAAAACTTGGTGTTATCTCTTCGAGTATATGGTTAAAAAACTGGTGCCCCACCATGAGCCCTATCATTAAATACAATATGGCTACCGCTAAAAAGGCTATAAAAGGTATAATCCAGTTGCGGTAATCGCGCGATACGTGAAACACTATAGATATGAATACCAGCACTATAAATATTATACACCAAAAATGAAATATTGCAGCCGCAAAGATCCAGAAGGAAGCATCGAATATTTTTTCTTTTGGTGTTATAAGCGATTGCAATGAGATAAGCCTGCGCAGGGAAAGCAGCAGGCAAAAGTTTGCAATAATTATATTTTCGTTTATAAGCGTGGTAGGAAAAAGGACGAGAAAAAACAGGAACAGCGCCAGGGCATAACTGTTTGCCCTGGTTAGTGTGTTCCTTAATGTTATAAAGCCTGTTAGTAATAAAGAACCTCCTAAAAGTAATAGTAAGCCCAGTTTTTTAATGATTAGAAAGTACGATTCTGTCCATGCTGTATCTTTAAGCACATACATTGTATAGAACAAAACAAGTGCACCACCAATTAAAACGTAATTTATGGGCCTTGATTTACTAAAAATACTTGCTAACATGTGATTATTTTATACATTTGTGACTGAACTATAATACTTATCTGAAAATGACAGCATTTTTTGAAGCCATAGGATCTTTATTTACTGATTTCCTTTTTGTTCCGTTGCATTTTTTACGCAACCTTGAATTAGTTAACTGGTGGACTGCCAACACACTTACATGGATTTTTATCCTTATTTGTATTGCAGCATTTTTTTACTGGTGTAAACAAATTTCAATTTTTGACAAAACCGGAGAAGACAAACAAGATACTACAGCACACTCGTTCTTATCTTAATTATAAGTCGAAGCCTATATCTGTTCTAAAATACATCTTATCAAAATGTAGTAATGCTATGTTTTGGTAAGATTTTTTTATGGCCTCTTTATAATCATCTCCATAAGATGTTACAGCAAGCACACGCCCACCGGCACTAACGGCATCATCTCCGCTCACGGCTGTGCCGGCATGAAATACTATAGAGCCATCTACCTTGTTAAGGCCTGTTATTACTTTACCTTTCTCATAATCTTCCGGATACCCGCCAGACACTAACATTACTGTAGCAGCACTTTTAGGGTTTACAGATAATACAGCCTCGTCTAGCTTTTGGTTTGCCACTGCAACAAACAGTTGTACAAGATCGCTTTGCAGCCTTGGTATTACAACCTCTGTTTCCGGGTCGCCCATACGCACGTTGTATTCTATTACAAATGGGTCATCGCCCACTTTTATAAGCCCTATAAACACAAACCCTTTATAATCTATATTATCGTTTATAAGGCCCTGTATGGTAGGCTTAACTATGCGTTCTTCTACTTTCTGCATAAAAGCATCATCGGCAAACGGCACCGGAGACACTGCTCCCATACCACCTGTATTAAGGCCCATGTCACCTTCGCCTATGCGTTTATAATCTTTAGCAGTAGGCAACAGTTTATAGCTTTTACCATCTGTAAGCACAAAGCAGCTAAGCTCTATACCATCAAGAAACTCTTCTATAACTACCTTAGTACTCGCCGCGCCAAATTTTTCGCCTACAAGCATGTTTCTAAGCTCCTGTTGCGCCTCTGCAAGGTCTTGCAATATAAGTACACCTTTACCGGCAGCAAGGCCATCTGCCTTAAGCACATATGGCGCCTGCAGGGTTTCTAAAAAGGCACAGCCCTGCTCTACGGTTTCTTTAGTAAAACTATCGTAAGCCGCCGTAGGGATATCATTTTTTACAAGGAACTTTTTAGCAAACTCTTTACTGCCTTCCAGCTCTGCACCGTGCTGCGACGGGCCTATAACAGGAATAGCCGCAAGGGCAGCATCATTTTTAAAAAAATCGTATATACCTTTTACTAAGGGGTCTTCGGGCCCTACAACAACCATGTTTACACCCTGCTCTAAAACAAAGCTTTTTACCGCTTCAAAGTCAAGTGGGCTAATGTTTACATTTTGTGCTATTGTTGCAGTACCGGCATTGCCCGGTGCTACAAAAAGGGTGTTGCATAATGGGCTTTGCAGCATTTTCCATGCAAGTGCGTGCTCCCTTCCGCCAGAACCAAGTAGTAAAATATTCATGTTGTTGTGTGTTTATTTGTGCAAAGGTAATTATTAATAAGCTTTTTCTTCGCCCATAAATATGTTTACCACTGTTTGTATTATTATTTTAAAATCCAGGAGCAGCGACCAGTTCTCTATATAAAACACATCATACTTAATGCGGTTTATCATATCCTCGTCGTTAGTAATTTCGCCCCTAAAACCCCTTACTTGTGCCAGCCCCGTAATACCGGGCTTAACATACAGGCGAACCATGTATTTTTTTATCTTGCTGCTGTAAAGGTTATTTTGTGTCCATAAATGCGGGCGTGGCCCCACCACAGACATTTCTCCCTGCAGCACGTTTAAAAACTGTGGCAGCTCGTCTATGCTTGTTTTACGTATAAACTTGCCTATGCGGGTTACACGGGGGTCGTTCCTGGTTACAGACTGCTCTGTGGTTTCGTTAATTTGCATAGAACGAAATTTGTAGCAAAAAAATTCTCTTTCGTTATGCCCCGGGCGGCTTTGTTTAAAAAACACAGGCCCTTTAGACTCTAACTTTATAAGCAGGGCAAGCAAAGGGGCAAGCCATGACAGTACCAGTATAATTACCAGCATTGAAAATGTAATATCAAAAATGCGTTTTATAATTTGTGCTGCCGGTTCATGCAGTGCCGTTTTGCGTAGAGACAGTACCGGAAAAAATTCGTAATAATCTATGCGCAGGTTTTTAGAGAATATCTCTTTAGTATCTGGTATAAATTTTATGGTTTTATTAGTAAGGTCGGCAAAATTTACAAGGTCTTTTAACTGGTCGTTAGTAAGCTCGTTAAGGGAGCAGTAAATTTCATCAATCTCGTTTTCTTTTACAAAAGGTTTAATATCTTCAATGCGGCCCTTTACATCGCTGTTTGTTGCCGTATCTGAAAAAAATCCCGAAAAGCGGTAGCCATACTCTGTTTTTTCATCAAAAAAAGTTTTTAATCGTAACGCATCTGGCGTATAACCTATAATTACAGCACTACGGTAATTGCTGCCGGTAACTATACGGTACTTTTTAAGGTAATAAAAAAGCAGGAATTTAAACAGGGCAATTATTGCAAAAAGTACTACTATGTACTTAGCAGTAGCCTCGCCGCTAAAAATAGTTTGTTTTGCAAAGGGAAAGAATGCTATAACTACCAGCAAAAATATAATGCTTTGCTTAACAAGCATTGCCGCTATTTGTTGCGGTGAGGTATAACGATAAACCTCATAAAACTCTGAAAAATAGGCGATAATGGACCAACAAACAAATTGGTAAATGCCAAAATGCATGTTGTTTAACCCAAGACCCGTAAAAAATAAGGGAAAGAGAACAGTAATTGCCAATACATCGAACCCGATGTTGATTAGCCTTAGATATTTTGAGTACCCTTCTCTGGCAGATAAAATCATTATTTTTATAAATCCTGAAAGACTGTTGTTGCTTTCTTTTTAATAAATAGTTTTGTGGCATTGCCCCGGCTTAACCCATAAAAATGAACAGGTTATGCTTTCTGTTCCTGCGGCAGCCTTAATACCCGTTGCGGGTACAAATCGTTAAAGAGGCAGTAAAAAAGCGTAAAGAACACTACACCCCTTTGCCTCCATAAAAATGTTTCGGTCAAAAATAAGCTTATCATAAGAATTGCAAAAGCAATATGCACAAAATATTTTTGCTGGATACCGTTTTTAAGGTTTATAACAGCTGCTATAAAAATTATAAGAAAGCCAAAAATACCAAGATCGGCAAAGGCCTCTACATACTGGTCATGAAAATTAAGTTTATTATACCCTACGTTATCTTCGTTACCATGATAAAGATTGTGTTCGCTACCTTTTTGTTCTATTTTTTTACTTGAAGTGTTAAGGCCATAACCGGTAAAAAATATAGGGTCTTCCTGCAACATCTCTGTAAATATACGTATTTGATAGGTTCTGAAAGCGGTACCGTTAAAGTAGTCGGTTTGAGAAAAAGTATCGTTGTTCCAGGCTTCATAAACCGTTACATTGTGTATGCCCACGGTACTGGTTACAGTACCTGTTTCTGTTTCATGCACAAATCTTTCATATATTTTTCCATAATAACCCAGGCCTGCAGCAATAACACAAAAAGTTACTATAGCAGTTATCATGGCTTTTTTTGCAAGACCCGAAAAGAAAAGATAATAGCTTATTATAAGAATTATATCTATTACAATTATATTTTTAGATGATAGTAAAAAAACCATTACCAGTAAAAACAGCATAGAAACATTGCCCATAATAGTTTTGCGCCTTTTAGACAAAAACTCGAACAAGGCCAGCGAAAACAATACTGATAGATAAATAGCATTAAGCCCATGGCCTGCAAGTTCATGATAAAACAAAACATTAGCATCATGGGTAGTTGTATACCTTACAATAGCCCTTATAAGACAGTAAAGCCCAAAAACACACATGCTTATGCTGTAGTTTTTAAGAATATCATCTACCCCACGGCGGCCCAGGCGGCGGTTTAAAAAAAACGCAAGGGGTATAAATATAAGCGATGCCTCTTTGCCTAATGCCTTTACAGATGCCATACAGTCTATAGACCAAACTACAGAGAGTGCCATTAATAAAAACAGCAATATGGGCAATAACAGCACCGGCCTGAAAGAAACATCCTGCCTGCGTACAGAAAGTACAGACAACAGTACAAAAAATATAATTGAAATACTATTGTATACATTGCCCATGGGGATGGTAATTGCCACAAGCGATAATAAAAATACTAAAAGCTTTTTACCCGGAGACAGGCCTATTCTTTTTAGTAACGCATTCCTTGAAAAATTGTAGATATTCGCCATTAATCTTATCCCAGTTAAAATCGTGCACTATGGCATTATAATTATTGTCAATTTTTTCTAAATTCTCTTCTCTCTTAAGCGAGTTAAGCAGCTGTGCCGCCTCTGCAGGATTAGAGAAGTAATACGCATTATCTTTAAGTATTGCGCGGTTAAAATCGTTATTGTGTGCTATAATAAATGCTCTTGATGCCATGGCCTCCAGCAGGGACGGATTTGTACCTCCTACAGAGTGCCCATGAAAATATAGCTTAGAGTAATAACGCAGATTGTTTAAATAAGTTATGTTAAAAATACCACCGGTAAACTTAATATTGTTATAAGTTTCATACTTTTTCTTTAGGTATTCGCCATACTTAGTAGTATTATTACCTACTACAAGTATGGTTGTTTTATCGTTACCATCTGCCACGCCCTGCAATACCATATCTATATTATTCTCTGGTTCAAAGCGGGCAATAATCATATTATATGCACCCTTCTCTACCCCATATTCTTTTAAAATAGCATCATCGGGGTTTGTAAACGGGTGTGCACCATAGGGTATATACTGCGAGTCTTTTCCGTATTTATTTTTAAGATATGATTGTATACCTAAAGAATCGGCCACCATGTAGTCGCTACTGTTAGCAGCAAGTTTCTCTGCAAATTTTAAAAATTTTTGTACCGATGGCGAGTATTTAGAGCGTTTCCACTCCAGCCCGTCCATATTAGTTATTATTACCGGTTTTTTAGGCAGTAAAAAGTACCATACTGAGTTACTGGTATAGCCTAACTGAAGAACAACATCAAAATTATGCTTTCGGGAATCTATGATACAGTTATAATCATAAATAAATTGCCCAAAGGTTCCCATCTTATATTCCGGGTCATACTTATGTATAAGGTTTACTCCTTTAAAGGTTTTTTCCTGATAAAGATGGTTATGCGAATTGTATACATATACATCATGGCCCTTATCTGCAAGATATACAGAAAAATACTCTGCAAATTGCTCAAAACCACTATAATGGTTTGGTATCCCTCTTGTACCTACAATAGCTATTTTCATCGCTTATTTTTTTGAAAACGCAAATATATGTTTTTTAAATTAGTATTGCCTGTGCGCAAGCTTTTATAGGTTTTAATAAGCCTCCAGAATGTGAGACATGCCTTGTACATATTTTTCCTGAGAAAAAGTTTCGCGCGCCCTGTTATATCCTTTTTGTGCCATTTCTAAGCGAAGGCCGGGATTATCTGCCAGTTGCTTTATAGCATTTGCAAGACTTTGTTCATTACCCGGCTCTACAAGCAAACCTGTACTATGGTTCTCTACAATCTCTGTAAGCCCACCGTGATTAGCCGCTATTACAGGTTTTTTTGCAAGCATTGCTTCCAGCGCCACAAGGCCAAAGGGTTCTGGCTCTGTAGATGGTGCTGCTGCAATATCTGTAGCTGCCCATACGGCCTTCATGTTTTGGGTAAACGGCAATATGTATACATTGCCTTCAAGATGATGTTCTTTTATAAGCACTTCCAACTCTTCCTGGTAATACTCCTGCTGTGGCACCGGAGAACCCGCAAAGAGCAGCTTTATATTCGTTTCTTTAAAATTATTGATATATGTACTTAAAAGCCATTTATGCCCTTTAAAACGGCTTATTCTCCCTACAAGGGTTACTACTATATCTGTATTTTTAAACCCAAAAGCTGCTTTTTGATTTTCTGCCGATACGCCCTCCCCTTCAGAGTTGAGGCCGTTATGCACCACAACACATTTTGCACTGAGGCCTTTTTGCCTCATGGTAAGGTTATTTTGCGTGGCATAGGAGTTAGACACTACAACAGTGGCATATTTATAGAGCAGGTATGCAAATGTATTTGCTATTAACTTGGGGTGTACAATTATTTCGTGCACGTGCCATACATGGCTTAACTTTCTTTTTTTTGCATATAACATGCCTAAAAGTACGGCCAGCGTGTTAGAATAAACAAGATCGAACTTATATTCTTTATGTAAAGCATCGAGGGTTTTTACTGCCTGCCTGTACCCCTTTATAAGCTTAATCATATTTTTAGGCGAAAACATTTGCCTGTACAATTTTAGCACCGGTGCAATAACAACTTTTATATTTTCTTGTTCTAACTTATCTTTTAAAGGCCCATTTGATGGTAATATAACAACCGGCATAAATTTTTGCCTGTCTAATTTAGAGAGTAGTACAAGCAATGTCTTATCAGATCCATACAGCTCTGCTGACTGATGTATTACAAGAATATTTTTCATTAAGCAATTTCCTCAGTTTTAAATAATAAATAAAGATTGTCCCGGTACCGCAGTAAAAATCCTAAAACTACAGATTTTGAATCGGGTACAAAATACAGCCCCATAAAAACATAGTATGACATGATAAGAAAAATACCGGTACCCGTCATTAAGTAATTTAAATGCCGTATTCGCGGATCGTTAAATCTTTTATTCCTAAAAAAAAGCGTTATAGACAGTATAAGCAAAATATCTCCTAATACACCCGATTTTAAGAATACCGTCATAAAGCCATTATGTAAAAAAGGTATGTACCTCATAAAACTGCTTTGCAGCCACACTTCTCTCTTTAAATCTATAGACGACCCTAAACCTTCGCCAAATGCAATTGTAACCGGGCCGCCCTTAGGTACCTGGTTAAGGGTAGAAATAGTTTCGTATGAGCGGTAGTTATCATTAAAATCTTTCCAGTCTTCGCTATTTACTTTAGTTTTAAAAGGTTCTACAGGAGCAATTTTTACTTTGTATAAAAAGGCTTCAAACCCTTTTGACCCTCTCTTAGGATTATAAGAATAAATTGCCGCGTAACTGGCTAAAACGGCTATAACTAAAGTAGATACTACCATTATAGATCGTTTATTTACAACAAAGTATCCTTTTAATGCAAGGTAAAAAATAGCAAGCTGTATAAAATTTGTTCTTGCCAGGTAGAGAAATATAGATATACCCAAAATTAAAATACCTATTTGATATTTTTTTCGTGAAACCTCTACATTCAACTCTTTATAAAATATAAGCACAATAATAGCATACACCTCAAAATCACTAAAGTAACCCGAGTACCGCCTAAGCACATGCATATCGGTAATCCTGTATAGACCTATAGAGTAAACTATTACAAGCAAGTGCAAAATTGCAATGATAATACCCGTATTTGCAATAACTAACAAAGGGTTTTTTATGTAGTTTTTACAAAGCTGGTACCCTACCAGCAGCCCTATTATGGGCTTTAGCATATATGCTACATCTCTAAGAAAATTATAGGTAGCGACCTCGCGGGTAAAACTAACAATAAGCGCAATAATAAAAATTGCCGTAAAGCAGGCTAAGTGCTGTAGTATGGTAAAAGAATATTTATTTCTTAATGTTAGTATTGCCGTTAAAGACCATACAGCAAAAGTAAGCTCGTAGGTAGTTAAGTAAGGTACACCAATACAGGCAAAAAACAGTATTTGGTAAATAATTTCTTTCTTTATAACTAACCCCATTATACTATTGTTTTTAAAATTTTTGCCGGTACACCGCCTATAACACTATAGTCTGGAAAACTACCGTTTACAACAGCTCCCGCTGCTACCACACAATGATTGCCCACGCTGCAGCCATCCAGAAAGCTAACCTTAGCACCTACCCAAACGTTATTGCCTACGGTTATACCCTTAGAGGTTACACCCTGCTCGCGTATTAGTTTTGTAGTATCGCTAAAATTGTGGTTTTCTGAATGAAAACTTACATAAGAACCCATAATTACATCATTACCTATTGCTATACCGCCCGCAGCGCCAAACTCTGTAAACTGGCCCACGGCAGAGTTATTGCCCATTGTGAGGCCTTTACCGTATTTAGAAAAATGACTTGTACAACTTACAAAAGAGTATGCCCCTATCCTGCTGCCATGGCCTATAGATACTTTTTGGTAGGCATAACCATCTATAATAGTATGGTGCTCTATAGTAGCGTTAGTACCCATAAAAACATTTTTTTTATTACTTATAGAGCAATGGTGGCTTATGTATACTTTTTTACCCATTGTTATATAGCCCCTTAAAAGCATTATAAGGCGTTTATAAAGCACGCCTACAAAAAAGCTGCTGGGTATATTTGGGTCTATAGCATATGCCTTACCTGATTTGTAGAGTAGTTTCTGAAATATCTTTTTAATCATTTATAAAGGGTAAAAGCATCAAAATTACAATAGTTTTTTTAATTAACTGTAGAGGGCTTTATTTTAATAACCGTAGCATAAAAAAGAGCCGTTACAACCTCTGTAACTATTAATGAAACAAGTACTCCGTATATTTTAAAATAGGGTAGCAGTACGGCCATTAATACTATATTAACCGCAACCATTATTGTAGTAAGTTTTATATAAAACTGTTGATAGTCTTTACCCAAAACAAGTTGCTTTAAAGGTATAGATACTGCCATGGCCAATGGTATAAAAACAGCAACCCGAAGTAAACCCATCATCTCTGTAACAATTTCGTTAGTAACAGCCTGATCTGTAAAATAGCTAACTACTGTTTTAGCCATAGCAAAAAGTACTAACATACAGGTTGCTACAAAAGCAAAATTTGCGGCATTATAAATCTTCCAAAAGCGCATTGCTTCTTTCATGTTTTTTTCTAACAGGTAGCAAACACGCGGGTATACATAATTAAAGAACAAAAAGATATAGGTTTTAAAAATAACAACTACCTGGTCTATTATTCTGTATGTTCCCGCCATAGAGTCGCCAAGAAAAAATTTAACTAACATTATGGGTACATACAGCTGGAGCGACATAAACAACTGCGAAGAGAACATGGTAAAGTAGCCCTTTAAAAAACCCGATACCTCTTTTACTGATGTGTTTTTAAGGCTTATATTTTTTTTAGTGCACAAATAAATAAAAGCAACACTGTTAGGCAACATCATACCTATACCCCAAAACAGGTTAACATATATATAATCAGGCTCTGATTTTACAAAGTAAAATACACCTGCCATGTATATTATTTTAGATATTATAGTTATAACCGTTATTGCCTTAAAGTTCTCTAACCCCTGAAAAACCCATGTTGGGCTTATGCACTGGCCTAACAATATAGGCAGGGCCAGTATGTATAGCTCTTTTTCTTTACTAAGGTAAGGAACAAAAATATATAGTAAAGACATGGCTATAACAACCATTATTAAGAGTAAAAACCTACAGGCAAATGCAGTGCTTAAAATTTTAGAGAGCTCTTTACTATTATCGCGATTTACAGCTACGTTTTTAACCCCTATAATATCGCTGCCATAATCTATTATAACAATAAGAATAAAAGACAGCGCCATGCTAACACCTATTTTGCCTAAACCACTCTGGCCGCAGGTACCTGTTAAATAAGGCGTAACAAGTATAGGTGTAATTAAATTAAACCCCTGCCCAACCCCATAAGTGAACAAGTTAAGCAGGGGTTTATTTTTAAAAATGCCTTTAAGTATATTCATTACATAGTAAAATAATACGGTACTATTCTTTATATTCCCAGTACATAATTTATATGTACCAATAAAAATTTACAACTAAGATAATGCTTATAAAAACAAGACCACAAATTCTTAAGAATTTGTGGTCTTTATATATGCTTAGTTTAAGCTAATTATTTTGTTGCAACACCCGTTGTAATCTGTTTTATTTTAGCAATCAGATTTTCGTTTGGATATAAAACCGGTCCTGAAATTTGGTTTTTATCAAGTTTTTGTAACTTGTTAGAGCCTTCAAGACGTTTTGAATTGTCTTGTATTGGGTAAAAATAATCGAACACCTGGTTGCCCTGAGCTTCAAAAACTTCACCATTGTAGCTAAGTTTAAATCTTTTAAAGTCAATATCAGACTGGTCAGGGTTTTTGCCAAATCCTAAATCAAGTCTTATTGCTGTAGGAATTACGTTTGCAGGCAGGTTAACAACAACATTTTGTGGGTCTGTGCTACCTGTTACTTTAAGTTCAATCCTGTTTTTTTCTGTAAAGTTTTGAGTTCCGTCTGTTGTGTAGTAAAAATGCATAGTGTCATCTTTTTCAACAGTGATTTCCATTATAAACTGAAACTGATCGGCATATTCTGTTACAGCCGGTGCAGCAGGTTGATTTGCTTTTTCATCCTTACATGAAATAAGACAAAACAAAACAAGGGTTGCAATAATAAATTTGGTTTTCATATAGTTAAATTTTGGGCAAATATAGAAAATTTTGTAAGTATTCATTATTATTTTTAAACAAAAATTTTTAGGGTTTTTTAAGTTTTTAAATCTTCATATATATATGTTAACCAATACTTTAAATTTAATTTACTTAGCGGCTTGTTTTATATATAGAAACTTTTTTACCGTCACGCCATCTTTTTTACCAAATGTTATTGTACTTAACGATATGGTAATCTTAAAAAAGTAGCCTCTCTCGCCTAATTATAGTTCTAATAATTGCTATTACCTTAATACAAAATGCTTTGCCCATACATTAAAACCAGAGTAATCATTTTCTATGCGAAAAGTTTTATTTACAAATTCAAGGTTTTCTGGCGCAATCATATATTCACCCTGATCTGCGTTTACATACCAAAAAGTTTTTATTTGAGATGAATTGTTCATCATTTCCCTTATTACCTCATCGAGCGAACTTTTTTGATATACTTTAGCTTTATAATCGTCTGGCAAAAAAAAGTTTACCCATATTGCTAAACTCGTATATACGGTTTCGTTAGGCTTTACATTTGTGGTAATAACTTGTGCAAGTTCGCGATACTGCGTTTTAGATTGTGTGGTGTAGTAACCTCTAAATATAACCATATTAATAAGCAATGCTACTACTATAACGAAAACGGCTGTGCCCTGCACGAGCTTATTGCGTATAAAAGATATACCCATTGCAAAAACAATAAGTACAGCAGGCAACACACTAATTAAATAGCGGTGTACCATTACAGATAATCCTACAATAGATTTTACATACATTATAACAATAAATACCACTACCCACGATGTACAAATTACAAAACCCAAAAGAGCATTATCTTTAAGTATATTACTCTTTTCTTTAATGGGTTTAATATTAAATATCTTTACAATATAAAAGGTAAACAGGGCTACAAAAATTAGGTTTCCAATTTCTGAAGTTCCAAGAATTCCTTTAAAAAATTCTGACAAACTATTCTCTGTAGGCTTAGGTATCCAGGTAGAATCTAAAGCTACTAATGTGCTTAACTTTCTATAGTTAGGAACAAATAAAAGCAATATTATAATGCCCGATATAAAATAGTATTTAAACAGCGATAACTTTTCATTCTTAGTTGCAATAATAAGGCAAAATAGTAATACCAGATATTGAGAAAAAACAGTTATCGTTCCAAAAAAACTGGTGTTTACTAATAAGCCCGTAAAAACACCATACCAAATTGCGTTTCGCATTGTTGGAGTTTTTATAAGAATGGTTAACCTGTAAAACGACAAAATTGTGGCAAGCACTATTAAGGCATAGGGTCTGGAATCCTGAGATGTAACAATAGAAAATTCGTTAACCGTAAGCAGCAATGCCGCAACAAGGCCTGTATTTTTGTTTAATAGTTCTTTGCCCAGCCTGTAAATATAATAAACACTTAGTATGCCCATTATTGCCGAGAATAAACGTGTAACGATAGGTGTATATGTTATCATATGAAAAAATCGCATAAGAACGAAATAGAAATAAGGAAACCCTTCGTTAGAGTCTACATTTAGCATGAGCTCCTGTAGCGATATTTGAGGGTTACTATGTATCATTGTAGACATTTCATCTGGCACCATACTTTGAAAGTTAAGATGAAATAACCTTAAAAAAGCAGCGAGCAGCATAATGCCACATAGTAAATAATTCTGTTTTATGTACTGTACTAATTTCATTTTATACTTTTAATTATGATATAATCGTGTTAATTACTTTTGGGGTATTAAGTTCAAAATACATAGGCATACGCAATAAAGTATCTGTATACCTGTCTGTATTAGGCAATGCCCTGCCATCGTGCTTATCTTTATAAAAAGGGCTTTCATGCAGGCTTATGTAATGAAAAACAGCCTGTACATTACTGTCTTTTAATTTTTGTATAAGCTGCGACCTTTGTTCTAAACTATTGCAAACAAGATAAAACATGTGGGCATTGTTTGTGGCATAGCCTGCAAGTTGTGGCAGGGTAACATTATTTTGTACAGCCCAGGCGGTAAGGCTTGTAAAATAAGCATCCCAGTGTTCTTTTCTCTTGTTTTGTATGGCCTCAAGATTTTCTAGCTGGGCCCATAAAAATGCTGCAATAATTTCTGAGGGTAAAAAAGAGCTGCCCACATCTACCCAGCCATATTTATCTACCTCGCCCCTAAAAAAAGCCGAACGGTTAGTACCCTTTTCCCACAATATCTCTGCACGTGCTGCAAACTGCATGTCGTTTATGGCAAGCATACCGCCCTCGCCAGATATTATATTTTTTGTTTCATGAAACGAGAATGCCGCCAGGTGCCCTATAGAACCTAAAGCTCGCTTTACCCCGTCTTTGCCTGTGTAATAACTGTCTATTGCCTGCGCAGCATCTTCTACTACATAAAGATTATACTTAGCTGCAAGATCCATTATAACATCCATATTACAAGCTACACCGGCATAATGAACCGGCACTATAGCTTTTGTTTTTGGTGTTATTAGCGCCTCTATACTATTTTCATCAATATTTGGATGATCTGCCCTGCTATCTGCAAATACAATTTTTGCACCGCGCAGTACAAAGGCATTTGCTGTAGATACAAAAGTGTAAGAAGGCATAATAACCTCATCTCCCTCTTTAATATTTATAAGTATAGCTGCCATTTCGAGCGCATCGGTACACGATGTGGTTAGCAGCGATTTATTAAAGCCATATTGTTCTTCAAAAAAAGCCTGGCATTTTTGGGTATATTTTCCGTTGCCCGATATTTTGCCCGATTTTACAGCATCTTCAATATAAGCTGTTTCTTTACCCGTTAGGTAAGGTTTGTTAAATGGTGTCATGTTTGTATTGCTGAGTGATGTAAAATCACCTTTATTATCTAATAAATCGTGCAGGATTACCTACATATAATCCGTTAGTTTGTATGTTTTTTGTTACTACTGTACCTCCTCCCGTTGTGGTGCCCGGGGCAATGTTAATACCATCTATTATAATAGTGCCTACTCCTATCATGCATAACTCTCCTACCGTTACAAAGCCAGCTATGGTAACAGCGGGTGCTATAAAACTATGGGGCCCTATAACAGAGTCGTGTGCAATTGTGCATGACAGGTTTACAATTGTATTGTTGCCTATAACAACCCCTGCATCTATACAGCAATTAGGGTATAAAATGGTGCCTTCCTGTATTATTGCAGTGGGGTCTACCCGGCAACCGGAATCTATTATAGTTGCAAAAGGAATCTTTTTTTTAAATCTTTCATAAAAAGCTTTTTTAGCCTCAGGATGCTTGTATCCTATACCTATTATAACTTCGTTAAACCTTTTATCGTTAAATGCCTCTTCTATTATTGCTGTAGTGCCTAAAATCCTGTAATTGTTTATCTGGTCGTTAGTTGCAAAATCATCAAAAAAAACTACCTCGCTGTAATGCGCACCTGTAATAGCAAAATGCGCTATTTGCATACCTAAATGCCCACACCCTATAATTGCCAGCGTTTTATTCATATATCTTTTTAATTATAGCATTAGGCCTGCCTTGCACCTGCCTGAATATTTTGTACAGGTAAATACCTATAATACCCAAAAAGGTAGAAATTATACCTAAAATTAAAATGTTTATTGCAATTATAGATGTCCACCCTAATTGAACCTCATCTCTATGTATTATTTTTTGTATTGCAAGAAAAAAAATAAAAACAACACTACAAAATGAAATGGTAAGGCCAAAGTAAAAAAGCCATTCCAGCGGCTTACCCGAAAAAGATGTTATAGCCTGTAGCATAAGCTCTGCCCTTCTTTTTACAGAGTAGGTGCTGGCACCCTCTCTTACTCCTTTTTTTACAGCAACCCCTTTTTGATTAAACCCTACCCAATACATCATACCGCCTATAAATAAATTGGCATCCTGCAGCCTTAAAAGCTCGTTTACATACTGCTTGGTCATCAAACGCTCTGTAAGTATGTTATGAGGTATCTTTGTATCAGACATTTTATTTATAAGCACCCAAAATATACTCCCGGCCTTGCGCTCTATAAAACTGCCTTTTCGTGTATCCTGATATCCGTATACTACATCCAGCATTGTGTCGCTAACCATTTCACTATAAAACTCTTTTAGTATTGATGGCGGAGTTTCCAGGTCATTATCAATTAAAAAAATATAGTCGCCTTTTGCCTGGCTAAGCCCAGCCTGCATGGCATAATGATGTCCAAAATTTCTGGAGAGGTCTACAATTTTTATTTGTGGTACATCTGCCCTGCGCTGCAATAAATAATCCAGAGAATCATCCGGCGAACCGTCATTAACAAAAATGAGCTCATAATCATTACAGTTAATATCTGTCAATGCCTTTTGCATTTCATTAAGAAATGGCTCAAGAAATCTTTTAGATCTGTATAAAGTAGTTACTACTGATAATTTCATGTGCTATGTGCTGCTTACAACAGGTTTATTTTTTGTGAAGCCCGGTAAATAATATACCCGGACCTGTCGTTGCTGTTTGTTATATATTTAAGTTCGCTATTGGTAATTTCTTTCTCTACCTCAAACTCTTGTTTCTTAGAAAATAACGGCAATAAATTTTGAGTATCCTTACTTAAAAAATATACTCCTGCGTTGTTGCTTTCGTTTACTACCGGCTCATTAAAGTAGCCCAGTGCCACCTCTATAACACCCTTTACAAAATCATATCCTGTAGAGAGCTGCACCATGTGCGACCCTATAAAATCGCCTCCCATCCTGGCTCCGGTTTCTATTATATAAATTTTTCCTGTATCGGTAATTTTCATCTCGGTGTGGCCGGCGCCATACTGTACATTTAGTGCAGTAAGGGCTTTTATAGTTTCATCTTTTATCCTGTACTTAACATCATTTGGCAATATACTGGGCTGGTGGTGTGCCAGCTCTACAAAATGCGGTGCACCGGTAGTAACTTTATCTGTAATGGCAAGTATATAATGTTTTCCCTGCCATGATATGCTCTCTACACTTACCTCATTGCCCTCTATATATTCTTCTACAATAGCCGTTTTAGTTATAGACTGCTCTATAGCTTCGTTTATTGCAATTTGTATCTTATCCTCATCTTCTACTTTAGTAACACCCCTGCTGCCAGAGCGGTCTACAGGTTTTACAATTACCGGTAACTCCAGCCCTTGTAAAGAAATACTGTCGTTTAACGTAACTACCTTATATCCCGGTACAGGACAGCCGCTTTTTAAAAAAGCGTCTCGCATGTGCCATTTATTTGTAGCATTAACAGCACTCTCATTGCTATTGCCTGTTAAACTCATAACCTGCGCTACGTAGCTAATAGTAGGTACGGCAATATCTGTAGCAATTGTGGTTATACCATCAATATCTATTGCAATACACTGCTGTAATATAGCCTCTTTATCCAGCACAGAGAGCGGATAAAAATAATTGGCCACATCTTTACAAACGGCACCTTCCGGCCAGGCAAAGCAATGTGTTTCTATACCCATTTCTTTTGCCTTTACTACTAATGGCATTTGCAAATAGCTTGCTCCTATAATAGCCAGTTTTTTCATTTACTAATACTTAACGGTTACTATAGTACCTGCAATTATTAATGCTAAACCTACTAATTTACCTATTGTAAATGCTTCGCCTAAAAACATAATACCTATTAAAAATACCATTGCAGGTGCAAGGCTCATAAAAGGGTATGCTTTTGTAATTTCAAAAACGGTCATGGCCGCCATCCAGCATATGGAGGCCAAAAATGCAGAGGCAAAGCCAGAAAAAATATAAGGATCGAGTATGGCTTTTAAAAGAAAAAACACTTTGTCTTTTAAGGCAATTGGTAAAGACCCAAACTGGCTTAAACGCCATTTTAAAATTATCTGGCCATATACTGTAAAAAATAAAGTGCCAACTATATATAAGTACGGATTCATGCTCCTTATTATTTTATTAATCTAAATTATTATCCTCTAAAAGCCTTAATTGGGTTATTACAAAACTATTGCAATTTTTTACATAAAGTATTTTAAAGTGCTTAAAGGCGTTTTTCTTTAATTTTATATAAAACTACAATCTCTTTTAAAATGCTAAAAGCATGCATTATTTTTAGTTTAGAGCCATCTACATCCGTCCAGTAACGCAATGGCAGCTCTTTGCCATAAGCAAGCATTCCTGCTTTTCGCAATCGTATAAAAATTTCCATATCAAAAAGCCATGATGTTAAAAATGGCGTACTAAAAGCAACACCTGCCATGGCAACAGGAAATATTTTTGCCCCGCACTGGGTATCATAAACGTCCAGCCTAAATTTAAAATTTACTATCGTTACCACCAGCCTGCCTATAATGTGCCTGTACCATTTGCGTTGTATTACAGCATTTAATAGCTGTACCCTGGAGCCTACAACAAAAACATCGGGATTCTTGTTTACAAAATTAAGCATCCTCAAGATCTCACCCGGCGGGGTAGAAAAATCGGCATCAAAATAAGCAATATGTGTATACCCGCCTTTTAAAAGTAAATTACCGGCTGCTGTATATATTGTATTGGCTTTGCCGGTATTGCGCTCATAATTTATTACAAAGCAACGCCCTGGGTGTACATTGCTTATTGTGTTTAATACCTGCAAGGTATCATCTGTACTGCCATCATTACATAAATAAACATCTACGTTATGCTGCTCTAATATAGTGCTTACATAATTTTTTTTAATCCTGTATTGCTCATTAAAGCATGGTATTATTATAGCTATTTTTTGCATGGGCAACAACATGATAATCCGTTAAATGACTTAAAAACAAACAACTTCAAAAAATTTGAAAGTACACTTTGCTAAATCATATCGTGGTCCCATGGTTTAATGGCAACCTTAAAAACGTTTTTAATTTTTTGTTTATTAAGCACGCTATATGCGGGCCTAATAGCAGCTGTAGGGTAAGCAGCTGTAGTTATGGGGTTTACATCTATAGCAATATTATGCACTTCAAAAATTTTCTTTGCA
>Ga0247735_1000156_pt1 | contig 31159 bp, 31 predicted proteins | sample UWRJL178409R2_FD_180934 | JGI IMG/M metagenome (GOLD analysis project Ga0247735, IMG submission 180934) | Plant litter microbial communities from Arlington Agricultural Research Station in Wisconsin, United States - UWRJ-L178-409R-2 | ecosystem: Environmental > Terrestrial > Plant litter >... | reverse complement strand
GCTGAAAGAACGCGCTTTCGGCATGGGCGCTCGTGGACGCGACCATGCCGTTGCTAGTTCCTAGGCCGTTTGCCCGCCATCCACGTTGAGTATCGCAGCCGTGATGTGCCGCGCTGCCGGACTTGCGAGAAACGCCACCGCAGCCGCGACATCCGCCGGCGCGCCATACCGACCTAGCGCGCTGATGCTCCGCTGGAAGTCGGCAAATTCGCCGTCGGCCGGGTTCATGTCGGTATCGGTCGATCCTGGTTGGACAAGGTTGACGGTGATGTCGCGAGCGCCGAGTTCAAGCGCCAAGCCGCGGGTAAACGCCTGCAACGCCGACTTGGTCATGAAGTAGACGGTGCCGGTCACGCCGACGATGCGATCCGCACCGCCGGAGCCGATCGTGATGATGCGGCCGCCGGCCCCCAGATGCGGGATGGCCGCCTGCGCGGCGAGGATGGGGCCGCGCACGTTGACTGCGAGCAGGGCGTCGATGGTCGAGACTTCGATCTCGGCGATCGTCGCATAGGCTGCGATGGCGGCATTGTTGACGAGGATGTCCAGCCCGCCCAGCGCCGCGGTCGCCTCGTCCACCGCGCGCTTGATCGCAGCGGGGTCTGCGCTGTCGGCCTGGATTGCCAGGCCGCGCCGGCCCACCGCCTCGATCTGGCGAACAACCTCGGCCGCACGGTCCGCCGAACGCTCGTAGGTGAGTACGACGTCGGCGCCCTTCTCCGCCAAGGCGAGCGCGATGGCAGCGCCGATCCCCCGTGAGCCACCGGTCACCAAGGCGCGCTTTCCACTCAGTTCGGTCATCATCATCGCTTTCTGTATCGTTCGACACAGAATAGATAGGTGCGTTGTATTCCGCGGTCAATGCATTATGTATCGATCGATGCAGAAAACTTCCGAAGACGTGCCGGGCGGAGAAGCCACGGCGCGGTCGCGCGGGCGACCGCGCGCGTTCGATCGCAACGCGGCGCTGGAACAGGCGACACGGCTGTTCTGGGTCAAAGGCTATGAAGCGACGTCGATTGCCGATCTGACCCAGGCGATGGGCATCGGATCGCCGAGCCTCTATGCGGCCTTCGGGTCGAAGGAGGCGCTGTATGCGGAGGCGTTGCAGCACTATGCCGAAACCAACGAGCATCTCGTCTGGGCAGCTTTCCACTCTGCCGATACCGCGCGCGGCGCGGTCATGGCCTTTCTCATGGACTCGGCGGCGGCGTTGACCGGCTGCGTTGCGGACCTGCCGCGGGGCTGCATGGTGACACTCTCGTCGGTCGGCAGCGAAGGCTATGCGGGCTTGGGAGCGATCGTCCGCAATGCACGTGGCGTCACTCTCGAGCGGTTGGAAACGCGTCTCGCGCGCGCCGTGAAGGACGGCGAGATCGCTGCGTCGTCCGATCTTCACGCGCTGGCGCGGTTCGTACAGACTGTCCAGGCCGGCATGTCGATCCTCGCCCGCGACGGCGCGAACCGATCGGAATTGGAGGACATGGCTGGGGTGGCGATGTCCGCATGGGATGCTCGCACCAAGGATAGGCGCTAATGGGAAGCGTTCGGACGACGACACCGCAGCCGCAGGCAAGCGGCTACGGCGTGTCGATGTCGCCAGCGCGCTAACGAACCCTCAGGCCAGGAAAGCCCGAAGCTGTGCGTGGACCTGCGGGTAATATTCTTCCGCCGGCATGCCCATCTTGGACTTTAGATCGCGCGTCAGATCGTCGGCCAGCACTTCAAGCACGCCCGCCGAGATTCCATCGTAGGCCTGAGCGACGACGCTTTTCGCACTGGTCTTGGGAACATCGTATTGCACCGCCATCGGCGTGTCGATCATCCCGACATACAGGCCGATCACCTTCGTGCCTTGGCCTTCCAGTGCCATCCTCAGCCCGTTGGTCGCCGACCACACTGCAGCCTTGGAAGCCGCATACACGGTAGGCATCGGGATCCACGCTGCCAACGACACGATGTTCAGAAGCGTCCCGCCACCGTTGGCGGCGAGGACCGGCGCGAACGCATTGGCGACGCGGAGCGTACCGAAGAAATTGGTCTCGAAGATGGCCCGTGCTTCCTCTTCCGGTCCGAAGAGCGTGTCGCTTGCCGGCGCGACGGCCGCATTGTTGATCAGAAGATCGACGTCGGCGGCCGCCGTAACCGCGTGCGAGACCGAAGCGGCGTCGGTGATGTCGAGCGCGAGCGGGTGGATACGCGTGTCCGTCCAGTCCCTCGGCATGCGCGCGGCAGCGTACACCTTCGCCGCGCCACGCTCGAGAGCCTGCGACACGAACTGTTCGCCAAGGCCGCCGTTCGCGCCGGTGACGAGGACAGTGCGACCCTCGAGGAGCAGGTTCGGCTTGCCGGAAGGTGCGGTCATGATTAACTCCAGTCAGATGTGGGGACCATCCCCACCTTTATCTGGGGAGTGTCCCCGCATCGTCAAGGCCCAGCGCAATGTCCGTTGATCAGAGTGCAGGTGCGTCCCGACCGATCCGTGCCGACGCTCGTCGCAACCGCGACGCCATCCTGCAGGCTGCCCGCGCGGTGTTCGCTAAAAACGGCGTGCTGGCCCCGCTGGATGGGATTGCGCTGCAGGCAGGCGTGGGGAACGCGACGCTCTACCGGAACTTTCCGACCCGCGATGATCTGCTGGCGGCGGTGATGGAGGTCAATCTCGACGAGGCATTGAGTGAGGCAGAAACGCTCGGCCGCGAGCAGTCCCCGCGCGTTGCTCTGGCTGAATGGCTGGTGCGGCTGACCTGGCAACTCCGCATCTGGCATGATCTGCCGCATTGTGTCGCGGAAGCGCGCACCGCGCCGGCATCGTCGATGAACCCGGCCGTCTCTCTGCTCGTGCGGCAAACGGGCGAACTGCTCGATCGCGCAAAAGCGGCAGGCGCCGCTCTGCCAATGATCGGCGCCAACGAGGTGTTCGAACTGGTAACGGCACTGTCATGGGCCGTCGACCGGTTCGGAGACGACGAGGCGGCAGCGCGCAGGCGCGTTGAGGTTGCGACCGCAGGGCTCTTTTGCAGCGATCAGCAGACCTAGACCAAGGCAGATGCCTGCCAAATTAGAAGGTGAATGAACGGCAGGTTTCGGGGAGCGGGCAGGGCGCCGTGGATGCCGTCTTGTGGGTCCTTGCGACCTGCAACGGCATGCCAGCTTGCCTTAGCGAACCCGAAGCGTCGCTTATTGCAGGAACACGGGGACGAGGTTAGCGCTTGGTCTGCCACCGACAGGAAGATGCTGGATGCTTACCAAGCGCACGTTTGTAGGGATGCTGATGGTGGGCACAACTCTGCCGCTGATCGAACCCGTGATCGCCGATACCGCCACCGGCAGCGCGGGCGAGGACGCGCGGCTGCTGCGCTTTCTCGATGCCGCTTTCGACGCAAGTGTCGCGCTCAGTCCCGAGACTCAGACCAGCCTTGGCCTAAAGACCAACTACGACCGGCTCGACACGTATACCGATGCTGCCGCGCAGCGCGCGCAGGCGTTGGAGGACGCGCAGCTTGCGGATTTACGGCGCAGTTTCACGCTCGAACGGCTCGGTCCCGACGCGCGACTGAGCTATCGTCTCTTTGAGGCGCAGGTTGTCACCGATCGCCGCCAGCTTGCGTTTCGCGATTACGCCTTTCCGGTCTCGACCAACGGCAGCCCGGCCGGCAACATTCCGGTGTTCCTCATCAACCAGCACCGTATCGATACGGTTGCCGACGCCCACGCCTATGTCGCCCGGCTGCGAGATTCCTTGCGTGTGATGCGCGAGGTGGCCGAGACCATGCGCAAGCAGGCGGCCAAAGGTATCGTGCCGCCCAAGATGGTGTTCGCCCCCGCGCGCGGCGACGCCCGCCAGGTCATCACCGGCGCGCCGTTCGACGGTGGTGCTGACAGCAGCCTGCTTGCCGATTTCAAGGCGAAGATCGGTAAGTTAGCTGTCACCGACGCCACAAAAGCGACGCTGATCGTCGATGCGGTAGCGGCGCTGAAGGGGCCATTCCGTGAAGGCTTCGACGTGCTGTTTGCCGCGCTCGATGAGATCGAGCCACTCGCCAAGGGCAATGACGGCGCATGGAGCCTGCCGGGTGGCGACGCATATTATCAGGCGCGGCTCACCTATTACACCACCACCGACATGACGGCGGAACAGATTCATCAGCTCGGGCTCGATCAGGTGCAGTCGATCCACGCTGAGATGACGGCGGTGATGTCGCGGGCGGGCTTTGTCGGATCGCTTCAGGATTTGTTCGCGGCGCTACGCACCGATCCGAAGTTCAAATACCCCAACACCGATGCCGGCCGGCAACACTACCTTACCGATGCGCGCGCCGCGATCGCGCAGACGATGGCGGCGGCGCCGCGCTTCTTTCGCCGCCTGCCCAAGGCGCCGCTGGAGGTTCGCGCGGTCGAGACGTGGCGGCAGGAGACGGCCGCCGTCGCCTTCTACGACCAGCCCGCGCCCGATGGCTCGCGGCCGGGCATCTTCTACGTCAATCTCGCCGACATGACGCAGGTGCAGAAGACTCAGGTCGAGGGCATCGCCCACCACGAGGGCGCGCCGGGGCATCATTTCCAGATCGCCCGCGCACAGGAACTCACCGGCGTGCCCAAGTTCCGTCGCTTCGGCTATTACGGGGCCTATACTGAAGGCTGGGGTCTGTATTCGGAACGACTTGCCAAGGAGATGGGCGCCTATAGCGATCCCTATTCGGAACTGGGAATGCTGGCGTTGCAGGTGTGGCGTGCCTGCCGGCTGGTGCTCGACACGGGCATGCACTCCAAGCGCTGGAGTCGGGATCAGGCCATCACCTATTTCACGCAGAACGCGCCGCTGTCGGCGCGCGACGTGGTCAAGGAGGTCGATCGCTACATCAACAATCCCGGCCAGGCGACGAGCTACATGGTCGGGCAGCAGCGTATAACGGCCTTGCGACATAAGGCAGAAGCCGCGCTGGGCGCACGGTTCGACGTGCGCGATTTTCATGAGGTGGTGCTGGCGCATGGCGCGCTTCCGCTCGAAGTGCTGGCCGAACAGGTTGACGCGTGGATCGCTGCCACCTGAAATGTTCGCCTCGAAGAGTCGCCAATACGGGAAGGATTGGTCGCGAAGTGCGCTTGCCTCCGCGACATTCGGTCACATCGAAGCATCAGAGCCCGTGCCTCAGAACAGCGGCGCCGCCATCGTCAGGAGGTTGTCTACGAAGCGGCGTGGCAGGGACCGCTTCGCGACGCCGTCATGGTCGATCTCGATGGATTCGGCCAGCCACCGCCGCTGATGTTCGCCGACTTCGGCTGCGAGGGTGGCGGATTCGAACAGTACATTGTTCTCGAAGTTGAGGTCGAGACTGCGGCGATCCATATTGGCCGAACCGACGAGCGCCAGCACGTCATCGACGATCAGCGTTTTGGCATGCAGCAGCCCGCCGCGGAACTCATGGATATGAGCGCCGGCCCGGGCCAGAGCAGGATAATATGCACGGCTGATGGCACCGACGATGCGACTGTCGTTCCGCTGGGGGAAGATGATGGTGAGGCGCACGCCGCGTCGCGCGGCCGCAACGATCGCGTTGAGCAGCGGCGGGTCGGGGGCGAAGTACGGGGTGGTGATCACGGCGCGCTCGCGCGCGGCTGCCAGAACGGCGACGAAGATGTCCGTCATCGTCGCGTGCGGCGACAGCGGCCCCGTCCCCACCGCGATCGCGGCGAAGCCATTCGGTAGTGCCTCCGGGAGTTCCGTGGCCAGCGCTGACCGCATGTCCTCGCCGGTTTCGGCCATCCAAGCCGAGGCGAAAATCACCTCGGCCTGCCGCGCGACAGGCCCTTCGTACCGGAGGATGATGTCGACCCACGGCGCAAATTTGCGCTTGGGGAGAAACGCCGGATCGGCGCAGTTCTGACTGCCGCACCACGTTATGCGGCCATCGACGACGATGATCTTGCGGTGGTTGCGCAGGTCGGTGCGATGACCAGCGAGGAAGCCGAGACCGAGCGGGACCGGTAGCGACGCATACAGGCGAGCGCCTGCCGCGCGCATTTCTTGCCACTTCTGCGACCGGATCAGCGCGCGAGAGCCGATTGCGTCGGCGACGATGCGGGATACCACCCCGCGCCGTGCGGCGCGGCAGACCGCGTCGACGACCTTCGTGCCATTGTGATCGCCCAGCCAGATGTAGAAGGACAGGTGTACCGTACGCATCGCGGCGTCGATATCCGCCACGATCGCCGTGATCGCCGAATCGGCATCGGGGGCGATCCGCGCAGTGTTGCCGATCGAAACCGGCCATTTGCTCGCCGCTTCGCAGGTGCGAAAGGCGCTCTGCGTCGCGGGCGATAGCGCGGCGCTCGCCGCCTGCGGCGCGTATGGCAGCAGCGCTCTATAAGCATCGCGGGCGCGCCGCCGAAAGGTGGCGGAGATCCACGGCTCGCCGAACAGCAGGTAAAGGACCGTACCGATACCCGGCAGTGCGATGAGAAGGAGGAGCCACGCCGCCCGCGCATAGGCATCTCGTCCGTCCAGCAGGATCGCGCGGAGGACGACGCCAAGATGAACGGCGGCCAGTGTCAGCCATATCGCCGTGTTGAAACCGATCATTCGTCATCCTGCGTTATCGGCGCCAGCCCGGCAATCGGCGTAGCGATACGCATCTGAACCCACACGTCATTCCGCTACGTGATGGAAATCGATGTGAAACGCTACCTGCATCGAGATGAACGAGCGGCTGATGCCGGGCATCGGCTAACCCCGCCGAACGGCCGGGAGTGGGTCGTTGCAGCCCCTGCAACGCCCAACGACTTGCACTTCGACTATCCGGTTCTGTTTGCGCAGCTGCACTATTGCTGTCGGGATGGATGCCAACAAGCATCCTCCCTGGCCTGAGACGTCAAACGGTTCGAACGGTACCGCCGTCTATGATGAACTCGGCACCATGGATTGCTGCGGCGCGATCCGAGGCCAGGTAGGCGATTAGATCAGCGACTTCGTGCGGTTCGGCCGCCCGTCCGATCGGAATGCCGCCCAAGCCATCGAGTACCAGTTGTCGCGCTTCCTCAATCGTGCCGCCGTTCGCGGCCCGCAGGCGCTCGAGAAACTCGGCCGTAGCCTCGGTCTTGATCCAGCCGGGCGAGACGGCGTTGACCCGCACGCCCTTAGGGCCGAGCTCCTTGGAAATGGACTTGCTGTAGGTCCTGAGCGCGGCTTTGGCGGCGGCGTAGGCGGTGGTCGATTCCGGCAGGGGCAGGATCGACTGGATCGAGGTGACGTGCACCACCGTGCCGGTGCCCCGATCAATCATCTGCGGGACGAGCAGGCGATCGAGCCGGACCGTGGCAAGCAGGTTCAGGTTCAACTCGGCAAGCCAATGCTCGTCGGCCAGCGCGACAAAGCCGCCGCCCGGCGACACCGAACCGCCGACCACATGCGCCAGAATGTCGACGCCGCCCATCCGGTCGAGCGCGGCAGCAGCAAGCGCTACACTGCCCTCGACGGTCGTCAGATCCGACTGGACGAAGATAGCGCCGGCGATCGGTTCGGCCTCGCCCCTGGCGGCTGTGATGACCTGCGCTCCACCTTGGAGGAAGCGCGTGACGGTTGCGCGGCCCAGGCCCTTGGTCCCCCCGCTAACAAGCACCCGCTTGCCGGCGAACTCACTCGTATCGATTGTGGCGATCACAGCGTGATCTCCAGCGCCTTGATCGCGTCGTTCTGAAGCGTGAAGCTGTAGGTGAAGCGGAGGGGGCTGCCCTTGAAGTCGCCATGCGCCGGCCCCTCGACTACCACCTTGCCGTTCTCGTGGCGGACCATGTCCGGGGTGAAGATCGCCTTCACCGGAATAACCTCTTCCTCGAACAGGGTCCGCAGTTCAGCCTGCCCCTCGAATTGCTTGCCGATGCCCGCGTCGAAGACGACCGCATCGAGCGCGAAGGCCTGGACCATGCCGTCTAGATCCAGACGGGCGTTCGCTGCGATATAGTCGGCGATGGGCTTGGGAAGTTCAATCGTCATTGCTCGGCTCCTTGACGGGACGAGTGCAATCTAGCGATACGATTGCCGATGATAATCGGCACAGAGCGGTATCTAACGTTGCGGAAAGCTGGATAATGCCTGGAGATGGTCTGAGCGAATTTGACGCAGTCCTCGCGCTAGAGCGGCGGGGATCGTTCCGCGCTGCGGCGTTTGAACTTGGACTGTCGGCAACGGCTCTGAGCAACTTGATCGCCAAGCTCGAGCGTCGTGTCGGCGTCCGTCTGTTCAATCGAACGACCCGCAGCGTCTCGCTCACGGACGCAGGGAAGACCTTCGTCGAGCAGATCAGGCCCGCGGTCAGGACCTTGCACGATGCGATGAGCGTCGCCCGTTCGCATCTGGAGACGCCGTCCGGCACACTTCGCATCAACGCCTTTGCGGCGGGTGCGCGAGAGGTTCTGCGTCCACTTCTGCTCAATTTCGTCCGGCGCTATCCTCAGGTGCATGTCGACCTGGTCACCGAGGGGCGGATCGTGGACATCGTCGAGGCGGGGTTCGATCTCGGCCTGAGAAGCGCCGATCTCGTGCCGAGCGACATGATCGCCATCCCGGTGGGCCCCCCGCGCAGCTTCGCCGTGGTTGGATCACCGGCTTATTTTGAGGTCAATGGCGAGCCCCTTGTACCCCCTGATCTGCTGCGACATGCTTGCCTGCGCATAAGGCTCCCGAACGGCGCGCTGCATCGCTGGCAGTTCCGAAAGGATGGAGAGCCGCTGCAGGTCGACGTCAACGGCCCAATCACGCTCGACGAGGCGAGCCTTGCCCAGATGGCGGTTCTAGATCACGTCGGTATCGGATACTTTATGGCATCTGATGTGCGCGAAGACATCAAAGCGGGACGGCTGGTCCGCGTGCTTCAGGACTGGACGCCGCCATTGGCGCGCCTGAGCCTCTATTATCCGAGCCGGCGCAATCCTTCCGCCGCGTTCAAGGCGTTGATCGAAATGGCGCGCGACGTTGGCTGAGGAAAGATCGCGATGTGGCGGCAAACGCGCAGGTGAACGAGTGTCTGGTTTCAAGAAGCATGTAAGCCGACTGACTGGGCGGGATTGGGTCTTCGCTGCGATTGCTGCCTAGTTCACCCCGCTAAAGCAACAATCGCACTGCAGCGGCCACCGCAATGACCAGCCCAGCGACACTCGGATAAAAGGTCAACGCGAATCCGAACGCCCGGGACCGCGCGCCGTTCGCATAGCCGATCCAGAATAGGGAACGCCCGATGGCGAAAAGGGTCGCAAGCGCAATGATCAGCGGCACCGACGACTCAACTAGGACCGCCAGCGCGACATGAATCGGAACCGCCAACGCCACCTGCTCCAAGGTATTTTGCAAGACTGCGTTGGCGCGACTTACGTCCGCACTGCCGGTAGTGGATGCGCTACCGGCGATATCGTTGGCTGAGAAGAAACGTAGTCGCGCGACATTTCCGATCGTCGCTGCAAGCCAGAAGAGAACCAACAGGTCTGCTCTTGCGACGGCAATCAAGCGATCCGGCAGCGGGCGAGAAGCTGTTACACTCAGGTACATGCACGCTGCCGTCACAAGGATAGTGACACAGAGCGCCGCCACCATTCTGATCGCAACGCCAAGTTGTTCGCGCTGAAAATTGTTAGAGGCAGCCATCGGCCCTCTCTACCACCAGACGGAACTGGCTGCATATGAACCAGCGTCCGGTTTCGGCGAGCCGATTGGATGCCCTGAGTGTCGGCTTCTGGGTCAAATCCTCGTGCACCGCGTTGCCTCCTATGGGCGTTTCGACGAAGCGGACCAACTGCAGATTGGACCCCACGTAAACTATGCAGGCCCAATCTGCGCGGACCCTGCTATTTAACCAAATGCCGATTGGCTTGATTAGCAAGCAAGCTTAGGTAAGCGGCTTGAATAATGGCAACGACCGGGCGAAGCGCAGGCGTGGTGAATGCCCACGAGGTGTGCTCGCGCAAAAGGCATGCCCATCGGCGTCCGACCCTGCATGAACGCTTGTCAGATGCCTTGTATCTTGCGAGAATCTCCGCCGTGCGTTCTGATGTCGATCATTTGCCCTCGGTCCAGCAAGGCGAACTGGACCGGGTGAAGCAATTGCTTATGGGCGAGTTTGCCGAGGCGACGGCGCGCGCGAATCAGCCCTGGAAGAAGAATGGCCGCATCCTCAAGATCATCCTGTTCGGCAGCTATGCGCGGGACGATTGGGTCGATGAACCTGAGAATGGCTACCAGTCCGACTACGACCTGCTCGTCATCGTCAGCCATCCCGATCTTACCGAGATTGCCGACTACTGGTATGTCGCCGATGACAAGATCCTACGCGATACCGCGATTGCGCGGCCGGTGAACATCATCGTCCACACGCTGCAGGAGGTGAACCAGGCGCTCAGCCGGGGCGAGTATTTCTGGGTCGATATCGCGCGCGACGGAATCGTTCTCTACGAACTGCCCGGCAGTGCGCTCGCCACGCCCCAGCCGCTGACGGCTGCTGATGCGTATGAGACGGCGAGCGGTTACTTCCGCGATCAGCTCAGGTCGCTTGATCAATGGATCGAGCTTGCCGAATATTCGGTGTCGCGGACAGCACAAGAAGCGGATTGGAGCCGCAAGGCTGCTTTCAACCTGCATCAAGCGACGGAAACCGCCTACGCCTGCTTCCTTCTCGTCCGCACCCTGTACTTTCCTCGCTCCCACAACATCAAATTCTTGCGGTCGCTCGCCGAGGACAGCGAGGCACGGTTGATCGAAGCATGGGCGCGCGCAACCCGGATTGACCGCCGCCGCTTCGAACTGCTTAAGCGTGCCTATGTCGAGGCACGCTATTCGCCGAGCTACGAGATCAGCAAAAACGACCTAGATGCTCTGGCACAGTCCATCCGCACCCTCCGCGACATGATCGAGGCCGTTTCGCTCGAACGCATCGAAACGCTCCGGACCGACGCCGGCCTCTAACCGCCGGATGACGCCTGCCGGATGGCTTCCGGTTCCGGTATCTAACTGAAACGGACCCGCCCGAGCCCATCTGCGCCCATCAGCGCCGTTCCGTTTTTCTTGTCCTTAGCCGAGTCTGAATCCGCCCGAGCCGGTCCCGTCCGGCGGGCGGGAGCCTCGACATGACACCCACCAAATTGCTCATCGGCCAGATCCTCGTCGTCTTCGCGATCGTCATCGCGGGGGTCTGGGCCGCGACCCAGTGGGCGGCGGCGATGCTGGCCTATCAGCCCGAGCTTGGTCCGCCCTGGTTTCGGCTCGGTGCCATGCCGATCTACCATCCCTGGGCGCTGTTCGGCTGGTGGTATCACTATGATGCCTATGCTCCGGTCGTCTTCGACAAGGCGGGCATGCTCGCCGGCGCCAGCGGCTTCGTCGGCTGCGCGGCGGCGATCTTCGGTTCGCTTTGGCGGGCCCGCCAGTCGAGCAACGTCACCACCTATGGGTCGGCGCGCTGGGCAAGCCCCCCGCGAGATCGAGCGCGCCGGGCTGCATCGGCACGCGGGCGTCATGCTCGGCGCGCTCGGTGGCCGCTATCTCCGCCATGACGGCCCCGAGCATATCATGGCGTTCGCGCCGACACGGAGCGGCAAGGGCGTCGGACTCGTGGTGCCCACCTTGCTATCCTGGACCGGCTCGACGGTCGTCCACGATATCAAGGGTGAGAACTGGACGCTGACTGCCGGCTGGCGCGCGCGTTTCTCGCACTGCCTGCTGTTCAACCCGACCGACGCTGCATCGGCGCATTATAACCCGCTGCTCGAGGTTCGGCGTGGCATCAACGAGGTGCGCGACGTCCAGAACATCGCCGATATCCTGGTCGATCCGGAAGGCGCGCTGACCGTACGCAATCACTGGGAGAAGACCAGCCATTCGCTGCTGGTCGGCGCGATCCTCCACATTCTCTATGCCGAGGAAGAGAAGACGCTCGCCCAGGTCGCGACCTTCCTGTCCGATCCGCAGCGCAGCTTCGTCGCAACGCTGGGCCGGATGATGACCACCAATCATCTCGGCGACGACAAGAACCCAAGGGTCCATCCCGTCGTCGCCTCCGCCGCGCGCGAATTGCTCAACAAGAGCGAGAACGAGCGCTCGGGCGTGCTGTCGACCGCGATGTCCTTCCTTGGCCTCTACCGCGACCCGACCGTAGCCGAGGTCACCTCGCGCTGCGACTGGCGGATCGCCGACCTGATCGAGGCCGAGCGCCCCTTGTCGCTCTACCTCGTCATCCCGCCGTCTGACATCAGCCGCACCAAGCCGCTGATCCGGCTCGTGCTCAACCAGATCGGCCGTCGCCTGACCGAGCGGCTCGACCAACCGGGCACTTCCGCGCGCCGGCACCAGCTGCTGATGATGCTCGATGAGTTCCCGGCATTGGGCCGCCTCGATTTCTTCGAAACCAGCCTTGCCTTCATGGCCGGCTACGGCATTCGCGCCTTCCTGATCGCGCAGAGCCTCAACCAGATCGAGAAGGCGTATGGCGAGCACAACGCCATCCTCGACAATTGCCACGTCCGCGTCGCCTTCGCGACCAATGACGAGCGCACCGCCAAGCGCATTTCCGATGCGCTCGGCACCGCAACCGAGCAGCGCGCGATGCGCAACTATGCCGGCCACCGGCTGGCCCCCTGGCTCGCGCACGTCATGGTCAGCCGTCAGGAGACCGCCCGCCAGCTTCTGACCCCGGGCGAGGTCATGCAGCTTTCGCCCGACGAAGAGCTTGTCCTTATCTCCGGGCTCGCGCCGATCCGGGCGCGCAAGCTGCGCTACTTCCAGGATCGCAACTTCGCCGCCCGGGTGGCACCCGCGCCAGCGGTGGTGGCTGGTCAATATGCCGACCGTCCAAAGTCGCGCTGCGACGACTGGTCCAATCAGGTGCGCGGCACCGACGACCGCTTGAAACAGGCGAAGGACGCCGCAGGTGGCGAGGACGACGGCGGCATGCAGCAACAGCGCCATCCCGCCCTTCCCGAACAGGTTTCCAAGACGACCGACGCCGCCGAAACGCGCGATCCCCAGATCGTGCCGGACGACGACGATGTCGCCGCCGACAAGCGCGCCATGGATCAGGCGCAAGCGCCGAACGCCGTCGTCCGTAGCCATGCCATCAACGAGGGCGCGAAGCGCGACCTCGTACCGGACTTCTGAGGTCGTGATGAAAATTCGACAGAACCTCTATATCGACCGCGAACTCAGCGATGCGCTTGAGGCGCTCGCCGCTGGTCCGCGCGGGAACAAGAGCCACATCGTCAATGATGCGCTCCGTGACTGGCTGGCGCGCCGGGGAACCAAGGAAGTCGATGACCTGCTCAAGGGTCGGCTCGACCGCCTGACACGCGAACTCGCCGACGCGCGGCGCGATATCGATGTGCTGCTGGAAAGCCAGGCGCTGTTCGTCCGCTACCAGTTGATGGTGACGGCGCCGTTGCCCGAAGCCGATGCCGCAGCGCGCGCGATCGGTCGCGATCGGTTTGAGGCCTTCGTCTCGCAGGTCGGGCGCCAGCTCGCGAGTGGCAAGCGTACGCTGACGCCGATCGACACCGATGGAGGGGCGTCATGACCTCCGCCCCAACCGCCAGCGTGTCCGCCGAACGCCGCCGCGCTATGCTGCGCACTGCGATGGGGCCGGCGATCGCTGCCGCGCTCACCGACCCGCGCGTCATCGAGATCATGGTCAATCCCGACGGTGCGCTGCGCGTCGATATCCTCGGCGAAGGCCGTATCGACACCGACGTGAAGCTCGATGCGCCCCAAGTCGAGCGGATCATCCGGCTGGTCGCGTCGGACGTCCGATCCGAGGTGCATGGCGACAGGCCGATCGTGTCGGCCGAACTACCGCCGCTCGGGTCTGGCGCCGGCGAGCGATTCGAAGGGATCCTGCCGCCGGTTTCGATCGCACCGTGCTTTTCGATCCGGAAACCCGCGACGCGGATCTACACGCTGATGGACTATGTGACCGACGGCATCATGTCGGCGGAGGCCGCGCGCCTGCTGGGCCAAGCCGTCGTCGATCGCCGCAACATCCTCGTCGCCGGCGGCACCAGTTCGGGCAAAACCACGCTCGCGAACGCGCTGCTCGCCGAAATGGCGCATCTCGACGAACGCGTGATCCTGATCGAGGACACCCGCGAGCTGCAATCGCCGGCGCGCGACACGGTGGCGCTCAGGACCCGGACCGACACGGTCACCATGGGCGATCTGGTGCGTTCGACGCTGCGCCTCCGGCCCGATCGCATCATCGTCGGCGAGGTGCGCGGCGGCGAGGCGCTCGACATGCTCAAGGCCTGGAACACAGGCCATCCCGGCGGGATCGCGACGGTCCATGCCAACAGCGCCGCGTCCGCGCTCTACCGGGTCGAGCAACTTATCCAGGAGGCCGTGGTCACCGTGCCACGCCGACTGGTCGCCGAGGCCATCGACATGATCGTCTTCATCGCCGGACGCGGCACCGCGCGGCGCATCGAGACGATCGCCCGCGTCGCCGGACTCGATCCAGACGGTGGCTACGCCGTCGTCGATCTCACCCCACCCCCGACCCCTGACTTGCAAGGAGACTGACATGACCATTGTTTGTATTCCCAGCCGCGACCGCGTCTTCGCCGCCGCCGTGATGCTCGGCCTGTCGATCACGATGACCAGCGGCGCTTATGCCAGCGGCGCCGGTATGCCCTGGGAGCAGCCGCTCCAGCAGGTGCTGGAATCGGTCCAGGGCCCGGTCGCCAAGATCGTCGCGGTGCTGATCATCATTTCCACGGGGCTGGCGCTGGCATTCGGTGAAACCGCCGGTGGCTTTCGCAAGCTCATCCAGATCGTCTTCGGCCTGTCGATCGCATTCGCCGCGTCGAGCTTCTTCCTGTCCTTCTTCAGCTTTGGCGGCGGAGCGCTCGTCGCATGAGCAGCATCGACACCGGTCATGTTGCTGGCTTCGAAGCGCCGATCCACGCCAGCCTCGGCCAAGCGATCCTGCTCGGCGGCGCACCGCGCGGCGTTGCGATCGTCAACGGTACGACCGCCGCCGCGATCGGCCTGGGCCTCCAGCAATGGCTGGTCGGGATCGCGATCTGGGCGATCGGGCACAGCATCGCGGTCTTCGCCGCCCGACGCGACCCGGACTTCGTGCCCGTGCTGCTGCGCCACCTGCGCCAGAAGGGATATCTGGCATGCTGAACCTCGCCGAATACCGGTCGCACGCCGATCGGCTCGCTGACCATCTGCCTTGGGCAGCTTTGATCGCGCCCGGCGTCATCCTCAACAAGGATGGGAGCTTCCAGCGCAGCTTCGCCTTTCGCGGTCCCGACCTTGAGAGCGCGACCGAGGCGGAACTGGTGTCGGCGTGCGCGCGGGCGAACAATGTGCTCAAGCGACTCGGCTCGGGCTGGGCCGTGTTCTTCGAGGCCGAACGGCGCGAGGCGCTCGGCTATCCCGAGAGCGCTTTCCCGGACGCGGCGTCGTGGCTGGTCGAGCAGGAGCGACGCGCCGGCTTCGAGGCCGAGGACCAGCATTTCGAGAGCGTTTATCATGGCACTTTGGTCTGGTTGCCGCCTGCGGACAGCAGCGATGCGGCGGGGCGGACACTGGTCGAGCGGCCCGACGACGCGAAAGGGCGGGACTGGCACGCCAGCCTCGCCGGCTTCATCGCCGAGACCGATCGCGTGCTCGACCTCCTGTCGGGCTTCATGCCCGAGGTGCGGGCGCTGGGTGACGCCGACACGCTGACCTATCTCCACGGCACCGTTTCCAGCCGCCGTCATCCGGTCGCCGTGCCGGAAACACCGATCTATCTCGATGCGCTGCTCGCCGATACACCGCTGGTCGGCGGGTTGGAGCCCATGCTCGGGGACCGCCATCTGCGTACGCTGACGGTGCTGGGATTCCCGAACCTTAGCCGGCCCGGCATCCTCGACGCGCTCAACCATCAGGATTTCGGCTACCGCTGGGTCACGCGCTTTATCGCGCTCGACAAGACCGATGCGACAAGCGCGCTGACCAAAATCCGCCGGCAATGGTTCAACAAACGCAAGTCGATCACCGCGCTGCTGCGCGAGGTGATGTACAACCAGCCGGTCCAGCTTCTCGACAGCGATGCCGACAACAAGGTGGTCGATGCCGATCTAGCGCTGCAGGCGCTCGGCGGCGATCACGTCGCCTTCGGCTATCTGACCACGACGATCACGGTATCGGACACTGATCGCACCCGTGCCGAGGACAAGGTCCGCGCGGTCGAGCGGATCGTCAACGGCCTCGGCTTCACCGCCAAGCGCGAAGGCGTCAACGCGGTCGAAGCGTGGCTGTCGTCGCTGCCCGGCCAGGTCTATGCCAATGTGCGCCAGCCGCTGGTCCACACTCTCAACCTCGCCCATCTCATGCCGCTGTCCTCGGTCTGGGCAGGACCGACCGAAAACCGGCACCTCGGCGGACCGCCGCTGCTGTACGCCCAGACCAGCGGATCGACCCCGTTCCGCCTCTCCACCCATGTCGGCGACGTCGGGCACATGCTCGTCGTCGGACCGACTGGCGCTGGCAAGTCGGTGCTGCTGGCGCTGATCGCGCTGCAGTTCCGGCGCTATGCCGGTTCCCAAGTCTATATCTTCGACAAGGGCTATTCGGCACGCGCGGCGGTGCTGGCGATGGGCGGCGTGCATCATGCCCTGGGGCTCGGCGCGGATAGCAGCGAGGCCCTGGCATTCCAGCCGCTCCGCCGCATCGACGATCAAAGCGAGCGGAGCTGGGCGGCGGAATGGATCGCAGCGCTGCTCGCCCACGAGAAGGTCATGGTCGATCCGCAAGTGAAGGACGCGGTCTGGTCGGCGCTCGGCAGCCTCGCATCGGCGCCCCCGGAAGAGCGCACGCTGACCGGGCTGGCCATGCTGCTCCAATCGAATGCGCTGCGCACCGCGCTTACCGCCTATACGCTCGACGGCCCCTATGGCCGGCTCCTCGACGCGGCCGAGCAGCATCTCGCTCTCGCCGACGTCCAGTGCTTCGAGACCGAGTCGCTGATGGGACAGGTCGGCGTCGTCGCCCCGGTGCTGACCTATCTGTTCCACCGCCTCGAGGAGCGCTTCGACGGACGGCCGACATTGCTGGTGCTCGACGAGGCCTGGATCTTCCTCGACCATCCGCTCTTCGCCGCGCGCATCCGCGAATGGCTTAAAGTCCTGCGCAAAAAGAATGTCGCGGTGCTGTTCGCGACCCAGAGCCTCGCCGACATCGCCGACAGCAGCATCGCACCAGCCATCATCGAAAGCTGCCCGCAACGCATATTGCTGCCCAACGATCGCGCGATCGAGCCGCAGTCGCGCGCCGCCTATGAGCGATTCGGCCTCAACGCCGCCCAAATCGAATTGGTCAGCCGCGCCACGCCCAAGCGGCATTATTATCTGCAATCCGCACGCGGCAATCGCCTGTTCGAACTCAGCCTCGGCCCGATTGCGCTGGCGCTGTGCGGCGCCTCCGATCCCGCGACCCAGGCGCGGATCGACGCCCTTCTCAAAGAATTCGGGCCAACCGATTTCGCTGCCCGCTTCCTGTCCGACGCCGGCCTCGACTGGGCCGTGCCGCTCATCGCCGGATTCACCAGCCTCGGCATCAAGGAGTAACCACCATGTCCGCATCCGCACCACGAAAATACATGACCGCCAGCGCGCTTTGCGTCGCCGCCGCTGGTGCCGGCCTGACCGGCATCGCGCTGCCGAGCGCGCCGGCGCACGCGATCGTCGTGTTCGATCCCAGCAACTACAGCCAGAATATCCTGACCGCCGCGCGAACGCTTCAGCAGATCAACAACCAAATCCGCAGCTTGCAGAACCAGGCACAGAGCCTGATCAACCAGGCGAAGAACCTTACCACCATCAGCTTTCCTGAAATCCAGGCGATCACCCAGACGCTTCGGCAGATCGACCAGTTGATGGGCCAAGCGCAGGGCATCCAGTTCCGCGTCGGCGGTCTCGACCAGCAGTTCCGCCAGCTCTTTCCCCAGAGCTTCAACCAGGCGCTGACCATGAACGGCCAGGTTGTCGCCGCGCGGACGCGGCTCGACACCGAGATGTCGGCCTACAAACAGACGATGGGTGTGCAGGCGCAGGTCGTCGAAAATGTCCAGGCTGACGCCCAGACCCTCAACGGCATCGTATCGCGGAGCCAGGGCGCCGAAGGCGCGCTGCAGGTCAGCCAAGCCACCAACCAGTTGCTCGCGCTGACCGCCAAGCAGCAGTTCCAGATTCAGAACCTGATGGCGGCACAATACCGGGCACAGGCGATCGAACAGGCGCGCCGCGCGCAGGCCGAGATCGACGCACGCGCCGCCGCCACCAGGTTCCTCGGTTCCGGCTCGGCTTACACTCCCCAGTAAGCCGGGGCCGGCGCAGGCGGCGGCGAATCGCCTCCTCGTCGCTGCCGCCGCGCAGGTTCGGTCATGAGGCCGCGCCCCAAGCGCCCTCATCCCAGATCGGACCTGCGCGGCTTCATTCCCAGGATTTCCCTATGAACGACCTGAACGTCATCGATCGGTTCCTGCAGACCTTCATCCGCTACATCGACAGCGGGTTCGGGCTGCTGGGTGGCGATGTCGCCTTCCTGACCACGACCCTGATCGGCATCGACATCACGCTCGCCGGCCTGTTCTGGGCGATGGGCGGCGAGCAGGACGTGATCGGTCGCTTCATCAAGAAGATTCTGTATGTCGGGGCGTTCGCTTTCATCCTGAACCGCTTCTCGACCCTCGCCGACATCATCTTCCGTTCCTTCACGGCGGCCGGCCTGACGGCGGGCGGCGGAACGCTTACCGCAGATGATCTCCTCAAACCCGGCCGCCTTGCGGGCACCGGTTTCTCGGCCGCCTGGCCACTGCTCGATCAGGTCTCGAAGCTGATGGGGTTCACCAGCTTCTTCGACAATTTCCTGACCATCATCGTGCTGCTGTTTGCCTGGGCGATCGTCATCATCGCCTTCTTCATCCTGGCCGTGCAGATGTTCGTGTGCATCGTCGAGTTCAAGCTGACGACGCTCGCCGGCTTCGTGCTGGTGCCGTTCGCGCTCTGGAACCGGACCAGCTTCCTCGCCGAGCGCGTGCTCGGCAATGTCGTCAGCTCCGGCATCAAGGTGATGGTGCTCGCCGTCATAGTCGGCATCGGCTCGAATTTCTTCAGCGAGTTTACCACCGCCCTTCAGGGCTAGGAACCCGACATCGGCCAGGCCATGAGCCTCGTGCTGGCGTCGCTCACGCTATTCGGGCTCGGTATCTTCGGTCCCGGCATCGCCTCGGGTCTCGTCGCCGGCGCGCCGCAACTGGGCGCGGGCGCGGCGCTCGGCACGACTATTGGCGCGGCCAGCGTGGTTGCGCTGGGCGGCGGCGCCGCGATGGGCGCGGCCGGTGCCGTCGGCGGGGCTGCGCTCAGTGCGATCCGGGCAGGCACGGCCATGGGGTCAGCAGCGTCGGCCTCCTACCAGCTCGGCCAGACCGCGACCGGATCCTCAAGCGTCGGCGCCGGCATCGGCGGCATGGCGCAGGCGGCCGGCAACGCAATCCGCCAAAAGGCTTCGGCAGCGCTGGGCTTGTCAGAGGCCGCTGAGCGCGGCCGCGACGCGGCCTGGTCGGCTCTGAATGGCGCCGGCGGTTCTACTGGACCGACTCCCCACGCATCCGCCGATGGCGCTCCGTCCTGGGCACGATCGCTGCGCCGCCAGCAGGATGCCCGTCACCAACGCCACGTCGCGCTTCAAACCCTCAAGGAAGGCGATCGTGGCGGCGCATCCGCCACCCCCGACATCAAGGAAAGGGAAGACTGAGTCATGATCTTCAAACCCCATGATCTTTAAGCGCGCGATCCAGCGCTACGCGCAGACGCCCGAGCCCGAGACGCCCTATCAACGCGCCGGCCAGGTCTGGGACGACCGCATCGGCTCGGCTCGCGTTCAGGCCCACAACTGGCGATTGATGGCGCTCGGCACGCTGTCGCTATCGACCGTCATGTCGGGGGCGCTCATCTGGCAGTCGCTACAGAGCCGGGTCACGCCCTATGTCGTCGAGGTCGATCGCCTGGGTGAGGCCCGGGCGGTGACCGAGGCGGAAGCAGGCTATCACCCGACCGATCCCCAGATCGCCTGGCATCTGGCGAAGTTCATCGAGAACGTCCGCGGGGTCTCGCTCGACCCGGTCTTGATGCGTCGCGACTGGCTGTCCGCCTATGACTTCACCACGACACGTGGGAGCCAGTTTCTTGGCGACTATGCGCGGGCCGCGGACCCGTTCGCCAAGATCGGCGAGCGCACCGTGTCGGTCCAGGTGACCAGCGTCGTCCGGGCATCCGATCGCTCGTTCCAGGTCAAATGGACCGAGACGGCCTATGAGCGTGGAAGCGAGGCCGGCTCGTCCCACTGGACCGGCATCCTGACGATCCTGACCAAACCGCCGGTATCAGCCGACACGCTTCGGAAGAACCCGCTCGGCATCTACGTCGATGCGATCGACTGGAGCCGCGAACTCGAGCCTGCGGCGTCGCCTGCGCCCACGCGCACCGCGCCGTCGCCCAGCAATGTGCCATTCGGTTCGCCCCTCGACCCGAACCTTGCCGCTCAACCGACCGTCAATCCGGAGACGCAGCCATGACCAGAGCTCTCGCAACCACCGCGCTGCTGATGCCTTGCCTCGTCCTCGCCGCTGGCAGCACGAGTGCAGCGGCGACCGGCAACAGCTCGCGTGAAGTTACGCCGGTCGCGGCCGCCAACCGCGCGGCGACGATCGAACCCGAAGCGCAGGGCTTCATCAACGCCGTACAGGTCTATCCGTTCGCCGACGGCGCCATCTATCACGTCATCACCGCGCCCGAGCGGGTGACCGACATCGCGCTGCAACCGGGCGAGACGCTGGTGGCGGTGGCAAGCGGCGACACAGTGCGCTGGGTGATCGGCGATACCACCAGCGGATCGGGCGCGGAGAAGCGGACGCATGTGCTGATCAAGCCGTTCAGCGCCGGGCTGACCACCAATCTCGTCATCACCACCGACCGGCGCAGCTATCACATCGCGCTTACAGCCACGGCGAAAACGGCGATGGCGGCGCTCTCCTGGACCTATCCCCAGGATGCGCTGATCGCATTGAAGCGCGCCGCCGCGGCGACCGAGGCAGCGGCTCCGGTGGCGGGCGGGATCGAGGTCGAGCAGCTTCACTTCAATTATGCCGTATCGGGTGATCGACCGGTCTGGCGACCGTTTCGCGCCTTCGACGACGGGCGCCAGACCTTCATCGAGTTCCCGGAAACGCTCGCCGTCGCCGAGGCACCGCCGATCTTCCTGGTGGGCGCAAAAGGCGAAGCCCAGCTCGTCAACTATCGCGTCAAGGGCCGCTTCTACGTCGTCGATCGCATCTTCGACGTCGCCGAACTCCGCCTTGGGACGAAGCACCAGCAGATCGTCCGCATCCGCCGGGTGGCGGATGGCGCACCCTCTCGGAGGGAATCATGACCATCGAGGCGACAGCCCCGCCGGCACCCGAGGCCCCCGCCACACCCGCCAAGGTGGACCCGGAGACGTTCGCGCTTCGCGCCCAGCCGGCACGGGCGATCCGCTTCAAGCGCGGCGCCGTGGTGGCGATCGCGGCGCTCGGCTCCGTCAGCCTGGTTGCAACGGCCTGGGTCGCGCTGCGGCCGTCCGCGCTGCACCTTGCCGGACAAGCCGACGATCCGACGGTCGCCGCGAAGGCGTCCGCTGATACCTTGAGTAAGCTCCCGGGCAGCTATGGCGACGTACCCAAGCTCGGACCGCCGCTGCCGGGTGATCTCGGCCGGCCGATCCTCGATCATCAGCGTGCGATGGGCATTGCGCCGGCGGCCGGCGAAACAGCGCGCGCGGACCAGGCTGCCGCGACCGAACGCGATCGGCGGGCGGCGGAGCTGAAGGCAGCGCGTGAATCGGGCCTGTTGGTACAAACCGGCAGTCGCACCGATCCGACTCGCGCCGCAGATTCGACGCCATCCTTGCCGCCGGTTGCAGCCATCGACGCGTCGCGGCTCGCGATTGATCCCGATCGCGATCCCAATGCCCAGCAGCGCAAGGCCGACTTCGTCGCGGCGCCTGATACCGGCGGCGACGTAAACGAGCATCGATTGAACCCACCAGCGTCACCGAACATGCTGTCCGCCGGTACCGTCATCGCGGCGAGCCTGATCACCGGGCTCAGGTCTGACCTGCCTGGGCTCGTCACCGCCCAGGTCACCGAGCGCGTGTTCGACAGCGCGACGGGCAGTATTCTTCTCATTCCGCAAGGTGCGCGACTGATTGGCAGCTACGACAGCGTGGTCGCTTTCGGCCAGCGCCGCGCGCTGGTCGTGTGGCAGCGGATCATCTTGCCTGACGGAAGCTCGATCCGGCTCGGCAACGTGCCCGCAACCGACTCGTCGGGCTATGCCGGGCTTGCCGATAAGGTGGATTTCCACACCTGGGCGCTGCTCAAGGGTGTCGCGATTTCGACCCTGTTGGGCGTGGGCGCGAACGTGACCTTCTCCAGCGAGAGCGACCTCGTCCAGGCAATCCGCGAATCCACGCAGCAAAATGTCTCGCGCGCCGGCGATCAGATCACGTCCCGAAATCTACAAATCCAGCCGACCATCACGATTCGACCTGGTGCTCCGGTTCGACTGGTTGTGCATCGCGATCTCGTTCTGGCACCCTGGAAGGAATAGGAACCCAATATGCCCGATCTCAAGCTTGCCCGCCTGCCGGACAGAACGCCCGTCAAATTCACCATCAGCATAGCGCCGGATCTGCAACGGGAGCTAACCGATTATGCCGCGATCTACCGTGAAACATATGGTGACGAACAGGCCGTCGCCGATCTGATCCCACACATGCTGGTCGCCTTCCTTGCGAGCGATCGCGGCTTCGCTAAGGCGCGAAGCGACAAAGTGGCAGGCGGGCGAGCATCATGAAAAAGGATGACTCGCTCACGGAGTCGCACCGGCTAACGGTACGTATTCCAACGGCGATGGCCATGCTCGGTCTCGGACGATCAAAGATCTACGACCTCATGGACAGTCGCGAAATTGAAACGGTGAAGGCGGGCAAGGCAAGGCTCATCGTCGTGCAGAGCCTGCACGATTTCATTGCCCGTCACCGCGAACGCTAACCGCGTTCCTTCCGGTCGAGATAGTGCGCGCTGCCGCGCGCCGCCGACGCTGGGCTGGCCGCTTTGCAGTCAACTCAGCTCGGACCTCGCTGCTGTTGTTGTTTCCCGCGCTGTCACAATAATCGGCCCAGTCGTTCATCAGCTTCCGGCGTTTCAGGAAAAAGTCAGTCCGGCGATATGCGGCCTCGACCTTGTTTTCTAGCGTATGTGCCAACGCGGCCTCCGCTACTTCCCGCGGATAATCGGTTTCGTCGGCGACCCAATCGCGGAAAGTCGATCGGAAGCCGTGGACCGTCACTGGCAGTTCCATGCCACGCAGTATTTCGAGCAGCGTCATGTCAGACAGCGGCGCCCCGGAGATTTGTCCGGGGAAAACGAGATCGCACTCTTTGATCCGAATGCGCGCTGCCTGACGGAAAACGTCGGCAGCTTGCGGAGATAGGGGGACGCTATGTGCAACACCGGCCTTCATCCGCTCGGCGGGCACCGTCCAGACCGTGAAATCTTCGTTCAATTCGGGCCAGCGCGCACCGCGCACCTCGCCGGAGCGCGTCGCCGTCAGGATGGTCGCCTCAAGTGCAAGTCGACCAACATTAAAGGGCTTTGATCGGAGTTGGACAAGGAACTTGGGCAGGTCGGCGTGCGCCATCGCCGCGTGGTGCCCCGACTTGCGGGGTTGTCGAGGCAGACCCTTGGAGATCGAGCGCATGGGGGCTTCCGTCGATCGGAACCCCTTGGAGTATGACCAGTCCAACACCGTCCCGATCCGTTGCTTCAACCTTCGGGCGGTCTCGGGAATGTCGAGCCAGATTTCCGCGAGCACGTCACGGATGAGCGGTCCCTCGATTTGATCGACGCGCAGTTTGCCGAGCTTCGGGTAGGCATAATTCTTGAGTGTGGTCAGCCACTGATCGGTATGTTTGCCGTTCTTCCAGCCCTTGAGCAACTCGGCATGGACCAGCGCTGCGGCTTCCTCGAATGTCGGGACGACGACGACCTGCTTTTTGCGCTCCTCCAAGGGATCGATTCCTGCGCGGGCGAGCTTACGCAGATCGGCCGCTGCCGCGCGTGCAGCGCGCAGCGAAAAATCCTGGCAATCCCCAAGCCCGATGTCCCGACGACGTCCGTTGACCTGAACGCGCAATATCCAGCTTTTGCCGCCGCTCGGCCCGATCTTCAGAATCAGGCCGTCGCCATCCGAGTAGCGACCCGGCGTAGAAAGGTCTCGAACCTGGTCCTTGGTCAAATTTCCCATGACCAAGACATAGCATTTTCGGAGCCAGAACTGAAGCCGGTCGAGCTTTCCAGCCCCACACTCAGCCCCACACTCGGAATCAAATGACTGCGGATGGAGGAAAACAAGAACGGATAAATCTCTAGCATAATCAGAGGATTATGCGTCCTAAGCGGACGTTGGCACATGGTGGAAAACGGTAAAATGGCGGAGCGGGAGGGATTCGAACCCTCGATACGCTTTTGACGTATACTCACTTTCCAGGCGAGCGCCTTCGACCACTCGGCCACCGCTCCGCATTCCCTGGGATTGGTGGCCCCTATCGGGTCGGTGCGGGCAGCGCAAGCGGCGCGTGAGGATTGCGCGCCGGCCATCCGTCGTGTCAGGATCGCGGCCATGCCGATGATCCTGCCCATGCTCCTCGCCCTCGCCGCCGCACCGCAGGGTGCCGAGCCGCCGCCGAAGCCGACCGCCGCGAAGATCGCGGCGGCGGCGCCGGCGTCGTCCTGGGCCACCATCGCGCCCGAGGATCTGCTGGTGATCGACTTCGCCGACGGGCAGCGCGGGGTGATCTGGCTCGCATCCGCGCTCGCGCCGGTGCATGTCGCCAACATCCGCACGATCGCGCGCAGCGGCTGGTGGCGTGACGGTGCGATCTACCGCGTGCAGGACAATTACGTCACGCAATGGGGCGATCCGACCAGCAAGAAGCCGCCCGCCGCCAACATCGCGCTGCATCCGCCCGCCGAATATGAATGGCCGGCGTCGGCGCATCCGATCGTCGCCAATCCGTATAAGGACGCTTACGCCGCCGTCACCGGCTTCACCGCCGATGGCTGGGCGGTGGCGGGTGACGGGCGCTCGCAGTGGCTGCCGCATTGCTATGGCATGGTCGGTGTCGCGCGGGATCTCGCGCCCGATGTCGGGACGGGCGGCGATCTCTATACCGTGATCGGCCATGCGCCGCGCCATCTCGACCGCAACATCGCCGTGGTTGGGCGCGTAATCGACGGGATGGCGACGTTCTCGGCGCGCAAGCGGGGGACGGGCGGGGGGCTCGGCCTGTACGAAAATGCCGCTGATAATGTGCCGATCCGCCGGGTCGCGATTGCTAGCGACCTGCCGGCGGGCGAGCGGCTGTCCTATCAATACCTCAAGCCGTCCGCGCCCGAATTCGCGCGGACGCTGGAGGCGCGGGCCAATCGCGGGTTGCCGTTCTTCACCGTGCCGGCGGGCAACGCCGATCTGTGCAACCTCGACGTGCCGGTGCGTAAGACGCCGGTCGGCTGACCTCGCTCGCCCCCGCTGACGCGAAACCGTAACCGTCGCGTCACGCGCACGTCGCGAACTTTGCCTAGCGCCTGCCCACAGGGATTGTGGGGGACCATCGATGAAGCCGATCAAAAGCGCGCTGCTCGCGCGTGCCGCCGCGTGCGCGGTCGTTGCGGGCGCCTTTGTCTCGCCGGTGCTGGCGCGGGCCGAAACCGCGCCGCCAGCGCCCGCGCCGGAGACCGCGACCGATGACGCCGCGCCGGACATCGTCGTTACCGGCGCGCGCGAAGGCCAGCGCAAGGCGGTCGCCGAGAAGCGGAACGCCGACAACACCGTCGAGGCGCTCTACGCCAACGATGTCGGCAAGCTGCCCGACCAGAACGTTGCCGAGGCGGTCCGCCGCCTGCCGGGCCTGTCGGTCGCCAACGATCAGGGCGAGGGCCGGTATGTCATCATTCGCGGTATCGACCCCAACCTCGTCAACGTCTCGCTCAACGGCCAGACCCTGCCCGCGCCCGAGCCGGACGGGCGCCAGGTCAAGCTCGACGATCTGCCCTCGGCGATGATCCAGTCGGTGGTCGTCTCCAAATCGCTGCTTCCCAGGCAGGACGCCAATGCGATCGGCGGCGAAGTCGCGATCCGCACCTTGAACGCTTATGACCGCAGCGAGCGCTTCTTCCTCGGCGCGCGCGGTTCGGCGGGGTGGAGCAAGCTCAACGGCAAGACGCCGTGGGAAGTCGATGGCCAAGTCGGTGGCCGGTTCGGCGCAAATCAGGAGTTCGGCGCGGTCGTCTCCGCCAATTACTCGCGCCGGCCGATCGAGTCGGAGAATTTCCAGGGTTCCGAGGCGTGGGGCACTGGCGTTCCCGATCAGAACGGCCTGCGGGACTATAACCTCGTGCGCACCCGCCTCGGCATCGTCGGCAATTTCGATTATCGTCCTTCCGACGATGTGAAGCTCTATATCCGGTCGAGCTACTCGAAGTTCACCGATCATGAGACGCGCGACCAGAATCGCGTCGGCAGCGAAACCGGCATCACCCCGGCCAGCGCGACCAGCGGCATCTTCAAGGCGACCGGCACGATCCTGGTGCGGCGCCGCGAGGAGGACGACAACACGAAGTCGGTGACGCTGGGCGGCGAGTTCAACGTCGGCGGCGGCAAGCTGGAAGCGTCGGGCGGCTATACCAAGGCGGTCAAGACCGATCCGATCCGCAGCGAATTCACCTTCACCACGCCAAAGAACGGGCTGACGGTCGATTACGACCTGTCGACCGATCCCTACAGCTTCACCCCGCGCACGCCGGGCTTCACCGATCCGAGCAAGTTCACGCTCAGCAAGTTCAATCTCGACCAGCGCCAGGCCTATGAGGAAGTGTGGCAGGCGCGGGTCGACTACACGCTGCCGATCGCGATCGGCGACGATAGCGCGATCAAAATCGGCGGCAAATATCTGACGCGCAAGAAGTTCAACAATCAGGACAAGACCGACTATAAGGTCGGTAGCACGGCGCTGGCGCTCACCAACTTCGGCTATGTCGGGAACACCGATTTCTACAACGGCATGTACCGCTTCGGTCAGCGCATCGATTATTACAAGGCGCGCGCCTATGTCGAGGCGAACCCGTCGACACTCAAGATCGATAAGGATGGTACGCTCGCCGATTCGCTGTCGAGCGACTATGACGTGCGGGAGAGCATCGTCGCCGGCTATGCGATGGCGACGCTCAAGTTCGGCCCTGTCACGATCATTCCTGGCGTGCGCGTCGAGCATACCGAGGACAAGACCAAGGCCAAGGTCGTCGATGACGCCTCGAAGCTGACCGACGGCTACAACAGCTTCGGCAACAAGAGCTATACCGACGTGTTTCCCGGCGTGAACGCCAAGTGGGACATCACCTCCGACCTGCTGATGCGCGCAGCGGTGACGACCGCGATCGGCCGCCCGAACTACCCCGATCTCGCGCCGTATATCGTCGTCGAGGACGACACCGTACCGGGCATCGCGCTCGGCAATCCCGATCTTAAACCCTATAAATCGGTCAATCTCGACACGTCGCTCGAATATTATCCGACTAAGGACAGCGTGTTCGCGATCGGCCTGTTCTACAAGCATATCGACAACCCGATCTACACAAGCAACGCGCGGCTGACCAACGTGACCTATGCCGGCGTGACCTATGCGGCGGCGGACGTGTCGAAGCCGATCAACGCCGACAGCGAAGTGGTGTACGGCATCGAACTCAACGCCCAGACCCAATTCACGTGGTTGCCAGGTCTGCTCAGCGGCTTCGGCGTCTCGGCGAACTACACGCATGTCGAGGGACATGCGACCGCGCCGGGCATTCGCGCTGGCGACATTCCGCTTGGCTTCCAGTCGCACGATATCGGCACCGCGCAGCTCTTCTACGAGAAGTACGGCTTCGCGGCGCGGGTTGCCTACAGCTATCGCTCGAAATATCTCGACCTGCTCGGCGGCAGCGCGGCGGCGGACGAATATACCGACAACAACGGCCAGTTTGACGTGCATGCCAGCTATCAGATCACGCCGATGGTGACGATCTTCGCCGATGGCACCAACCTGACCGACGCGCCGTGGCGCCGCTTCATCGGCACCAAGGCCAATCTGGTCGAACGCGAGCGCTACGATTATTCGCTGCGGGGTGGCGTGCAACTGCACTTTTAGCGGATGCACCCAACCCTCGGGGCGAACGGGGAAAATGAAAGAGGTACGTCGATGCGCCGTTCAAGCCTGACTCTTGCTCTCGCGCTGGCGGGGTTGGGCAGCAGTGCCGCACTCGCCAAAACCCCGCCGCTCAAGCTCGATCGCGTCGTGTTGATGATGCGCCACGGCGTCCGCCCGCCTACCAAGGCGCCGGCTATGCCGGCCAGCGTCACGCCCGAGCGCTGGCCGGACTGGGCGGTGCCGCCGGGCTGGCTGACCGCACACGGCACGGTCGCCGTGACGGCGCTCGGCATCGCCGACCGGGCGGGGTTCGTCACGGCAGGGCTGTTGCCGGCGAGCGGTTGCCCAGCGGCGGGATCGGTCGCGATCATCGCTGACAGCGACCAGCGCACGATTGCCACCGCCGACGCGTGGGTGTCCGGCTTCGCGCCGGGCTGCACGGTGCCGAGCACGCACAAGCCGCAGGATGTCGATGATCCGGTCTTCTCTCCGCTTGGCAGGGGCGCGACGCTCGATCCGGTGGCGGTGAACGCGGCAGTGAAAGCCGCGATCGGGCCCCGCGGGGTGGCGGCGCTCGACTCCAGGTACGCCCCGTTGCTGCGCAAGCTCGACACGATCCTCTGTGCCGGCAAGCCCGCGTGCGGCGTGACGCGGACGCCGACCGGCCTCATCGATGCGACCGCGACCAGCCGCCCCAAGCTGCGCGGCGCGCTCGATTTCGCCTCGACGGCGGCGCAGGTGCTGCTGCTCGAATACGCCGACGGCAAGCCGATGGCCGATGTCGGCTTCGGCCGCGCCAGCGCTGCCGACGTGACCGCGCTATCCGAATTTCACGCGCTCGAATTCCGCCTGCTCGCGCGGCCGTTGCCAGTCGCACGCGCCAATCTTTCTCTGATACTCCCGACGATCACGGCGGCGCTGACCGATCCCAAGGCGGCACGCGTGACTATGTTCTCTGCGCACGACACGCAGGTCGCCAATCTCGGCGGGCTGCTCGGTGTCCACTGGCACGTGCCCGGCTATGCGGCGGACGATCCCGCCCCCGGCGGCGCGATCGTGATCGAGCAATTGCGCGATGCGCCGGGCAAGGCGTTCGTGCGTGTCAAATACCGTGCGCAACCGCTCGCGGCGCTGCGGGCGGGCGGCGGCGCGCCGTTCGAACAGGTGCTGAGCGTGCCCGGCTGCGGAGAATTATGCCCGGCCGACCGCTTCGTCGTGATCCTGCGGCAGTAAGATTATCGCTTGAGCGCAGCCCTGAAGGGCGCATCGTCCCCATCCACGCCCTTCGCCGGCGGCAGGCCCAGCAAGTCGCGCAGCAGCGGATAGACATCGACATTGTCGAACGACGGCAGCGTGCCGACCGGCTTGATCGCCGGCCCGCTCGCCACGAACAGCGCGAGCATCTCGGGCGCCATATTGTCATAGCCATGGTTGCCGCCGGTGCGCGGCTTGTCGGGCGTGGTCTTGGCGGTTTCCCAGCCCGGCTCGGCGAGGCAGAAGTACGGCCGGACGCGCGGATTGCTGCCATAATGGAAGCGCGTCGGGATCTGGTCCTTGCGCCAGCATTGCAGATGGTCGTGATGCGCGAACAGCGCCTTTTCCAGCGCCGCTTCGTGCCCAGGCACCGCCGTCAGCGAGGCGAAGGGCCCGGTTTCGAAGATGCGGTAGTCGGCGGGATTGGCGATCGTGTCGATCGCGATCACGCGCGCGCTGCTGGTCGCCGCCATGCCGTGATCCGCGACGATGACGAAATTGGCGGGCTGGCCGAGCTCGCGCAAGCCTGCGACGATCTTGCCAATCTGCACATCCACAGCGCCTACGATGGCGGTGGTGCGGGCATCGTCGGGGCCGAAATCATGCCCCGCGCTGTCCACGGCATCGAAGTACAAGGTCACGAAGCGCGGGCGGATCGCGGCCGGGCGGCGCATCCAGTCGAGCACGCCGTTGACGCGCTGCTCGCTCGTCACCGCCTGGTTGAACTGCATCCAGTCCTCGGGCCGGGTGCCGCCGGTGGTGGCGCCGTGGCCGTTGGGCTTTACCGCACCGCCCCACGCCACGTTCGAGCCGGGCCAGAACAGCGCGCCGGTGCGAATGCCGGCCTGCTCGGCATCGACCCACAATGGCTTGGCCTCGCTCCACCAGAACGGGTCGTCGGTTGCCATCGTGAAGGTTTCATCCGGGCGGCGCACGTCCTCCATAGTGTTCGAGACGATGCCGTTGCGGTCGGGCCGCTCGCCGGTGACGATCGTCCAGTGGTTGGGGAAGGTCTTCGATGGAAAGGACGGCCGCATTGCCGCGCTGATCCCCGCCGCCGCGAGCGCCGACAGGTTGGGCGTCACACCGCGCTGGAGGTAATCCGCCCGGAACCCGTCGATCGAGATCAATATGGTGACCGGCGTCCGCGCCGCTTCGGCGGCGGACGCAACGGGCGGGGCGGGGGCTACTGCCGGCGGCGTGACACAGGCCTGAAGGCCCGCGCAGAGCCCGGCGACGATGATCTTGCTATACCAACGCATTGCCCGCCCCTGCGCCGGCTCCGCGACATCTTCAAGACAGTGTGGCGCGGAAACTCAGACGTTGAAGCGGAACAGCATCACGTCGCCGTCCTGCACGACATATTCCTTGCCTTCCTGCCGCAGTTTGCCCGCATCGCGCGCGCCGGCTTCGCCCTTGAACGCAATGTAATCGGCGAAAGCGATCGTCTCGGCGCGGATGAAGCCGCGTTCGAAATCGGTATGGATCTCGCCCGCCGCCTGCGGGGCCTTGGCGCCGACATGCACTGTCCAGGCGCGCGCTTCCTTCGGGCCGACCGTGAAGAAGGTCAGCAGCTTGAGCAATTTGTAGCCAGCGGTGATG
>Ga0247735_1000155_pt1 | contig 31253 bp, 32 predicted proteins | sample UWRJL178409R2_FD_180934 | JGI IMG/M metagenome (GOLD analysis project Ga0247735, IMG submission 180934) | Plant litter microbial communities from Arlington Agricultural Research Station in Wisconsin, United States - UWRJ-L178-409R-2 | ecosystem: Environmental > Terrestrial > Plant litter >... | reverse complement strand
TTGGATGTTTCCGGTGGGGGTCAGCTCGTACGAGAGTCCAACGTCGCCCTCAGTGGGTGCGACGGCGCCGTCCTTCGGGGCAAACCCGAGTTCGAGGGCGGAGAGCTTCTGCTCAACAGCCTCGCGGGTGAGTCCCTGGAATTCGCCTTCGCTGATTGTCACGCTGGTGGCTGTGGGGGTCGCGGACGGCGTGGTGGGCGGTGGTGTCACGCTCGGCGTCACCGACGGAGCCGGAGTCTGGCTGGTGGTCGGCTCAACGGCGTTGTCGTCGGCGGGCTCGGCGACGAGCGCGAAGATGATTCCACCGAGAACAAGCACAAGCACCACAATGAGCGCGATGAGGGGCCAGGTCCAGGGATTGCGCTTGGGCTTGGTTTCCACCGCGCTGGTGTTCACCGCGGCGGTGGCGGGAAGCATCCGTGTCGAGGACGTCGGGTTGCCGTAGTTCGGGCCGGCGAGAGCCGCGAGCGAGCTGTCTCCGACAACAGCGGGGACGGATGCCACGGCGCCAGCCACGTCGCCGCGGCGCAGAGCCTGGGCTGCACGCGCGAGGTGTGCAGCACTTGCGGGACGGTCGGCCGGGTTCTTCGCAATGCACGAGTAGACCAGGTTGCGAACGGGCTCGGAGATGGTGACGGGCAGCTCGGGCGGAGCCTCGTTGATCTGCGCCATCGCGATGGCGACCTGCGACTCACCCGTGAACGGGCGTCGTCCCGCGAGGGCTTCGTACGCGACGATGCCCAGCGAGTAGATGTCGGTGGTCGGCGATGCGGGGTGACCACTGGCCTGCTCGGGCGAGAGGTACTGAACCGTTCCCATCACCTGGCCGGTTGCCGTGAGCGGCACCTGGTCGGCGATGCGGGCGATTCCGAAGTCGGTGATCTTGACCTTGCCCTCGGGCGTGATCAGGAGGTTTCCGGGCTTGATGTCGCGGTGAACGAGACCAGCCGAGTGTGCGGCGTGCAGGGCGTTGGCGGTCTGGGCGACGATGTCGAGCACGCGGTCGCTGGAGAGCACACGCTCGCGCTCGAGGATGGTGGACAGGGCTTCGCCCGGAACCAGTTCCATCACGAGGAAGGCGCTGCCGTCTTCCTCTCCGTAGTCGAAGACGTTGGCGATGCCCTCGTGGTTGACGAGTGCGGCGTGACGGGCTTCGGCGCGGAAGCGCTCGAGAAATCCGGGATCGCCAAGGTACTCGTCCTTGAGGATCTTGATGGCGACGGTGCGCCCAATAACCAAGTCGGTGGCTTGCCAGACTTCACCCATGCCGCCGATGGCGACTCGGCTGGAAAGCTGGTATCTGCCCCCGAAAGTGAGGCCGCTTGTGGGTCTCATTTGTTTAGCACCGCCTCTAGTACTTTCTTTGCAATTGGAGCGGCGACCGAATTTCCGAAGCCGGATTGCCCGAGCCCGCCACCGTTTTCAACGACGACCGCCACGGCAACCTCTGGGTTGTCTGCGGGGGCGAATCCAGTGAACCACAGCGTGTACGGATCATCCGATCCGTTCTCTGCCGTACCGGTTTTTCCCGCCACATCAACCCCATTTATTCTTGCATTACTGGCGGCTCCGTCACTGACGCCAGCGACCATCATCTGTGTCAATTTGGTTGCGGTATCCGCGCTGATCGGAGTGTTGTACACCTCCGGTTGAAAAGACTTCAATTCGGTCAGGTCGGGCGCGGTGATGCTTTCCACCAGGTTCGGCTGCATCAATACACCGCCGTTCGCAATCGCCGCCGACACCATGGCGATCTGCAGCGGGGTGACGCGGTCGTCGCTCTGTCCGAACGACGAGAGCATCAGCCGTGCGACGTCGTCACCGATGTACTCGAGCGGGTAGACGCTGGGCGTGACCTTGAGGGGAATCTCAATGTCGTCGCCGAAGCCGAACCGTGAGGTGTAGTCGTCGATGGTGTCGGCGCCGAGCGCTTCTCCGAGCTCAGCCATGGGGATGTTGCAGCTGAGGCGAAGTGCGGTCGCGATGGATGCTTCGTCGCCAGCACCGCAGGCTCCGCCGGACGAGTTAGTGATCACCGAACTCGTGCCGGGCAGCGTGAGGGTGGCCGGGTTCGGGAACGTGCTGTCAGGGGTGTAGTCCCCGCTGTCGATCGCGGCGGACGCCATGATCAGTTTGAAGACCGACCCAGGGTGGTACAGGTCACCGGCAATGGCACGGTTGACGAGCGGCCGGGCGGCATCGCCGGAAAGCGCGTCGTATGCGGCGGCGAACGTGTCGTAGTCGTGGACTGCGAGAAGGTTCGGGTCGTAGCTGGGCTTCGACACCATGGCGATGATCTCGCCGGTGTCGGGACGGATGGCGACAACCGAACCGCGCTGGTCTCCAAGGGCGTCATACGCGGCCTGCTGCACCACGGGGTCGATGGTCAGTTCGACCGCGGCACCCTTCGGGTCTTGCCCGGTGACGATGCTGGTGAGGTTATCGAGGAACTGCGCGTCGGCCGTGCCGCTGAGATAATCGTTCATCGCTCCCTCAATTCCGGGGTTCGACTGGTTGAGGGTGAAGTACCCGGTGATGTTGGCGTATAGCTCGGCCTGCGTGTACGAACGCTGGTACTTGTACTGGTCGTCGACCGGGGTCGACTCAGCGATCGCGACGCCGTCGACGAGGATGGGGCCACGTTCGGCCGAGTAGCTGTCGTACAGGGTGCGCACGTTGCGGCCGTCGGCGTTGAGCTCATCGGCGGTGATGACCTGGATGAACGACGACGACGCGAACAGGGCGACGAACATCAGCAGGACAACCGTGCTCACACGGCGGAGTTCTTTGTTCATGCTTCAATCACCGTCCTCGGTTGGTTGCGTACGGTATCGGACAGTCGCAGCAGAAGTGCGGCGATGATCCAGTTGGCGACGAGTGAGGATCCACCCGCCGCGAGGAACGGTGTGGTGAGACCGGTCAGCGGGATGACCCGGGTGACACCTCCCACAACGATAAAAACCTGCAGCGCGATAACAAACGAAAGGCCGACACCGAGGAGGCGGCCGAAGTCGTCCTGCCCGGAGAACGCGATCCGGAACCCGCGGGAGACAAACAGCAGGTAGAGCGCGAGGATCGCGAAGATGCCGATGAGGCCGAGCTCTTCACCGAGCGCGGCGATGATGTAGTCACTCTCGGCGAGGGGGATGAGGTCGGGGCGACCCTGGCCGAATCCGGTACCCACCAGACCGCCGTGGGCGAAACCGAACAGGCCAACAACGAGTTGCCCACTGCCGCCGATGCGGTCGTAGTTTTCGGGGGCGAACGGGTCGAGCCAGGAATGCACACGACCGTTGACGTAGCTGAGCTGCGAGTAGGCGACAACGGCGCCAACGAGGAACATACTCAGTCCGATAAGGATCCAGCTCGCGCGACCGGTGGCGACGTAGATCATGACCAGGAACAGGCCGAAGTACAGCAGCGAGGTTCCGAGGTCTTTCTGGAAGATCAACACTGCCATCGAGGCGGCGAAGACCACCAGGATCGGCCCGAGATCCCGGGCACGCGGGAACGTCATACCGAGGAACTTGCGTCCGACCATCGACAGGGAATCCCGCGCCGAGACGAGGTAGCCCGCGAAAAAGACCGCCAGGGCGATTTTGCCGAGCTCACCGGGCTGGAACGAGAAGCTACCGATCTGGATCCAGAGGCGCGCGCCGTTCACGGTCGAGCCGATGACGGGCAACATCGGCAGCAACAGCAGCACAATGCCGCTGAACATGGCGATGTAGCGGTAGCGCTGCAGCACACGGTGGTTGCGGATGAGCACAACCACACCGATCGCGATGGCGATGGCCAGTGCGGTCCACACCATCTGGCGCACTCCGGCGCTGTTCCAGCCGGACTGGTCTTCGGCGATGTCGAGTCGGTAGATCATCGCGATGCCCAGGCCGTTGAGCACGGTCACGATCGGCAGGATGAGCGGATCGGCGTTGCGCGCCACAATGCGCAGGGCGATGTGGAAGATGAGGGTGAGGATCGCGAGACCCGAGGTGAGGGTGAGCACCGACGAATCGATGACACCTGTGGTGCCGAGCTGCACGAGCATGATCGCGCCAGCGTCGATTCCCAGCGCAAAAACAAGAAGAATCAGCTCGAGGTTGCGCAGCTTCGCCGGCTCACGCAGTCGGATCCGGATGCTGCTGGTGAACGTCTGGCGGGGCCCGGCTTCCACCGGACCACCTGCGGAACGAACTCCTGCCTGGTTACTCGCTGCTGGCATCCGCCAACCGATCCACTATGGCCTGCGCCTGCTCGAGGTCGACCGCGTTGATGGTCGCCTCGACGTTGCTGCGGGTGAATGAGGGAAGTTCCGTCAGTTTGATGGCGGTCTCCTCGACCACTGACGACAGAGGGATTGGGCCGAGGTTCTGTTGCACACCCTGGAAGATCGCGACGTTGCCGTTGCTCTCGCCCACGAAGTAGTGCGACTGTGTCCATCGGTAACCGAAAAAGCATCCCGCAACAATCGCCGCAACGATGAGCACCAGGCCCACAAGCCAGGTGATGCGACGACGTTTGGCACGGCGGCGGTCTTCGAGGATGAGCTCGTCGAGGTAGCCGTCGGACTCCGGCTCGAAGTGGCTCGGATCGGGCTGGGTTGCCTTGAGCGGGTGCAGCAGCAGGGTGGGCAGGCGCAGCGGGCGGCGGGTGCTGTCGCTGTCGAACGAGAGCGGGGTCGCGGCCGAGCCCACGGTGATGGGGGGCTCATGCGCCGACGTAGTGGTCTCATCGATGTCAACGAGCACCACGGTGACGTTGTCGGGAGCGCCGTTGTCGAGGCTCTCCTTCACGAGGCGGTTCGCTGCAGCCTCGGTGGCGGTGATCGTGTTGAGGATCGTCTGCATTTTGTCGTCGCCGACGTAGCTGCTGAGTCCATCCGAGCAGAGCAGCCAGCGGTCGCCCGGCTGGGTCTCGATCACGGTGGTGTCGATTTCGGGGGCGGCGTCGACGTCGCCAAGGACGCGCATCAGTACGGAGCGGCGCGGGTGGACCGCGGCCTCCTCGGGCGTGATGCGTCCGCTGTCGACAAGGCGCTGCACAAAGGTGTGGTCGGCGGTGATCTGCTTCAGCTTGCGGTCGCGCAGGCGGTAAATGCGGGAGTCGCCGATGTGGGCGATCGCGAGCTGGTTGCCGACACGGAGAAATCCGCTGACGGTGGTGCCCATTCCGGTCAGTTCGCTGTGTTCGAAGACCGTCTCGGCGAGAAGCGCGTTGGCGGCGATGAGTGCCGACTGGAGCGCAAACTCGGCATCGTTGGGCGACTCAAAGCCACGGTCGACTTCGGCGATGCGGTTGATCGCGATGGCCGAGGCGACGTCGCCTCCGGCGTGGCCACCCATACCGTCGGCCACCACAAAGAGGTGCTCGCCGGCATAGGCGCTGTCCTGGTTGTTGGCGCGGATTTTACCGACGTGCGAGACGGCAGCACTTTTGCCTGAGTTGGCCATGCCCTACCGCCGGAGCTCGAACGTTGTTGTGCCGATCTTGATCGGGGTGTTCATCGGAATAGGGGTCGGCACGGTCACCCGTTTGCCGTTGAGATAGGTGCCGTTGGTGGAATCGAGGTCTTGCACAACCCAGCCGTCGTTCCAGAGCATGAGTCGCGCGTGGTGGGTCGATGTGTAGTCATCGCGGATCACCAGGCCCGATTCGCCGCTGCGGCCGATGGTCAGCTGTTCGCGCGGGAGTTCGATCTCGAGTCCTTCTTTGGGACCGGAGGTGATCACGAGTCGTCGGGCCGGGCCGGCACTCTGGCTGGCACCGGGCGGAGGTGTGCGGGGTGCGGGAGCTGCACTCGGTGCGGACACGGGGGCGGGAGCTGGTGCGGGGGATGCTTTGGCCGTGGGGAACGTGTCGCCCGGGGCATCCGTCGGCATGGGCCGCGCCTTCTGGCCAAACAGATCGGACCGCAGCGCATACACGATCGCAAAAACGAACGCCCAGAGCACGGCAAGGAAGGCGAGTCGGAGTATGAGAAGAGTGAGTTCGCTCATTTAGCGCGCCTCACCCGGATCGACGCGGAGGTCGGAGAACTGATCAACGTCGGAAGATTGGGCGAGCACGCGAAACACAATACGGGTTCTGCCGATCTCGATGACGGAATCGGGCGTCAGGGGCGCCTTGCCGACCGGCTGGCCGTTGAGTTTGGAACCATTGGTCGAACCGAGGTCATTCACTTGCCCGCGGGTGCCGTCCCACAGGATTTCGACGTGTTTTCGGCTGGTGCCGGTGTCGTTGACCGTGATGTCTGCTTCGGACCCGCGGCCGATAATGGTGCGCGACTTTGTGAGCGGATAGCGGCGGCCATCGATGTCGAGTACCGGTGTCCAGGAGACCGTTCCCTTGACGTTGACCGAGTTGACCTCGATCATGCCCTGGCTGAGGTTATCGCTGGGGGAGAGGCGAATGGAGATGCCGCCGGCGAAGGCGTATCCCTGTGCTGATGCGTGCTTCTGCACCAGCTGCGTGAGTTCGTCGATGAGGGCTTCGCCCATGGAGTGCATCCGGTCGAAGTCACCGCGGCTGAGCAGCACAGTGAATTTGTTGGGAACCAGAATTCGGTCCCGCGATACAACGGCCGCCTTGGTGTCGAGTTCACGGCGCAGGGCGCTCGTAATTTCGACAGGCTGGAGACCACTCTTGAAGGTCTTGGCGAAGGCACCGTTAACTGCCCGCTCAAGACCTCTCTCGAAGTTGTCCAGAAGGCCCAAGGATCTCCCCGTCTACGCCGGATGGTTCTCAGACGAATGTTAGTCGGCTCACCGCTGGATGACCTGAGCATCCAAAAAGGCCGGTAGCCGCCAGTTGACAGTACACGGCCTCTTTATGAAGCGTACACAGCAAACAAACGCCGCCAGCCTCACAACACGTACTTTCAGCCGCCAACGCTGTGATAATCTCGCTTGGTTGGTGCGTAACCGCATCATGTTGTTGCTTCATCGCAGCAAGGTGAGCGCGAGTGGCGAAATTGGCAGACGCGCACGGTTCAGGTCCGTGTGCCCGAGAGGGCATGGGGGTTCAAGTCCCCCCTCGCGCACCAGCGTCCTGTCTCAGGACATAAAAAGCTCCGAATCCCTAGGGTTCGGAGCTTTTTAGTTTCCGCCGCGGCGCGGGTGGATGCTACGAGCGCGCGCCCTCCCAGGTGACAAAAAAACCAACCGCGATTCCGGTGAACAGCAGGATCGAAAAAACGATCGACCCCCAGAACACCATGGGGTACGACAAAAACCAGGTGCGCGAGCCGGCGGCTTTGAAGGCCTGCACCCATTCCTTGATGCCGCTCTGCTGCACTCGTCGTCCGGCCTTCCGCAGGTGTCCCCGGTTGATCATTGGCATGATCTCGGGCGCGTGATTGCTCTGGAAGCGTTTGCCCTGGGCCTTGATCACCAGGATCCCCATGCTGCCCGAGACCCGCACCTCGTTCGCTGGAGCATCGATTTCCAGCGTGTGGGGGAGGGTCGGATCGGCGTCGATTCGAGTCAGCCGCACCATATTGTCGTCGGTGATCTCGATGATCGCCTCCGTGTCGCCGAAATCAAAGAAGTGCTCGGTGATGGGGAATCGGCCTGTGTGCATATCGCGATGCTGTCACGGAACGGGCATCCCGAGCGCTTAAATGCCGTCGCCCCCGCCGCCACCCCCACCGTCACCCGAGGAACCTCCACCGTCGGAACCGCCCGATGAGCCGCTGTAACCGCCGCCACCGGAGCTGTCGCTCGAGCTAGTGGAGCCGCTGGATGATGACGGAGGACTCTGGGGTGTTGTTGACGCGACCGCGGCGACCAGCGAGGTAATCGACGCGCTCGACACCAGGTCGACCACGGCGTCGGGAGAGGCGGTCGTCGACGACACCCCAATTTCGGCTGCCCATCGTTTTTCGAGCCCGAACAACACGGCGTACCCGAGTAATTTCTCGTTGAGGGCAATAATCTCTCGGTTGTCAACAACAGCGAACTCGGCATTCTCCGGGCTCTGGAGCAGACGCATCCGGTCTTGTTCGGCGAGTTGGATGTACACCCGCAGTCCCTCAAGTTCGCGAAGAACAGACAGGGTGTTCGCGGTAGGAAGGTGCACGCGGAACAGGAAGATCAGGGCGAAGATCGGCGCTGCAATGGTGATCGGCCCCCAGAGCAACACGAGGTTGGCGGACGCGCTCCCTCCGGTGCGCGGACCGTACACGGTGAACGCCAACAGAGCTCCAAGCACTGTCGCGACGGCGAGCACCCGGCGGGCATCGACCCATTTCGGCGTCGAGGTAAAGCTGTCAGAAATGCTGGAAAGGATACGGACGCGGAGAGCCCCAAATGCGAGGCGCAGGGGCATATTTTCTTTTTCCACAACGACCGCGCCGATCTGTCGCGATCGGTTGTCGTTCGCGAGAACTGCGCGGTAGGCACTGCGAGTGCTGAGTCGCTCGGTCGCTTTCGGCTCACTCGTGGTCGCCAGTCGCACCGTGTACGCCGACCCCCTCCGATCGAGGACAAGCTTCTTGTGGACGACCTGGTCGACGGTGTCTGCCGCAAAGGCGCGCTTTTTCGCGCTGCGAGTGCCGAGAAGGTACGCGGCCTGAGCCACCGAGATGCGCTTGGGGGGAGCGTACCGAGCGATGATCGTGGCCGAGGGGCGAGACATCCGGCGCTCGCTCCACTTCCATGCGTACGCAAGCGCGAGGAATCCTAGTGCCGTAATCACTGGGCCGAGCGTAGAGAGACCGCCAAGCCAGAACCACGCGCTCGCGATGCGGGCAGGAATATCGAGCGGCGCAGGTGTGAATGTGCCCGAGTCAAAACCGACGGCAACGGTGAGGTTTTCGCGCTCCTGCAGGCGGGAGTACCCGCCGCCCCAGGTGGAGTCGACCGATATAACAGGTGAACCGTTGACATCACCGCGGGAGATGGTGCAGTTCGCGCTCGATTCCCCCTGTTCTCCCGTGTAGCAGTACAGGTTGCCGTTGAGAGTCTCTGCGAGTGCGGGATCGATTGTGATCGTTGCGCGTACAACACCGAAGGCCTGCGCCCAGCCGACACCATTGACGTCCCAGAAGAACTCATCGTCGGTATAGGAGGATGTCACGTCGGTCTGGTCGTAACTCACCACAAACGACCTTTCACCGTGCAGGTAGGACCCGTCCGTGATGCGAATAGAGGTGTAGTCGCCCGTGGGATCGATCGTGTGATCAAGCGGGGCTCCCGCACGATCGGTGACCGACACCACTCTTACATGGGTGCTGTGGCCTTGATAGAAATTCGGGATCCGTCGGACGATGCCCGTGTTCTGGTCGTCGTCCGGGAACTGGGCGACGAGAGTTTCTGTTGTGGAGAGCCGGGATCGCCCGTTTGCATCCCGGCTCAGCGCGTAGTCGGCGTCGAAGGATTGGAAGTCGAAGTCGCTCGGGTTGTTCGGTTCACCGGGAACGACCCGTTCAATAGCGTCCGTGACCAGTGTGGAGACCGCCGCGAAGTTCGGGAGGATCAGGATCGCGAGCGACATCGCAATCGCCCCAGCTAGCTCAAGGGGCCTGCGAGTTCGTGACCCTGATGTGTTCGTCAATGTTGTGCTCCCCCGGGCGACATGACGTCGCTCCTGCAGGTTAGAGCTAATACGAGACCGTGTTCGACAGTTATTAACACTGTGGAGAACTCTGTTGATAACTACAGGTCTGTAATTCGAATGTGAACAGAACTTCTTAGTGTTTTAATCAAACACCAGTTCTCGGCGAAGAGCCCGTGCGCGCCCTCGGTGGCCTGGCCGCCGAGGCATCCCGAACCGCACTGTGCGACCGGCGCGCTCAGGTCATCCGAGACGCGACAGAAGTAGAGTGCCCGCGCTGGAGATCGCGGCAGTGCCCGCGACCAGAACGACGAGGGCCACGGCCGTGTACCACACGCGTCGACCGGCGCTGATGAGGAGCTGCCTCACCGCGAGTGCGCTGGCGGTAACCATCGCGATGACCGCCGAGGCGACGGTGGAGAACGCCATCCGAATGAAATCGCTGGCGTCGGGAGCGCCGTAACTATTGCAGGCGAGGAGGAGAACGAGCGGGAACAGGACGATTCCGCCGAAACCCACAACCGGGGGAGTGAGAAGGAATGGCTGCATCGCCGTATGTGGCTGATGAGTGCGGGTGGCAGTGCCAGGAGGGGTCGACATATCCACATCGTCCTCGTGATGGACCGGTCGGTCTAAGGTCTTTAGCCGCGCTCTCAGTTATTGAGGCTGTGGATAGAGCTGGGGATAACTACACCGATGTAATTCACTGTGGGCTGAGCTTGCGTTAGCGATCGTCCGCGTGATTAAAGGAATCCCGAGCTATTCGGTGCCGGAATTTGGCCCTAATATCCGCCGACCGACTGCCTGTGCACAACATGTTATTAACACTGTGTACAAACCTGTGGATAACTACACCGATGTAGTTCGAGCGGTGTGAACCCGGGTAATCGGGGACAGGAGGGCGGAGATCGATGCCTCTGGGAATACCTGTGGATAACTTCGTGCCGCCGACGGTGATGACGGATGAAGCCGCGATGAGCAGTGATTGAAGGGCAAAAAATTCGGCCGGAACGCAATGCGTTCCGGCCGAAGCGATGTGCGACGAGTTAGCGTGCTTCGACGTAACCCGCATCCACGTGGATGGTCGATCCGGTCACGTACGATGCCTGGTCCGAGGCAAGCCACAGGCTGGCCTGGGCAACCTCGCGCGGCTGGCCGAAACGGCCGAGGAGGCTGAGCTGCGGAGCGAACTCTTCCTCGGTGGTTCCTGCGTCGACGAGAGACTGCACAATCATGGGTGTGGCGATCGCGCCGGGAGCAACAGCGTTGACACGAATGCCCGCCGAACCGTTCTCGAGAGCGGCGACCTTTGTCATGCCGTTCACGCCGTGCTTGGCCGTGACATAGGCAATGTTGTTCGGCTGCGGACGGTATCCGCTGACCGACGAGATGTTGATGATGGATCCGCCGTCGCCCTGCTCGCGGAGCTGGACCAGCTCCCACTTGAGGCAGAGCGCGGTTCCCTTGACATCAACCGACATCACGCGGTCCCAGTGCTCTTCGTTGAATTCGTGCGCCGGCAGGATGTCCGGGGCTAGGGCCGCGTTGTTGACGGCAACGTCGAGTCGTCCGTAGGTGTCCACGGCGGCCTTGACCATGGCCTGCACCTGCTCGGACTTCGAGATGTCGACCTTCACAAAAACCGCCGTTCCGCCGGCGGCTTCGATGGTTGCGACTGTCTCGCGGCCGAGCTCCTCGTTGAAGTCAGCGACAACAACCTTGGCGCCCGCTTCGGCGAAGAGGATCGCGGTGGCGGCTCCCATTCCCATTGCGGCGCCGGTGACGATTGCGACTTTGCCTTCGAGTACGGGGTAGGTCATCTGTGATTACTCCTTTGTAGTGAGCGACGCGCTGCCGCCCCACATTTACACTACGCCTGTTGGATATCTGTCGACAGGGGTGCCAAACGATACGATTACTGCGCGATGGCACTTGCCGTCCGCGTGGGAAACGGACATCTCCGTGACCAGACGAAGGGAGCCACCCATGAGCGCATCCGACTCCTTGGACTCCCGCCCGAGCCGTCGTCGGCTCGCTGTGTTGGGCTCGCCGATCAATCACTCCCTTTCTCCCCGTCTGCACACCACCGCATACTCCGCGCTGGGTGTGCCCTTCGACTACGGCCGGGTTGAACTCGGCTCGGGTCAGCTCGCGACGTGGCTGGAAGATCTCGATACCAGCTGGCAGGGGCTGAGCCTCACGATGCCCCTCAAGCGGGAGATCATCCCGTTCCTTAGTTCTTCGTCGCCGCTCGTCGACCAGCTGGGCGTCGCGAACACGGTGGTGTTCGACTACACCGGGGGCACGCGCCGTCTTCACGGGTACAACACCGATGTTGATGGGATTGTGCGCACGGTCGCGTCCCTTCAAGCGACTCAGCCGCACACCGCCACCATTCTCGGCGGCGGAGCGACCGCTGCATCCGCCCTCTACGCCGCCCATGTTCTGGGAGCGCGCGACTTTACGGTGTACCTGCGCGACGTTACGAAGGCAGACGACCTCACCCTGCTCGCCTCACGCCTCGGCGCGGACATTACCGTGCGACCCCTCAGCGACGTCGATCGCGCGCCCGCGCAGGAGTTTGTGGTCAGCACCCTCCCCGGCGGTGCAGCCGACGGAATCACCCTGACTCCAGCGTCGTCGACGTGCGTCCTCTTTGATGTCGCCTACGATCCGTGGCCAAGCCGCATCGCCACGGCCTGGACGGCATCCTCCGGCGTTGTCTTCAGCGGCCTCGACATGCTGGTGGAACAGGCAATCAGCCAGGTGCGGCTGTTCACCGGCAACGACCAGAACGTGGCCCTCGTCGACGAAAGCGCCATCCGCGGCGCCATGCGCGCTGCGGTGGGCCTGGCGCCCGCCGGAATTCACGCCGGAGGCATCAGATGACTGTCCCACCGATCTCTCCGCGGCCAACCCTGCAATTGCGCTCGGTGCTCCTGGGGGAGGGTCGACCCAAAGTCTGTGTTCCGCTTGTTGCCACCACGGCGGCAGCGCTGGGTGTCGCGGCCGCTGCGTTGCCGGCGGGCGATTTCGATCTGGTCGAATTGCGGATCGATTTTCTGGATGCCCTGGGTGACACCGGCTCGGTAATCGCGGCAGTCGAGGCCGTCCGTACGGCGTTGCCCGACGGCATCCCGATTCTGTTTACCTTTCGCACCGCACGCGAGGGCGGCCAGCGCGATATCTCCGCGGATGACTACGAGGCGCTGCTGGCTGTTGCAGTGAGCGCCGGGGTGGATGCCGTGGATGTTGAGATGTTCACGGAGCGCGACCATCTGATGCGCATCGTCGAGAACGCGCACTCCGCCGGTATCCCGGTGGTGATGTCGTCGCACGACTTCGCAAAGACTCCGCCGCGAGACGAGATCGTCTCGCGCCTGATGGCGCAGCAGGAACTCGGCGCCGACGTGGTGAAGATCGCCGTGATGCCCACCTCACCGCGTGACGTGCTCACCCTGATGGACGCCACCGAACACTTCGTCGCGACCGTCGCCACCCGACCTGCTATCACTATGTCGATGGGCGCACTCGGTGTCGTCTCTCGGCTTGCGGGGGAGACGTTCGGGTCAAGCCTGACGTTTGGCTCGGTGGGTGCGGCTAGTGCCCCCGGTCAAGTGGATGCGCGCACGCTGAAGTCGATCCTCGACGTGGTGCACGCCGCCGGCTGACAGGTCAGATGTCGGTATCCGACGTCTCGTCTTCTTCAGGATTAAAGTTCGAGGGCTCCGGGTCGTGGCCTACGGCGATGCCGTCGTCCGAGTTCGGGATTGTGCCGTCGGTACCCAGGTCGGGCTTGTTGTCGCCAGCCTCGTCGGGAATGTTGGTGTCGCTCATTGCGGTTCTCCTTCGGTGCAGCCTCTTCGTTGCACGTTCCTGAACGATACGCCGCGTATCTGAGTGGTTCCAGAGTCTGATGGTGCACTGCGTTTAAATCGAATCTGGGGCCCTGTGAAGAAGTTGTGCACACTGGGGATAAACATGGGGATAACTACAGCGGTGTGATTCGTTTAAAGGCATCCACGTGGGTCCGGATGCCCGCTGTTAACCCGCCGTTTGCCGCAGAAACCCGGGATTCACCGTAAACGACACCTGCCTTGCAGCGGGGGTGTGGACAACTCTGTGGACTTCTCCGCTTTATCCCCTGCAGGTTGTTCACACTGGGGATAACCCTGTTAATAACTACAGACGTGTAATTCGAATCCCGGCGGGGGTTGCATTCGAACGTGTTCGAATTAAAGCTCTGGGACTTGAGTGCACCAGACTCTCTCCGCGCAGTGCCAAGCGGACGAGTGAGTGCTCGAGGGGTGGCTGTTGGTCGAACGGGTCTCAGCTGAACTGCGTCCAGGCGAACCAGCCCGCGGCGAGCACAAAGGGAATCCACGACAGGGCGAAAACCAGCCTGCCGCGGTGGCTGGTGCCCGCGCGCAGACGCAGGCCTCCAAGGCCGACCGTAGGTGCGGCGGAGCGGGACAGGGCGGCGAGGGACGGGGACTCGGTGTCTGCCGCACGGTCGTCGCGGTACCGATGGGTCTGACGCTCAAGGGTGGCGCGCAGCAGCGCGGTCACGGCGAGCAGCGCATCGGCGACCTCGGGTTTCCACAGTGCGGGCTCGCGAGAGAAATAGAGGTACGCGGAATCGTCGATCAACTCCAGTTCGCATCCCGGCGCGTAGTCGAGGAGGGCGGCGAGCACATTCGGGGTGAAGATATACAGCGCATCCCGCTCGTACTGCGGCGGGCAGTGCAGGGTGAACACCCCGTCGAACTCGGTGCTGCCCCCAAGTTTCCGGCCCTTGGAGATGGTGATTCCCGCCCACGACAGCGTCGACGAGCGCCGGTTGGTCACCACCAGGTGTGGCACGGGCACGGGCAAAGGGAATCGGACAAACGAAAAGGGTTTGAGGAACGTGCTGGCGCCAGACTCGGTCGGCAGCGCACGGAAGCGTCCCGATTCGAAGTCATCCGGCCCCTGGATCAGTCTCCGTACGGTGAACCGGCCGGACGGCGGGAAGGGCATCCCGCGCCACGGCACACGGCCGGCGGTACTCAGCTGATCTTGATAGAGAAGCCCGCGGCTGCTTGCCCAGCGCTGCAGCCGCACACCGCGGGAGGCGGAGACCACCCACACCGCGGTCACGGTGAGCAGCCACAGCGCCACCACGGGGATTCCGATCGCCAGGATCGTCCCCGCGGTGTCGGGCAGCGCCCAGCGCACCAGAAGAGTCATACCGATGACACACAGCACCGCGACGGCCAGGCCACCGAGCATCCTGAGCAGCCCGCTGCCGCGGACGCCCTGCATTCGGATGTACCAGCGCCAATCGCCCAGCGTCGGACGGGTGGATCGTCCACTCACCACGTGAGTGTGCTCCAGGGCCCACCTCCACGCTTGGCGTCGAAGGCGCGGCCATAAGCGGTGAGGCCGTCGTCAGCCTTCTCCAGCGCCTTTTCGGTATCCATGCCCTGTTCAACGAGTCGCAGGGAGCGACCGAGCAGGTAGCTGCGGCCGAACTCCTCCCACGAGCCGAACTCGCTGCGTGCCCGTGCGCTGATCTCCGCGAGGATCGGGCGGATCTCTTCGCGGGTGGCGAAGCCCAGTGCAACGCCCCAGGTGGCCAGCGCGGCGCACTGCCCGTAGGCGTAGCCGGTCGAGGAGCGAATGGTGGCGGAGTCGGGCAGAACAAGCGTGCCGAGTTTCTTCTTTTTGAAGCCGTTCTCGAGGGCAACGATGGTGGAGATGGTGTCGGTGACATCGCGTCCGCCCGCACCATGTTCCTTGGCGGCCTTCACCCATTCCTTTTTAGTGGGGCGGCGGCCGAGGGAGTCCGCGACGGAGGCGCGCAGGCGGAGAAGGGAATCACGCAGTGGATCGGAGCGACGCTCGGGCAGTTCTTGGATGGTCTCCATCCACGACGCACGGTCGGTCAGTCCCCACATCTCCACGAGGTTTTTGCGGAGCGACTTGGACTCCGAAATAGCGCGCGCTTCGGGGTCATTCCAGGCTCCGAAGGAGGTGGTGATCTGGATGGCGCCCACCGCAAGGTCGCGGGCCTCGTCTCCCTCGATGGGGAACGCCGGATTGGTGGAGATCCGCGCATCCGGCAGAAGTGCGATCACAATAAAAAAGAGGACGACGACACCGACGATTGCGGCGGGCCATATCCAGTTCTCGGCGATCCAGGCAATGATGGCGTCGACGTCGATACTCATAGCGGTGGTGTGTCCTTTCGTGGCGAAAAAAATCGGGCGCGAAAGGGGCTGGCACAGGTGCTCGCAGATCCCCCGAGCTAATTTGTACCACCGTTCGTTCCTCCTCTGAGAAAACCTTTCATTATTTCCTGACCCCTTTACGGTGATGCTGTCAAGTGGTGGTGCAGACCCCACTGCGGGGGCGCGGTCGTGCTACTTTCTCCCAATGCCACGAATTGCGGCGGTCGCACCGGTGCTCCCCGCGTTCGCCTAGCCCCAGATTGAGATCACGGCCGAGCTTGTGCCCCTGATCGCGTCCCAGCCCTCCCATCGCGCCGTTGTCGAGCGGATGCATGCCGCAAGCGGTATATCTATCCGCCATACGGCACTACCCATTGAGCAGTACCGTTCGCTCGGCTCCTTTCAGGAGCGCAACCGAGTGTTTGTGCAGGTCGCCACCGACCTCGCGGAACGCGCGCTGTCCGTCGCGCTGGCGGACGCCGGGCTGGTGGCGAGCGACGTCGACCACGTGTTGTTCACCTCGGTCACTGGAATCTCAGCCCCGTCGATCGATGCGCTGCTGGTGTCGCGCCTGGGCCTTCGGCCCGACGTCAAACGTCTGCCGTCCTACGGTCTGGGCTGTGTGGGTGGGGCCGCCGGCCTCGCACGCATCAATGACTACCTTGTGGGGCATCCCGACGATGTCGCCGTGCTGATCTCGGTGGAGCTGTGCTCGCTGACGCTCCAGCACGATGACGCGACCATGGCCAACTTCGTTGCGACCGGGCTTTTCGGTGATGGCGCCGCGGCCGTGGTGGTTGTTGGCGATAACCGCGAAGCCACGGGCCCAGCGATTGTGGACACCCGCAGCGCGTTTTACCCCGACACCCTCGACGTCATCGGGTTCAACGCCACCGGCACGGGTTTTGAGATTGTGCTGACGGCCGGCGTCGCCGAGGTGATCGCCCACCACTTTCCCCAAAACACCGCCGACTTTCTCGCCGACAACCTCCTCACCGTTCCCGACATTGACGTGTGGTTTGCGCATCCGGGCGGTCCGCGGGTTCTCGAGGCGTTCGCCGATGCGCTCGACCTCACCACGGGCGCGCTCGAACTGAGCTACGCGTCACTCGACCGGGTCGGCAACCTCTCATCGGCCGCCGTGCTGCACGTTCTCGCGGACGGGTTCGAGCAACCGGCCGGGGCTCGCGGCCTGCTGTTCGCGGTGGGTCCGGGCGTGAGCGCCGAGTTTGTTTTACTAGAGTGGCCGGAATGATCGCCTATCTCGTCTTGATCCTCGCGACCGGTGTTGAACGTCTGGTCGAGGTGGTCATTTCCACTCGTCATGCCCGCTGGGCCTTTGCCCGCGGTGGTGTGGAGTTTGGCCAGAAGCACTTTCCCTGGATGGTCGCCCTCCACACCGCACTCCTGGTGGGCGCGCTGGCCGAGGTATTCCTGCTCGACCGGCCTTTCCTCCCGTGGCTCGGGTGGCCGATGCTCGCCATCGCGCTGCTCTGCCAGCTCGGCCGATACTGGGTCATCTGGGCACTCGGCAACCAGTGGAACACCCGGGTGATTGTGGTTCCCGGTCTGTCGCGGGTGACGCGTGGTCCGTACCGGTACAGCTGGCTGCCGCACCCCAACTACCTCATCGTGGTCGTTGAGGGTATTGCCCTCCCGCTCGTGCACTCCGCGTGGATCACCGCACTGGTGTTCACCGTTCTCAACGCGATACTGCTGCTGCGTTTTCGTATCCCGACCGAAGACCGGGCCCTGCGGAGCCTGGTGGGATGACCGAACCGGGCACGGCCGTGTACGACGTTGCAGTGGTCGGCGCGGGTCCGGTGGGCCTTGCGGCGGCAATCGAGGGCCGGATGCGCGGGCTCACCGTGCTGCTCATCGAAAAACGATCCGGCGTCATCGACAAGGCGTGCGGCGAAGGGCTGATGCCCGGCGCCCTTCCGCTGCTGCACCGGCTCGGCGTCGAGGTGGAAGGCCACCCCCTGCGAGGGGTCACCTATCGGCAGAAGGAGCGGTCGGTGACACACCGTTTTGCGGGCGAGGGTGGTCTCGGGGTGCGACGCACCACCCTGCACGCCGGACTCGGCGCCCGTGCCGATGCTCTCGGTGTGGAGCGGCTCACCGCAAAGGTGACCGGAGTGACGTCGGGCTCCGACCACGTGACAATTTCGACGGATGCGGGGGAGTCGATCACCGCGCGCTATCTCCTCGCCTGCGACGGACTGCACTCCACGGTTGCTCGTCTCGCGGGTCTCGCCGTGCCTGCGCCCCGTCGCTCGCGCCGCTTCGGGGTGCGACAGCACTACGCGGTGGCGCCGTGGGGCGACACCATCGAGGTCTATTACGCCCGCAACGCCGAGTTCTACGTCACTCCGGTGACGGATTCCGTGGTGGGCATCGCCATGCTCGCCGGGCCCCGCGTGGACTATGCCGATGCTCTCGCCACGGTGCCCGAGCTCGCCGACCGACTGCGCGGCGCCGAGCCCGCCAGTAGCCGCCGCGGGGCGGGACCGTTCCGTCAGCGCACCCGCGCCCGGACCGCGGGACGAATCCTTTTGGTCGGCGATGCGTCCGGATACGTCGACGCCATCACGGGGGAGGGGCTCCGGCTGGGGATGGCGCAGGCGCGCGCCGCCGTGCACTGTGTGGCGGTGAACTCACCGAAGGACTACGAGCGGGCGTGGCGCCGGGAGACCCGCGACTTCCGTCTCCTCACCACGGCACTCGTTGCTCTTGCCACCTCACCGCTGCGCGGAACGATTGTTCCGCTCGCGGCCCGGTTTCCCGCACTATTCGGCGGTATTGTCGAGCGGCTCGCGCGCTGACACACTGCGCTCGGCTGGCCCCACATATTCGCTGAGCGGGCGGATGAGAGAGTTCGACTCGAGCTGCTCGATGATGTGTGCGGTCCACCCCACAACTCGACTGGCCGCGAACAGCGGAGTGAACGTCAGGGTGTCGAATCCCATGAGGTGGTACGCCGGCCCACTCGGGTAGTCGAGGTTCGGGCGGATGTGTTTTTCGTCGGCGACCGCCGCTTCCAGCCGGTCGTAGAGTTCGCCGAGGTCGGGGCGGTCATACTCGGCGAGCAGGGTATCGAGCGCGGCCTTCATGGTGGGAACCCTGCTGTCGCCATTTTTGTAGACGCGGTGCCCGAACCCCATAATTTTGCGTTTGCTCGCGAGGGCGTTCTGCAGCCACTCGTCGACTCGGTCGGCCGACCCGATCTCCGCAAACGTGTGCATCACGGCTTCGTTGGCGCCGCCGTGGAGTGATCCCTTGAGCGCACCGATCGCACCAACCACCGAGGAGTAGAGGTCGCTGAGGGTGCTGGTGATCACCCGCGCCGCAAACGTGGAGGCGTTGAAAGAGTGCTCGGCGTACATAATCATCGACACGTCGAAGGCGTTGACCACGACGAGGTCGGGCACCTCACCGAAGGTCATGTGGAGGAAGTTGGCGGAGTATCCGAGGTCGTCCCGGGGAGCGACGGGGTGCTGCCCGCGCCGACGACGTTGGTCATAGGCGACGATGGCGGGCATCTGGGCGAAGAGGGCTATTGCGCGATAGTGACTGAGCTGCGCGGCATCCCCCGATCCCGGATCCCCTGCCTGCTCGGCATGCAGCCCCGTGTCGCGGGCACCGATGACACTCACGGCGGTACGCAGCACGTCCATGGGGTGGGCGCTCGGAGGTAGTTCGTCGATCACCCGTTTGACCACCGGGTCGAGGGCGCGCAGTGAGCGCTCGAGTGTCTCGAACGCGGCGAGCTGCTCGGCAGTGGGGAGTTCGCCGTACCAGAGCAGATAGGCGACCTCCTCGAAGGAGCATTGGGCGGCGAGCTGCTGGGCGGGGTATCCGCGATACAGCAGCGAGCTGGTTTCGTCGCTGACGGCGGAGATCGCCGTGGTGTCGACGACCACCCCCGCAAGACCCTTCTGGATGTCAGTCATGTCACTCCCTTGTGCGTGAAAGAAATCTGGTGCTTGTGGCTGGGTCCCATTGTTCGTCAGATTCGGCGAACACAACATGGGTGGTTTTTTGGTGGATGCTCCGTAGTCTCTAGTCGTGGTCGCCGAGTGTAAAGGTGAAAATCGACGAGTCGAATCGGCTGTACCCCTCGTAATCGAGGAGCTCATACAGGCGCGACCGGGTCTGCATGGTGCCAACGGCCGACTGTTGTGTTCCTTCCGCGCGGATGAACTCGAGGGTGCGCTCGGACGCCCCCATCGCGCTGCGCAGGAGCGTAACGGGGTAGATCACCACGTTGACACCCACGTCCGACAGCTGCCGGGTGGTGAACAGCTCGCTTTTGCCGAACTCGGTCATGTTGGCGAGCAGCGGCACGTCGATCGCGGCGCGCACCGCGGCGAATTCAGCGAGGCTCGCCATCGCCTCGGGGAAGATGGCGTCCGCCCCGGCATCCACCAGCTGCTTCGCCCGGGTGATCGCGGCGTCCACTCCCTCGAGGGCCCGGATATCGGTGCGCGCCATCACCAGCAGGTTCGGGTCGCGACGTGCGTCGACGGCTGCTCGGATGCGCTGGATCGCCGTATCGGAATCGACCACCGCTTTGCCGTCGAGATGGCCGCAGCGTTTGGGGTTCACCTGGTCTTCGATGTGGAGGCCCGCGACCCCGGAATCCTCCATCTCCTGCACCGTGCGCGCGACATTCATGGGTTCGCCGAACCCGGTGTCGGCGTCGACCAGGGTCGGAAGGTCGGTGACGCGCGAGATCTGGCGGGCACGCAGGGCGACCTCGGTGAGGGTAGTGAGGCCGATGTCCGGCAGCCCGAGGTCGGCGCTGATCACGGCGCCAGAGATATAGACACCGTCGAAGTTGTGGTCTTGGATGAGTTTCGCGGACAGCGGGTTGAACGCACCGGGCAGCTGCAGCAGCTCGCCGGAGTTCAGGCGCTCACGAAAACGGGCCCGTTTGTCGGCGGGTGTCACGGAGGAATACAGCATCAGAACAGCCCTCTCCGGGGTGCGGTAATGAGATCGGTCGCGGTGGTGGATGCCCGTGGCGCCACCACGGTGAGGTCGTCGAGTTCGTCTGCCGTGAGATCGGGCAGGCGTTGCGCCAGGTTGAGGAACCGCTCGATCTCGGTGTCGTCGAGTACACCCGTGGCCAATGTGCAGAACTTCGCTACATACTGCTCACGCCCGAAAGGCCGCGCCCCGAGCGGGTGGGCGTCCGCGACCGCGATCTCGTCGACGAGACGAGTGCCGTCGGCGAAGTCGATCTCGACCCGACCGCCGAACGCCTGCTCGGCGGGGTCGAGGGAGTGGTAGCGGCGGGTCCACTCGGGGTCTTCGGCCGTGGTGACCTTGTGCCACAGGGCCACGGTGTCGTCCCGGCTGGCGCGGGCAGGGGAGTAGCTGATGTTGTGGTCCCACTCGCCGTCTTGCAGGGCAACGGTGAAAATGTAGGGGATCGAGTGGTCCAGAGTTTCGCGCGATGCCGTGGGGTCGTACTTCTGGGGGTCGTTGGCGCCGGAGCCGATCACATAGTGGGTGTGGTGGCTGGTGTGCAGCACAATGCGGGTGATTGCCGAGGCATCCCGCACCGCAGGATTTTCTCGCCCTAGCCGGCGGGCCAAATCAATAAAGGCCTGCGCCTGATATTCGGCAGAGTGCTCTTTTGTATAGCTGTCGAGGATCGCGGTGCGCGGCTCGCCCGCGTCGGGAAGTGGCACCTCGTAGGAGGCGTTGGGTCCGTCGAGGAGCCAGGCGATCACCCCATCTTCACCCTCGTAAATCGGGGTGGGACTCGTTTGCCCACGCATGGCACGGTCGACCGCTTCGATCGCAGCTTTGCCCGCAAGGGCGGGGGCATACGCCTTCCAGCTCGAAATCTCTCCCTTTCGCGACTGCCGGGTGGCCGTGGTGGTGTGGAGCGCCTGGCCGATCGCGTGGAAAACCGTCTCGGTGGGCAGGCCGAGGAGGGTGCCCAGACCCGCGGCAACACTCGGGCCGAGGTGGGCGACGTGGTCGATTTTGTGGGCGTGCAGGCTGATTGCGCGGGCGAGGTCGATCTGGATCTCGTACCCCGTGACGATGGCACGGACGAGGTCGGCGCCGGAGCGGCCCGTGTGCTGGGCGACGGCGAGCAGTGGTGGGATGTTGTCGCCGGGGTGTGAGTACTCCGCGGCGAGGAAGGTGTCGTGGAAGTCCAGTTCGCGCACGGCGACGCTGTTGGCCCAGGCAGCCCACTCGGGACTGAAGCGGCCGGTGATGCCAAATACCGTGCTGCCGAGCGACGGGCTGGCCGCCGAGGCATCCACCCCACGCCGTGTATTCTCGTGCGCCACCCACGGATGCGCCTCGGCCTGCTCGCGAGCTGCGACCACCGACGGCCGACCGAGCGAGGCAACCGCGACGGCGGCATTGTCGATGAGGCGGTTGATCACCATGTCGGTGACTGCGGGCGTCGGAGGCACGGGATCGGTGGCGACTTCGGCGATCTTCCACGCGAGTTGGCTCTCGCGGGGCAGGTGCTCGTCACTGCGGTGGACGCGAACGGGATGAAGTCTCAACGGTGAGCCATTCTGTGCGATCGGGCGGCGCGATCAGGTGGTGCGATTAGGGGGTGCGGGCGCTCTTCACTGTAACCCGGGCAGCCGACGTTGCACGTGGAACATTCCTCGCGATGGTGGCCGCGCCGATCAGCTCGGTGAGGGAGTCGCGGATGCCCTCGAGGTGGGCGACGTCCATTCCGAGGGTCTCGACGATGCGACCGGGAACCTCTTCAGCGCGATCGCGGAGGGCACGGCCCGCGGGTGTCAGCTCGACAGACAGGGTGCGTTCGTCAGTGACGCGGCGGGTGCGGGTGAGGAGTCCCGCGCTTTCGAGGCGTTTGAGCAGCGGGCTCAGGGTGGCGGGTTCGAGCAGCAGGGCGTCGCTGATCTCGCCGGCACTGCGGGGGCTGGACTCCCAGAGGGCGAGCATCACCAGGTACTGGGGATGGGTGAGTCCGAGGGGTTCGAGAACGGGCCGGTAGAGCGCGATCACACTGCGCGAGGCAGCGGCAAGGGCGAAACAGACCTGGCGGTCGAGGGCGAGCGGATCAACAGTACGTAGATCTGAGGCCAGCGGGTCGACTTTCTCCATACCTCAGTATACTAATAGTTAGTGCACTAACTACCGGCTGGTGCCGCTGGTGTCGACACGGGAGCACCGTGTCGCGAAAGGACAAGATGTCGACGCGAGAGCCCTGGTGGGACCGCCTCAATCGAGTACTGCTGCCCAAGATCGGGCCGCCCCCGCTCGGTCCGTACAACGAAGAGCCGCTCGCGCCCACTGGCCCTAAGCCGTGTCCGGTCTGTGGGATGCCCATGAGCGAGCACCGCATCGAGCGCGGTGCCCAGGGCGACGGACGAACGGCAACCCGGATTCACTGCCCCACCTCCTGAGCGCAATCCAATGTCGCCGGGGTGACGAATAATGGTGTCTGAACTGAATAGGGGACCCCTGGTGATATCGATCGCGTACGTGAGCGCAGCCGTCGAGGCAATGGACGACGACGGTGTGGCTGCGATTCTCGTCAAGTCGCGGGCGAATAACCGCCGTTTGGGACTCACCGGAGCGCTGCTGTATCACGGCGGCCGGTTTATCCAGATTCTTGAGGGGCCCGAGGAGCAAGTGCGGGAGCGCTACGAGATCATTGCGGCGGATCCCCGCCACCGTAGTGTGCAGATCGTGAAGGAAACGGCGATCACCGTGCGCCAGTTTCCCGAATGGACGATGGGGTTTCGGCCCCTCGCCGACAGCTCGATCAAGAACTTCGCCGGTTTTTACGACTTCTTCGATTCGCGCACGGCGCTTGCCCGACTGGAGCACGCTGACAATGAGGCACAGCAGTACCTGGAGTGGCTCGCCGAATACTGGCTCCCGGCCGCTTAGCGCGCCCTCGGGCGCCTTTTCACCAGCCTGAAGCTGGGAGAACGCCGAGTATGGCGTCACGGGAGGGCTTGCCCCTTGACTGTGACCTAAGGGCATGGCTTTGACTCAAGATCATCAACAGTCCGCGAAAGATCGCGGGTGATCGAGAGGAGCAGACCATGGCGTGGAGTACACGAGAGGTCGCGGACCTCGCCGGAACAACCGTCAAGGCCGTGCGTCACTATCACAAGCTCGGACTCCTCGACGAGCCCGAACGGATGTCGAACAACTACAAGCAGTACCAGGTCGCGCACCTCATCCGTCTGCTGCAGATCACCCGGCTCGCCGACCTCGGCGTGCCGCTCGCGCAGATCGCCGCCATGGGAAACGCCGACCGGGATCCCGACGCGGCCCTTCTGGTGCTCGATGCAGAACTCGAGCAGACCGTGGAACGCCTCCAGCGCATCCGGGGCGAGCTCGCGTTGATCCTCAAGTACCGGGCGCCGGCCGAGCTGCCCCCGGAATTCAGCTCCGTGTCGAACGAACTCAGCGAAACCGACCGGTCGCTCATCATGGTCTACTCGCGCGTTTTCGACGACGGGGCCATGCACGACATGCAGGAGCTGGTCTCCGAGGTGCCCCGCACCGCCAGTGATGACGAGTTCGACCAGCTCACGCTCGACTCCGATCGCGAGACTCGTCGGCGGCTTGCCGCGGACATGGCACCGTCCATCGTCGACGCGTTCGAGCGGTACCCCTGGCTCAATGACCCGGCTAAGCGGGCGACTAAAAGCACCGCGTTCAGCCAGGGCACAATGACCGCCGCGGTGAGGGAGCTCTACAACAAGGCCCAACTCGAAGTTCTCTATCGAGCGCACCTCATCGCGACCGAGAACACCGACGGTCTTGAGGAATTCGAGAAAGCCCTCGAGGACGCGTCAGCGAACAGCTCTGACGAACCGACTGCACGATGATGCCCTCGATCCAGGGGCGCTGACCCCGGAGCATCCACCCACCGGCACCATTCGAGCCTCCCACCGATGCGGCACCGCTGCACCGGACGGCACCCCTATGTCATTTACACCCACGTCATTTATCAGGAGAACCCCATGAACCCCATCGAACAGCTTGTTGCCGGATTCCAAGACCTTGTTGGGCAGGTGCCCGACCTGCTGCAACCCGTGATTGTCGCCCTCGCCGGAGCGATCCCTTTTATTGAAGGTGAGGGTGCGGCGCTTATTGGCGTCATCGGGGGAGTGAACCCGATCGTTGCCGCGATTGCCGCCGCCCTCGGCAACTTCATCGCCGTGGTGCTTGTTGTTCTGCTCGGGTCACGCATCCGAACTGCCGCGGTCGACCGGAGCGCCAGCCGTAAAGCAGCCGTCGCGACACCGGTCACCGTCGGAGCAGGCACCGGAGCACCGGGAAGCGACGAGGCGGTGTTCGCCGCGGCCGAAGGAAAGCCGGAGTCGAAGGGGCGCTCCAAACTGCGTCGCTGGCTGGTGCGTTTCGGAGTTCCCGGAGCGAGCCTGCTTGCGCCTCTCGCGCTGCCTACCCACTTCACCGCCGCAACGCTCGTCGCCAGCGGTATCGACAAGGGCCGAGTGATCTTCTGGCAGGCCATCGCCATTGTGCTCTGGACCACCTTCGTCACGATTTCTGCGAGCATCGCGCTGCGCGTTGTTGTGTCGTAGTTGTAGCCGCCGCGCGTCCCCGAATCATCATTAAGCAGATAAATTCTCGGATTTATGTGTGATGATTCGGGGACGCAGACGCGTACTTCGACTGACGGGCGCCCTCCATGACTCCTTCGCTGCACCAGCAGACCGAGCGTGCGCTGAGGCCCGCCCGGCTCCTCGGCTTTGTGGAATACGTCTTTCGTCGCAATGACAAGTCGGGCGACATTTACCCCACCGATGACCCGTTTGGTGTGATCGCCGGCGAGAATCCCGAACGCATTGTTGTTCTCGGTGAAGCCAATGCCGTGGGGCTGGGCGTCACTCGCCACACCCTCGGTATGGCCGGGCACGTCGCGCGCCTCATGGCATCCCGAACCGCCCACGGCGTGCGCTGGTGGGCCATCGGAGTGCGTGGCCAACGCATTCGAACCCTGCCCGCAGCGGTGGAGGACAACCGCGAACTGCTCGAGCACGCCGACCTGGTCGTGCTGATGATGGGCATTGTGGACACCCTGTCGCTCACCACTCGGCGAAGCTGGTCCTCTCACATGACAAGCAGCCTCGACGCGCTGATGCGCACCATCCCGAACGGCACCACCGTGCTGGTGACGCAGACACCTCCGATGGACAACGCGGGGAGCGTCTCTCGACTGGCGCGTTTCGCTGCGGGGCGTCAGGCACGGGCCTTCAACAGCATCACCGCAGACATCGTGAGCCGACACCCGCACTGCTCGATGGTTCCGTTTCCGGATTCCCTGCAGCAAGACCTGTGGGTGCCCGAATCGCGCGAGGGACCCTACGTCGGAATGTACTCGGCGTGGGCCGCGTCGGCGGTTGGCCAGCTCGGCGTGTGTGTCGCCTAGCCGCGATCAGTCTTCCGGAAACAGCAGCTTCTCGAGCTCCTCGGGCGTCTCCGCGACCGCGACGGCTCCGGCCTGCTCGGCGGGTGCTCCGTATCCCCAGGTGACAAAGATGGTCGGGATGCCGTTGGCTGCAGCCCCCTCAACATCGTGCACACGATCCCCGATCAGCACTGGGTTCGACATGTCGGCGCCCAGCGCGCTGAGGCGAACGAGTGCCTCGGCGACAACGTCTTTTTTGGCGCTGCGGACCTCGTCGTCGGAGGCCCCGGTGATCACGTCAAAGCAGTTGGCCAGCGCGAAGTGCTCGAGCATCAGCGTCGCGGGTGTCTCCGGCTTCGACGTCGCCAGCGACATCTTCAGCGGGCTCTCGGACAGTCGGCGCAGCAGCTGCGGGATGCCCGGATACACGGCGCTGTCGTAGGCACCGTCGTTGAGGTACTTCTCGCGATAGATCATTAGTGCGTGTTCGGCGGTGGCGAGGTCCATCCCGGCGAGGTCGCGAAACGAGTCCATAATCGGCGGACCCACGTAGCGCAGCAGCTCCGCGGGCGAGGCGACGGGTAACCCGAGTTTCTCGAAGGTATACGACAGCGTGGAGGTAATCCCCGGTGCTGAATCCGTGATGGTTCCGTCGAGGTCAAAAAGGATCGCGCTATATCCGAGGCTCACACGCACAGCATAAGCGTTTAGAACAAACGTGAGTGACTGTCGTCCATGCCGCGCATGGCGTCGTAGTCGAGCAGAACACAGCGGATGCCTCGGTCCTCGGCGAGGGTGCGGGCCTGAGGTTTGATCTCCTGCGCGGCAAATACTCCCGTGACCGGCGCGAGGTGCGGGTCGCGGTTCATCAGTTCGAGGTAGCGGGTGAGCTGCTCGACACCATCGATGTCGCCGCGTCGTTTGATCTCGACGGCGACGCTTCGGCCCGAAGCATCCCGAGCATAAATATCCACGGGACCGATCGCGGTCATGTACTCGCGCTTGATAAAGCTGAACCCGTCGCCGAGCAGCTCGATCTGCTCGGCGAGCAGTTTCTGCAGGTGGGCTTCGGTGCCGTCTTTGGAGAGCCCGGGATCGAAGCCGAGCTCGTGCGACGAGTCATGGAGAATCTCGTGGATCGAGATCATCAGAAGGTCAGCGGTTTTGGCCTGCGTGACCTTCCAGATCTCGGTGACGCCCACCTCGCGCTGGTCGTCGTCGGGCTCGAGCGCCGCAACCGTGCACGGAGGGCTCATCCAGTTGAGGGGCTTGTACGAGAGCGAATCGGAGTGCACAAGCACACTGCCGTCGCTCTTGAGCAGAAGCAGCCGCGTGGCTATGGGCAGATGAGCGCTGAGTCGGCCCGCGTAATCAACGGAACAGCGGGCTATAACGAGTCGCACCCGTTGAGTTTAGTGGGGCATGGATGCTCGGGATGCCGCGGTGCCTGCAGTTACACGCGTACGCGCAGTGCCGTCACCACAGTGGGGATCGTCACAATCACCTGCAGCATCAGGGCGATGACGGTGAACGGGAGGGCGTCGGGGAGTTCCCACCACGGTTGACCCATCAGGGCGATTAGGGTGCAGGACACGAGGGCTGCGGTAGCAAGCACCCAATACGACTGCTTGAAAATCTCGCCCCGCAGCTGCGACTGACGTTCGTCGAGCACGTCGGGGGAGAGCTCCTCAATACCGCGCGTGGACGCCTTGAGAGCGCCGAGCAACATCACCATCACACAGGCGAGTACCGCCACGATTGCGACAAACAGCACCACGTGGAGGATGCTGGCCAGCGCGAACGTTGTGGCTTCGATCACCAGGAGCGCGATGAGGCTGTACGCGAGCCGGCGCCGGGTGCGGGGGTTGCGGAGATACTCGAACGCTGGATCGTCGAGACGTGCGGCGCGACGCTGCTGGTAGCTGAGGTTCTGGGGCATGTTCACTCCTCGGTTATCGTGCGGTCGGTGGTGGCGGTGCGGGGATAGATCTGGTCGGACATCGCGGCAAAGGGCTGGAGCGAAAACACGGCGTCGAGGGGGAGGCGCAGGAAGTCTGCGATCCGCAGCGCGAGCACCAGGCTCGGGCTGTACTCGCCTCGTTCGAGGTATCCGATGGTCTGGTAGTGCACCCCGACTGCTTCCGCAATGTCTTTACGGCTGACGCCGCGTTCCGCGCGCAAGACGGGCAACCGGGTGTAGAACTGCGGCTGTTCGTCTTGTTTTTGCTTTACCATGTAGTAAATATACTACTTTTAGTCGAAACTCGCCAGCGAAAGTCAGGGGCGGGCGATCAGGCGTGTAGCGAGTCGGCGAGTCAAGTCGGTGAATGGCGGCCGGATGACCCGGAGGGTGTCGAGAAACATGGGTTTATCGAGCACGGACTTCTCGTGACTGAACGTACGTACCGACGACTCCCCGTGATACGCGCCGGTACCACTGGGGCCGACCCCGCCAAACGGCAAGCTGGGCGCGCTGAGCTGCAGCAGGGGTGTGCCGAAGCTGACGCCGCCGGAGGAGGTCTGCGTGAGGAGTCGTTTTTTGGTGCGGGACGACGACGTGAACGCGTAGAGCGCGAGGGGTTTGTCGCGGGCGGTGATAAACGCGATGGCCTCGTCGAGCGAGGCGACCGTCACAATCGGGAGGATCGGGCCGAAGATCTCTGCGGTCATCACGGCACTGCGGGGGTCGACGTCGGCCAGCACGGTGGGGGCGATGTAGCGCGTGGCGGGGTCAGTGATGCCGCCCGTGACCACACGTCCGTCGCCGAGGAGAGCTTCGAGCCGACGGAACTGTGTGGTGTTGACGATGCGGCCGTAGTCCTCGCTGGTCTGGGCGTCCTCTCCATAGAGGTCACGCACGGCATCGGCGAGGGCACGTTCCAGCGCGGGCGCGACCTCGGGAGTGGTGAGCACGTAGTCCGGCGCGACGCAGGTCTGCCCCGCGTTGAGGAACTTGGCCCACGCCAGGCGGGTGGCCACCGCAACCGGGTCGACCGTGGCGTCGACCCACGCCGGCGACTTGCCGCCCAGCTCGAGGGTCACCGGGGTGAGGTGCTTCGCGGCAGCCGTCATCACAATGCGACCAACGGCTCCGCTGCCCGTGTAGAAAATATGATCGAACCGCTCCGCGAGCAACTCCGTCGTCTCGGGTACGGCGCCCTCAACGAGGGCAATCGCGCGCGGGTCGAGGTACTGCGGAACCAGTCGGGCGAGGGTGGCCGCAACCGTCGGGGCCAGTTCACTGGGTTTCAACACCACTGCGTTGCCTGCCGCCAGTGCGCCGACGAGGGGCGCGAGCAGCAGCTGCACGGGATAGTTCCACGGCGCGATGATGAGCACAACACCGAGAGGCTCGCGCAGGATGCGCCCAAACGCGGGTGCCAGTGTCAGCGGGATGCGCACCCGCTTCGGCGCCGTCCAGCGGCGCAGATGGGCAAGGGTGTGATCGATATCGCGCACCACAAAACCGATCTCGGTGAGCTGGGATTCGACCCGGCTTTTGCCTAGGTCGGTGGCCAGGGCGTCTTCGAGCTCCGTACCGTGCAGGCGCAGCAGGCGCCGCAGCGCCTCCAGCTGGCGACGACGCCAGGCGAGTGGCTTGGTGATTCCGCGGCTAAATCCTTCACGCAGGCGCGGCACAACAACGGCGGGGGTGGAGGTTCGAGTGGCGGTCATGGTTCGACCCTATACGAAACGAGTCTGTTTCGTTTCGTAAAGGGTAAGATGAATGTATGTCGTCATCATCCACACCTCCCACAGGGGAGGTCAGCGGCCCCACCGATCTGCGGGCAGTTCTCTCCGACCTCGACCGCGCACTGCGCGCCGACCCCGTCGGCGCCACACTCACGGCGGCCGACAGCGCCTTCTCGCTGTCCCAGACCCTGCAGCACACCGCGCAGAGCATCGAGTACGCACTGAGTGGGTATCCCGTGCTCAAGCCGATCGGCTTTCGCGTCACCATCGGTCGTCTGGTTAAACACCTGTTTCTGCGCCGGGGCGCGATGAGGCACAACCTTGCCGCTCCGGTGGATGGAGCGCCAGAACTCGACCCGGCGCTCGCCGTTATCGGGTCACTCACTCGACTGCGCACCGCCGTCGCCGCACTCCTCGCGCACACGGGCCCGCTGCAACCCCATCCCACCTACGGCGTCTGCACTCCGGCGCAGGGCGCTCAGCTGCAGGCAATGCACCTCCGCGAGCACCTTCCCGGACTCGCGGTTTTCGGTGCAGCGGCAGACGTGCGCGCCCGATGAGCATCCCGACGTCCGCCAGCGCAGCTGAAGAAGCGGGTACCACGGTGAAAACCGGCACCGACGACGTCGTCGAGACCCCCTCTGGTCGACCACGCGACGCGCGACTTGACGCCGTATTGCTCGAGGCCACCGTGCGCCTCCTTGAGGAAAAGGGATACGCGGCGCTCACTACCGCGGCGGTTGCCCAGCGCGCAGGGGTATCCACCGCGTCGCTGTATCGCCGGTGGGCATCGAAAGAAGAGCTCATCGCGACGGCCGCCTCGATGCTGATTTCCGACTTCGCGGTCGACCACAACACGGGGTCTCTCGAGGGCGACCTCACGGCACTGCTCGAGACGAAGATCGAGATTCTGCGGGGCCGCACCGGCAGCGTTCTGCGCTCCCTCGCCGGTCGCGCGACCCACGATACGGAGCTCGCCCGCATCATCAATCACGACGTGTATGACCTGGCACGCGGCCATGTCAGCGCCCTGCTTGACCGTGCGGCAGCGCGCGGAGACCTCGGGCACTCCCGCGACAGCGTTCACTCCATGGACAGCGTTCACTCCATGGACAGCGGGGTGGCGACCGACCTCATCCTTGGGATGGTTATTGTGCCGCTGTTTCTCTCATCGGATGGTCCGGATGCCGTGGGCCACATCAACGTGGCGGAGCGCGTCGCCGTGCTCAGCCGCGCACTGCGCGCTTAGTCGCCGGGAGTTGCCGCGGTCACGGTTGTCCGCGGTTCTCGGGCCGCGGACGAGACGATTCCACTCACCGCGACCAAAACAAGCACCACCAGCAGCGAGTTGAGGATGCCCACCTGTTCGGCGAGGAAGCCGATGAGGGGTG
>Ga0247735_1000154_pt1 | contig 31468 bp, 40 predicted proteins | sample UWRJL178409R2_FD_180934 | JGI IMG/M metagenome (GOLD analysis project Ga0247735, IMG submission 180934) | Plant litter microbial communities from Arlington Agricultural Research Station in Wisconsin, United States - UWRJ-L178-409R-2 | ecosystem: Environmental > Terrestrial > Plant litter >... | reverse complement strand
CCCACCGGTCCCGCTGTCACCGACGAGGACGACTTCGACCAGCCCCTCGCGCCAGCCCCAGCGATCTCGCTGGTCAAGACAGGCGCCCTCGATGGCAACGGCAGCAAAGTCGACTCGATCGACTACCGCTTCACCGTCACCAACACCGGCAACGTCACGCTGAAGGCAGTCTCGATCGCCGACGAGCTGGACGGTCTGTCCGACATCGCCTACGGCACCTGGCCCGCCGCCGCGGGAGTACTCGCCCCCGGCCAGTCGGTGACAGCGACCGCCAACTACACGGTCACGCTCGCCGATCGTGACGCGGGTAGCGTCACCAACACCGCAACCACCACGGGCACCCCGCCCACCGGACCCCCGGTCACCGATGAGGACGACTTCGAGCAGCCGCTCGGCTCGACCCCCGGCATCGCACTCGTCAAAACCGGCGAGCTCGATGACAATGTCATCCGATACGAGTTCACCGCGACCAACACGGGCAATGTCACTTTGACGGCGGTCTCCATCGCCGATGAGCTCAATGGTCTGTCCGACATTGTGTTCGGTGAATGGCCGGATGCTCCCGGTGTACTGACTCCGGGGCAGTCGGTCACCGCGACCGCCACCTACGAGGTCACCCAGGCCGATCGCGACGCGGGTGCTGTCAACAACACGGCGACCACCACGGGTACCCCGCCCACGGGACCGTCGGTCACCGATGAGGACAACTTCGACCAGCCCCTGCCGTCGACGCCGGCCATCTCGCTGGTAAAAACCGGTGTGATCAGTTTCGATACCAGTGACGGCGACATCATCACCTACGAGCTCGCGGCGACGAATATCGGTGATGTCACCCTGAGCGGGGTGGCGATCAGCGATGAGCTGGCAGGACTGTCCGACGTGACCTACGGCGAATGGCCGACTGCTGTCGGTGTTCTGGCTCCGGGTGAGTCGGTGAAGGCATCCGCCAGCTACACCGTGACACAGGAAGACCGTGATGCAGGTGGTGTGCTGAACACCGCCACGACCACGGGAACGCCTCCCACCGGACCGTCGGTCACCGACGAGGATGAGTTCGATCAGCCTCTTGCCTCCACCCCGGCGATCGCGTTGGTGAAGACCGGCCTGCTCACCGACAACGGAAACACCATCAATTACACGTTCACCGCCACGAACATTGGCACTGTGACGCTGAACGCGGTGGTCATCGCCGATGAACTCGACGGTGTGTCCGATGTTTTGTACGGGCAATGGCCCGCTGCACCCGGAGTTCTTACTCCGGGACAGTCGGTGACGGCAACCGCCAGCTACACCGTGACGCAAACTGATCGCAATGCGGGCAGCGTTGTTAATAGGGCCACCACTGCGGGTACCCCGCCGACCGGTTCGCCCGTCACGGATGAGGACGATTTCACCCAGCCCCTCACGCCCGCTCCGGCCATCTCCCTGGTCAAGACGGGCGCGCTGAACGGTGACACGATCACCTATTCGTTCACCGCAACCAACACCGGCAATGTCACGCTGACGTCGGTCGCGATCACGGACGCCCTGCGCGGCCTTTCTGCGATCACGTATTCCGTGTGGCCTGCCGAGGCCGGAGTGCTGGCACCCGGAGCATCCGTCACGGCAACAGCGACCTACACGGTCACTGACGCCGACCGGTCGGCCGGATCCATCACCAACAACGCCACCGTGACCGGCACGCCGCCCACCGGCACACCGATCACGGATGAAGCCAGCGTGCGTACAGCCCTGCAACCCGCAGGGGTACTGGCGAGCACCGGCATAGACGGGGACCGTGTTCTTCGGGTCGGAGGGTTTGGTTTCCTGACTCTGCTTCTCGGTGCGGCCGCCGTGATGACCGGACGTCGTAAGCGCGCCTGATGTGACGTCGCCTGACCTCCCCCCAGGCTGACGTCGCCACGATGCTCCCGCACCCGTTGATTCTCAACGGAGGCGGGAGCATTCGGCGTCTACCGGAACCAGCGTCGGCAGGCAGCTGTGCGCACACCGCGCAGCTAATCGGGTGCCAACCGTGTTACTGAACCGGCGCGGCTTCCGGCGCCTGGGCCGCGGGCGACAGGATCAATTCGCGGTCGCCCAGCGGCGTCTCGAGAGGCACCCGCACAATAAGCCGATCATCGGCATTCGATGTGCCGTATCCATCGCCGGCGCAGGGGAAGACGGCGCCGAGGACGATCTCCTCGCTGCGGGCTGTGACGGCGACCGTCACTGACTGGGCGGATTCTTGGATAACAACCGCCCCGAGCTCACAGGAGCCAAGCTCCACTGCCACGAGGAGGTCGCCGACGGCGAAATCGGTCTCGAGGGCACCAACTGCGTCCGTTCCCACAACCGCACTACCCTCGACCTGAAGAATCTGGGTTTGACCCGCTAACGCGGCCTGTACCGTGGCCATATCTTTGACTCGATTGACGTCAGGGTCGGCGTTGACCTCGAGCGCTACGCCGTTGTGGACGCTGATTCCCCAGGCGTCTTCGCTGGCCTGCTCGGCGTCGTCCATCCACTGGTCGCTGAAGTGGAACGCGCCGGCGCACACCGCAGCCACGATCAGGAGGGCGCCGATCACCCGTCCGTAGACGATGTATTCCGGGCTTGGTTTGAGTTTGTCGCCACCCTCCACCGACATCCGGGTCTGCCAGGAGACGCCCGGACCGAAGACGACGAGGGCAAGCCCAGACAGGCCGAGCACGGCGGCGATAATGAGCATGCGTTCAATGTAGCGGCCCTGGCGTTTGCGTTATGCGCCCCGGCGAGCGCACACGGTGTTGCAACCTGCGTTACTGAACAGGCTCGCTCGGGGGCGCTGGCTCACCTGTCTGAACTGGCTCGGCCGGGGCCGGGGTCGCGGCAGGGTTGGGCGCCGGGATCATCCACGGGTAGGGATCGGCAGAGGGCCCTTCGGCCGCCCCTGCCAGGATTAACTCGCGGTCGCCGAGCGGCTCCTCGAGGGGCACCCGAACGATAAGAACGCTGTCGGCATCCATCCCGGTCCACCTCGCGCCGCCGCAGGAGATGACGGTGTCGGGAATATATGCCTCGCTCAGTGCCATAACGGCGACAGTCACGGACTGCTCGGACTCCTGAATGGTCACGCCCTCGAGCTCGCAGGTGCCCACTACCGCGGCCACGAGGAGGTCACCGTCGGCGAAGTCGACGCCCAGGTCGCCAATCGCATCGGTTCCCACAATTGCGGAGCGCTCGACCCTGACGCTCTGGTGCTGGCCCGTCAATGAGGCAAGCACAGCGGCGACGTCCTCAACGCGGGTGACCGGAGGGTCGGCTTCCAGGCGCAACTCTTTGTCGCCATAGATGGAGATGCCCCACGCATCCTTGATGGACTCGCGCGCCGCGTCCCGATCTTGAACGTAGAAGTGGAAAAACACCGCACCGATGGCGGCCGCGATCATCAGGGCGCCAATGACCCGAGAGTAAACGATGTACTCGGGGCTTGGTTCGAGTTTCTCGCCGCCCTTGACCTGCCATCGCAACTGCCAGGGAACGCTCGGTCCCAGGATGAGGAGGAGAAGCCCATAGAGGCCGATCACGGCAGCGAAAATGAGCATGCACTCAATGTAGTGGTCAGGTGTGTCTGCTGGGTGGTGACCGAGATGTGACCGGGATGAGCAGCCGAAGCGGGCCGCACAGTGAAGCGCGGCCCGCTCTCTGTTCGCTGTGTGCGCTTTACTTCTTCGCGGTCGGCTTCGCAGCGCTGGCCTTCTTCGAGTCGGCAACAGGACCGAACATCGCGTCGACCTCCGCCAGCTCCAAGTCAGCGGTCGCCTGGATCAGCTTGAGCAGCTCCGGGTCGAGACCCGGCGCGAACTCCTCGAAGCGCTCCTCGGCAATGACGATCGGCACACCCTCGGGGGCCTGCTCGGTCGCGTCGAGGGTGGTGCCGTCCTTCGAAGGGGAGAGCCCCTGGAAGATCTTGCCCGCCTCGGACGCCCCGGTGAGGTCGAAGGTGTACTGCTTGCTCTGCAGTCCGAGGTCCACGAGCTTCTTCACCTCCGGGAATTTCTCCGCATTGGTCTTCGGGATCGGCAGGAGTTTGTTCCACTCGACACCGAGCGACTCGAGCGCCTTGGCATAGGCGTTCTCGTGTGCCTGGTCGCGAACGATCAGGTACGACAGCGTCGAGCGCGCGGTTTTGTTGTCGGTCATCTCGTAGATGCGGCACTTCTGCAGGCGTCCCGTCGACTCCAGCATGAGGTTGTACAGCAGGTCGAGCACGAGGTTGCCCGAGTTGTAGACGTAGCTTCCGCTCCACGGGTTTCCGACGGCGTCGACGGGCAGCGCGCCCTGCGCACCAACGAGGTAGTGGTGGATGTTGCTGGTGTCGAGTGCGATGTTCAGCGGCGTCGCTCCTCCGGCTCCCGGGGTGTCGAGCGGGTCGGTGGGTTTGCCGTTGTAACGCGGCGACCCGTCGAGCAGGCGCGAGATCGTGGTGCCGATGAGCTCAACGTGGCTGATCTCCTCGGTACCGATTCCCTGAATCAGGTCGCGGTAGGGCTTCGCTGCCGCTCCGCGAAAGTTCATGCTCTGGAACAGGTACTGCATCATTGTGCGCATCTCGCCGAACTGTCCGCCGAGACCCTCCTGCAGCGCGTTGGCGGCGGCGGGATCCGGCTCGTCCTGCTCGATCTCGTTGATCAGGTTCTGAACGTGGAAGTACATCGTGGCCTCCATCAAGGTGATGCCGACGACTTGTCGACTCCTCCACTGTGCGCCTCCTCTCCGATTCACTGCGTCCCCCTTGCCAAGGGGAGATTTAGGGTGATAATTCGGGTGGATGCTCCGGCTAGAGTTCCAGAAGAATGCGAGTCTCTCCCTCGACCTCAACCACGGTCGCCGTGATCTGCGAGTAGTCCGCGATGCGCGGGAGTCCCTCGGTAATCGGTCCGGTCGCGGATCCGACCACCACACACCGCATCCCGGCTGCGAGTGCGGATTCGATGCCCGCCTCGGCATCCTCGAACACCACGGCGTCTCTCGGCGCGACGCCCAAGAGTTCGGCCGCGCGCAGGTAGGGGTCGGGGTGCGGTTTGCCGCGTTCCACGTCATCCGCGGTCACCACCACCGCGGGCATGTCGATCCCGGCTGCGGTCAGGCGGATGGTCGCGAGGTTCAGCGGCGCTGACGTCACAAGGGCGACGGCATCCCGGGGCACCGCGTTGGCGAAGGCCGCGGCACCACCCACGGCATACATTCCGTCTTTCTGTGCCAGCTCAAAGGTCGACAGGTCGTCGCACTCCGCCTCGATGTCCACACCCTCGGGTGCCCATCGGGCGACGGTCTCGCGCATCAGCCGACCGTGGGAGGTGGCAAGAATGGCATTCACATCGAGTCCGTGCCGGTCGGCGTACCTACCCCACACCCGCTCAACGACCACGGTCGAGTCGACCAGTGTTCCGTCCATGTCGAAGAGAATTGCTGCGGCCGGAATTGTGATGGAGCTCATGGCCCCATTCTCGCGCATCAGTTGATGCACGCCCCCGCAGCGTAGGAGCGCTCGGTACCGGTGGAGGCGAAGCCCGTCGGGGTATCAACGGGAGCGGTGGGCTCCTCCGCAGCATCCGTCCCGCCCTCGGCCGGAGCAGCAGGTGCCGCGGGCGGAGTCAGGGCACCGTCGAGCCCGTTCTGGCCGAGTACGAGGGTGACCGCGTCAACGGACGCCGACGCAATAACCTCCGCGCCGGGTAGCGCCGCGGCGAGGGCCTTCGCGTTGCTCTCCTGGCCGGGCGGGTACTCGATTGTGGTGGTGCTCCGCAGGTCGGCATTGCCGGGGGTTCCGGTCTGAAAACCCATTCCGGCGAGCGTTTGGGTTCCGGATGCCGCAGCGCCACCGACTCCGCTGCCGTTGAGTACTGTGACCGTCACGTCGCTCGCAGCCGCAGCAGTCGCCGATTCGTAGGCGGACGGCACCCCGATGATGCCCGAGATGAACGTGGGCATGGCGGACATATCGAGTTCCACGATGGAGACCTGCGACCCGCCAGACCAGATGGTCGGGGTTCCCGCCACCGGCACGGTCGCGGAGTCGATGTTGTCGGCGCCGAGACGCGCGAGGGTGGTGCCGAGCGAGAGGAAGTTGAGGTCGGGGTCTGTTTCGGTGGCGCCGCTGACGGCATCGAGCACTTCCTGCAGCCGACCGGGGTTGAGCAGCGTCGACGGCGACAGAACCTTGCGTGCCTCGACGGAAAGGAAGTACTGCTGGCGTACCTGACGGTCGAGGTCGCCGTTGGGCAGGCCGTGTCGCTGGCGCACAAAGGAGAGGGCCTGCTGCGCGTTGAGGGTAGACACACCTGCGGGCAGATTGAGTGTCGAATAGGGGTCGTTGACGGCGTTGTTGAGGCAGACGTCCACTGGCCCGAGGGCCTCGACGACGTCGTAGAAGCCCAGCATGGAGACGCGCACGTAGTGGTCGATGCTGAGACCGGTGAGGTTCTGGATGACGTCGATCAGCAGTTTTGCACCGGAGGCATCGTCGCCTTCTGTGGCGCCGTGGGCGAACGCGGAGTTGAGCTTGCCCTCTCCGTACCCGGGGATGTCGACCCAGGAGTCGCGGGGGAAGGAAATGAGTGTGGCCGGCCCGCCTTCAGCGGGCAGGTGCAGCACCATCATGGTGTCGGTGCTGGTTCCGCCGCCGTCGGCTTCGGTTCCGAGGCGCGCGAGGTCTTCGGCTGTGGCGTCGGCGGGGCGGTGGTCGTCGCCGACCAGGAGGATGTTCTGGGCGTCCCCGTCAATGTCAGTGGCTCCAGGAACAATCGCATCGACGCGGGTGAGACCCGACACAAAACGCTGGTAGTTGTAGACGGCGTAGCCACCCGTGATGAGGAGCATGGCGATGACGGCAACCGAGAGCCACCGAAAGGCGTTGCGCGCCCGGTGGCGACCCGACTTGCGGGGTTTGCGTTCCTTGCGCGGAACACGATCCGGGTCGGCGTCACCCGGGCGGAACTCGTTGGGGTTGTACTGGTTGTCCGGGCGCTGCTTGTTGTTGTACTGGCTGCCCTGGTATCGCGTGTCTCCGGCGTATCTCGGCGGGGTATTGCGCTGTCCGCCGCCGCGTCCCGCGGGTGGGGAATCCTGCGGGTGCGGAAGATCGGGCCGATTAATCACACCGCAGCTTACGCAATTCGGGGAGGGATGCTGTCGAGACAGCGCCCGTAGCCGTCACACTCGCGGGCGTTTGCCACCTGCCACGGTGCACATTTACGCGGTGCACATCAACACGGTGCATTGTCATTCTCCTCCGGCCGATCCACCCAGACGCGGGAAAACCGCGAACGACATCGATCCCAGCACACCCGACGGTTGTGATCAACCCGGGTGGTGTGTTCGCCGGCCACGCGCCGCGCCAATCCACCGAGGGTGGATGCTCCGAATGGGTGATACCTGCGAACATAACGCGGTACAACCGTTCTTAAATGAACGACATGTGTCCGCCGTGAGCGCAAGTGGCTTTTCGAGTCCTGTCCACGCAATACGGTGGAACCCAACGCCTGTCGCTCCGCCTCGTACCACTCGACGAAAGAGAAGTCCTTGTCGCAACCCGAGATCCCCTCGACGCTTCTGCTGCTCAGCGTCGACGACGAGAAATCTGCTCGCAACGCGTTTGACCAGATGATTCATCTGCATTCCGTTGCACTGCTCACCCTGCAGGGCCTGGTTTTGATCTCAGCGTCCCCTGCCGGCGAGATCGATGTGATCAGCTCGCCCAGCAACCTGGTGGGGCTGGAGAAGATCGAAGAGGCGCCGACGTTCCGTCCACTCCTCGAGGCATTGGAAAGCCTCACGGCTGACGGCACCAATTCTGCGGCGGTTCCCGTCATCGCACCCGACAGCGCGGGCAACCTGCTGAGCGGTGATGTGCGTCGCCAGATCACGGGCTACCTGAGCCCGGGCCACTGGACCGTTGTTGCCCTGGCCACCAACATTGCCGAGGGCGAAGTCACTCGCCAGCTCGACTCGCTCACCACGAACCGCTACAGCGTTCAGCTCACCCGCCAGGACGAAGAAGAACTGCGCTCCGCCGGGTAACACGAGCCGTGGTCGCTGTCGCGACCGGGGTGATCAGAGTACGTCGAACGGATCCTGACGCTGGTCTGTTGTGGATGAAGCGTCGCTCGGCCCCACGGCCAGGGCCGTCGACGAAGCGGGAGAGTCAGTGGGACCGGACGGCTCGATGCCCATCAGAGAGATGGGAGTGCCCGCGGTAATCAACAGATCCGCGGCGCGGACGGTGCCCTCGCCGTGGTTGACGCGCAGCCAGAACGGCTCGCCGCTGAGTAGTGCCTGAGTGATCTCGGCCTTGATCAGTTCGGGGTCGGCATCAGCAATGGTGTAGTGCTCGCCGCCGTAGTTGATGTTGATGCGCTTCACGAGCGTGATCCTTTCGCAGGTTCCTCGGGCGGGGTCGGTTCGGGCAGAATCTGCAAACCGCTGGCAGAGTTCGCCGAAATCGTGAGCGCTTCAATCCACAGGGGATTGATCCGCGGCATGCGGCCTCCGAAGTATTTATAAATCAGAGGGATGCTGGGGTTCAGCCAGATCGTGGTGCGTCCGTTACCGATACGGTTGTCGTCTTTCCATGACAGGTACAACGACTCATTGCGACGGAGCTTTTGCCCGATCACAATCTGCAGGTGGGCGAGCAGTCGGTCATCGAAGTCGACTGCAAAGTTGGAATCGTAGCTGAGCGTACCCATAGAGTTGCGCTGACTTTCTGCAACGGGTCACTTGGCACGCAAGACGCAAATGCTCCCGGACGGTGGGTTGCGCACTTAACCTACCCCAGTCGTCCCTCCCCACCAACGTGAGTCGCCGTCAGCGATGAGCTCGGTTACGCCCCTCACTCTGCTGCGCCAGCACATCAAGGGTGCGATTGGTGATGCCCTCGGCGACAACGTGCAGGCTCAGCTGGTTTTTGCGGGCGAAGTTGCGCATGGTTCTGAACGCTTCTTCCATGTCCATGTGACCGGTCTGCGACAGCACACCTTTTGCCTGCTCGATCAGGATGCGGCTATCGAGTGCCCGCTGCAGCTGTTCGCTGACAATGCCGCTTTCACGGATCATCCTCTCCTGCAGGATGCCGATGGTCGCTACATCCGTCAGGGCCTGCGCCACCGCGATATCGCGGTCGTTGAGGTCGCCGAGACTGGTCGACAACAGATTCATGGTGCCGATGACGTCGCCGCGCAATTTCATAGGAGCCGCGTACACCGAGCGAAAACCCTGCTCGAGTGCCGCGACACGAAAAGCGGGCCACCGCTCGCTCAACTCGTCGATATTAGACACGGACACGGGTTCCCCGTTAGCGAAACAGTCGAGGCACGGGCCCGCGCCCGCGTTGAGCTGCATCACCTCCACCAGCTCGGCTTGTTCACTCGTGGAGGCGACAAGCTGCAGGTTTCCCTCGGAGTCCGCCAGCATCAGTCCGCCTGCTTCAACGTCGAGGATGTCGGTGCATTCGCGCACAAGAAGGTCGAGGAGGTCAACAACGTCGTACTCCGTGGTGAGGGTGTCGGCGAGCGTGACAAAGGCAGCGGTCAGACGTGCCTCCCGGGATTCTTCTTTCATTTCGCATCACCACCCACCCGAATTGTTCGTGACATTACTTGGCTACCCGTCGAATTCCAAGCCCTCGACGCCGAATCGTGGTCGATACAGTACCGACCGTTCCGTGTCGTCATCAGGTCTCCCTGAAATCCAGTGTGCGCGTCACGATGTCGTGAGCAACATCCCCCACGGAGCGCCCGCTGGAGAACGCGTGCGCGCGCAGTCGGGTGAAGGCGTCGGTGGCCGTGGTGTCGAGCTGAACCAGCAGCATGCCGGTGGCTTGGTGAACTTCTCGTCTCATTTCGGGTACCTCTCGGAGCGCTTTATCTTCTTCTTTATCTGCGCTACGCACCGCCGTGCGCAGCGCCGGTGCCGCGACCGAGCCGGCGAGCCGGCGGGCCATGGCAAGTTCGTGGGGGGCAAGCCCGCCGGGGTCATTGCGGTACAGGTCGACCACTCCAATGGTGACCGCGCCCAGCAGTAACGGAATCGAGAACAGGGCGCGAGCGGAGGTGTCGGCGACGGCAGGGCCGAACACCGGCCAGCGCGCGAATGACTCCGTGCTGACGTCGGCGACACTCACCGGTTGTCCCGTGCGCAGCGCCTCCCAGTGCGGTCCCTCACCGAGCTCGAATTGCAATTCTTCGACGCGTGCGGCGACCTGGTCAGAGGTGCAGATGGTGGACGGATGTTCGGAGCGCCCGAGCACCGTGATCGACCCCCCGGTCATCGACAGCAGGCGCAGAAATGGGTCGCAGAGGTTCTGTTCGATGTCGGCGGCGGTGTCGGCGGGGCTATCGGCGAAGAGAACCGCGTCGTCATCCCTCATTGTGGTTGCACCACGGCATCCATTCGCCTCGCCCTGCCCTTCCCGGTGTCCGGATGCTCTAACGCTCAGATGCTCTGGCGCTGGGCGATGAGTGGACAAAAGAACGGATCGCGCTCACCGAGACCCACACGGTTGATGTAGCGGAGCACTATGGCGTAGGACTCGAGGAGTCCGGTCACCGTGTACGGCACCTGCTGGCTGCGGCAGTAGGCGGCGATCATCGGGGCGGCACGGCGCAGATGGGGCCGCGGCATCGAGGGGAACAGGTGATGCTCGATCTGGTAATTGAGACCGCCCATGGCGATATCGAGAAAACGGTTGCCGCGCACGTTGCGGCTCATCATGACCTGACGGGTGAGGAAATCGAGTTTGAGGTGCGCTGGCACCAGCGGCATGCCCTTGTGGTTGGGAGCGAAGGATGCGCCCATGTAGAACCCGAATACCCCGAGCTGCACGGCGAGGAACGCGGCGGCGATGCCGGGGGAGAGCACAACGAATACCAGGGTGAGGTACCCGCCGAGGCGAACAACAAGAAAAGTGATCTCGACCGAGCGCCGGTTCACCCGTTCGCGGGCGAGCACGCGCCGCACACTTGATGCGTGCAGCGAGAGTCCCTCGAGAAGAAGGAGGGGAAAAAAGAAGCTGCCCTGATGGGCCATCAGCCAGCGGGCGACGGGTCTGCGCGCGCGGGCTGACTGGGTGGGAGTAAACGCGATCACCGGGAGGTCGATATCGGGGTCGGTTCCCTCTTTGTTGGGATTCGCGTGGTGACGGGTGTGTTTGTGCTGCCACCAGCCGTAGCTCAGGCCGACGAACAGGTTGGCCAGGATGAGGCTGATCCAGTCATTCCACTTTCCCGACCGGAAGATCTGACGGTGGGCGGCGTCGTGGCCGAGAAACGCGGTCTGGGTAAACAGCACCGCAAAGGCGGCCGCGGTGAGCATTTGCCACCAGGTGTCGCCGATGATCCAGAACGCGACAAACACCGCGGCGAAGGCGACGGGAACACTGACGAGTTTCGTCCAGTAGTAGCCGTAGCGGCGGCGCATCAGCCCCGACTCCTGCATCATCTGCGCCAGTGGTGTGAAGGCGTTGACTGCGCGTGCGGCCGGTCTCGCCGGGGAAATCCCCGGCGCGACCGCATCCCTGGCTGTATCGGGCGGCTGCTCTACTCCCTTGAGCGATCGCTCGGGCTCGGCCGGATGGTGATCTGTGTAAACGGACACCGGGCGGCCCCCTTGCCATTTCAGTAAGGAATGAAATGAGCGATCGGGGTCTGGGACAGCCTGTGATCAGGGTACGTCTGCCATATGCGTCTGGCAAGAGAAAATTCTTCACGCCGTCAAGTCCCAATCCGGGTGACGGGCGGATGCTTAGAGTGGAAATCCGGTCCCGAAGGAGTGAACACAATGAATCAACCCGCCCAGACGCAGGACGCCCCCGGCCTCACCAACAAAATGACCCCGCGGCCGGACCACGGCGAGGAAAGTTATGTGGGCTCTGGTCGGCTGGCGGGCAAAATCGCCCTGGTGACCGGTGCCGATAGTGGGATCGGCAAAGCGGTGGCCCTGGCCTTCGCCCGGGAGGGTGCCGACGTGGTCATCAGCTATCTCGAAGAGCATGAGGACGCGAACGACACTCGTGACCTCGTGGAGGCAGCCGGTCGAACGGCATTGCTGGTGCCCGGTGATCTCTCCACTGCCGAGCACAGCCGTCGGGTGATTGCGCTCGCGGTGGCGAAGTTCGGGCGGATTGACGTTCTGGTGCACAACGCCGCGTTTCAGCGCACCCACGAGTCGATTGAAGAGATCGAGAACGACGAGTGGGATTACACCATCGCGACCAACCTCAGCGCCTACTTCTATCTGGTGAAGGCCGCTCTGTCGCACATACCCGAAGGCGGATCGATCATCGCGACCTCGTCGGTGCAGGCCGATACCCCGTCGCCTCAGCTGCTCCCGTATGCCGCAACCAAGGCCGCAATCACGAATATGACCGCGTCTCTGTCGCAGATGCTTGCGGAGAAGGGGATCCGCGCGAATGTCGTCGCACCCGGTCCGATCTGGACACCACTGATCCCCTCGACGATGCCGGAGGACCAGGTTGCCGAGTTCGGTGCACAGGTTCCCATGGAACGACCGGGTCAGCCCGCCGAGGTCGCACCCGCGTACGTGATGTTGGCGTCGGACGAGGCGAGTTACATCTCCGGAGCGGTCATCGCGGTCACGGGTGGCAAACCGATCCTCTAAGCGACGCGGAGCGGAGAAGGTGCTCCGCGCTATTTGTGGCTTTTGCGCAATCGCCGCTTGGCGTCGTGGCGGAGCGCTGCGAGGTCGATGTAGACGAGTTCGAGTAGTCGGCCCTCGCGGTGGCGGTCGTAGTCCGCTCCTACATCGGTCGGCGACTGCTCGGCCAGCTTCGCGTGCCAGGCCTGGCGAACTTCTGACCAGGCATCTTGCCGCGCGGACTCAACCAGATCAGCCAGCCGCTGCGAATCCTCGCCCGCCGCTCGGAGGTCAGCGGCAAGCTTAACGTAGACCTGGCGGAGTAGTTCGCTGCGCTGGCTCTCGGCGGAGATCTTTTCGGGAGCGACGACGGAGACGTCGGGGGCGGCAGCGATATCGGGAGTAGACGGCGTAGGCTCCGGCTCCGGATTGACGGGCGTCGGGGTGACCGGGGGAGTGGCGACCGCGGGAGTGGTGACCGGTGGGGTGGTGGCCGGTGGGGTGGCGACCGACGGCGCCGTGGTGCGGGGGCGCAGGGCCAACTTTGTTCCGCGCCGGGCTTGCCTGGCCGAGGCGCGTGCCTCTTTTTCTGCCGCGAGGCGCGCGTCCTTGTCGGCAGCGCGGGCATCACGTTCGGCGCTCCGCGCGTTTTGTTCGGCGACGAGGGCGGCCCGGGTTGCCATTCGTTCGGCATGCGCGAGGGCGCGGTTTTCCAACCGTGTGGCGAGATCGTCGTTCTGGCGGGCGAGGGTAGTGATCTCTTCGCGCGCCGCCGCGATGTACGCCTCGGGGTTGTAAGTGGCGCGATCGCGCAGGGCACCCACAATGATGCGGTTTTTGACCGCCATTCGAATCGCCGTCAAGGCGATCATCACACCCTCGTCAACGGCGCGTGCGGGTGACACGGTCTCGAGGGAGGTGGGCCATCCGGCGTCGACCGTTGTATCGGAATCGTCGTTGCGGATTTCATCCGACACCGTTGCACTCCTCACGGTCTGGACTTACTGCGCGGACCCCTTCAATGTTAAGAGGTCCGCACCCGTTCGCGCTCAGCCGTTCCACATCTGGTCGGTCTGCACGAGTTCCGCGTCGCTGAATGTGTGAGCGACCGTGGTGTGCCTGCCCACGTGCACGGAGAAGCTTTCCCAAAAACCTGGGTCCCGGGGATTGGCGTCGTGTGTGTCGTCGACCGCGAGAAACAGTCGATCAAACATTTGAGTCATGATGGGCCCCCTTTCGAGGCTCGTTGTTACCAACTGAAGCCACCGGGGTCTGGGGTGTCCGTATGCAAAAAAGGCTACGCGCGTGGATGGATGGTGGCGAGGGGGTCGCGCGGATTGTTCTGATCCGATACAAGCGCAGGCTCGACGTATCCGGGATCCGTGGTGATGGGTTCGCTGCGCTCGGCCCGCACGGCGGCGATTCCTCCGAGGATGAGTGCACCCCCGGCGAGCTGGAGCAGGGTTAGTTCTTCGCCCAGGAGCATCCACGCCAACAGCGAAGCGAAGACCACCTCGAGCAGCCCCACAAACGACGCCACTCGAGACCCCAGCACGGCCGAGGCGGCAATACCGGCCGCATACGCAAGCGCGGTGCCGATGACGGCGACCACCAGAAGCGGAACCCACCACGGCAATACCCACCCGAACAAGGGGAGGTCGCCAAACGTCGCGGTGAAGGGCAGCACCCCGACGGCGCCGAGGATGCCAAGCACAAGACCGCCGACCAGGAGGCCGAACGCGGCGAGGGCGACCGGGGGCAGTCCGTCGCTGGGGCGGGCGGCGACCACAAAATAGATCGCGCACCCGATGGCGGCGGCGAATGCGAACATCAACCCCACCGGGTCGACCGCCTGCAGTGCTCCCGGGCCGATCACCAGTACCAGACCACCCACGGCGAGGGCGGAGCCGATGAGGACGGTGGGGCGGGGCATCCGGAGCGTGCGAACCCAGACGAACCCGACGAGCAAGAGGGGTGCAAGGAATTCGACGAGCAGCGCGGTCGCGACGGGGATGGTCTGCAGCGACGCGAAATAGGCGAGCTGGGTGGCGGCGACGCCGATGCCACCCATCCCGAGCACCCGCCAGCGGGCCCGCCAGAGTGAAGCGAAGCGTCCGCGCAGGGCGAGCAGGGCGATGGGGAGGAGGATCACGGCCGCGGAGAGCGCTCGGGCGGTGACCGCGGCGGTGGGGGACCAGCCCGCCTCGAGGAGGGGTTTGACGAGTGCGCCCGAGGTGCCGAAGGAGATGGCGGCGATGAGGGCCGCGACGAGCCCGGAGGAGGTCGAGGTGAGATGCATGGGAGTCTCCGTCGTCTGCGGAACGGGCGCGCTGCCGGGCCGTTCGTCATGGTCTATATTGCTGTTAACCACTGACAGTAGAACTCACGGAATAAGGAGTCAACTTGCATTTTGCCCCTGACACCGAGCTGTCGCTCGAGTTTGTGGTTCGGCTCGCCAATAGCGACCCCGGGGCGTCTCGCAGCGGGGAGGACGAGCTCTCCACTGTCGAGCAATTAACCGGGCTTCTGGAGACCTGCCGCTACACCGGGCGCATCGACCGCACCGACGCCGAGCGTCGTGAAGTGCTTGCCGTGCGGCGCGAACTGCGTGAAGTCTGGAGCCTCAGTCGGGACGCCGCCGTGGATGCCGTCAACCGGATGCTCCGCGACGCCAACGCCTCGCCCTACCTGGTGCGCCACGACGACGAGGACTGGCACATCCACGCGACCGAACCCACCGCGCCGCTTGCCGAGCGGATGCGTGTGGAGGCCGCACTGGCCCTCGTCGACGTGATTCGCACCAACGAGATGGGCCGGCTGCGGGTCTGTGGCGCCGACGATTGCATCGGGCTGTTCCTCGACCTCTCCCGCAACGGGTCCAAGCGGTATTGCAGCGTGCGGTGCGGCAACCGCGTCAACATGATGGCGTTCCGCGAGCGCCAGTCGGGGAGCTGAGCGCTCGCCGAGGTGTGGTGGCGCGGGCAGTTGCTCCGGTTTCCGTCAGGCGCGGTGGTGTGTGGCGCTGGGTGTGAGGCTGTGGAGAATGGATGCCGCTGCTTCACCCGCCCCGCGATGCGACGGTTCGAGCAGCAAGCGCGCACTGCGGTGGCAGGGTTCGCACTCCTCGAGCTCGGCCTTCACTCGGCGGGTGTTGTCGGCGGGGTGGTGACCGCCGCGCTGGGCGCGCGAGGAGACCTGGAGTCGCAGAAGCCCGCGGTGAAGCCGGGTGCGCACGGTGCCCACACGCACGTCGAGAATGGTGGCGACCTCGTCCTCCGTGTAACCCCCGCCGAATGCCAGGGCGATGGTCTCCCGTTCGGGTGCGGTGAGTTTGCAGTCGGGATGCGGCAGATGTGCGGCCGGCGCGGGTGGCTCCGACCGCCGTGGAGCGCGCGGGGGTTCGGTGTGACGGCGTGTGTGGTTTTGGGCGCGGACGGAACGCAACCGGTCGATGGCCCGGCGGCGGGCGACCTTGAGGATCCACGCGGTGGATTCCGCCCCCGTGATCACGGGCACGCCGCCGACGGGAGTGTGGGTGGATTCCGCGATCTCCTCGAACTGTGGGGCGAGCTGCCAGACATCCACAAACACCTCGCGCACCACCGTGGCCGATTCTTCGGTGGTGGACAGCTCGGCGAGAAGGTGCCGCACGGTAGCGGAGACTCGGGGCGACACCGAGGTATACAGGCGAACGAACGCTTTGTGGTCGCCGAGGGCGGTGAGTTCGAGCAGGTCGGCGTCGGAGAGCAGCTCGGCGTCCGGCTTGCCCGGGTGTGCCCGCGACCAGAGTGATTTGGGCCAGGCAGACTTCGGCCAGACCGATTTGGGCCAAACCTGCTTGGTGGCGGTGGGCCGGATCCCGGGGATTTTTCCCTGGCTAGGTGTGGTTCCGGCTGTTCTGGGCATAACGTCCCCCTTTGCAGTGTCGAGTGCACTTTGTTGTCGGGGTCTGGGGCAACGGCACGATCGTACAACTCGCGCGCCGAAGCATCCAGCACAAATTTTCAAAAACCAGCAGACAACCCAGCACCCCACCCAGCGGTCGGACCGGACTCGCAATCCCCGAGAAACCCGCGAGAAATATGAACTTTCTTCGAGGTGACGGCCGTTCGCCGTGGCCCGCCAATGGGGGGACACGAGTGCTAGGCAATGCGGGATCGGCGAAGTAAAGTGAGGGATACTACGGAAAGGCGCAGGAATGGGCACTTTGCTATACGGCAACTCCGGGATTGTGATTGCTTTCGAAGATCGTGCGCTGATGCACTTGCAGATTGTGATCACGTCCAAACTCCGACGTGGCGAGAGCTTTGTGTTCTCCTGGACCGATGCTGCCGAGGTGGGCAGCGGCCGCAGCTCCATCTGGCTCGACCCGAGCAGCACGTTGCTGTATCGCTACTTCGGCAGTCGCATCCCCTCCATCAACAAAGAATGGATTGAGACCCTGTCTCTCTCCGCCAACAGCGGCAGCGGCCTCATTTTTACGGCGGAACCTGGCACACCGCCTCCGCCCAGGGCCACCCGCCCCGATCGCCTTCGTACCCCCGCCTGACCGGCTTTGCTCTCACCCGCTGCTCGCACTCGCTGATTTCACCAAAGGGGACCCGTTTTGCCCATTCATCTTGCGGCTGTTCCGACCGTTGTCGCGCCCTGGAACGTCGAGCTCAGCGAGGCGCAGCACACGCTGATTTTGTACGCGCTGACCGTGGGTGTTCTCGCGTTTGTCGCCGGGTTTATTCGCGCCGCGGTGACGATCCGCGAGGTGGGGTCCCGGTATCGCACGGCGGTGCTCGCCCGGTTGGGTGTGCTGAGTTCCGCCTGCCTGGCTTATGTTGCCGTCATTATCGAATTTCATCGTGGGTATGACCGGGTGGGGGATGCCTGGGTGCCCAACCACGGTGCGGTCAATACATTCGCCCTGCGCTATGCCGAATGGACCGTCAGTGTTCCGCTCATCGCAGTCGAGGTGCTCGCGGTCTGTGCGCTCGCCGGGGTAGCCATGCGGCGCACTCGCATTCTCGCCATGGCGTGTGGCTTTTTGATGGTGTTCTGTGGATTTGTCGGCGCGATCATCGTCGGGGGAGGAGAAGACCTCGTCCAGTTGAGGATCTGGGGTGCGATTAGTGCCGTTTTCTGGGTGCTGACCAACGTGATCCTGTGGCGGGCCGCCACCAGCTCGGCGCGCTCGTTGACTCCCGAAGCCGGGAAGCTGTTGCGCAATGCCGTTCTGCTGCTTCTCGCGGGCTGGGCGGTCTACCCGCTGGTGTATTCGATCCAGACGTTCGCGTGGGGTGGCACCTGGACAACAACGATGCAGATCGGGTTGACCGTTGCCGACGTGCTGCTGAAACTTGCGTTCGGTGGGGTTATCCATCGGGTGGCGAAGTTGCGCACCGCAGAAGACGTTCGGGCGGGGGACGATGTGCACCCTGAAGCGATTTGGATCTCGTCGGTCAAGCAGTCCGATGCGGGAGCTCCCCGCGAGGTCTACCTCGCTGATGAGGGCATGGTGCACCGCCGTCGTGCCCGACCACCTCTGAGTGAGGCGGTCCCAATGACGACGTACCCCGATCCGGACGACCAGTAGTCCGAGCGGCTGGTGTCAGATGGAATACAGCGGCTGAGGGGGAACCACCAGGATGGTCACCACGATGGCGCCGTCGTCCTGGGATGTGACCTCAAGTGCGGTGATGTTTCCCTTAACCACTGCCTCCTTGCCCACAGCGATGTCCTGCGCGTCGCTCAATCGCACACCCTCGTCACGGTCAGGCCAAATATGGTCGAGGATCGCTACGCGGTCGGGAAAATAGCGGTAGACCGTTCCGATCGAGCAGTTCGCCCGCTCCGCAATACTGGCGGTGGTCAGTCGGTCGCGACCCAGCTCGGCGAGGGCCGCGCGCGCGGCGTCTTCGATGGTGGTCAACCGGCTCTGGCTGCGGTTTTGGATTGGCGTGTTTCTTAGCCCTGTGGACATAACGCTCACCTCGGTTCGTTCAGATCGAGGCGTGCTGCCCCAGGCGCCACTGCCTCATAGGTACTGCCTACCGCACCGGGTTTCCGGTCCGCAAGCACCCCTCATTAGTTGCGGTTTACTCATAAACTTGGGTGTGAAAATGCGCCGCTGTGGGGCGCCGTCTATCGCTGGCGGATTGTGTCTGGGCGCTGATGAGCGCCGTCGGTGGAACGCTGTCAGCGTGTGGGGATGCTCGTCCGTCACGACCTTCGCGGGGTACAGTGGCGGGCCTTTTGGGGGACAGGCCGGGGTACACGGTGGGGTACAAACCTATTTGCGTTCGGTGCGTTAAATTCCGCACTGGATACCCGCCCTCTCGCCGTAGGTGCTCAGAGTCATGTGCTCCTCTGCGCGGCGTAGGTCGCTCTGCACATTTGTGCCGGCGTTGTGCACTAAAATCCGCAATTCGGACGCCCCGCGCCGTCCTCGTCGGATCTACCCCCGTGGATCCCAGCAATAGCGGGGCGCAGTCATTGTCTGGCGAACAAGCATCCACCCCGCACCTTTTGTTCACATCTGTAAATCACCCCACAACTGGGGCCACGTCTGTGATGGATGCTCAACGACGCGCCGGACGCCGGGTTGGGCGTTTACGTTACGTTTCTTATCAACGGGGCTTGGATGCTCCGCTCAGCTCTTTGCGGACCAGCCCTGGACCTCGAATGGGATTGGGGGACAAGCACAATGGTCGGGGGATCAGGTAGTGAATCGAAGCGAGCGCAATCGGATGGTTGTGGAGAACCTTCCTCTTGTGGGCTACCTCGTCTCCAAGGTGTGCGCGGGTGCCACACATCTTTCTCGTGAAGACCTCGCCCAGGCCGGCTGTCTTGCGCTGGTGCAGGTTGTCGACAGCTACGACGCCGACCGAGGTATCCCTTTCGGTGCCTATGCCCGCGAGCGAATCATCGGCGCGATCAAAGACGAGATGCGCAGCTCCGACTGGGCCAAACGCGCCACTCGCAAGGTCATCAAAGACACTCTCAGCGTGCAGGGATTACTCACCGCCGAGTTCGGCCGCACCCCCTCCGTCGACGAGATGGCCGGAGCGCTCGGTGTTGACCGCGCAACGGCCGCTGAAGGATTGAGCCTCGCTACCCGCACCCTCACCAGCCTCGACGGAACGCCCACCGACCTGTTGGCCTCCACCGTCGCCCTTTCCGACAGCGACCTTCTGGTCACGGAACGACTCGAGTACCTCCGCGCCGCGGTTGCTGCATTGCCCGAGCGGATGCGCATGATCATCACTGCCATCTACCTCGACGACGTGTCGGTTGGTGACCTCGCACTCGAACTGGGTGTCACCCATTCCGCGATCTCGCAGCAGCGCGCCGAAGCGATTCGTCTGCTGCGCGACGGACTCGAAATGTCTTACCCCGACGACGCACACGTGCCCGCAGCACCTCGGGTCAGCTCGCCCGGTGCGCGCCAAACGGCGTTCCTCAGCGACCTCGCCGCTCGCGTCGCTGCTCCGCCCGTTACTCTCGCACCCATCGCGGTATAGCGGGGCCGGCCCGTCCCTACAGGTTTGAGCCCGGGAACGAGTCGAACGACGAGGTCTCATCCAGCGCCTCGGGATCGGGCTTGATGAAGTGCGGCGACGACAGCTCGTCGATTTTGTCCTTCATGTGGTGCACGCCGATGGCGTTGTCCGGTTCGGGCAGGCGCGACGACGTCGACTCGGCCATGAGGTTGGTGCCGCTGCCGAGCACAAAGCTGGCGACGATGTCATCCCCGTCCGGTCCTAACGCATTCAGAGCGACGGAGTCGGCGTGACCCGTCTCGGCGAGCAGTGCTGAGTACTCGATGAGCGTGTCTGCGGCCTCATCGCCGATGAGGACTGAGCGGTCTGCATACGTCAGAAACTTCATCTCTTCACGATATAGAGCTGAGATTCTTTCGCTAGGCAGGTTGACAGCGCCCACAAAACGGTCGGCCGTAGGGGCTCAGTCGTAGCGGCTGCCCGGCCAGTGTCGCTGGCCCGGCTTCGTCAGTCGTTGATCGCCTCGATGCCCTGCTGCTTGAGCTCGGCGAGGCGATCCCGCATGGCTTGGAGGACGTCGGGTGGATGCCCCTGCCAGTCGACCACTTCGCTGACCACCCGCAGGGGCTCCCGCGTGCGGTACGACCGTGTGGGGTTGCCCACAAAACGCTGGTTGGTCAGGTTCGGGTCGTCCTCGATGGTGCCGGTGGGTTCGACCTGGTAAATCCGGCCGCGCCCCTCGCCCTGCGCGAGTTCCGCACCCCAGGTCGCCGCGTCGAGTGTCGCCGTCAGGTAGATGAAGTTCGCCCGCTGCCCTGTGCCGAAATTGGAGGTGTTGCCGGGTTCGAGGAGCTGCCCGGCAGCGAGGTCCGCCTTTGTGCCGTGAAAAAACGGACCGGGGTCGCTGTGACCGTAGGAGTTCTCAGCAGATTCCATTCCCCTAGCCTGCCCGGTCGACTCGGGTTTCTATAGGTCTATTTCCTTCACTCTCTTTCCTCCGTGCCGGCTCCCGTCCGGCCAGGCCGGAGCCCCTGCCGCCCGAGCGCAGAACTGGCTACGGTGAGCACATGAAGCCAATGGTGGTGAAGGTGCTCGGAGCAGCGATGATCCTGCTCGCCGCGATCGGCTCCCTCACCGGCTGGTCGGCCGTTCGAACCGTGAACGACGGTCCCGTCTATCTCGTTGTGAACATCGTGTTGACGATTGCCGGAGTGCTGACCATCTTTATTGGATATCGGCTCGAGCGAAAACACTCCAGCGGCGCCAAGTAGTTCGCACAGGATTACCTCGCGCAGGTCGCGTCATCGCCACGCTCCCGGAGCTGTGAGCACAACGGAATGTCAGTCGTCATCTCTTCCGGAATCCATGCACTCCTGAGTGAGCGCACGAGATTCCTCGGATCCTTCATCGGCGTACTGCGTAGCGATAACGACTGCGCCGTTGTCTTCAACCGAGTAGTCGACGCCAAGATCGTCCAGGCACGCCGTCACTTTGTCGACCTCTGAGGTGGTTGTGCATCCGGTCGAGGCGATCAGAATGGTCGCTGCCATAGCTACCGCCGCAACTGAGCGGATTTTCAGAGCGTTCATCGAATCAATGTAGGCGGGCGCAACGCTGCCGGCACTCATCTAAGAGAATTCTTCACTATCTGTTAACGCGTGGGGATAATCCGTGGTGACGATAGAGGCACGACCGGCGCTAGATCCTCGCCAGCGTCGCCGCATCGGGCTTTCCGTCGAAGTACTTCTCGAGAACGCGGCGGAAAATGGATGCTCCGCCCGCAGTCGACTCCTCGGCCGCAGCGTCGTCCGACACGGCACGGTCAAACAGCGTCATCGACGATCGCAGTTTGATGGCGTCGATCGATCCGACGACGGACTCCGCCGACCGCGTCTCAAGCTTCAGCAGCACGCCGGAAATCTCGGTCAGACGCGGTCCGAGCACCGGGTGGTCGAGGTACGCCCGCGCCTCCGCCAGCGAGGAAATCGCGTACCGGCGAGCCATCCCGCTGTAACCGAGGCCCTCGATCTGCGGAAAAATAAACCACATCCAGTGGGTGGTCTTGCGTCCGCGGCGCAGCTCGGCCATGGCCCGGTCGTAGTCGCCGCCGATGTCCTGCGCACGAACGAATCGGTCCAGATCACAGTCGTTCATAGTTGTCCTTGGGGTGATGCTTCGCCACTACTCAGCTATTTTGCCCGGGCATCCACGCAGCACCAGCTCTAGACAACACCCGTGAGTTGAGTAATCCTGAGGGGTGACTTTCGCCAACGTAGGTACCCTCGGAGCTCTTCCCGGCAAACGCGACGAACTCGTCGTTCTCCTCACCCGGCGCAGTAACGCGCTCGAACCGGTGGGGTGCCTGGCCTACGAGGTGGGCGTCAACGACGAGGAACCCGACGTGGTGTTTGTTGTCGAATTGTGGACCAGTGCTGACGCCCACAAAGCATCCCTTGCCCTGCCCGAAGTGCGGGAGTCGATCGAGGCAGCGCGACCGCTGTTGTCTGGGGAGTTCGGCGGGTTCCAGTTCGACGTGGTGGGGTCGCCGCTGCGCGATTGAGTTTCTCCTCAGACGGTGATGAGCAGCTTCGCGATCGAGTCGAGGGCACCGGGAACGAGTGTGTAATAGGCCCAGGTGCCGCGCTTGTCGCGGGAGAAGATGCCTGCATCCACGAGGATCTTCAGGTGGTGTGACACCGTCGGCTGACCGAGGCCGAGCGGCTCGGTGAGGTCGCAGACGCAAGCCTCGGAGTCCTCGTGCGCCGCAACCATGGAAATCAGCCGCAGGCGGGCCGGATCCGCGATGGCCTTCAAAGTGCGGGCGAGCTTCTCCGCGTTCTCTGGGCTGATCGCCTCGCGGGTGACCGGGGCGCAGCACGCGGTGACGTCGGTGAGCGGAAGCATCTCGGTGAGCGACATGGCAACATCCTCGCACGATCGTTGACAAACATCGATAGTCATCGATATTTTGGACTCAACATTGATCGACGGTGATCGATGCATCCCGCCGCCACTGTTCGGAGCACCGCAATGACTGAGACCACGACCACCAAGCCGACCGTTCTCTTTGTGTGTATCCATAATGCGGGGCGCTCCCAGATGGCTGCCGGCTACATGACCGCGCTGTCGAATGGGGCCGTCGAGGTGCGTTCCGGAGGATCCGAGCCCGGCACCGAGATCAACCCCATGGCGATCGCGGTGATGGCCGAAGAAGGCATCGACATCAGCCGCGAAGTACCTCAGCTGATGACCACCGAGCAGGTGCGTGATTCCGATGTCGTCATCACCATGGGCTGCGGCGACGTCTGCCCAATTTTCCCGGGCAAGCGCTATGAGGACTGGGAACTGACCGACCCCAAGGGCAAGTCGATCGACGAGGTTCGCCCGATCCGCGATGACATCAAGGCGCGCATCACCGCGCTGCTCGCTGAGCTCATCCCCGCAACAACCTAAGACCGCAGCTGCAGGGGCAGCTGTGTCCCGGAACGTCCAGAGAGGAACGCCTCATGGCCCAGAATCCTGACATCACCGAACAGGTGCGCCAGCGCTACGCCGACGCGGCGCTCAAGATCACCGATATCTCCGGCTCGACCACCGACGCAGATTCCATCAGTAACGCCGCGGACTCCATTGGCGATAACCCCACCTCCTGCTGTGGGCTGACCGACCGCGGCAACGGCGACGTGTTCGGCTCGGTCCTCTACACGGGTGGCGAAGATGCTGAGGTGCCGGCGGATGCTCTGCTCGCCAGCCTCGGATGCGGAAACCCCACCGCAGTGGCCGACCTCCGCGAAGGCGAAACAGTTCTTGATCTCGGCTCCGGCGGCGGGATCGACGTGCTTCTCTCCGCACGCCGCGTCGGTCCGACTGGGTTCGCCTACGGGCTCGACATGACTGACGAGATGCTCATGCTCGCCCGCGCGAATGCCGCTACGGCCGGCGCCACCAACGTCGAGTTCATCAAGGGACAGATCGAGCAGATTCCTCTCGCCGATGCCACGGTCAACGTGGTCATCTCGAACTGCGTGATCAACCTCTCCGCCGACAAAACGGCGGTCAGCACCGAGATGTTCCGCGTGCTCACACCGGGTGGACGCCTTGGAATCTCTGACGTCGTCGCCGAAAATCAACTCAGCGAACAGGACCGAATCGACCGCGGCAGCTTCGTGGGATGCATCGCCGGGGCGCTCTCCAATGAGGAGTACTTCGCCATCCTGTCCGCGGCGGGGTTCGTTGACATCAGCGTTGAGTACACCCACGAGGTCGCACCCGAGATGCACGGGGCGATCATTAAGGCCGTCAAACCGTCCCCAGAGTAATCTGCTGGGGGAGGGACCAGCGGTGACCACCGACCCACCGAATTCCGTCGAGCTACTGGATGCGAAGGTCGGGCATGGCTTGGGCTCTGAGGCGAGATTCCAGCAGCACATCGGCGGCATCTTCGACGATGCGCTGGCCCTGCTCTGCCGTGACCCGTTGCGCCACGATCAGTGACGCTGTCCCTTGCATAGTCGCGGCGAAGAGAAGCTTGAAGCGCTCCCGGCTGTCGCTCGAGCTGGCCGTGCCGGAATCGATAGCGCTTTCGAGAGTGTGAAACAGCTGGGCGGCGGCTTCGTGAACGTTGCCGTCAGTGTCGCCTGTTTTGGCCGCGAACATCAGCTCCATCAGCGCTGCGTCGTCAACGGCGAAACGGACATACGCGCGAGCGACGAGCCGAAACCGTTCCTCGAAGGCGGCATCACCCTCCAGCGCGGCGCGAACGGCATCGGTGAGCCGCTCGAATCCGCGCACTGCGAGAGCATTCAGCAACGACTGTCGGTCGATGAAGTGCGCCCGTGGCGCTCCGTGGCTCACGCCGGCCCTGCGGGCAACCTCTCGGAGCGACAGCGCGTCCGCGCCGTCGGTGCGCAACAGCTCTTCTGCGTTCTGCAGTAACACAACTCGCAAATTGCCGTGATGGTATCCGCGCTCGGTCATAAGACCAGCATAAACCATTGATAGACATTGACTAGATTCTAGACAGTGTCTACTGTGGTGCTCATGACTTCGACACTTCGCTCAATCTCAGAACTTCCCGACCTGACCGGCCGCACCATCGTGGTGACCGGTTCCACGAGCGGTATTGGTCGCGCCACCGCCCGCGCTCTCAGTGGTGCAAACGCTCGCGTCGTCCTGGCAGTTCGTGACGTCGTGAAAGGAAAAGAGACCGCCGCATCGTTCCCGGCGGAGACGCTCGTGCGGGAGCTCGATCTAGCCGATCTATCCTCGGTGCGCCGATTCGCCGAAACGTTCGACGAGCCGATTGACGTACTGATCAACAACGCCGGTGTCTCCCCGTCTGCACTTCAGCGCACGAAGGACGGGTTCGAGATGCAGTTCGGTACGAACCATCTCGGGCCGTTCGCGTTGACCAATCTGTTGCTTCCGCTGATTACCGGCCGGGTGGTGTCGCTGTCCTCGCAGGCGGAGCGGATGGCAAAGATCGACTTCAACGACCTCAACCTCGAACGCACACCCTACAAAGAAGCCACTATTTATGCCGCGTCGAAGTTGGCGAACTTGTTGTTCATCGCCGAGCTGCAGCGGCGTCTCAACAAAGCAGGTTCCTCGGTGACCGCGGTCGCGGCGCACCCTGGCCTTGTGGCGACGAACATGACCGGGCAGACCACCGGCCTGATGGCGTTGATCACTCGCTGGTTCGCCCAAGCTCCGGAAGACGGTGCGCTGCCGGTGCTCCTCGCAGCGATCGGCGAGGTACCGGGCGGGAGCTTCACGGGACCAGAGCGTTTTATGCACATGCGCAGCGGCGCCGAGCTGATCGGCCGGTCGAGGCAGGCGCAGGATCTCGTGATCGCACAACGACTCTGGGACGTCTCCGAGCAACTCACCCGCGTCGCCTTTCCCTTATAAGTACCGACCTTCCTATCGAATTGGAGAAACTCATGCCCGTACAAAAACGTTTTTGGTATTCGGCGGGACCGGCGCAACCGGTCGGCACTTTGTCAGCCAAGCCCTTGAACAGGGACACCGCGTCCGCGCTCTTGCTCGCAACACTGCCAAACTCCCTGCCCACAACAACCTCGAAGCACATACGGGGTCCGTCACTGAGATCGCGGGATTGGACTCGCTGTTAGACGGTGTGGACAACGTCGTCGCCATGCTCGGCGATGTCGAAGCGCAGAAGACGCGGAGGATCAACACCGAGTTCGTCAAGGTGCTCATCCCTGCAATGCGCCGAACCGGCGTGAAACGGTTTCTCTACCAGGCTGGAGGGCTCAGCGCCGCCCCGGGGCGGAAGCTCTCGCCAGAGCTCTGGGTTATTCGGAGTACCATCGCCCGTTCTTTTATCGGTCAGCATCGAGACAACGAAGCCGTTATGCAGTACCTCGTTGATGAAGCAATGGACATTGAGTGGATGGTGCATCGCGCCGGTATCGGCGGCGATGGCTCGACCAAGGGGCTGCTCCTCCGGTCGGAGACGCGTTATAGCGTCGCCACATTCCGCGATGTCGCTGCTTACAACCACCGCATCCTCGACGAGGAATCCGCCATCCACACCTCCGAATTCAGCAGCTACCAGAAGTAAAGCGGGATGGCGAAAGATTGGAACGAGAAACCGCCATCTCGATGATTCACAACTCCCAGCGCTAACGGTGTGTGCGCGGCTGCCGATTGTGGTTATCACTAGACCACGGATGGTCTTGTGAAACCCACTCAAGGAAGAAGCACCCCCATGGGAATGCAGATCAACACCAACGTTTCGGCGCTTAACTCGTACCGGAACCTGTCCAACACTCAGAACGACCTCGGAAAGTCGCTGGAAAAGCTTTCCTCCGGTCTTCGTATCAACCGTGCAGCGGATGACGCTGCCGGCCTCTCCATCGCTGAGGGCCTGCGTTCGCAGGTAGGTGGCCTCAAGATGGCTGCGCGTAACGCTCAGGATGGCATCTCCGTCATCCAGACCGCTGAAGGTGGACTCACCGAGACCACGTCAATCCTCCAGCGTCTTCGTGACCTCGCAGTTCAGGCCGGTAACGACTCGAACAACGAGGACTCGCGTTCCGCGATCACGTCCGAAGCGAGCGAGCTGGTTTCTGAGCTCGACCGCATTAGCAAGACCACTCAGTTCAACGGCATCAACCTTCTCGATGGCAAGGCCGGGGACATGAAGTTCCAGGTTGGTGCAAACGGTAACGCGGAGAGCCAGATCACCGTCGGACTCGGCGCCACCTCCAGCGTTGCGGCTATCGCCGACGCGCTGAAGACCTCGTCCACCGGAACCACCTTCGACATCGCCGACACCGCTGACCTTCTGGGTGGCGCTACGTTCACGTCAGTAACAGACGATGGCGTAACCACCACGGCGACGTCCACCATCGCCGCGACGGCAACCTTCACCAGCGTTGACAAGTATGCAGAGGCGCTCCGCGGCGACGCAGCGATCAACGAGAAGTTCATCATTGACGTCAAGAAGAACGACAACGGAGAGGGAATCGGCATCACCGTCACGGCTCGTGATGGCGGAACGGTTTCCACCGGAGCCGTCGGCACCGAAGCAGGCACCGGTCTGGCAGTGGGCACCCCGCCCTCCGCTACCGACTTGGTCGGAATCCGCTTCGACACCGCCGAGAACGCTCAGAAGGCAATCAGCACGATCGACGAGCAGATCAAGGCCGTGTCGTCGGCACGTTCCAGCCTCGGTGCGGTGCAGAACCGTTTCGAGTCGACCATCAACACCCTGAACGTCTCGGCGGAGAACCTCACCGCTGCCGAGTCGCGCATCCGCGACACCGACATGGCGTCCGAGATGGTCAGCTACACCCGTTCCAACATCCTGTCTCAGGCCGGTACCGCCATGCTCGCGCAGGCGAACCAGTCCAACCAGGGTGTTCTCCAGCTCCTCGGCTAAATCCCGTAGGGCAACACCTGCACCGGCGCGCTAACTTCCCCCGGCTAGCGCGCCGGTGCACATCCCCCACGAGACGCACCAGCAGCACCCGCTCCACCACCTGCACCCAACTTGAGAGGAACACCGTGGCCCTCAGCCTCGACGGCATTGCCAGCGGGCTCGACTCCGCCACGCTCATCAAGAACCTCATGGATCTTGAGGCCATCCCGCAGGCCCTCCTCAAAAACCGTGTCACGGCGACCGAAACCAAGATCACTGACTTCCAGTCGTTGAACGCCAAAATCGCGAGCATCTACACACTCGCGAACGCGAACAAGGCGGGCACAGCCCTCCAAACTTTTAGCGCGACCAGCTCAGCGGCGGGCGTCAGTGTTGTCGCCGGAGCCGGAGCCATCGGCGGTTCACTCGAAGTGACCGTCAACCAGCTCGCGCAGGGCCAGACTTCGGTCAGTGCACCAATGACAGCCTGGCCATCCGACCCGCCCGTACTCACCATCGTTGGTGCCGACGGTAAACCCGTCGAGATCACCGCCACGTCGACCGACCTCAACGAGGTTGCCGCAGCCATCAACCGCGCAGGCGCCGGAGTTGTCGCCACCCGTGTCGCATCAGGAATGGATGCCGCGGGTGTTGCCCAGTTCCGCCTGCAGCTGACGTCCTCCGCCACCGGCGCCGCGGGTTCATTCGACGTCTATCGCGGTACCGCCGCAGACGTCACCGCGGGAACCGCAACGAACCTGCTCACTGAGACCGGATCGGCTCAGATCCGTCCGGCGCAGGACGCCAAGATCACCCTCTGGGCGGGAACGTCCGCCGAGCAAAGCGTGACGTCATCGTCGAATGCCTTCACCGATCTGCTCCCCGGCGTGACCGTGACGGCATCCAAGGTGTCGGTCGACCCGGTCACTGTTACCGTCGCGCGGGACACCACCAAGGCGACCACCCTCGTCAACACGCTCGTCGAATCGCTCTCCACCACACTCGGCCTCATCGACTCCAAGTCGGCGACGACAAAAACCGAGGACGCCACCGGCAAAGAAGTCACCGGGCTCGGCTCGTTCACCAGCGACGGCACCATCCGCAATATCCGTTCGACCTTGGTGCGCGCGGTCAGCGATCCCGTCGACGGCCGCTCCCCGGCGGAGATCGGCATCAGCTTCGACAAAAAGGGCTCGATCGAGTTCGACAAAGAGAAGTTCGCGGCCGCGCTCAAGGACGACCCGGCCTTTGTCGAGAAGGTCTTCGCCGAGATCGCTACGCGCGTTGCGGCGGCTGCGGATGGAGCATCCAACGCCACAAGCGGCACGCTGTCGACGAAGATCACGGGCGCTGAGACCACGGTCAAGGGATTCAACGAGCAGGTCACCGCTTGGGACCGTCGCCTCGAAACCCGCGAAGCGACCCTCAAAAAGACCTACGCAACGCTCGAGGTCAACATGGGCAAGCTCAATTCCCAGCAGGACTACATCACGGCGCAACTCGCGGCGTTGAACGCAAGCAAGGACTAGGCAGAGACCACTATGAGCCTGATGAACGCGCAGCTGTCGCAGTACAACCGCACCGCCATTCTCAGCGCCTCGCCCGCGCAGCTGCTGACGATGCTCTACGACCGCCTGCTGCTCGACCTCGCCCGCGCCGAGGCCGCCCAAAACGCCGAAAACTGGCCGGTCGCGTCCGAGCAACTGCTGCACGCGCAGGCCATCATCGCCGAGCTGCAGTCCTCGCTCAAGGTCGACGAGTGGGACGGCGGCCCCGGCCTCTTCGCCCTCTACACCTACATCAACACGTCGATTATCAAGTCGAACGTCAACCGCAACGTGTTCCTCACGACCGAGTGCATCGGCTTGATCGAGCCGTTGCGTCAGGCCTGGGTGGATGCCTCGGATCTCCTCGCCGCCTCCGTGCCCGAGCAGGTCGCCGCCCGTGGGTGGGGCATTGGCTAACGGGGCGGATGCTCCGGCCGCGACCGATCTCGACGGTCGTGACGACTCGGGGTGGAGCTCTTTCTTGACCCGTCTCGAGCACGAGCTCGCGGAGATGATGGCCGAGTCGACCGAGGACGCGAATCCCGACAGCGCAGTCTCCAGCAGCGGCCTCCCCGTCGGTCCGGTCTGGATGCCGCCGTCCGGTCTCGGCCCACTGCCCGCGCACCTCGAGGTCCGTGCCCGCGCACTGCTCTCCGCGACCTCCAACGTCCGCGCGACGCTGGCTCTGCGCCACTTCGATGTGGGTCGCCATCTCGCCGCGGTGCAGTCGGTTCCGTCCGCAGCGAGTAGTCGTCCGCCGGTCTACCTCGACGTCGCCGGATAACCGGTCTATCTCAACGTCGCCGGATAAGGGGTACTGCTGGTGACTCCCTGGGACGGTCGCCAAGTTCTACCGTGGAGACATGGGCACATGGACTGACAACGAACTCACACAGATGGACAACGCCTCTGAGCTGACGGTGCGCTCCCAGCGCCCCGACGGCACCCTCCGCCCCGCCGTGACCATCTGGCACACCACCGTGGGCGACACCCTGTACATTCGTTCGGCTGCAGGACCCGAGAACGGATGGTTCCGTCGGGCTCTCGCCTCCGGTGTCGGTCAGGTCTCCGCCGGCGGCGTCACTAAAGACGTGACCTTCGAACTCGCCGACCCCGCTATTCGGCCCGCGCTCGATGCTGCGCTGCACCGCAAATACGACCGGTTCGGGCCGGGCCCGATCGCTGCCATCACCGGCGACAACGTTCTCGAGACCACGCTGAGAGTGCTCCCGACCCCGTAGTCCAGGCGCCGGTGCTGCTCGGCGTTCCGTGTCCGTTCATAACTCCTGCAAACTGCGCCGCAACGTCCGAAATCGTGCCCAAATACAGTGTTTTTGGCTCGGATTGCAGGAGTTATGAACACGCGGCGAGGCGCACCCGGCTCCGGAGCACGGCAGACGGGGCAAAATAGCCCAGAAAAACCCCAAAAAAGCAGCGAGGGGCACTAACAGCAGCGATTCGGCGTCCGATAGCTACTACTGAGCACGGATTGCTCACCCCTGGGGCCACGGATCGGCCACGTCGAAGCAAATTAAGGTGCTCCGTGTTCGATTCGGTGACGGCTGTCGCGCTCACCAGCGCTCTCGACGGGTTGGCTGCGCGCCAGCGCACAATCGCGAACAACATCGCGAACGTCAACACTCCCAACTACCACGCCAAAAAGGTGCTCTTCGAAGACGCCCTGGCCGCCTCGGTCGCCGACGGCACCGGCACCTACGTCAAGGCGCAGACGGTCACGACCACCGACCCGACCGGCCTCAATAACAACAACGTCAACCTCGACACCGAGACCCTCGCCAACATCGACACTGTGCTGCGGTACCAGTTCGCCACCCAGGCCATCGACGGCGAAGCGAAGTCGCTCCGCACGGCGATGCGCACCGCCTGATGACCGACGCAATCGGCATCGCGGGCTCGGCCCTCTCGGT
>Ga0247735_1000153_pt1 | contig 31578 bp, 30 predicted proteins | sample UWRJL178409R2_FD_180934 | JGI IMG/M metagenome (GOLD analysis project Ga0247735, IMG submission 180934) | Plant litter microbial communities from Arlington Agricultural Research Station in Wisconsin, United States - UWRJ-L178-409R-2 | ecosystem: Environmental > Terrestrial > Plant litter >... | reverse complement strand
CCCACCGTGACGCCCACACCACCGGCCAGTGAGACGCCCACCCCGACGTCCTCAGCTCCTGCAGAGTCGCTGCCGGAGGAAGAGCCAACGCCCGCGTCCGACGTGGAAGATGCCCTCCAGGATGTTGGCGACGCCGTCGTCTCTGAGTAACGGCGCCAGCGCACCTCCCGCGTTCACACTGCGCTGCTGATGCGTCGGATACCATTGATTCACACCCCACACTCAGGCACCTCACCATGACACGGTGCCGCACATAGAAACACGGAGAACCATGTCTACGCTGCCATCGTCGATGCCCGACAAGCCCGCCCTCGAGGGGCTCGAAGCCAAGTGGGGCGAGAAGTGGGAAGCCCAGGGCACCTACCGGTTCGACCGGGAGAACGCGACGCGCGAGAACATCTTCTCCGTCGACACTCCCCCGCCGACGGCATCGGGAAGCCTGCACATCGGGCACGTCTTCAGTTACACCCACATGGACCTGGTCACCCGCTACCAGCGGATGCGCGGCAAAACGATCTTCTACCCGATGGGCTGGGACGACAACGGGCTGCCCACCGAGCGCCGGGTGCAGAACTACTACGGTGTGCGTGTCGACCCGACCCTGCCGTACGACCCGGCCTTCACCCCGCCGCTCGAGGGCGGCGACAACGCGTCGAGCAAGGCGGCAGACCAGCTGCCGATCTCCCGCCGCAACTTCATCGAGCTGTGCGAGCGCCTCACCGTCGAGGACGAGAAGCAGTTCGAGGACGTCTGGCGCAAGCTTGGTTTGAGTGTGGACTGGACCCAGTCGTACCGCACCATCGGTGATGAGGCCCAGACCGCCGCGCAGCGCGCGTTTTTGCGTAACCTCGACCGCGGCGAGGCCTACCAGGCGGATGCTCCCACCCTCTGGGACATTACCTTCCGCACGGCCGTCGCCCAGGCCGAGCTCGAGGACAAGGAGATGCCGGCGGCCTACCACCGCCTCGCCTTCCACGCCCCCGACGGCACAGACATCCACATCGAGACGACCCGCCCCGAGCTGCTCGCGGCCTGTGTCGCCCTGGTCGCCCATCCAGACGACGAGCGCTACCAGGCCCTCTTCGGCACCACCGTCACCACCCCGCTGTTCGGGGTCGAGGTTCCCGTGGTCGCCCACCACCTCGCCCAGAAGGACAAGGGATCAGGCATCGCGATGATCTGTACCTTCGGTGACGTGACCGACGTCATCTGGTGGCGCGAGCTCGACCTTCCCAACCGCACCATCCTCGGTGCGGACGGCCGCATCATCGCCGAGGCACCCGAGGCGATCGTCACCGACGAAGCCAAGGCCGCCTATGCCGAAATTGCCGGCAAAACCGTCTTCAGTGCCAAAGCAAAAATCGTCGAGCTGCTGCAGGCCAGCGGCGAGATGATCGGCGACCCAAAAAAGATCACCCACTCAGTCAAGTTCTTCGAGAAGGGCGACAAGCCGCTGGAGATCATCTCGACCCGCCAGTGGTACATCAAAAATGGTGCGCGGGATGCTGCGCTTCGCGAGAAGCTCATCGCCGACGGCAAGCAGATCAACTTCACCCCCGACCACATGCGCGTGCGTTACGAGAACTGGGTCGGTGGCCTCACCGGTGACTGGCTGATCTCCCGCCAGCGCTTCTTCGGGGTACCGATCCCCGTCTGGTACGCCCTCGACGCCGAAGGCAACAAAACCACCCCGATCGTGCCGAGCGAGGACGCCCTTCCGGTCGATCCAGCGTCGGAGACCGCGCCCGGATACAACGAGTCCCAGCGCGGTATCCCCGGCGGTTTCGCCGGCGAGGTCGACATCATGGACACCTGGGCGACCTCATCGCTGACCCCGCAGATTGCCGGCGGTTGGGAGCGCGACCCCGAGCTGTTCAAGCTGGTCTTCCCGTACTCGCTGCGCAGCCAGGGCCAGGACATCATCCGCACCTGGCTCTTCTCCACGGTGCTGCGCTCCGAACTCGAGCACGGCGTTGTGCCGTGGAAAAACGCCGGCATCTCCGGCTTCATCGTTGACCCCGACCGCAAAAAGATGTCGAAGTCGAAGGGCAACGTGGTCACCCCGGCGGCCATGCTCGACGACCACGGATCCGACGCGGTGCGCTATTGGGCAGCATCCAGCCGTTTGGGCACCGACGCCGCGTTCGACCCGCAGAACCCGAAGCAGATCAAGATCGGCCGTCGCCTCGCCATCAAGGTGCTGAACGCCGCGAAGTTCGTCTATTCGTTCCCCGAACCGACAGTGGAGACCACCGCTGCCAACCCGTTGGATGTGGACCTGCTGGCCGAGCTCGACCGGGTCATCGTTGCCGCGACCGCGGCATTCGACGACTTCGACCACGCCAAGGCCCTCGAGAGCGCAGAACAGTTCTTCTGGACGTTCTGCGACGACTACCTTGAGCTGGTCAAGGAGCGCGCCTACGCCGCGGGAACGCCAGAGGGACAGGCGTCCGCCGTGCGCACCCTGCGCGGCGCCGTTGACGTGCTGCTGCGCCTGTTCGCCCCGTTTATCCCGTTCGCCACCGAAGAGGTGTGGAACTGGACCCACGAGTCCTCCGTGCATACCGCCGCCTGGCCGACGCCGAGCGGTGCCGGTGAGCCCACCGGGCTGCTCCCGCTGGTGAGTGAGGCTCTGATCAGCATCCGCCGTGCCAAGACCGATGCGAAAGCGTCGCAGAAGACCGAAGTCGTCTCGGCGACCATCAGCGGCCCAGAGCAGCTGCGCCTCGCGCTCGACGACCTCAGCGCCGTCGGACGCATCGAGACCACGAACTTTGTGGTCTCCGACACCGTGTCGGTCACCGACATCGTGCTGCTCGAGCAGGTCGAGGTTTAGGCCCGTGGTCGCCGTGCGGGCCCTCGAAGCATCCGACCGTGTGGTCTGGCAGCAGCTGTACGCCGGTTACGGCGACTTCTACGGGGTTCCGCTCGGCGACGCCAAAGCCGACCGGGTGTGGGCCAACCTGATGGATCCGGACTACGAATCGTTCGGCCTGGTGGCCGTGGACGAGGGCGGCACACCGATCGCCCTCGCCCACTACCGCCAGTTCGCCCGCCCGCTCGGCGATGGCAGCGGCCTCTACCTCGACGATCTCTACACGGCCGCCGAGGCGCGCGGCACCGGGGCGGCTACCGCTCTGATCACCGCGATCGGCGACATCGCACACAAACGCGGCGCCGCGGTGGTGCGCTGGATCACCGCTGCGGACAACCTCACGGCGCAGCGCCTCTACAACACCCTCGCGGAGAAAACTGCCTGGGTGACCTACGACATGAAGGTGGACTGATGCAACTCGGAACCCGTTGGAACGTCGGCGCGGAAGCACCGACGCGACTCACCCCCGAGGTGGTTGAGGCCATCCACGGTGTGGAGGCCCGCCTCGCCGGCGTCGACACCTCGCAGTGGCGCTGGACCCTGACCTGGTTGGAAGGACGCCCCGTTGTTGAACTCGACGATGGCACCACCATCCGGGTCAATGCCGCCGGTGTGATCACCGTTCGCAACGATGAAGTCGATAACGAAGACCGCAACGAGGACGACGACTAACTCCCGGGCTTCCGGATGCTGCGTGCCGGTGTGCGGCCGGCCGCCGCGGACTCCCCGGTGCGGTGGATGCGGGGCACCCTAGGCTGGGGTGATGACCAACCCGTTCTTCGCCCCGAGCACGCTTCCCTACGGACTCCCGCCGTTCGCTGAGATCACCGACGAGCACTACCGGCCCGCCTTCGAGATGGGGATGGCCGAACACCTGGCCGAGATCGCTGCGGTGACGGCGAACCCCGAAGCCCCCACGTTCGAGAACACCATGCTGCCGCTCGAGCGCGGCGGCCAGATCCTCGAACGGGTTGCGACGGTCTTTTTCAACAAATCCTCCGCGGACAGCACCGACTTCACCAACGACCTCGAAGAGGAGATCGCCCCGCTGCTTGCGGCGCACTCCGATACCATCCGGCTCGATGCGGTTCTCTACGCCCGCATCGCCGAACTGCACACCAACCGGCACAACCTCGGCCTCGATGCCGAGGCGGTCTACCTTGTGGAACGCTACTTCACCGAATACACCCAGGCCGGTGCCGGGCTCGACGAAGCCGCCAAACAGCAGTTGCGCGAGTACAACCTGCAGCTGTCAACACTCACCACCCGGTTCGAGAAGAACCTGCTCGCCGACACCAACGACCTTGCCGTGGTGCTGGACGATGCGGCGCAGCTCGACGGCCTCGGTGCCGGAGAGATCTCCGCTGCGGCGGAAGCCGCTGCCGAACGCGGCCTTCCCGGCAAGTTCGTGGTCACCCTTGTTTTGCCGACCGGACACCCGTTCCTGGCGTCACTGACCAACCGCGACGTGCGCGAGAGGATCATGACCGCCTCCCGCTCGCGCGGAATCCGAGGCGGCGACTGGGACAACCGCGCGGTACTGCTGGAGATCACCCGGCTGCGGGCCCTGCGCGCGGAACTCCTCGGCTTCGCGAACCATGCCGCCTTCGTCACCTCGGACGAGACAGCGAAAACCCCCGACGCCGTCGCGACCATGCTGCGCGGGCTCGCCCCGGCCGCCGCGCGCAATGCCCGGGCCGAGCAGGCGGAGCTACAGAAAGTCGCCGGCGCCACCGAGCTTGCCGCCTGGGATTGGGCGTTCTACTCCGAGAAGGTCCGCAAAGCCACCTACGACGTCGACACCTCCGAGATGCGCCCGTATTTCGAAGCCGAACGTGTGCTGCAGGACGGGGTGTTTTTCGCCGCGACGAAGCTCTACGGTGTGAGCTTCACCGAACGGTCCGACCTCATCGCCTACCACCCGGACGTGCGCGTGTTCGAGGTGTTCAACGAGGACGGCACCCCCATCGGGCTGTACACCTACGACCTGTACACCCGTGATTCCAAGCGCGGCGGCGCCTGGATGAACTCCCTCATCTCGCAGTCCTCGCTGCTGGAGCATCCGGTGATCGTCACCAACAACCTCAACGTGCCGAAGCCCGCGGCCGGCTCTCCCACCCTGCTCAGCTACGACGAGGTCAATACCCTGTTCCACGAGTTCGGCCACGCACTGCACGGATTGTTCGCGACGGTCACCTACCCGAAGTTCGCCGGCACAAATGTGTTCCGCGACTTCGTCGAGTTTCCCAGCCAGGTCAACGAGATGTGGATGCTCTGGCCCGAGGTGCTCGCCAACTACGCCGTGCACTACGAGACCGGTGAACCCATGCCGCAGGCGTTTGTCGACAAGCTGCAGGCCTCCTCTGCCTTCAACGAGGGCTTCGCCACCTCCGAGTACCTCACCGCGGCGCTGCTCGACCAGGCCTGGCACACCATCGCACCGAACCAGGAGGTCAACGACGTCGCTGCATTCGAAGCGGCGGCCCTCGCCGACTTCGGGCTGGACAATCCGGTTGTGCCACCGCGCTACTCGAGTACGTATTTCGCCCACACCTTCTCCGGCGGCTACGACGCCGGTTACTACTCCTACATCTGGAGTGAGGTGCTGGATGCTGACACCGTCGAATGGTTCAAGGAGAACGGCGGACTGACCCGCGCAAACGGTGACCGCTTCCGCTCCCGCCTGCTCGGTGTTGGCGGCTCAACGGACCCCCTCGCGGCCTTCCGCGATTTCCGCGGGCGCGATGCGGTTATCGAGCCGCTGCTTGACCGGCGGGGTCTGAACGACTGAGGCCGGACCCGGTGGCGTCGGCCAGCTCGCTGAGGGTTCTCAGCCGGTTGGCCACGTCGGGGCCCTGTGGCACAACGATCACCTCGTCCGCTCCGGTCTGCTCCACCAGGTCGGCAATGCGCGCGGTGACATGGTCGCGGTCGCCGATGGCCTGCTGTGCGTTGCGCTCGTTCACAAAGTAACTTTCCGCCGCCGTCCACGGATGCGCCTCGGCCTCGGCGAGGGTGGGAATGCGAGTGGGTTTACCCGACCGCAGCCGGGTGAAAAACAATCCCTGCGGCAGGGCGAGGCGACTGGCCTCGGCCATGTTATCGGCGATGATTGTGCCGACAGCGACCATCGAATGCGGGTGGGCCAGCACCGCCGAGGGGCTGAAATGTTCGCGGTAAATCTCAAACGCGGCAGCGGTGTTGTCCCCGCCGGCAAAGTGGTGGGCGAACGCGAACGGCAGGCCCATCATGCCGGCGAGTTGCGCGCTGTAGCCGCTGGAGCCGAGCAGCCACATTTGCGGCGGGCTGCCGGCACCGGGCATCGCGATGATGCTGCTGCCGATACCGTTCTGCAGGGGCGGGATTTGGCCGAACCAGGCGAGCAGCTCGATGACCTGCTGGGGAAAATCGTCGACCGTCTCGGTGGCAAGGTTGCGTCGGAGTACGGCCGCTGTCAGCTGGTCGGTGCCGGGGGCACGTCCAAGGCCGAGGTCGATCCTGTCGCCGTGCAGGGCGACAAGAGTTCCGAACTGTTCCGCGATCACCAGCGACGAATGGTTGGGCAGCATCACTCCGCCGGAACCGACCCGGATGGTTGTGGTTGCCGCGGCGATGGCCCCGATCAGCACGGCGGGGGCCGAACTGGCTACAGCCTGCATCCCGTGGTGTTCAGCAACCCAGAACCGCCGGTAGCCGAGTTCGTCGGCGCGACGTGCGGTGCTGATGGTTTGCGCAAGAGCCTCGGACACGCTCATTCCGCTGTAAACGGAGGCGAGGTCGAGAACGGACAGGGGAAGGCCGGTGAGTGATGACATCTCTGTGGGCAACTCCATCTGGCTCCCCACAATTCCTTGGCGGGCCCGCGTTGTTGGTCCGGGTCAGGGATCCATCCGGTAGAAGCGCCAGAATTCGTGTTCGATGGGCAATTCTCCGACCCGGGTGAACCCCGCTTCCTTGCCCCAGGCTTGCACCGTTGGCGCGCGTAGGACCGTCCCGTTGGCGACGCTGGAGGATTCGGCGAGAGTTGCTGGGAGGCAATGCAGGACGCTGATGGCGTACTGCATCCGCTCCGCCGCCCCCGCCGGGGCAGTGAACTGGTCGGCGACCCGTTCGTCGGCTACCATCAGGGCGCCCCCCGGGGCGAGGGTCCGTCGTAGGACGCGTAGTGCCCCGACCGGATCTCCCATGTCGTGCAGTGCTTCGAAAATGGTGACAAGCGCACACGACCTCCCGTCCAGTGCGTCGAGCACCGCCGCGTCCGAGGCGTTGCCTTCGACGAAGCTGACTCGGTCACCGGCGGTCGAGCACCTGCCGTTTTCTGTAGCGGCGGCAATCGACGCAGCATCCATGTCGATCCCGATGACGGTGGCGCCGGGAAATGCCGAGGCCAGCGCTATCGATGACCAGCCGACCCCACAGCCGGCGTCGAGAACGACGCCACCCTGCTCGAGCTGGCCGGCGATGTCCGGCATCGAGGCAACCCAGGAGGCGAGGTCATTCACAAAACCGGGACGGTTCAGTTCGGCTATACCGTCTCGAAGCTCGTCACCGAAGCGGTCGAAGCCCACACCAACCCCTGACGTGAATGCCTGCTCAACAGCGGGCAGGGTCAGCGCAATCCCGGCAAGGATGGGAGCAGCTCCGAGGACAAAGAGCGGGTCTGTCTCATCTACCAACACCGCCACGTGCTCCACCGGCAGCGCGAAGGTACGCAGCGACGCATCTGCGGACGGTTCAGCTACCGCAATAAATCCGGCGGCGGCCTGCTGTTCCAGCCATTCCCGGGCATAGCGCGGCACGATGCCGGCGGTGCGGGCGAATTGTTCCACCGTCGCGGGACCGGAGTTGTACAAAGCGCGGTACAGTCCGAGGCGACTTGCGAGGGCGAGGGTGAGAAGCTCGGAGCCGGCTGTCAGGGAGTCGAGGACACGGCCCGCCAGTGCCTCACTGTCGAACGGCGTGACTCCGGCGGTGTCTGGGACGGGGTTCATGGGAGTCTCCTCGCAACTATCGAGGCACCGCACGCGGAGGGGATGCGGACCCTTTTGCCCAGTTAACCCGTACCGGGCGATGCGCGCATCCCCCCGCTCGCCTTATCCGGGCGAGGACGTTTCCTTCGTTGCGGTGATGCGCGTTTTGGGGCTCCAGCCCAGCCACAGCATAACGGCGCCGCCGGCGAGCAGGCCCCAGAATGCCGAGCCGACGCCGGCAATCACAATGCCAGAGGCGACCACCAGGAAGGTGATGATGGCAACGAGCCGATGCCGTGGTTCCTCGAGCGCTGCAGTGATTCCCGAAATGAGGGCGCCGAGCATTGCGAGTCCCGCCACAGCGGTGATCAGAAGTGGGGGGCTGGCGGAAACCAGGGCGGTGGCAAGCCCGGCCCCCAGGCCGATGACCACATACGCTGCGCCGGAGGCAAACGAGGAGATCCACCGTTTTCCGGGGTCCGGATGGGAGTCGGGTCCCGCCATCAGGGCGGCGGACAGTGCCGCCATGTTGATGGCGTGACCGCCGAAGAGGGCGCCGACGGCCGACATTGTCCCGGAACCGATCAGTAGGGCGGAAGCGGGTGGGGTGGTGTACCCGAAAGTAGACAGAACGGCGAAGCCGGGAACGTTCTGCCCGGCCATTGTGACGATGTAGAGCGGCACCCCGAGGCTGACGATCACCAGAGGATCGAACTGCGGCGCGACAAAGGAGAGTTGCGGCACCACCACCGCAGCGGAGGTCCAGTCGCTACCGGCGGAGATCCCGACGATAACGATGGTCACCACCAGCGCACCGGGCACGGCCCATCGCGGGGCGAGCCGGTAGAGCACCAGCCAGACAAGGATGATGGGCAGTGCAAGTAGAGGCATCTCCACCGCGGCGTTGACGGGGGCGAGGCAGATCGGGAACAGAATGCCGGCGAGCATGGCGCTAGCGATCGGTTTGGGAATCCGGGTCATGGCGCGGGTGAGCAGCGGCCAGAAACCGGTGAGGACAATCAGCAGGCCACAGACGATGAATGCGCCAACCGCGGCAGCAAAGTTACCCGTTGTGGCCTGTGCTGCTACCAGCAGCGCGGCACCGGGGGTTGACCAGGCGAACGACAGTGGAAGTTTGTACCGCAGCGAGAAAAACATCGCGCAGACGGCTTGCGCGAGACACAGCGCCAACAGTCCAGAGGCGGCCTGCGCCGGCGTTGCACCCACCGCCTGCATCCCGGCGATGACCAGAGCGAAGGTACTGGCGAATCCGGTGAGAGCGGCGACGAGGCCGGCGACTATGGGCTGGACGATAGTGATCGGCGCTTTCTCGAAACAGGGACCAGGAGGTGCTGCCGACCTGCCGGGGCCGGCCAGACCGAGTGCTCACCCCACCCCGGTGTGGCGTGGCGCTCGCTCCCGTCGGATGGTGCGAGCTAAGCGGATTTCTCTTCGCGGATGTCGCCGCGCGGCACAATCGTCGGGGCAGCGTTCGCGAGCACGGTCTGCTTGGTCACGATAACCCGGGCGACATCCTCGGTGGAGGGAATATCGAACATGATCGGCCCGAGCACCTCTTCGAGGATGGCGCGGAGCCCACGGGCACCGGTCTTGCGCAGCACGGCGAGGTCCGCAATCGACTGGAGTGCGTCGAGTTCGAACTCGAGTTCAACACCATCAATCTCGAACATGCGCTGGTACTGGCGAACCAGGGCGTTGCGTGGCACCGTCAGGATCTCCATCAGGGCGACCTGGTCGAGCGGGGTGACGGTGGTGACGATCGGGAGACGGCCAATAAATTCGGGGATAAGGCCGAACTTGTGGAGGTCCTCCGGGAGGACTTCGCCAAACAGGTTGACGTCGTCGCCCTTACTGTGGAGGGGCGCTCCAAAGCCGATGCCCTTTTTGCCGGCGCGCTGGGAGATGATCTCCTCGAGGCCGGCGAACGCACCAGCGACGATGAAAAGTACGTTTGTGGTGTCGACCTGGATGAACTCCTGGTGAGGGTGTTTGCGTCCGCCCTGCGGGGGAACCGAGGCGACGGTGCCCTCCAGGATCTTCAGCAGTGCCTGCTGCACACCTTCGCCGGAGACATCACGGGTGATCGAGGGGTTTTCGGCCTTGCGGGCGATCTTGTCGATCTCGTCGATGTAGATGATGCCGGTCTCGGCCCGCTTGACGTCGTAGTCGGCGGCCTGGATCAGCTTCAACAGGATGTTCTCCACGTCTTCACCGACATAGCCGGCTTCCGTGAGTGCGGTCGCATCTGCCACCGCGAACGGGACGTTCAGCCTCTTTGCCAGCGTCTGGGCGAGGTAAGTTTTCCCGCAGCCGGTGGGACCAATAAGCAGGATGTTGGATTTCGCGATCTCGACATCGTCCATCAGTGCGTCGGCGGGACCGATCGTGGCGCGGGCGCGGATTCGCTTGTAGTGGTTGTAGACGGCGACGGACAGCGCGCGCTTGGCGGCATCCTGGCCGATGACGTACTCCTCGAGGAAGGCGTAGATTTCCCGCGGCTTCGGCAAGTCGAACTCGCTCGATACCTCCTCGCCCGCTTCCGCAAGGCGTTCCTCGATAATTTCGTTGCACAGCTCGACGCACTCATCACAGATGTACACGCCGGGTCCGGCAATCAGCTGCTGCACCTGCTTCTGGCTCTTTCCGCAGAAAGAACACTTAAGCAGATCGGCGCTTTCCCCTATGCGGGCCACGGTCGTTCTCCCTCGTCCAACAAGCTAGGTCTACCCGAGCCTAACCCGTGCGGGTGACAGCGGTGGGCACGCCAGCTAAATGAGTGTGTCGGCGCGCCCTGTCCGCGTACCTCAGTTTACCCCGGGACAGGTCCGCGCCCGCCCGTATCGACACACGCGGTCACGTTCGCTATGGGACGATAGTGGTGGACTGAGAGGAGTGATGTGGTCAAGCCAACCCGCTGGACACGTGTGCTTCGCGGCGCTCTCGCCGCATCATTCGCGACCTTTGTCGCGGGCTTCTCCCATGTCGCCGGCGGGGGTGCCCTCCCGAACATCGGGGCGATCGCCTTCTGCCTCGCTCTCGCACTGCTGGCCTGCATCGCCTTCGTCGGCCGCACACACTCGGTCTGGCGCACCTCGGTTTCCGTCGGCCTCAGCCAGTTCATTTTCCACGCGCTCTTCAGCAGCATGAGCGGCTCGGGCGTCACCGTGACCAGTCCTTCAACACTGCATGGCGGTCATGCGCTGCCAACTCTCCAGCTCGACGAGAGCAGCGCAGTCATCGCAAGCGGACATTCTCTGTCGATGTGGGCTGCCCACGCGATTGCCGCGGCAATCACCGTGCTCGCACTGCTCTACGCAGAGGCCGCCTGCCGCACCCTGCGTCGATCCGGCGCGCTCTGTGTAGCCAGGCTGCTGGTATGGACAACACCGACCGCGATCCCCCGCCCCCGCGCCGCACTGCGCGTCGGCTCGTCCCGGCGGGTTCGCGTCCGTGACCTCACAATCTTGTTCTCGACCCTGCGTCACCGCGGCCCGCCCGCTCCTCGCGCTGCCTGAGCCGACCGGTCTTCCGCAGCATCCCTGCTCACTCGAGCATCCCGGGCACTCGCCCGCCGTCTTTCGACGGAACGCGCCACCCGCGCATCCACAAGTCTTCAGTGCCCCGCGCACCGATGCACACCCCAAGGAATCACCATGAACACCAGTACCATGATCAAATCCGCCACCGCTGTTGCCGCGGGAGCGGTGCTCGCCGTCGCGGCGCCCCTGGCCGCCAGCGCCCACGTCACCATCACCCCGGATGCCGCAGAGGCAGGCTCGTATTCCGTTGTCACCTTCAAGGTTCCCAACGAGTCGGCGACCGCCGGGACCAACAAACTGGAGATCGAGCTGCCCACCGACACTCCGTTCACCAGCGTGCGTTATGTCCCGGTTGCCGGCTGGACCGCCGAGCTGGTGCGCGAGACTCTTCCGGAACCAGTCACCGTCGGCGACACCAACATCACCGAAGCCGTAACGTCAATCGTCTGGACCGCTGACGCCGGTTCAGAAATTACCGATGGCCAGATGCAGCAGTTCTCCCTTTCACTCGGAGCGGTTCCCGACACCGGGTCCATCCAGTTGCCCACTGACCAGTTCTACACGGACGGATCCGTGGTCAGCTGGAACGAGGACGGCGAGGACGCGTCATACCCCGCCCCCGTCCTGTACATCAACGATGAGGCTGTGGCGGACCACCACGGCGGATCGGCGGATGCGGGGCATAACGAAGACACCACTACAACAGAGGCCGCCGCCAGCGAGAGCGTCTCATCCTCGGACGACGTCGTCGCCCGGGGCCTTGGCCTCGGCGGATTGGTCCTCGGCGCCATCGGCCTTGTCCTCGGCGTGACTGCCCGTCGCAAGAACGCGGCGTAAGCGTGACAGCCCCGACCGTAATCCCTCGCCCGGACGACTACGCGCCGCGCCGCGCCGCCCTCGCGCGGTTCACCGTGCTGGCGGCCGTGGCCGCTGTCGTCGCTGCCGTCCCGGTGCTCGGATTGGCCGGCCCCGCCGAGGCGCACAACTATCTTGTCGCCTCCACCCCGGCCGCCGGGTCGACCCTCACCGAACTGCCCGAGTCGTTTGTGATCACCACAAATGAGGCACTGCTCGACCTGGGCGGTGAAGGGAAAAGCTTCGCGCTCCAGGTGCGGGATTCCGACGGCCTGTATTACGGCGACGGCTGTGTCAGTGTCAGCGACGCCAGCATGAGCTCGGTGGCGGCGATCGGTGACGGTGGTGAGTACACGGTGCTCTGGCAGGTTGTGTCCGCCGATGGTCATCCCGTTTCCGGCGAATATAGTTTCGCCTGGGATCCCGCCGATTCCAGCGTGGCTTCGCCGGGAAGCGCCGCCGCGCCGGTGTGCGGGACGGAACCAGACGACTCAGCAATCGCGGCACCACAGACGGATTCCGGTGATTCGGCGGAGGCTCCAGCGGAAGCGAACCTCGGCGACGTGATCTGGATCGGTGGCGCGATAGTGGCCGTTGTCCTCGCCATCGGCGTCACCCTGGTAGTGACGGGGCGTAAAAGGAAGTAGTCCTGTCCGCTCCACAACAATAATGGCCGCCCCGAGGGGCGGCCATTATCGGTTGCGCGTGATGCGCTGCAGTTGCCTGCGGGATGCTACTTGACGAGCGTCGGCAGGTTCTTGCGGCTGGTCAGGACCTGGTCGATCAGGCCGTACTCAAGTGCTTCGGCTGCGCTAAGGATCTTGTCGCGGTCGATGTCCTTGTTGACCTGCTCCACCGTGCGGTTGGAGTGCTTCGAGAGGGTATCCTCGAGCCACTCGCGCATACGCAGGATCTCGCGGGCCTGGATCTCGATGTCAGATGCCTGGCCGCCGCCCTGGCCGCCAGCGGAGGGCTGGTGGATGAGGATGCGGGCGTTCGGCAGCGCGAGGCGCTTGCCCGGTGTGCCGGCGGCGAGCAGCACGGCAGCAGCCGAGGCGGCCTGGCCGAGCGAGACCGTCTGGATCTGCGGGCGGATGTACTGCATGGTGTCGTAGATCGCCGTCATCGCGGTGAAGGAACCACCGGGTGAGTTGATGTACATCACGATGTCGCGGTCGGGGTCCTGGCTCTCGAGAACAAGAAGCTGGGCCATCACGTCATCAGCAGAGGCGTCGTCGATCTGCACCCCGAGGAACACAATGCGGTCCTCGAAGAGCTTCGCGTACGGGTCCTGGCGCTTGTAGCCGTAGGCTGTGCGCTCCTCGAAGGTGGGCAGGATGTACCGGGACTGGGGCATCTGCCCGGCCATCCCTGTGGCGGTCGAGGCGCCCGAAGCGCCGAAGTTGAAGTTATCCATCGTCATTCCTACTTGTCTGACACGTCGGCGTCGGTTACGGATTCGTCGGTGCCGCCGCCGCCAATGACGTCGGAGGCGAACTCGCGAAGGTGGTCAACGAAGCCGTACTCGAGGGCCTCATGCGCGTTGAACCAGTTGTCCCGGTCGTTGTCGATGAGAACCTGCTCGACGGATTTGCCCGTCTGCTCGGCAGTGAGCTCGGCCATGCGCTGCTTCATGTCGAGGATGACTTTGGCCTGGGTCTGGATGTCGGCGGAGGTGCCGCCGAATCCGCCGGACGGCTGGTGCAAAAGCACCCGGGCGTTCGGGGTGATGTATCGCTTGCCCTTGGTGCCCGACGAGAGCAGGAACTGTCCCATGGACGCCGCGAGGCCGATACCCACGGTGACGATGTCGTTCGGAACGAACCGCATCGTGTCGTAGATGGCCATACCCGCGGTGATCGAACCACCGGGTGAGTTGATGTAGAGGAAGATATCCTTTTCAGGGTCTTCAGCGGCAAGCAGCAGCAGCTTCGCCGCAATCTCGTTAGCGTTCTCGTCGCGCACCTCTGAACCAAGCCAGATGATGCGATCCTTCAGCAGTCGGTCGAAAATACTGCTGACAAGTGCCGGTTCGGCCATTGTTGCGCTCCCATTCAGTTATCGCTTGGTTTTGAATCTATCGGAGTGTGCGTCTCGATCTTGGCCTGTTCGCCCTAGGCAAAGTCTTATGCTCCAAGGATGGGTACGACATGGCAACAACGAGTGGCCGCAGTGTGGTCGACGGCTTCGGAAATCACGGCCACGTCGCTGGTGGGGCAGATTGACGAGCTGGTGGCGGAACGGCCGGCATCGGATGCTGAAGCGGTTTTCGAAGCCGCCAGCGCCCGCGACTACGCCAGTCGTGAAGCTGAGGCCGAACCGCTCTACCGTCGAGCCCTCTCCCTCGGCCTCGACGAACCGCTCCTGGGCCGGGCGACGATCCAGCTGGCCAGCACACTTCGCAACCTCGGTCGCCCCGCCGATGGCATCACTGTGCTCCAGGATGGTTTCGCCGAGTATCCCGACCATCCACTCGGCGATGCCGCCCGCGCATTCCTTGCCCTCTGCCTTGTCGATTCCGGCGACGAGCGCGCCGCCACCGCGGTTGCCCTCGACGCGCTATCTACCCACCTGCCGCAATACAGCAGGGCGGTACGCGCCTATGCCGCCGACCTGATGCAGTGAACCACTGGCGTCTCGCGGGCGCCGCAGAAACAACGAATCGGCGAATTCTGCTGGCCGGGAACCACTCCCCCCAAGGCGCTGGCTCGCCTAGGCTGAACCTGAGCCGAACTTTTCCCCGGACCACCGAAGGCCTCTTATGTCCACACCCATCCAGCAGAGTCCCGAAGAAATGCGGGCATGGTTGGCGCTGCTCGAAACCGCCAACCTTGTCCAACATGCCACGGACCGTCGCGTCCGCGATGCGGTCGGGCTGTCATTCGCCCAGCTTGAGATCCTGGTCCGTATTGCCGAGGCCGGCGCCGATGGTATGCGAATGACGGATATCGCCGACAAGCTTGTTGTCTCGCGGAGTGGATTGACCTACCAGATCGGCCAGTTGGAGAAACGGGGTTTGGTGACCCGGGCTCCCTCGATCGACGATGAACGCTCCGTCATCGCGAGGATCAGCCAGGCGGGGCGGGACATTGTGGTCGACGCGGCCCCGCACTATGTCGATGTGGTCAAGTCGCTTTTCCTCGACCACGTCACCCCACGCAACCTGACGGTGTTGGCGGACATCCTGGATGCTGTTCGCGACGAACTACGCCAGATGCCCGGCCGTTCCGCCTTTGACCGCTGAGCCGGCCCGATGGTGCAGGCTGTGGCCGTGAGTTCCCTGCACGTTTGTAGGGCACCGGCTGCCTGCTTCAATTTCGAAGTACAGTCAGCGTATGAGCATCCGTGACATTCCCCTCACCACCATTGATGGCAAAACGACAACGCTCGCGGACTACGCCGACAAGGTTGTCCTTGTTGTCAATGTCGCGTCGCGGTGTGGCCTTACGCCCCAATACGAGACCCTCGAGCAGCTGCAGCGGACCTACGCCGAGCGCGGGTTCACCGTCCTTGGTTTTCCCAGCAACCAGTTCGCCCTCGGCGAGACTGGCTCGAGCGAGAAGATCGCCGAGTTCTGCTCTTCTACCTACGGCGTGACGTTCCCGCTGATGGAGAAGACGAAGGTGAACGGCCGCTCCCAGCATCCGTTGTATGCCGAATTGACCAAAACACCGGATGCCGATGGCAAAGCCGGCAGGGTCAAATGGAACTTCGAGAAGTTCGTGATCACGCCGGCCGACACGATTACTCGTTTTCGCCCCACAACGCTGCCCGATTCCGCCGAGGTCATCGGGGCCATCGAAGCCGGCCTCGCGGCACCTGCCGCCTGAGTGAGATTCGGGTTCTCCCGAACCCCACTCTGGCGTGCAGGTCAGTAGCTGGTGGCGGCCGCGTCGGGTGTTGCGGAAGCGGACCCGACGCTTCCGGACAGCAGCGCAGCTGATCCGGAGACTCCCAGTCGAGTGGCGCCGGCCTCGATCATGGCGACGGCGTCCTCGTAGCTGCGGACTCCGCCAGAGGCCTTTACTCCCAGCTTCCCGGCGACGGTGTGTGCCATCAGTCGGACGGCGTGCACGGTCGCACCACCGGTCGGGTGGAACCCGGTCGACGTCTTGACGAAGTCGGCGCCGGCCTCAACGGCTGCTTCGCAGACGGCGACGATTTCCTCGTCGGTCAGCGCGGCCGATTCGATGATTACCTTGAGCACGTGGGTCGTCGGGATAACGCTGCGCACCGAGGCGATGTCGTGGGCGACCAGGTCGAACCGTCCGGCTTTGGCAGCGCCGATGTCGATGACCATATCGATCTCGTCCGCCCCCTGCTCGATAGACAGGGCCGCCTCGATGGTTTTGATCTCGGTTTTGTGTTTCCCGCTGGGAAAACCGCACACGACCGCAACCTTGAGGTCAGATCCCTCCGGAAGGTTCAGTGGAAGCATCGACGGCGAAACACATACCGAATAGGTGCCAAGCTCGATCGCCTCGGCGATCAGCGCGTCAACATCGGCCACCGTCGCTTCGGGCTTCAGCAGTGTGTGGTCAATGTATTTCGCGAGGGAAGCGGCATCAAGGGCAGTTCCTGCAGGTGTGGTGTTCATCCTTCCAAGGGTACCGCCCGGGACTGCGCTTACCGAAGCGCGAGCTCCCTGACCCAGTGGGCGAGGAATGCGGCGCCGGCCTCATCGTGGATGAGGTCGCCCTCCACAATGATCGGGTACGGCCGCTCGAGAATGCCGTCGGACGGTCGCACGTCGACGTGCGCCACGTCGTACCCCGCCGTGTGCAGGTGATCCGCCATCAGGTAGTCGCTGCGGGAGTCTCCCACCGAACGCCAGGTTGTGGGAAGCGGGCCGCTGGCGGCGAAGTATTCCAGGGCACGCTTGGCGCCACGGTCTTTGTCCAGCAGGATCGATTCGATGTCGACGGAAATGATGGTGGGATCCAGCCGGAACGGAACCTCCCCCTGGGTGTCCGGACTCTCCCGGGCTCCGAGGCGAACGCCGAGGCCATGGCCGGCGACGAGGGCGAAGGATGCTTCGGTGAACCGCGGCTGGTCGGCCAGGTAGGTTTCGCTGCTGATGTCGGTGCGTTGTTCGACGGAGATCATGGCCAGCTTGGTCTCATCAAGAAACATGGTGTCGGAGAAATCTCGCGCGACCAGGTCACGGATGTCCCGGGTCACGTCGGAGGGCAGGGCCACCCCCTGGTCGACGGCGACCTCCCCCATACCCTCCGAGGTGATGCGGGCCCAGGAGGCGCCCTTCTCAAAAACACCGAACATACGGGTGCCCTCGATGGCCAGGGCATCGGCCAGGCCAGCCTCAAGCAGAGGTGCGACGACCTCGTCGCGGATGAATGCATCCGAGCGACCGGTGATAAACGCGATAGGAACTCCGGCGGCGCACAGGGTCACCAGGTCCGTCACGATACTGCCGATGGAAATTGAGCGCGTGACCGGGCTGGCTATCGGGCCGTCGACGTCGAAGAGGAGTCCAAGATTGTGCATACCTCTATCTTGGTGGTTGCGCGGACCGTTCCCGTGCGACCACCCTGATGCAGCACTATTAGGACATGGACGCCAGACAACAACGCACCAGAGAGTCTCTCGAACGCGCCATCATCACGCTGGCCACGGAACGTCCCCTCGGCGAGATCACGGTGACGGAACTGGCAAAAGCGGCCGACATCACCCGCCCGACGTTTTACGCCCACGCGGAGAGCCCCGGCGACCTACTGGCAACCGTGCTTGGTGCCGAGCTTGAGAAGCTCCGCACCGATTTCGATCGGCTGTCGGCTGATACCCCCACCGGCGAGGTGCTGTCGCTGGTGAGCTCCGAGCGCGCGTTGGTCGCGCATGTCTATCGTTTCGCGACGCTCTACCGAAACAACCTTCGCCACCGCCTGAGCGGTGAAGTCCGCGATGTACTGATCGACCACATCGAGTGGAGTCTGCTCGACCACCTCGCGCGTCACCCGCAGATCGCACCGATCGATCCCCTCGCCGACCCGAACGATGCTGAGTACCGCTACCGGGAGGCGGCCCTGTACGCGGCGATCGCCGCCTCCGGCACCGTTGCTGCCCTTGAAACATGGTTGCGTGGGCCAGACCCGCTCGACCAGGAATGGGCGGTCCGCGCCATCCTGCGTGGCACCGCCGACTGGTGGCAGCGCGGGGATTCCAACAGCTCCCCCTGAACAATTTCACGGATGTTATGCCATCGGATGCTGCACGGCCAGCTCTCGAATGTTCCAGGCACGCCGGGTCCCAGAAACGCCGAAAAGCCGGGCACAGGATAAATCCCGTGCCCGGCTCGATCACTGCTGAGGGATGTTATCCCACCCGCAGGTGATTAGTGGTTGTGACCGGCGTGCTCATCCTCGTCGCCCTCGACGGCACCAAAGCCGGCGGGGTCGATGGTTTCGCTGTCGTCATCATCGGAGCCGATGGTCGCGGTGAATTCGGAAACGTCGACCTTGTTGCCGTCGGTGTCGACGACCTCAGCCTTGTTGAGCACGATGGCCAGTGCCTTGGCGCGGGCGACCTCGCCGATCATGGCGGGGATCTGGCCGTTCTTGTCGAGGACCTGGATGAATTCGCCCGGCTCCATGCCGTACTGCGAGGCACTCTGGATGAGGTACTGGGTGAGCTCGTTCTGGCTGACCTTGACCTCTTCCTTCTCGGCGATTGCGTCGAGCAGGATCTGGCTGCGGAAGGTCTTCTCGCTGGACTCGGCTACCTCGGCGCGGTGCTCAGCGTCCTCGAGGCGGTTCTCGTTCTCGAGGTGACGAACAACCTCGTTCTCGATCAGGGCGGCGGGGACAGGAATCTCGACGAGCTCAACGAGCTTGTCGACGATCTGGTCACGAGCCTCTGCACCCTGGCCGAAGACCTTCGACTTGGCGGCCTGGGTGGCCAGGTCGGCCTTCAGCTCGTCAATCGTGTCGAACGGGCTGGAGATCTGGGCGAAGTCGTCGTCGGCCTCGGGAAGCTCGCGCTCCTTGACAGCCAGCAGGTTGACGGTGATGAGGGCGATCTCGCCTTCCTTGTCACCGCCGAGCAGCTTCGACTCGAACGTGGTGGTCTCACCGGCGGTGAGGGTTTCGAGTGCTTCGTCGATTCCTTCGATGAGCTCGCCGGAGCCGATCTCATAGCTGATGTTGTTGGCAGTGTCGACTTCCTCTTCACCGATCGTCGCGACCAGGTCGAGCTGGGCAAAGTCACCCTTGGTTGCTGCACGGTCAACGGTGATCAGTGTGCCGAAGCGGCTGCGCAGAGTGTCGAGCTCGGTGTTGATGTCCTCGTCGGAGACCTTGGCGGCTTCAACGGTGAGCTGGAGGCCCTCGTAGTTCGGGATGTCGAACTCGGGGCGAACGTCAACCTCGATGGCCAGCGTGAGGTCACCGCTGAAGTCCTTGGCGCTCGGCCACTCGGCAATGTCTGCCTCGGGACGGCCGAGAACGCGGATCTTCTCTTCCGAGACCGCCTGGCGGTAGAACTTGTCCAGGCCGTCGTTGACAGCGTGGTTCAGGATCTCTTCACGTCCGACGCGCTGGTCGATCAGCTGCGCGGGTACCTTGCCCTTGCGGAAGCCGGGAATGTTGACCGACTCGCCGATGTGGCTGTACGCGTGGTCGATGCTCGGACGCAGCTCCTCTGGCGTCACAGCGATGGTCAGCTTGACGCGGGTGGGGCTCAGCTTCTCAACCGTGGTCTTCACGTTGGTGTTCTCCTGATGTTCGACGTACTGGGATTTCGTAGTACTGGGCTTTGTGTTCTGTAGTACTGGCGTACTGGGATTTGTGTCGGGGCGACAGGATTCGAACCTGCGACCTCTCGGTCCCAAACCGAGCGCTCTACCAAGCTGAGCTACGCCCCGGGTTGCGATGAAACAGCCACCATTGCGAAGAAGCATGCTGCCCCGCAAATTGGCCTCGGCAAGTCTAGCCGAGTTCAGAGGGTGCGGTGCGAACACCCCCAATTTATGCATTAGGCTTGCAACGCACGAACGGTTCACACCGGCTCGAGCGGGGATGTAGCTCAATGGTAGAGCCTCAGTCTTCCAAACTGATGACGCCAGTTCGATCCTGGTCATCCCCTCAATTGGACAAAGGCAGCAACACTTCGGTGTTGTTGCCTTTTTCTGTCGGCGCGAAAGTAAGCGCAGACTTGTCATCACATTCACAGCCGAAAAAACTTTTTTCCTGGATGGGCGCGTTTAATGGGGCCGTTTTTCGCACTGCCCACTCCTGGACTCGCCGTCCGGCTCACTCCCCCACACTTTGTCGAGGCCACACGTTCCCTGGATGCTGGAAACAGCGTTGTCTGGATCATCGACATTGATCGACTTGTATCCGTTGGCGCAGACATCCGCCCCAGCGAGACCGGACCTGCACCATTCGGTGGACAGTGGCTTGATCCGGTCGAACGTTCCCGTGCCGGAAAGTTCGCGTCAGAACGGGACCGTTCCCGCTTCACGGCGTCCCACGCGGTGACCAGGGCCATCCTTGGCGGCCTGAACGGGGTTGCCCCGCAGGATGTTGTCATCGCTCGCCGCCCGTGCCCCCGCTGCGGGGAGCCCCACGGTAAACCACACCTCGGCTCCCTCGCATCCGAGGGCGTGAATGGTGCTGGGCTGCACTTCAGCACCAGCAGGAGCGACCGGCTGCTGGCCATAGCGGCACGTCGCGGATCCGATATCGGTGTGGACATCGAGGTCCGCCCGGCGGGGGAAACCCTCGCAGGCCTTCGCGACCTTCTCGAGGCTCCCGGCGACGACGCCGGTGACCTGCTTGAGCGTTGGGTGCGCAAGGAAGCGTTCCTCAAAGCCACCGGTGACGGACTCGTCCGACCGATGTCGTCCCTCTGCCTGCGGCGGCACCGAACCGGTCTCTGGCGCTCGAGTCCGGATGAGTACCTCGACATCCGGGACCTCCCCGGCATCAGTTCGGTGACGGGTGATCGGATCGCGGCGGCGATTGCCGGCGCTCGCCCACTCGGACCGCTGCACGTCTACGCGGTCGACGGAGACTGATCGCTCGGATACCGCTCGGTGCCCCGACACACTCACCGCACTATCGAGTGATTCCCAAGGAACATTCACTAACGTGTTATTGCACGCCCGAACCAGCCCCCGCCACAAACCAAGGAACAGCACGCGACTATGAGCAGCGACATCGTTCTGCCGACCACGGACGATTCTGCGACCGTTGCACCGAACGTTGCTGCGCTGGCAACCCGCGAGGATTTCGCGCGTTTTATGATGTCGTACAAGTTCGGCCTCGACGAAGTGATGACAAAGGTAAACATCCTCAAAGAGGAGTTTATGTACATCCACGACTACAGCCCGATCGAGCACGTGCACTCCCGACTGAAGAGCCCGGAGAGCATTCTTCTCAAAGCACAGCGAAAAAAGTGCCCCCTGACCATCGACGAGATTCGCACGGGTATTTCGGACATTGCTGGCATCCGAATCACCTGCAGTTTCGTCGCGGACACCTACGTCATCCGCGACATGCTGGCCAATCAGGATGACATCAGCGTGATTACGGAAAAGGACTACATCGCCGCCCCGAAGGAGAACGGCTACCAAAGCCTCCACCTCATCGTCGAAGTCCCGGTATTTATGTCCGACCGGGTTGAGCCGGTGCGGGTGGAGATCCAAATCCGCACCGTTGCGATGGATTTCTGGGCCAGTGTTGAACACAAGATCTACTACAAGTACGACGGCGAGGTGCCCGAAGAACTTTTGCAGGAACTGAAGGATGCTGCCGTCAGCGTCACCTCGCTTGATAAAAAGATGGAGCGCCTCTACGGCGAAGTCGCCAAATTGGCCGAGGGGTCGTCTCCCCCAGCCCGTGGGGCGATTTCCCTGGAGTCCCTCCAGCGACTTCCCCTGCCGGAAGGCCTTTTGGAGGCGTACCGAAAGCAGCAGGGCGGGCGGTAGCCGGATCCTGAGTACCCGTTGCAGTGCGCCCCCATCGCGCGACAGCATCGCAGTATGACCAAGTTTCTGATTTCTTTCCCGAGTGAGGCAATGGTGCTCACCGAGGACGAGTTCCCGATCGTCTCCATCGCGTCACACGCGGTGGTCGAGGAGGCGAAAGCCGCCGGCGTGTATGTGTTCGGCGGAGGAATCCAGGAAGACATCGAGCCCGTCCTGGTGTCGCCGGATGGGTTGGTGAGCACAACGATCTTCCCGGGCTCGCACCTCACGGGTGGATTGCTGGTCCTGGAGCTAACGACGCCTCAGGAGGCCCACAACTGGGCGAAGAAGATCGCGCTGGCCTGCCGGTGCCCGCAGGAGGTACGCGAGTTCAGGTATGACCCGCAGAGTTAGCCGATAGAGTCGGACGCCGCCGCCACACCGTGCAGGTGCGGCTCGCCGGGGGCGTGGTGGCCGGGCGCAGACCTGAGCACAACTCCGAGCAGGTCGTCGAGGGCGTGCGCCAGCCTGGCGTCTGCCAATTCGTATCGGGCCCTGCGGCCCTCGGGAACCATTACAACCAACCCACAGTCGCGCAGGCATGCCAGGTGATTCGACATGCTTTGGCGCGAGACGCCCAGCAGTTCGGCAAGCTCCCCCGAATAGGCCGGTGCCGCCGAGAGTTCGACCAACACCCGCGACCGGGTCGGGTCGGAGAGCGCGTAGCCGAATCGCGCCAGGGCCGGTACCGCGAGAAGAGTTTCCACAAATTCAGAGTACATCACTGGCTTTATTCAGCGCCGGATGTACTATCGGATTATGGCTGAACACGACCACGCGCACCACACGGCGAACGTGACGCACCGCCGGCCCCTGGCGATAGCGCTCTCGATTACCTCGGTGATCCTGGTGGCCGAAATCGTCGGCGCGGTGATCACCGGCAGCCTTGCACTACTGATCGATGCCGCCCACATGCTCACGGATGCCGGCGGGCTGGCGATGGCGCTCGTGGCAGCCACCCTCGCCCAGCGGCCGACAACGGCAAAGCGCACCTGGGGCTTCGCTCGGGCCGAGGTTCTTGCCGCGACCGCCCAGGCCATCGTTTTGCTCGGCGTTGGACTCTACGTACTGATCGAAGGAGTCCAGCGCCTGTTCCGTCCGGCGGAGATCGCGTCGGGCGAACTGGTCGTTTTCGGCATCATCGGACTCGTGGGCAACATCGTCGCCATCCTGGTCCTCGTCGGCAGCAGGCAGGCAAACTTCAACCTGCGCGCGGCGTTCCTCGAGGTGGTGAACGATGCTCTCGGCTCCGTGGCCGTCATTGTCGCCGCCGTTGTCATCGCCCTCACCGGATTTGCAGCAGCAGACGCGATCGCTGCCATGGTTATCGGTGTCCTGATCGTCCCGCGCACCATAAAACTCCTCCGGCAGACCGTTGACGTCCTCCTTGAGGGCGCTCCTGCGGGACTCGACGTTGATGCTGTTCGCACCCATCTGCTTGGCCAGGAGCATGTGCTCGGGGTTCACGACCTGCACGCCACCCAGGTGGCTACGGGCCTCCCCGTCCTGACGGCGCACATCGTGCTTGATGACAGTTGCTTTATGGACGGCCATGCTCCGCGCATCCTCGACCAGCTGCAGAGCTGCGTGGCCGATCATTTCGCCATCGCCATCGACCACTCCACTTTCCAGCTCGAGTCTGCCGGCCACAGTGACCATGAGCATTCGCTGCATACCTGAGTAGCTCCATTGCCAAACTCCTTGTAACGACCTATCGTTGAATTATCTGAGAACACTCGTTTCCGAGTGATCGACCAACGGAAGGGTACGTAGATGTTCGGCAGCTCCCCCCAGGATCCCAACGAGCACGACCACAAAAGCCACCACCGCCCGTTCGCCGATGGCGGGTCCCACGATGCGCCGTTCCGCGGCCGAAGCGGTCGCGGCCACGGAGGTTTTCCCCCGTTTGGCGGTCCGGGATTCGGTGGCGGATTTGGTGGCGGCCATGGCTTCGGCGGTCCCGGACCCCGTGGATTTATGGGTGGAGCCCCTGCCCGTCGGCGGAAAGGTGCTGCACGCGACGCCATTCTTTCACTGCTGGCGGATGCTCCGGCCAACGGATACGGGCTCATCAAAGCGATATCCGAACGCACCGGTGGGTCATGGAGCCCCAGCCCGGGATCGGTGTATCCCACACTGCAGCAGCTGGTCGACGAGGGCCTGATCGAGGCCATCAACGATGACAAGCGCACGGATTTCCAGTTGACGGATGAGGGAAAACGCTGGGTCACCGACCACGCCGAGGAGCTTTCCCAGGTGTGGGAAGGCGCAACCGACCACGCCGAAGCGAACGCCGACCTCGCCGACAGCGTCGCCAAGCTGATGGGTGTTGTGCACCAGTTCCGCTTCGCCGCTTCCGACGACCAGCGCACCCTCGCCGTGGGCCAACTCGACGATGCACGCCGCGCCCTCTACCGCATCCTCGGGGAGTGAGCAGAACCTCCCGTCCACAACACACCAGCGCGGATGCTCGCCCACAGGCCACATCCCGCGGTCCCGGCGGTCGAACCACGGAACGCTAGTCTGATCCCACGACCGTTCAGGGGAGCACCGTGGTGACCGACGCAACGACCGACTTCAGTGCATTCGCCGGGGGCGTCCTTTTCCCGCGCAGTAGCGCTGACCTCACCGACACCACCCGCTGTCCCGCCTGTCTCGCCCCGCTGGCCTCGGCTATCTGTGACCGGTGCGACCTCGACCTGAACCATCCCGCCTCCGTCGCCCTCGCCGCGGCATCGCGCTCCGCAGCGGAATTGCTCGACCGGCGCATCGCGCTCATCGGCCGAATCCGATACGAAACAGCAGCCATGCCCGTGGGAGCATCCGCCACAGTCCCCATGATCCCCCTGGCGAACGGCCCCATCCTCGGCATCGAGCCCCGCACTGTCTTTTCCAGTGCCGCCGCGGCGAGCGCAGTGCCGGCAGCGGCCACCGCCGCACCTCCGCTCCAGACCAGCATCGCTGGTGCGTCCACAGCACCGGCCCCGCTGCCCACGAGCGTTGGTGGCGGGGTTACTACGGACGAGCCGGGGAAACCAAAACGCTCCAGTATCCAGGTATTCCTGGTTGTCCTCGGTGTCGCGCTTCTGTCCGTCGCCGCGATCTTCTTCCTGATCTTCGCCGTCTTCCTGTTCAATCTGATCGGCCTCATCGGCCAAAGCATCCTCGTCGCCGGCGCCACAGCCGCCGCGTTCGCGGTCGCGTCGATGCTTCGCCGCCGCAAACTGAACTCCACCGCCGAAGGTATTGCCGTCTTCGCCGCCGTGCTGACTTATCTCGACGTCTACGCCCTCCGGGCCAACAACTTGTTTGGGATGGGCAGCAGCGAACCCCTGACGTACTGGGGCGCCGCCCTGGTGCTGTCGAGCGTTGGTTTTGTGGTGTGGAATCGCGCCTCACACCTTCGGGCTCCCAGCATCATCGCCGCAGCCGTGTGGCCGCTCGGCGCTGGATTGTTGGCCAGCGGAATTGCCAGCCCCCTGCAGGGGACGGGTCCACTTTTCGCAGGCACCATCGTCGCGGCGGTGGCGGCCCTCGCCCATCCCCTCACCAGCCGGCTCTCGGTGGCCCCGGGAAGTTCCCGCGGGACCGAGCGATTCCTCGTTGTGACCGCCGGTGCCACCGCCCTCGTTCTCAGTTTCTTCACCGCGTTCACGGTCACCGGCGCTTTCGGAAGTGTGATCGCGCTTGTGCTTCTCGCGGTGGTCGCCGCGGCCCACGCCATCGTTGCCACCACTGCTTCCGGCGGCGCGCGCCCCTCTCCCGGCAGCACCTTCCACACCATCGGCATCGCCTCTGCGGCCCTGTCGGCCATCGCCCTTGCCCTCACCGGCGCTGCCTACGCCGTCCACTCCCCCACCGAGTACACGGGCTTTTTCTGGGCGCCGGTGGTCGCGGTTGCCGTTGCCGTCGCGGTCGATGTCCTCGCCCGCCGGCGCGAAATCGTACCGGCCTCGGCGTCTCCCGCTCTCGCGCTGCTGCGCGCGGCCCTCGTCTGTTCGGCGGGTGTCGCGTTCCTGGCCGCACTGGTGCCGGCTATCATCTCCTCCATCGCCCTCGGCGGAGTGCTGGCAAGCGCTGTTCCCGCCCTGCTGATGGCGGCTCCGGAAACCCGCGGTCTTCCCGGTTCCCCGATCGGACATGGTGCGTCTATCAGTGCACTGGTGGCCATCTGTGTCATCGCCAGCATTTCCTGGTCCTCTGCCCGGATGTTCCGCACCCGGCGAGTTGTCCTCAGCTGGACCGTCGCGGTGACGGTGGTCCTTGGCATCGGGCTGGTGGGCTCCGCAGCCCTCGCCGCCGCGCTCTGGCTTGCCCTGGCGGCAGGTGCCGTTGCCCTGCTGGCGAGCGGATTAGTCCCCGCCGCCGCCACCGCCAGCATTCGGTGGCCGGTTGCCAGCACGGCAGCGGTGTCGACAGCCCTCGGGTTTATTGCAGCCTGGGCCGATTCCACCGCCTGGATTTGGGGCACTGTCGCGACGGTGGTGCTGCTGGTCGGCGCGCGGAGATTGCTGCGACCCATCTCGGCAGTCACGGGCGCGGTCCTCGTCGGCGGTGCGGTCGTGGTCACCCTCAGTGGGATCGGCGCGTGGGGCCACGTGACCGCCGACCTCACCGGCGGTATCCCTCTGGCATCCCTCGGCTGGCTGAGGTTTGTGGCCGTCGCCGCGGTTGTGCTGCTTGCTGCCCTCTCGGTCCCTGCCCGGATCCCGCTCGGAGCGCTGGAGCGCCGCACCGCATTCTGGATCACGGCCATCTCCGCCGGCGCGACGGTCGCTGCCCCGGCGTTTTTGTCGCCGCAGCTGGCAGAATCGGCTGCCGCGGCACCGATGGTGGGCCTCCTCACCGCCCTCGCCCTGCTCGGTGCCCTGCTGCTCTGGGCGATACCGCGCGCTGTCCCCGGTCTCCGCCTCGAACAGTTTGCGGCTGGGGCAGCGCTTGCCCCCGTCGCTACCGTTGCGGCGGTGGCATTCAGCCGACTGATTGGACTTCCGGAATTTGCCGGATCCGTCGCGCCGGCAACGGCGGCCCTTCTCGTTAGTGCCGGGGCATTTGCGGCCTCTCGCACCTCGGGCCGGCAGCGCCTCGCCCGGGACCTCGGCATCACCGTGGTGCTCCTGCCCAGCATCCTGTTCGCCATCGGCACCGACAGCTCCGCCTGGCTCGTCCTGCTGCTCGCCGCGATCAGCACATTATTTTTTGCGGTCAGCCCCGACGGCATGTTCGCCTCAGCCTCGCCCCGCCGCTACCTGGGCTGGCTTGCCCTGGCTTTGGCCACGGGCGGCCTCTGGTGGAGGCTCGGCGAACTGCGGGTTGGAGCCGTCGAGCTCTACGTCCTGCCCGTCGCCGGAGTGCTCCTCGCCCTCGCAGCCCTCGCCCGCCGTTCCGAGCAGCGCCGTGCTGGGCACTCAAAAACCGGCACCGGTGCCCGGGCCATCGCCCCCTATCTTTTCCTCGGCGGGCTCTTGGTGGCGCTTGTGCCCATCGCAGTCGCTGCCACCCAGGGCGAACCCTGGCGCGCCCTAACCGTGGGAGGCATCTCGGCAGCACTGCTGCTCAGTGGCACCGGGATTGGCGGAAAAACACTTACCCGCCCTTACCTGGATGCTGCGGCGGCGGCCGGCGCAGTGGGCGTCGCCACGGTCACCATCGGCCGCGCGGCCGCGCTGACCGTCCACTCCGACGGCAAGGCCAGCCCGGAGCTTGACGCGTGGCTCGGCGCCGGGAGCCTGATACTTGTCGTGGCGGCTGCGGGCCTCGTACGGCCCCGCACGGACGATTCGGCTGCCCTCCGGCAAAGGATCGCAGAGATTGTCGGCATCGTCGCGTTCAGCGCTGTGCTTGTCCTCGAAGCCGCGAACTTCACGTCGCCCTTGTATGGCGCGGTGCGTGCTGTGGCGGTAGTGCTGCTGTTTGCCATCCTCCACGTTGTTGTTGTCGCCACCGCGAGAGGGCCGTTCACATCTCGGGTTGGCTGGCTGGTTATCGTTTTCGCCGGGGTCGCCGCAGCGGTGGCGCTACTGGCCGGGGCTGTCGAACCGGTCGAAATTCTGACCGTGCCGATCGCCCTCGCCCTCACGGCCACCGGCATCCTGGTGCTTGAACGGTCCCCCGCCGCGCGCAGCTGGCCGTACCTGGGACCGGCAACGCTTGTGCTTCTTCTTCCGACGCTGTTCGCAACCGCCGTCGACAGACCGCTCTGGCGCCTTGTCGCCCTCGGCGTTGTCGCGATTGCCGTGGTTGTTGTCGGGCTGCAACGACGACTGCAGGCCCCGTTTGTCATCGGCTCCATCGTCACGCTTGTGCACGCGATTGCCACCTTTTCCGGGGGCATCCGCGCCGTGTATATGGCGGTGCCGTGGTGGTTGTGGCTCGCTGCCGGCGGCATCCTCCTGATCGTTCTCGCCGCGCGGTACGAACGCCAGGTGCAGAGTGTGCGCACCGTCACCCTCAGGGTTCTGGCGCTCCGCTGACGGAGGACGTCAGCGCTGCAGCCAGGCGAGTACCGCAAGCACACGGCGGTGGTCCGACCCCGAATCTTCCAGGCCGAGTTTGTGAAAGATCGCGGTGACGTTCTTTTCTACCGCGCCGGTGCCGATCACCAGGGTGGCGGCGATCGCAGCGTTGGTCCGCCCTTCACCAATGAGGGCGAGAACTTCACGCTCGCGCGGTGTCAGGGTCGCCAGCGGGTCGTTGCGGCGACCCAGCAGTTGCGCCACTACTTCGGGATCAAGCACGGTGCCGCCCGCAGCAATTCGTTCGACGGCATCCTTCAACTCGTCAAGGGACGCGACGCGGTCTTTGAGCAGGTAGCCGATTCCGCCGGTACCCGACGACAACAACTCCTGTGCGTATGCCACCTCGACATACTGGGACAGCAGCAGGATGCCGACCCGGGGGTAGAGTTCGCGCGCCGTGATCGCTGCGCGCACACCCTCGTCACGAAAGGTTGGTGGCATCCGCACGTCGAGCAGGACCACGTCCGGCTGGCTGTCCGCCAGCGCTGCCAACAGCAGGTCCCCGTCCGGGTAAGCGCCGAGGACAGTGAACCCCGCCTCGTCGAGGACCCGCACGAGTCCCTCACGCAACAGTACGGAATCGTCGGCCACTAGAACTCGAAGGGCACCCATCCCCCCAGCGTAGGGGGCGGGCCCCTCGTGCTGCGTCCCTATCCTTGGGGCTCACTCCCCATGGTGAGCGGAAGGTGGGCAGCGATCGTTGTGCCCCGCCCGGGGATGCTCGACACCTCGAGCGTTCCGCCGAGTCCGCGCAGGCGCTCTTCGAGGCCCGCGAGCCCGTGCCCCTCCACCAGCGACGCCCCGCCGACACCGGCATCGACAACAAAAATGTCCAGCCAGGTTTGGTCGGTTTCCAGTACCCGGTGCAGCATCACGCGAACGTCGATCGCTGGAGCATCCGAATATTTCACGGCATTCAGCATCGCCTCGCTGGCGATGAAGTAGGCGTTGCGCTCGATCTCCATTGGCAGGGTGAGGCCGGCCGGCAGCTCGTCCGTCACCGTGGCGGGGATACTGCTTCTGATGGCATTGGAGCGAAGCGCGGCAACCAGCCCTCGGTCGAGCAGGATGGGCGGCGCGAAGCCCCGCGACAGGGCGCGCAATTCTTCCAGCGCCTCCTTCGCCTGTTCCAATGCCTCGCCAATCAGTTCGTTGGCCCGTTCGGGATTGTTGGCGATCTGGCGCTGGGCTGCGGAGAGGTCCATCTGCAGCCGGACGAGACGCTGCTGCGGCCCGTCGTGGATGTCGCGTTCGAGGCGCCGCAGTGAATGGCCCTCGGCCGACACTGCGGCACCGCGTGAGGCGCTCAGTGCGATGACTTCCCGTTGCAGGGAATCCGATTTGAAGGGTCCGAGCACGCCGCGGGCAATCACATCGTGCAGGACGGTAACACCGCGGGTCACCAACGGCAGGGCGGCGAGCATAAGCACGGCAAGCAGCACCTGGCCCGCTGTCTGCGCCGGCGTCAGTTCCTGCCCGGACTGCACATTCCCGGTGTATTCCAGCAGCCAGCGGGAGAGAGACCAGTTCCCGCGGGAGGAGCCGTCGTTGAGTGTCACGGCGGATGGCCAGGCCCACCCGGTCAGACCGGCGACGGTGAACACGGTCCAGAGGAAGGTGACCGTGCCGGTCACGAACGAGACCAACGTGTTGATCACGATCGTATGTACCAGGTACAACCAGTAGTGGCCGTTGGCGAACAGAGCGCGTAGCCACCCGGCGAAGCCCTGCCGTGCGCGACCGTCCTGCCATTCCGGGCGGGGTATCGGCGGCCGCCCTGCCCACGATAAGGCCATCAGTTCGAGGGTTCCGAAGCCACGGGCGACATAGAGGGCGGCGATGATCCCGAACACCCCCACGATGACGGCGAGGGCGCCGACGCCGGCGGCGAACAGGGTCACGGTGAGAACAAAACCGATGAGGGCGATGGGGTACGACAGCAGCGCAACAAGCAACTCCCGCGGCACCAGCATCCATAGCCGGCCGTACCAGTGGACGGCGCGACGGGCGGCGGAGGGAGCATCCGAAGAATCATCGCGCGACGCGGCCGGCGAACTCGATGTGTCAGTGCTCATTGTCATCTCCGATAAAGTCTGGCAGCGGTGGTTCGGGGAGCCGGTGCAGAGAGGGTGGATTCATACCTCCAGCCTCGAGGTTCCCCCGCCGCGGGACTATCCGGCGGCCGCCCCAACCCGGGGTGGGGATAGCCCCCGTACACCCCGGAATTCCGCCAGTTAGTGGAGCCTCAGCTTGCTTGCGGAATGTTTTGGGCTGAGTAATGTTGCAGCAGACGTAAGGGAAAAGGAGGCCACCATGGCCAATGTAATCGCAGTACCAGAGAGTTCAGTTGACCCGGACATTGCCGCGGGCACCGCGCAGTTCCTCAGCCAGGTTGTTGTCAACCTGACCGCACTCGGTGTGGACGGCAAGCAGGCCCACTGGCACGTTCGCGGACCGAACTTCCAGGCCGTGCACGAGCTGCTCGACACGATCGTGGATCACGCCCATGACTACGCTGACACCGCCGCTGAGCGGGTCGTCGCCCTCGGCCTTCCGATCGACGCGCGCATCCAGACCGTCGGCGCCCGCGCGACCACTCCCGCGCTGACCGCTGGCTTCCAGCAGTCCGACACCGTCATCGCCCAGGTCATCGCCTCGATCGACGCGACCCTCGTCTCCGTGCGCACCGCCGTCGACGAGCTCGGCCCGCTCGACGCCGTGAGCCAGGATGTCGCCATCGAGATTGCCCGTGGCCTCGAGAAGGACCGCTGGTTCCTCTTCGCGCACATCAGCTCCAAGTAGTTCGCGCGGTCACCAC